>Ga0247779_1000104_pt1 | contig 67872 bp, 77 predicted proteins | sample UWRJL221509R5_FD_179925 | JGI IMG/M metagenome (GOLD analysis project Ga0247779, IMG submission 179925) | Plant litter microbial communities from Arlington Agricultural Research Station in Wisconsin, United States - UWRJ-L221-509R-5 | ecosystem: Environmental > Terrestrial > Plant litter >... | reverse complement strand
CAGCAGCAGCAGCCGTTACAGTTCTATGATCAATCACAGGAGTACTATGCAGCCTCAAGAACTAGTCTCGATTCTCAGGTCCAGGGCTCTATGACCCAACAGCCTGCCGGATTCGGAGGTAACATCCAAGCCCAGGGTGGATGGTGGACCGCGTTTGGTACAGGCGGTTTCGAGGGAGAACCTCCTCTTCTAGAGGGTCTGTAATCTGTAGCTCTTTGCTGAATACTCCATTTAATATAGAATGCAGAACTCGGAATCAACTTTCAGCACATACGAGATAAATCTCTAACTGTCCTTAATCCGCTACGCCCCGTCGATGAACACATTATGGATGACGCGGATTTAGCTGGCCCTATCTTTTTCTGTTTCTGTTTTGGAATATGTCTTCTGTTTGTGGGTCACTTCTGTTCCTGTGAGGCGTTATCTCAATGACTTGTCGTTTCACAGTCTTGGAAATCCAACTTCAATTATATCTATGGCGTCGGGCTGTTTGGTTCAGTCGCTATTTATACCCTTCTCAACTTGATGTCAGAACAAGGTATCGATGCATATCGCGTCGCTTCCGTGCTTGGGTACTGCCTGCTACCCATGGTCGGGGTTGGTGCAATCAGTGTTATGGTGGCTCTTGAGTTCGTCCGTCTTTTTTTATGATTTATGCTATCTAATTTCTCTGCAGCGGAACTTTCGGTTACCTTTTGTCTGTCGTGTCCATCTTGTGGTGTACGTATGCCGCTTCTGGTATTTTTGTCGCTGTTCTTCGCCTATCCGACCAACGGCTTCTCGTCGCATATCCAATTGGGCTTCTCTACGGGTGTTTTGCTTTACTCAGTATTTTCAATGGGAAACCATTAGAAAAGTAACAAATCTCGTGGATATGGCATATTATTCGAGATATATTGTACACTTTCTTCACTTATACAGAACACTTAATAAACAACACAGATTAGTGATCATTGGGTCTTTGACCCTTGCCAATCCCCGCAAGCAGCTGCTGACTGTATAATTTCAATAATACCTCCAAAATTTCTTCCAGAGGAACGACGGCATATTCATTGACATACTGTGGCAGTGAATCTTCCAGGTTAAAGCCGGCCTTCTTCATAAAGAAAGGATGCATCACATCTGGTGTGGCTTCTCCAAGTTGGCGCATTGTCAAGCGTTCAATATGGCGATTTCGAGGCTGGTAAACAACTGTTGTTCGTATGGGGCTTCCTTGAGTAGTGGAGATGTCTTCTGATATGTCACTAGCAGAGGCAGACGGGAATGGCAAAGCAGGGGAGTATGTTTGCGACAATGGAGATCGAGAAGGCTCTCGAGCAGAGTTCGGAGAAAGAAGTTGATCCAATCTCCCATAGCGAGCAGAAGATGGCGCGAAAGGGGACAAAGTTGCACTCCCGGCAGACGGGAGTGTGGAAGATCTTGTATTTTCGTTGAGGGAAAGCGGATCTGGGACTTTCTTCTTGGGTCTACCACTGGCTATAGCGGAGGAAACATTACTCATTGAAGTGCGCCAGTCCTCCGTCGCTCGAACTTGTTCCATCTCCCGGGTCAAATTTTTTCGAAGACCAGTTAGCCAGGCATAAAGCGACACATTTAGTGTTATATAGATATCTTCAAACGCCTTCATTCCATCTTGACGAACGAATTCACTAAAGAAATCATACATGAGATTTGTGGCCGCCTCCGTCATCGATTCCTCGCTAATCATGTGCATATTCATCGAGGGCAGTCCAACTATAATGGCCTCCGTCGCGTCCTTGAATAAAGAATTTAGCCAATCAGATTGATCTTTTCTTTCTTTCAGCACCTTGAGCGGTGCAATAGGAGGATGTTGGACTTGGGTGTATCGAGAAATAGTCATGGATGCAAAAGATAAGTGAAGATCCCTTTTCCGGGGACCCATCTCAGAGCCCAATATGCCATCTAAACGAGCTTCAACGTCCCTTCCGATGAATTGTGCAACTTCTACATCCCTCATCGTTCGAGGGAAAAGTATCAAACGCAACAAGTGAAGGCGAAGACTCATGTGCTGTTGGATAACATGCGTCAGGCCTGAGTCGGCCTCGTTGAATCGACTCCTGGCCGAGTGAATCATGGCCTCTGCAACAGCCGACAGTGGATTGTCTGGTTTAGGTGTACGTGTGTCACGGAAAGTTTGAGACTCTCTATAAGCGCCTTGGCGTTGGGCATCGAGGTTGGCTTTAAACTTGTTCATGTACGACAATAATTTGGGCAGTGTGCTAACAGTCACTGCGGCAACGATTTCAGCGCAGGTTACAGTAAACGAGAGTCGTAGTGGCCTTGATTCCTGAATGTATGACCAGTCATCAAAAATTTCGACCTCTAGAGGCTCAGCTCTAAACACAAAAATTCAGCTATCATAAAGACTGCGTTAGGTGTTGGCTTACCTATAGTGAAGTAACTGTTGATAGTCAGATATAAGGTTTGCAACCAGTGCGCCGCTTGTCAGTCTAAGCTCTAACATTTTCCCCCTCCCAGTATCGTTCCAAAGAGCACCTTCTGATCTCCTTATCGTTTGGAAGACACAAGAAGGGACATGAGCTTCTCCAGAAAGGTTTCCTTGTGCTTTCATGGATACGTTTTCTATGAATAGGAAGACTTCATTGAGATCATCGGTAAGTTTGGTCCTGAAAATAGTGTTGTACAGTTCCAAATTTATCTTGGTAATTGATTGTCCTAGGTCAATTTCGACGTTTATTTCCCGTATTCGAACAAGGACCATGGTCGTCAGTGCCCTTTTTGGTAGCACTTCCAAAGCATTATCAGCAGTCCCTTGGTTGGCTTTGGCCTCGGTTGAAGGCTGATTGTTGAAAAGAGGGATACGGTCCAACCACACGGCCTTGAAGCAAAGGACGTCTTGGAATCGTGAAAAGCGGACTTCTCCAAAAAGTTCGGTGTCCAGAATAAGGGAAACAGAGTTGACAATATCGTGGGGACCAGCGCCTATCTTATTGAAGGACAGAGAGAAGGCGAGATTCCTGGCATCCAATGTGACACAGTCCTCACTCAAAAATCCGTGTTTAAGACCTAGTGTAAGCCCACTGACGGTCCCAATGAAAGAAATCTCACGGGTACCGGGAAGTACATTAATCACGAACCCCCCACTTTCCCAATGCAAACCTGCAACAACATTTACATCGGGTTGACAAATTAGTTCCAGCTTCGATTGGTCAATCCGTAGACTAAAGCACACATGTAGGCTCGCGGGTGAAATTTCTTCCTCTTTAATGTTCGCTGACGAGGTGCTGGAACTATTGGGAAATGAGACCGGTTTAGATATACGAGAACTGATTTTCCTTATACGGGTTTCGATGTGGTGGACAAGTTCTGTTAGGAAAGGAAGCAGTGTCGGTCGCAGGACGTTATTACTGGCGTGTATGGTGCTGTTGAACATAAGCATAGATGGCTCTTTGTCCCCTCCTTTTGACGACATCTCTGGAATGGGTTTCGCTCTGTATTCTGCTGAGACAGATACAGAGGGGAGACTGAACAGCTCGGCACCTAAGCTCAATATGTGATGGTCTGGTAGTTCTGCAATATGATCGGAGGGTAGGATCTTAGTCCTTGATAGATCACTGGCAAATTCACTATAGAGACGGACTGTGCCGCTGTAGAATATCAGGTTTCCCAATATGATAGGAGGAAGTAAGTTTGACTCGTTCTCCTGCGATCGGGATTTCAGTGGCACAGATACTGGCATAGAAGTAAATGGCGTCCTGGGAACAGTAGTAGATAATCGCTCCACCCGTTCTTTGCCCTCTCGATAAACGTCGATCAAAGCAAAGATGTACTTAGGAATCGTCGAATCTATGTCGAGGACGAAACCATCAACGTCAGCTGTGATGTGTAGCTTCTTAGGGCCCATTGACGCATCCAAGTGAAGTCTCGCCATCATATGTGGGTAGTATAGACAATTTCGCGTCTGATGTTTATCGGCACAGAAATCATCGGCGACTGACTGTCTGAATCTGGTGGGTAGTGAATGAATGCGAAGGGCATATTTTAATTCAATATAAAACTTACTTGGATACGAATTGGAACGAGAGATGCCCCATGCTTGCTTGACCACTTTTTCCGTGATCAACGCCAAAATCAATTGACTTGATTGAAAAAAGGAAAGCTTGCACGGGTATGGATTCTCTGCTTCTCATACTTGGAAGTACGAGATCTTCGTCGTGGGTTAATGGAAATGCTACTCCGATGCTCCTGATAGTGATCTTCATGACTAAATTCTCAATCCAAGACGTCTTTTCCAATTGTGCATCGGGATTTATGTCGAAAGTATCAAGAATCCTTTTTGCCTTTTCCTTGAATGCCGCAAGTTGTGAAGCCCGCTGATCTCTCCTGTCAAGCATTTCAACCTGAGCGTTCAAAGCATGGGAATTAGGATATATAAGATATAGTAGGTAAGAAACTTGCCTGTAGGTTATCTATAAAGTCTCCTAATTCGCCAATGGAACTAGGCTGCATAACAGCGTGTATTTTGCTAATGGATAGCTCAAACATCTTCTCGCTGTTGTGATCTGAGCTGGACCCATTTACTTTGAAGTCAATCGTGACGAAAGCGGACCGGTGATTGCGATTAAACGTGGCGCTTTGGGACCTACCAACTCGGGGAGCGAGCGACAAAGCTAAATCTGACAGTCCTAGATCCCACGTCCAACCACTTGTGTTACTGAGTCCTCCGTTTATATCTTGACATTCCAAGAGGAGGATAGAAGAAACCCCTTCTAAGCCAATGCGAAATCCTCGCATTTTCATGTGTGCCTTATATTGACGCATCACTGGTACATGAGTTTGGGCTTCCTTCGCAGGATAGGTTGGCTTTTTTCTGGTTTTCTGCATCAGTGCAACGAGATCGTTGAAATCCTGGCCGAACTTTTGTTGCACTGATAGCAGTGTATCCCAATGGGCCGGCTTTATCTTAAGCTCGATAAATTCTAGAAGGACCAAAGCATCTACTCGGTAGCCACTGGAATGGCCTGCCAAAGAGAGAGGAGGAAGGGATACTTTTATACGGGAGCTAGGGGCAACATCATGGGCGTTCGGCTTCGACGAGACATTAACAAACATCGACGCTATTTGAAGCCCAAAAGCATGGGTCCCTCTTGCCGCCTTGTTACTCGACGAATCAAAATAAGCCATCATTTGATTGCCTTCCCATGACAGCCATGTGCCATGCATCACTTGCAAAGACACCTCGAAACGAGTGACTTGCCCATGTACTTGAATAATAGAGCCGCGCCTCGAAATGCGGGAAGGTGCAGGGGAATGGATTTTTGGTGGCCCTGCTCTGAATTCCGAGAGCAGGTCTTTCATGGTTGCCTCCATGCCCGGAAGATAATCTGCTCTCCACTCCCCAATAAATTGATACAATCGGAGGGCGCTGCGGGGAACGAGCAACTGTAGGTCTCCCAAGGCAAAAACTAATTTCAAATCGTTACTTGAGCCTACTTCAGATCGGGAAATGACACTGAGATGGCCTCTTGTGAAATTTAACGCCGCCAGGATATCTTGGTCGTTTTCTTTTGCAAGATCTGCTGGCGACCGGGCCTGAAAATACACAGAACCAAATACGATAGCGTGGTTCATGGACTGCGTAGTGCTTCCAGAAGTACCAATTAACATGTTTGAGGAGGTTTGCACGTCGTTTAGTCCCAGCACGATAACGAGATTTTCTGCTGCTGCTTGTATGCGAAGACTGTGACTTATGCCAATGATTTCGACCAACCGAAGCCGCGAGGAGTAATTGGATGCTCGGTCCATTAAAGATTCCTGGCGACCCTGTGATATCCTACGTAGTTTTGGCCCGTATTTCTTTTTGACTCGGATGACTTGCTGAGCGAAATTTATCAAGTGAGGAGTAACAATGAGATCGATTTCTCCTGCAGTGAATACAATGACAGTCTTTCGCACGGGCTTAGGTATCTTGGAGCGTAAAGAGGTTTGCGAAGTGCTGGACATCTGCGTGAAACTGAACTGAATGAGATCGAATGGCCTTGACTGAAATTCAGTTTTGTAGTCTTTCAAAGTGAGTTTGCTAGCAGTTCCACCGCTTGGAGCAAGCACCACAACACTAGCAGAGTTAATGTAAAGATGCATGTCAGTTATAGGAATACTCCTCTGCAACGGATTATTGTTGGAGTCTTCGACCGGTTCAAATAGAGCAGAGTTGATCATTGTCAGATGGGATATTTGGTCATAATCTTGATCAAGCATCGCCAATCTAGATTCTATATTATCCAAAAACTCGGGCAGGTCTACTGTCGAATGCGATGATAGCAACGACAAGTAATCAAGCCCCTGCATTGTCCATATGGTATTCCGCAAATGGTATAGAAACCTGAATGTAACATCTGTCCGCAAAAGTTGCGGTACACCTGTTTGTACCAGGTAAGAAGGCTGTATAGTGGACAGCGGATCGATGACAGGCTCTGTCGCAGATTTCTCCAAAATACACGCGAGTTCGTTTCGGACCCAAAGCATTCGATGGTTTGATATGTTACTTATAGTCTTCAAAAGGCTCTTCCCCGTCGAAGCAAGGTTAATGGCTGTGGCCAAAGCTAACTCAGGGCCGCGATTGCCCACTGCGAGGGAAATAAGTTCAAGGTTGGTCTGCAAACTATATTGATCAAGCTGAAAGTTAAGGGAAGATAAGGCCAGCTCTAGAGCAACAGGGTCGGACGCATTCGAAGCAAACGTCCTCCTGTTTATGGATGTGTCTATCATGGAAGTAGCGCTCTCGATTCTGGCCTTTAAAAAAGGAACCGGTCTTCCAAAGATGCCTGCCGCAAATAGTCCACGAATACTGACATTGACAACAGCTGCGACATCCAGGTTCGATGGACTTGGGAGGGTTTCAGAGTATTTTGTGAAATTCGCGCTTCCTTCCACTAGCCCAGAGACATGTTGAACTACTTGAGCTGTGATTTCTGGTAAATGAAGATTGATGATTTGACAACGTGAAGACAATCTTTGGGGTATGCGTGTGAGGCAGTCGACCAGAAGAGAATCAATACACCTTTCTGGACTCATTGCCTACCCAAAAGGTCAGATCGAAGAAATCACTGAGAGACAACCTTGCTCACAATATTCTTTATATCTTCTTCAACAAGTGCGGCAATAGGTAGGATCAATGGAGTAATAACAATCCTAACAGGTTCACGCGTTTCGATACGAACGCATGTCGTATCAGTGCTTTTTGGCGAACCGTCTCGCAAAAAGAATGCTGTGCTTGATGCTACTGGGTTGGGAATATTAGGAGCTTGTGGAACTTCGTCAACAAAAGAGGCTCCTTCCTAAGAGGGTATTTTTTAGAATGGAGCTCAAGGCGAATGGTAAAATAAGTCACCCTCTTTAACGAAAATGCTGGGTTATCCCAAGTTTCGTGATCACCGGACCAATTAGACGAGTAATGCCTGACAACAGACAAATAAAACGATAGTAGTAAGCCCGTCGATTGGTGAATTGACTCGTCTGCAAGAAGAATATGTGAGAATTTATCGCCAGATCGTCAACAAACATCAATTAAGTTTACCTTCAACTTCGGACCAGTCGTCTCCTATAGAGTCGTCGTCAATCAAATCAGCGTCATCTGATTCGTCCCCACTAGACATTGTTATGTCATCTTCTTGAAGCTGGGGAACGGGCGTTGAAGCTCGTGTTTTTCTGTATTAGAACATGAACATGTTGGTCCTTCAAAGCCAATGTGTGGAAACAAGTAAAGTGCTTACGCTAGCCTTGCATCTCGGTCGGCTTCAGACACTCCTTCTTCATTTTCTGAGTCTGATAAGTTTCGTAAGGTAGAGAATCTCCACGACTGTGGTCTCGGAAGCGAAGGTTGAACTTGTGAAGAAGGATTAAACGTGGCAGAAGGAGAGGAAAGATCTGGCAAGGTGGGTTGAGGTATATATACCCCATTCAGATGGAATGATCGATCTAGTAGTAGATGATCAAACATTAGTTTATGCTGCGATGTATTGAACACACCAGAATTGATGCCAGTCTTTGTCTTTTGCCTAAGCTGATTGAACATCGTTTTCGCTCGTCCTGTCATCCTATCCTGATCTTCGATGAAGTTTAACTGTTTACGTGTCATGCTTCGATGACCAACTGGGGAAGCATACATGTCCAAGTAGACATCGAGGTCCACTTTGGCTGCTTCCAACCATCTGTTACGTTCCAACGACGCCGTCAAAAGTAGGCATACCGAAATCTTTGGTATACTCAAACTAGTAACTTTGCGATATTGATGAGCTCCAAGGTCATTACTGTCAAATTTGATCCCGTTTTCAAGTTCAACAAGTATAGCCGCCCTGCCTATGTTCCATTTGAGTTCAGCAGATTCGACCTGCACTTTATAGAAAGTGACTGGAAAGGAAGAATCAGGATTAAAATGAAATTCGTAGGCCAAGTTTATTGAAGGAAGATTTACCATCTGGATCGTCTGGAGGCAGAAATTCAGCGGCTGGAGCATTTACAAGGTCCGTAAAATTCAAGCGGAATGAGTCTCCAGCTGCAGAAAATAGAATAGCTTCTTCCGTTGACATGGACGCTTTGACTCTGCCGATTGAGATTTCCCAAAGACATACATATGTTGCGGTTCGTGGCTGAGGACCGAATAATCTGTTTGCCACAATGTCAATCCCTTCAAGGATCAGATGTCAGCCTTCAGGGATGACCAGGATTAAAGATAGACTATACCATCAATCATAAGGATCTCTTTGGTCGATGCATTATTTCCAGCTGGCGAAAAAGGAAACTGAAGAGGTCTTGCTGATCCAATAACCTTGTCAATATTCAAAGACATTTCTTCAGGGACAAATTAGCATTTTAGTGCATTTAAGAATAATTGTATATTAGCATGTTTACCCATATAATAATCGTGCATTCGTAGTTGCAATTGAATTTCAGGCGTCATCAAGGTAATACACTTGTCTTCTGGAATGGATGTGGGAAGATCTGCTGCCAGAGGAGAAATATCACCAATTAAACCGATGGGCATCAGAACTTTAGCATCTTCTACGCGCAAAGACAATTCGGCTTGGAGCATATTGACCTGAAAGGGATGTTAGAAGCAGGGGACAGTCAAGCAAAAAGGCAGCGACTACCTTGCCGGGTCGATATTTCAAGGCAATAGGGTCGCCTACAGGTACATTCTGCGAAAGTTTGTCCAAATATTCCGACAGGATTTGGAAATGTGTGAAAGAGCCTAGGTAGTTATCTCTCAGGACCATGAAATAGCGAATAGACCATCCAAATGCCCGATAGGTGATCCTCCGAATCTAAAATACTGCTGAACAACCTGTTCAAAAAATAGATAATCACACTCACATTAAAATCCAATTTCAGTTGTTCTATGTGGTCATTCATTATCATGTTGAAATATCGGTACGATCCATCTAAGACAAAATGCTCTGTGTCAAACAATTTGATTCCGTCGTTTCTCGGATGTAACGCATGCGTGTTCCAACGTGGAAGAGAGAATGTCCCCGCAAGATTGGGGGCAGTGACTGTAAAATGTATGATGTTTGATTCTGGTCTGAATATATTCGAAGGGATTGTCGCGGTGTTCTTTAGGTGAGAGCCTTTGAGTGTAATCAAAGCTAGCAAGACATTATTACCCCGAATATAGATGTCTGCGAGAAACAAATACCGTTTTCATCCCGAAGTAAAGGCTTATCGACTATATTATGGTCATTTGCATATAGGTTGAGTTCATAATGATGCATTTCAAGTCGGAATGAATAGATCATAGGTATAAATTTCTGATATTCTGTTGGAGGTCCGGAAACCCAATCTCTTGAAAGATCGGTAATCATGTTGATATGGTCCCGAAGAAGATACAGTACAGGTTGTCGCAAAGTAACTCCAACGGTCCACGTGCGCTCTGCGTTCCAACTGAGAGGAGCGGGTAATTCACAACGGACCTATTGAAATTATTGATTAGGAGGAGTAGAATGTTGCAAGGTAAATATATCACCCTGCAGGACTCCGCTGAAATAAGACGAATATCATTCAAACTAGATGTTATTGAAATTGCATCAAGGTGAACTTCGAGTGTTGATTCGTATCCTGTTGGCCCCACCACCATAGGCATAACATAATTTATCGAAGATCGGTCTCCAACAGACACTGCAATCCAGGCCTCTTCCCTTGTTCGGCTTCGTCCAGGTATGGTAACTTGACCATCCCATTGCCAATCCTAAGAAAAGTGAGACGCAAGAATGAAGAAAACTAAGGGTAATTTTTACCTTCGATGCTTCTCGGAATGGTATGTAAAGCGTGGTTTCATCGCGAAGTTCAACAAAGACTTGGAGCGTGTTCCATGACCTCTTTTCTCCGGGCCTCAAGTCTGGTGTAACCAGAGAGTCGAGATATGTAGGAGGAAAAAACACCCGCTGTAATTCTGTTCTGGGTGTAGTACATAAATTAGATAACGTAGAATGGAAACCTAAAGATTTTACCTCTGACGATCTGCCCACGGTCCATAACGCAAAAATCCTCCATATACGACTAAATCAAACCCCCATTCAGGAGCGGTATCGGCGTGTACGTCACGTATCCCAGATTCGTCATTTTGAGGCACTTCACCAACAACATCTACGTAATAAGTCAGTTCCAGCACGGGGGTTTCCAAGATTTTGCGTTCTATTGCGTATTCAAACGTCGAAAAATTGATGCCTATAGGCGTGTCTTCGATGTTCGCTTGTTTGGCTTTTGCAAAGGGCATAACGGGTGGAGGGGATGCTATATGTTGAGCCCGGCGCGAAGAAAAGTACTCTAGTATAAGACGATATAGTTTATTCTGACGCCATAATTTGAGGAAATTGCGGTAGCTTTGGTAGAACGAAGGTCTGCGTAGCCCAGAATCCCTACCAAGGCGATCAGTTAATGTGCAATAAATGTTTTTTTATTGAAGAGTTACTGTTTGATTCTGCCATGAATGAGTGCCCCAATCGTATTCATAGGGTCCACGTAGTCGTCGTTATGCACAAGTCTTATCAAAGTGTTCTGAAATTTGAGATTGAGGACTTGCTTATATAAATCGTACTTCGATTTCGACTGTTTGCATCATGATAAATAAGTGAAACTAGTACGAGGACACGGTTTATCCATACCGATACAATGCCGAATGTGCCTATGCCATTCCTAAATTCTGCCACGAGAAGATTCGGAGTTGAAGGATTACCCAAAATGATAGCACCCGTTTGAATATCAATTCCGAGAGGCAACAAATCTTTTGGATCAAGTGTCGGCAACTGGGATTTAAACCAAGCTACGGCATTCGTGAGCGTTTCAGGCATTTGCAGGGCCCTTTTGGAACGTGTCGGTGCGGAGAATGGGGGTTGATTGTCTGAGTTGTTATTAAGTGGAAGAATACTACATTATAACTCTTTCTACCAGATCTCACCTTGGCGCGTAAAGCGATTGAAAAACCTTTGGTTAGAGCTGGACTGTGATGTATGCCGGCTTGCCTTCTCCACTTGTTCAATAATATTGTCATATGCAGCCGTGCGGTTGTACAAAAACCATTCAACACCTTCAAAAGTTAGCTGAATGCGACAAGACCACAAGCGATGCGAGTGTTTAACTGAAGAATGAAATGAACTAAGTTATATTCGAGAAGCACGGGGTGAACTTACCTTCTCCCTCACGCGCGGCATTTAACTCTTCCTCTGATGTAGGCCGCCTAATCCAATATCTCCATTGAATTTGTGCTTTTACTATTTTCATGGTTTGGTTACTGGAGTGGTACCGGACATCCTTAAGAAGAATTCGTCCTGCAATGAGGGAGAAGTGGATAGAACCTGAAAAATTCGTCAGTTTCGTCAGAATCATGCATTTCAATTTCGAACATACCAAGTTCAATCCAAATGCTAGAGCCTTCCTGATTCCAGAAGAGAATGCGAATTCCATGACCGATGAGGAACGCAATAAATCTATTCCAATAGAAGAAATATAATATCAGTGCTATAACTATACAGACACATGCTATGAGAAGTAGTTTGTTGAGCATTCTGAGTCTGCTTCAAGTTTGTTGTGGGGTCTAGTTGAACTAAGGCCCCAAGAATGTGCACCAAGTAATGGATGACTGATGTGTCGTACAATCTGCAGAAAAGCCTGCAGACTACCATTAGTCCAGAGGAAAGGTTCGGCACTGGGGGGAGTCAAGCTACTTGTCGGCTGCTGCTCAAGTTCTTGGGTGAGTGAGACGTTAGAGAGCGCGCGACTTGCAGATCCTGGTAGCTGAACCACGGTAGCCCACAACGCACACGCACACGGCAATGAAGAGTCAAGACGCGCCATGGTCCAAATGCGCCAAACACGGAAAAATAGTATTTTTGTTACATAATGAAATGCTCGCGTCTCTCTTAAAGTTTAAACTGGTTTACTACCGTTCGGTGCCCTACAACTTCGAAGCAGATAAAAAAGAATGAATGCAGTCAAGCAACCTACTCCATTGAAAAGGCTTGCACTGCATACGACCACAACATGTGCATCACAGGCAACTGTTTACGCGAAATGCATCGTTGCTAACTACACCGACGTGTCGAAGGATTTGTGCAAAGATCAATTTCTTCTTTTCAGAGATTGCGTACGAGAAGCAGTACGTCTCCAGTTTATGCTTAAATGTGATACTAACCAACTCGTAGATGAGGAAACCGTGTTGAATGTCTGCATTGGGCGTAGCCTCGGTTGACTAGAATTGATTATACACCATACTCGTATGCAAGAGGGTTATCACAAAACTAGATGATGATTGCGACTATTCCCGTACATCCAAAGCCCCTGGAACTCTGACCTCTCCTGTGGTATCTCTGGCCGTCGCGTTTGTCCGACCCCCACTTCCTGCACTCCCACTATTTGTTTCCCTCATATTTCTCCCAGCGCGCATCAGAACTCCAATACTGGGGAGAGGCCAAGGTGCAATGTTAGGATGCAGAAGGGCAATTTCGGGATTAGATGTTTGTGATGCAGTCGGAGGAGGACGACGTAGGCGTGCAATAATGGATGCGAATCTAAGGTCCATTATGAGCGGCAGATCGCTCGCCGTTGGGACTTTCAAGGCTTTGTTAAAAGCTGGGGAAGGAGGATAGGTGTTTGGGGAAATCGGAGAGTCTGTAGATGATTTAAATAGTGGAATTGAGAATGGGGTGAATTGGTCTGGTAGTAATATATCTTGTGGGTCGGCATCGTTGTTCGTATAGTATATTGACGTCTCGTAAGCAATTGTAACGGTGAGTAGCTGCAGGAAGAGTATGAATAGGTCCAGACAAATCAATTGCGACCTTGAAGGAAGATACGCTGTGAAAAGGCTCAGTTTAACAAAAATGAGATCAACTGTCCAAGATGAAAATCTTACACATGCCAATAAAATCCAGGATGATGACACGGCCTTCCATAGCACCGCGAGTGGAGTGGCTCCAGAAATTTGGTATACTCAAGGCGGATAAACTTAAGTAGAAAAACCGTAGAGACCGACTCGAATAAATTTCTCTTGGTCTCGCACACAAGAACTGGGACAAGAGACGACATGTATAGAGCCACAGCGATGGCGAGAGGAAGAAAGAAACTGTATGCAACTGATAGAGAATGGCGTCGAACTACGTATCGTTCAGATATGAATGCTCCCCAACTTCTTGATAGGCGTGGCTTAATGCTTACTGAGTTGATGACATGTAGTCTTTCCCTGTAGAAGCGATTGTGCATGTCATGTAGAATAAGACGCAAGAAACAAGCCAATGTTTCAAGCGTTAACAACTCCGAAATCAGGCCTTGTATTAAGTAAATGGTCGTTCCCTAGCTGCTGGGCAGCCCAAGGCTGTCGAAGAGGGTATAGTTTGTCGACGGGTTGTCGCCGACTGGCCGCGCAGTGAGTAGTAGAGTTTGTGACAGTGGTAAGAGACTCGGGCAGTGCTTCAGCTACCAAACCTTCTGACCAAAAGTAAGCCGCGTGACTGGGATTTGATTCACTCGATTTAATAAAAATGTAAATGTCCGCCGTAGGGCGGAGGAAAGCTCGCTTCGCCATCCTGGCAGGAGCGCGTTGTACATCCGAGCCGGCATTGACTCCCGGCGCGTGCCGAACACTGGCCGTACGGTTTTGAGAGTCCAAATGGAGGGATATTTTTCCTAGTTCTTACAGTATTCTTTCTGTAATATATACAGTACTATAAATCTAGTTATTTTATCAATTACATCTTTAAGGGAACGAGAACTGGTGTTACAAAATGATGGCCTGCAAGCGGCACAGTGGCCCGTGTTGTCCCGAATGTTGTAAATACCTTGTACAAAGGCGCGGAAAGTCGTATTTCTTGTGATATACATACTTGTAAGCTTAAAGCGACAAGAACTACGGGTAAACCGCACAAAGAAAGCCAGCCGTGGTACGCAAAATTTGGCTTTGTTTGTTCCGGGGAAGTGCTCGACTGGATCCCTCTACGCTGGCAATTAATTAAATGGCGCCCTATTACCTAGCACTTGGCAGGCTCCAATCAAGCGCTCGCCTAGCGATTAGGATTACAGACATTAATGTAATTCTTGGAGAGTTAGTAATACAGCGATGACTAAAGACTACACATAACTAAAGTTATTATAACGAGGTTTGAAGCTGGAAGTTGTCTAATTGCAAAAAAGAACAATAAACTTTTGTCCGAGGCTGTCCGTTGAGTCCATTCCAAATCCTGTATCCAAATGTGCTTGAAAAATACTAGAAAACCAGTCATGAAAGAGGTCTACTTTCTATCTCCGGCCTTTCAGGCATCACACTATGCTCGTCCGTCACTTCGAATTTGCCATTTTCTTTTGCCTCTTCGTGACGTCTTAATCTCTCTTTTTCCTCGGCCGCAATCTCCTGATGTGACCACGCACCTCCACCATAGCCTACTTCAACAGGTGGGGAGGGCCTACCTGCATTGATGGTATCTGAATACCTGAGGTTTCCTTCTGTACCATAGGCCTCAGTATATGGATTGAACTCGACGTCCACAGGACCTAGATATGATTGATCGAGAGGAGGTATTCTGCCGGGACTGATGGGATCCTCCAGCTGAGTATAATGGTGGCTGCTTCGATTTTTCAATTGGAAAGCATTTTCTGTCTGCATTCTCATGGCCCGCATCTCCCCTTTCTCCCGTTTTAATTGATTGAGATACCTTGTCACGATAATGGCCCCATCTGCGAAAAAGCATCAGAAAGCTAACAGGAAGGAAGTTGTCAATGATACACACAAAATTCCACAAGTAGAACAACCCCTGCTATAACCCAATACACCCACTTCGCAAAACTCAGCAATCCAGTGCATTGATCTTGTGCTTCGGGTGTCTTTATGGCAGTTTGGCATGCCAATCTTTCAGCATTGTTCGTTACGCGAGTTATTTCGTATGCCAGATACGCGGCAACGCCAAGGTTGATCAAAAAGTGAACATAAAGGATGTATGCGTAAAGCTGGGTGAAGGATTGTTTTCTCGTAATGGCCCCTACCAATCTATGACGTTTTCGTTGAGCTTCGAGTTTAAAAACTTATTTCATCTTGGCAACATACCCTAGAACGGAAGCAGCAAACAACACAGTTTCTGTCAACGCCGCCACGACAAAGGCAGCACGCTCGGCTCCATTTAGATCTGCTGAGCTTGAAGCTAAGAGAAGGGAGTCAGCAGAGAAGGGTACAAACAGAACAGAACTACTCACACGAAATTTCAAACCACAACACGACTGTTAACAGGCCAGCAACCAAACAGCCCAGGATGGACATGGCTATAACACCTAGTCTAACTGGTAGACAACAGCAAAAAGTGCTACGACCCAAAAAGAGCTGCCGGTAGCTGAAGGGCATCGTGGCGGTATATTGGAAAGAAGCTGGCGTGTGCAATGTGAGAGGATCACTGTAAAGTACTAGATGAACATCAGACTGATCCGGAGTGTAGTTGTGCGCAGCCCTAGAGACGGGATGGCTGTGTTCAAGTAGCAAGTAGTGTTGGGGTGCCGTTATCCACGCGCATGGCTGCCTGCACTCTCCTTGCCTCAAAGTAAGGACATGCAAGGACCCTGTCAGCCAGCCACACTTTGGATGACCATACTACAAAAGACTCCGCACGGTCCCACACCCTAAGGAACGCCATCAATTGCTTTGTTTGGATTTATGAATATCACCGCTCGGGGCTTTATGTTGTGAAGGTTGCAGAATCAACTAATAAATTCTCGCCAATGCAATCGTTGGAACTCTTTCCCTTCCCATGCACAATACCCTGTAGAAAACTCGTCATTGACAAATCTGCGCCGGTTTTTTCCAACGTAGCCCGCCAAAGGACACGTCGCCCGACTTGGCCTTAGGCCTATGCTTGAAACATCATTAGTCGCGCTCACGCAATCATCAGGTATGCACATTCTCAGACGGCGGTTTATGGCCATTTAATAGCTGTGCCACTTTTAGGAGCGTCGTTCGCGGTTCTTCTCTGGTTAGCAAGTACATCTTATCTGTCTACTGTCATTTACTTAATGCTCTTGATAGGGAATGTGCCATCACTTTCGATGACGAAGTCGAATTCATTTGGCCGTCAGTTGTCAATCTTTTTGGTACTCAAGAGTCTCCGTCTTGAATATCTGTTCTTTTCTTGCATAGGAAGAGCAATTTATCTTGGCTCAAATGGTCCTATTTTTGTGCTCGATATTTTGTTTTGGCGATCCATTTGTACGAAATTATTGAAAATGCATTCGTTCAATCGCAGATTTATCCATTACCTTTTTTGACAGCGCCAACAGATCCTTGGAAATTTCCGTCGTAAGCGCCTATAGCTTCAATAAAGCAGTCTTACGCGGTTGGTATGCTGCACAAGTCATGACAATGGTTGTGGCTCTTTCGTCGCTGGAGTTGGTCCTGATGGCTCGAGGTAATGTCTTGAGCCCTTCTCATTCACAACTATCTAACTTTGAGTCTTTATAAACGGCTTCTCTGCTTCTCTCCAGTATTTGCACTATACAACCAACCGCGATGGCTTGGAATTCTATTACTTGTCGTCCTCCTCTGGGAAATCGGCCTGGCCATCCTTGGATTGGTCTTGACTTTCCCAAAATATGGAGACTTTAGTCCATCCATGGTAGTCACCCGTCTTCCCGCATCTATTGCATATTATGGGCAAGTCCTTCTTGCCTTATCATCTGCTTTGAATGGAGAGCTTATCGATGAATTCCAGGATCGCTTCCGTCGTAGTTCATTGCCTTCTTCTCGCATTTACTGTCAGAAAATATACACACAGCTCCCTGTCGGGCATTCCTCTAGTTAGGTTGATGGTGCGGGATGGAACATTTGCCTTTTCTATGCTAAGCAGTGAGTCCTTTGTGTCAGTGTGTCAGTATATTGTCGACTATGAATTGACATTATGCATAGTATTTGGTCTAACTGTTGTCGTTCATACGCTTCGACATTACCCATACGCAGCGACGGCATACGCGTCAGTGTCTCCTCGACTCTCATTGACTTGGTTTTGATAATCTAACATGTGTCCTTCAGTTGGCTTTTAACATCTGTATCTTGCGTAGTAAGATTTTTTCTCCTTACTGTTATCTTTTTTTGTTTACGAGAAAAATGTAGACTTGTCGATTAATCGTTAACATGCAACGCATACCCTTGTCAGGTGATGATGAAGACACATCGACTGCAATAATATTCACGACCATCTTCACCGATCGAATCACAATAGAAGATCTCAACAGCATGTACAGTCATCAAGGGTAAAGCTATTCTATATAGTCTTTAACGATTAAATGGTGAATGACGTATATCTTTTCAGGAGAAACCATCGGTCAACTAGATCAGCACGACCTGCCAGTGTTTAAAACCCGTTAAGACTGCCCTGACTGGTCACTGAAGTACTGAAGTCTGAATCAGGCACTGCAGGCTCGTATAGTCAACTGATAGCACTGTTCATTGGCGCATAATATACTTGATACGCGTTTAGAATAGGGCCTCATTATATCACTTGATAGGGCCAATTGCAACTTCATAAGGTCCATATGTACTTGGTTTTATTATGATCTTAAATGTGCTTGGTATGTATTGCCGTATGCCATATGGCATATGGGTTATGAACTTGTTTGTGCTTGCTATAAACGGAGGTTGAAGCTGCCTTAATGAGGTTCAATGACTGTTCGCGACTTGACTTGAATTTACTTGGGAGTGACAATACCGCCTCGACGTATGGACCCTTCTTCATCTACAAGCCGCGCTATGGAAGTTGACGTGGACGCGCCGACGCCCACGATCTCGGGCCAAGTTGCCCCAACCAAGGCTGTCGACCGTCCTGTAGCGCGTCGTCCCCGCACGAAATCATTGCCACTCGATCCAGAAAAGTACGCTGTTGGATATGTATATTCATCGGACATGATGTCGCATTTCTCTCCACATGGCCACCCTGAGCAACCTGCACGAATTCAAGAAATCTGGCTCACGCTCGTTCGGGATAAACTTACAAACCAGATGAAGTGGATCCCAATCCGTGAAGTTCGTAAAGAGGAGGCTTTGCTTGTACATAGTGAAGATCACTGGAATAAAGTTGTTGCCATTCAATGTGAGTATTGTGTTGAGTTAAATTGGTTTGGTTTCTTTCCGTGAAATTGGAAACTGAAGTAAACGTCGAATTCAAATCTCCCAGATATCAAAGATCAAGAAAGAGCTGACACCGAGGAGTATTATGAGCAAATGTCTCTTTATGTGATGCCAGGAACAACAAGAGCAGCTATGCTGAGCTGCGGCGGGGTCATTGAAGCATGCCTCGCCGTTGCCCGTGGTGAATTATCAAAATCGTTTGCCATTGTACGCCCTCCCGGACATCATGCTGAACCTGACGAACACATGGGATTCTGCTTCTTTAACAATGTTTCTGTTGCAGCAAAAGTAGTACAGCAACGTACCAAGCTAAAAAAGATTCTTATATTAGACTGGTCAGTCCTGACCTGCTCCTTGTCCTTTCTTTTCTGACTGATTGCTTAGGGATGTTCATCATGGTTAGTTGCATATCACGCTCTACCAAGGGATTAAGCTCATATTATCTCAGGGAATGGAACTCAACGCGCATTTTACGATGATCCAAGTGTTCTCTATATTTCTTTGCATCGGTACGAACAAGGGACGTTCTATCCATGTGGACCATTTGGTTCAATGATTTCGTGCGGGGAAGGACCGGGCCTTGGATAGTGAGATTCAGACTTTATGACCATGCTGATCTCTTCTCATAATAAAATGACAGTTCCGTTAACGTTCCATGGCCACAAAACGGGATGGGTGACGCAGAGTATATCTACGCCTTCCAGAAGGTCATCATGCCCATTGCGATGGAGTTCGCTCCTGATCTTGTCATAAGTTTGTAGAGTTTCGATCCTTGTTCTAACAACCGTGATTAACGCGCTTTCTCAGTTTCTGCCGGTTTTGATGCAGCTGCTGGAGATGACCTTGGAGAATGTCTTGTTTCTCCGGTAGGATATGCCCATATGACGCACATGTTAGCTGGGTTAGCCAACGGACGCATAGTGGTCGCGCTCGAGGTTTGAAAATTAAACTTGAGTAACCGTCCAACCGTCTAATATCTGTGAATAGGGAGGCTACAATCTTCAGTCTATATCTGCTTCAGCCTTGGCTGTTACGCGAGTCTTGCTTGGACAGCCACCAGACCAGCTACCTCCTTTACAGGCCAATGAAGCTGCGACTGAAACGGTCTGGCTAGTGGCTCGTGAACAAAGTAAATATTGGAAAAATGTGGACCCCAAAACTTGCGAACCTCGAGAAGGTTTGTTTTTTATATTGTTTGCGTTCCTAAAAAAAAAGGTGACCAATAATTCCTACAGAGGTAGAATCATTGACCTTCTCCGTTCCCGGTACGAAGACTTATACGATAATTAAACGGGCCTTTTCTGACTCAGTTCTATCTATATGTAGAAATTCTCAAAGCGCATCGGCAACATTACTTATACACAACGCATAATATGATGCAGGTCCCCATGATGACACCAGATCTAGAAGCTCGTTTCTCGGCTCAAGTTATGTGCACGTATGTAATTTTTTCGAAAGACTCCCGCAGAAAACCTCATCAAAATTTAGGCCTGATATTTTTGAAAATAAGACACTTGTTGTCTTTGTTCACGAATTGTAGGTGATCACTTCTATATCTTCTAGTTAGAAACTTACCTCCATTTTTGAAGTGGAAATTTGCGCCTAGAACTTGAATCATCATTGACCTGCGACGTTCATCTGGAACGATCTTATTTAGTGAGAACTTTCACTATACTATCTTACGTTGCTGATCCTCCCCTTTTCAGCTGGATTTTTCAAAACAACTTGTTGCTTGGGTAAAAAGTGCAGGATATGCCCTATTAGATGCAAACCTATTCCCTAAACCTACTAACATCACACCTCTTCCTACGGTGAATCTGAGTTTACTTCATTGAATCGATTCTTTACTTATACTCTTTCTAGCGAAACAAAACGATGGAAGATGTAGGGAAAGATTTAATGACATATCTATGGGACAACTACATCCAGTGCGTAGACCAATTGATTATCAACTTTAGGAAATGTTCAATTATGTCAAGGCTCTCGAGCGCAGAGAAAATCGTCCTCATAGGCCATGGACCAGGTTGTAAACCTCTGGTCGAATTGACGAATCGTAGAGGTCAGTCGACCTTTACATTCATTATCCTTGCTTTTCTGTCGAACTAAACAAAATAACAGTGTCATCCGTAACAAAATCGGTCAAGGCATTCATTCAAGTTCTTGGTTTACAGAAACTTCCTTCCATCCCGTCAGACCCTGACGACGCTCGACCCTGGTATCAAAGGGTGAGCCAATATTCCCTGTTTTGAATTGACATCTGATGCTGTTAATCAGTGTTCGCTTGTGATTGTCCCTTCAACTCACCCAATAATGAGTCCTGCGATGAAAATTCGAGACGTTCGTCGGCATGGTACCATTGTTCCGATCGGTAATGCCAGCCTGTTCGTAAAATAGGTTCATGATGACTGAAGATTCTTACAGATGAAACCCGACAAGTAAAACTAATTATGCGGGCCATGCCAGCGATAAAAGACTTCGTGCAAGAAATGCTAGCTGGCGAGCCGCTTGCAAATCTCACAAATAGGACATGAATATCATTGTCAAGAATCGTTGTTGTAATTGCTATCTCACATTTTCTATTTTGTAATATGTACTAAATCATACCTTAAACCAACAATTCAACGGTTCCACGCTGAGGTGAGATCACCCCAGATACTTTACCCTCAAAGTTCAGAATGGAACCTTGCTTGACTGCAATCAAGTCTAGATTGGGTGTTTCGATACCCAACAACTGTTCAAGATTTGTAGAGACGAGTTCGATGGCTTCGGAGGGAGAGATTTTGCCATTTGAATCAAGTGCAGCCTATAGACCAGTAAAATTGAATATAAAGACAGGTCTTTGAACAAAAGAAAAATACCCAGGCAACGTCAAACCGCAAATTTCTCGAACTCCATTGCTCTTCCACACCGACGCCGACGATAACATTATAACGTTTGAGGGTAGTAAAAGAAGTATCCCCTGTCAGAGGAGGGCCAGCCAAGCTACGATACAACCGTAAGACTGGGTCGAGTACGTAGTTGGCATTAGGAACTTACATTCGCTTTGACCTCCAAGTTCCGGGGAAAGGACGCGAAGGGTTCAAAATTACGCCGATGTTGGCTTCTCCGATCTCCTTTGCCAAAAGATGTGCTTCATTAGCACCGGAAAATGTCAACTGGATATCTTTTCCGTGAACCTTCTCGACATCTTTCTTGAGGGTGATAAGAGAGGCCATGATGTCTGCGCTTTGTACTTGGATTACAAGTCTCAGTTGTCCCTAATTGGTAAGAGGCTATCAATGATTGAGGACCATCAATAGAAGGGAATCAATGTCGTACCCTAGCAACCTTCCTAAAAAGTTTGCCCAATTCTCCTTCACCTTGGCCGCTGAGAAGATGACGAAGGGCAGCAATTTGTGTGCTGATACTGGGCGACGATGAAAGGATGGATATATGCAAAGCAGTAATATCTTGCAACACTGCGCCATGTGCCAGACGGTGAGGAAGACCGGTGCTAAATGCTACACCGAGACCGCTGAGGAACTTGTTTGATGTTGGGGCAGTCACTCCAACGGTCACTCCAGAACGATAAGCAAGCCTGAAAGTAGTACATTTGGTAAATTCCAAGAACAGCCGAGAGGCAAATATGAAGCTATGTTGCTTACAGCGCGTCGCGAGTGGAAAATTGTAGTCCATCTACGGCTCGGATGACAGTATCTTCTAGAATGGACGGCAGATCTCCTTTCAAAAGATTCGGTACTTGTCCATCATTGGTGGAAGGTTCTTGGTCAATATGGTTGAGACCGAGATGGCTTCCGAAGCTGATCAATGCAGGTCTGGAATGCAAAAGTTTGCTCGGTGAGAAACATTTTCAATCAAATATAATGCTCACGAAATTGAACCGCCTTCCAAATTAATTCTCTGGATGCTGACGTCATACTCAGAGATGGGACATTCCAATCCCAAGCAGATTATTCGCCCACCCTCAACCACTACATTGGCCTGTAATCCTTGAGCAGAAACTACCTGCTTGATCTTGGAACCCTGCCGCAGGAATACACTGCTGACATTGGTAAAAATAACTATGTTCGAAGCAGATTTATGCAATTCCAGGGGAGGGAGACCATCGTATTTCACGGCATCTCGAGCGTCCTTACTGAAGTCGGGCGTCTTTGGAACGTGTTGAAGAGATGCAGGTTTCTTGTTAACAAACGGTTTTTCAAGCTGAGCAATACCGTCAATAAAGACTTGCTGTGGCGTAGCTCCGATGGCCAGTGGATGGCTGTCCCAAACGACAACATCTAAAACCATATGAGCTCGAGACAACTAGTTACTTGTATATACAAAACTACCGCACCTCCATCGTAACCTTGAGAGAAAACGTTAAACCGCGTTCATCAGGGGAAATAATAGATTATGGCTTACCTGGCCTGATGAAACCTATTCTGTGGTCATATCCAAGTACCTTAGCGGGGGTGGATATAACAGAAGCCAGAGCGAGATTGTGGGGTAGGCCGTAATAGTGGGCTTGTTGAGCCTCGTTGAGAAGATGGCGCGAATTGAGGACGGGATGGTCACTCTTGTTCGAATCGTTAATCCGTAAGAGTAAACGATGATTCTTCAGAGAAACGAACCTTCATGACAACTCTCAGCCCATGCTCTGCCAAGATACGAGGGGCAAATTCAGAGCCTCTATATGCTTCCCGTTTATATCGTCCATTAGTCGCAAATAAGGCAATAGCGGGTGTTGAGCCTATAAAAGACATTAGAATGTGAGGTATGAAACGAAAAAAAACTCCAGCACCGTATGCTTTCTTCAATAAATCTGGGACTAGATATGTTTCATGTGCATGGTGGAAGGCAGCAATAGAAAATTTAAATTCGTTCGTAAGCTGAATATTGCTCAAATTTATTAAAATGGCAGAATATCGAGAAGATATGATACGTACGCGAACTAATCCATCCAGATCAACAGCCTCGTAGCAATGATTGTGGACCTGAAAAGGACACATTGATATATTTGCTTGTAATGAATACCATATCATGCCCACCTTTACTCGACCACGTAAAACGTCTACCAGAGCTTCCCATTGTAATTCTTCAGGGAATTCACCCAGGTTTTGCCACTGACCATCTAGGGCTTTGGCACAGTATTCGTCTTGCTTTACTTTAATCTTGCGCGCGGTTTCGTATCTATAGAATACTTGAGTAAACATTGTCTTCGCGTTCTACAGTGATCAAGTGAACTATCGAACCCTTGTCTAAATGCCCAGATCGTATCCATGCGGGTACCGGAGTAAACTCTAGCTGTAGATAGAAAATCAGGGAAATATTTTCCCTTGTTGTATTAAACTCGTACTTACTGGGGTTTTCGCCGCAAGCGTGCCTTACGCAGTATCAGTAACTCGTTATCGAACTAATAGCTAAGGTATCTACTTACTTCATTTGCCTCCAACGAGGAGTGGCCGTAGAATCGACTTGACTGCCATTAAGCGAGTGGGGAGGTTCGAGCACCATAGATGAGGAAGATCTTTCGGAAGTGGCTCGTAATTTGATCGAGAACGCCTGTCCACCTATAAAAGATAAACATAAGTTCATGGTACCAGTGTAAGACATTTAAATATATATACCAATAGCATCGGCAGAGCCAGGAAGGACATTCGCTGTGGTAACTCCTCCAGAGATTGATAGGCGGTATGCATCATCGTGGGTGTTGAGGCCGTCAAGACTTCTGAGCCAGGGAAGTACGAGACCCTTAAGAGAATTCGTATCGTCAGAGCCGCGTAGAGCAGGTGCACTGTCTACTCCAAGATGGGAGTGCATATCAACAATCCTGGAACAGAGACACGTCAGAATAGAAAGAATAAACTCAGAGAAAGAAATGTACCCCGGAGTCACCCAAGCACCACCTGCATTCACAGTGACTAGGCTCTTGTAACTATTCAACAAGCTTTCCTCAATATTGCCGACTTCCAAAATGATGCCTTTGTCAAGAAGAATATCCCCGACGACAACTTCATGCCCGTCTACGTTTCCTGTCCAAATAGTCGCGTTCTTGATGAGGGTGGGTGGAGTCCCAGCTTCATAACGATCTGATTGAGTTCTTTCGTGGAAGTTGTTGGGAGGGCCTGGAAGAACATCCAGTGCGCGACACTTGTCGACTATCTGCGCTGCATTGATAGGTACATTGACTGTGGTCTGATGATGCCATCCAAGAGTAATGCCAGAGGATGTAGCAGTGACTATAGCAACAAGAACAACGGCGGCAAGGTATCTAAACATCGTTGGACGCGCCGTTCCATGCCTGTAAGCTGGCAGCTTGTCCATGATGGTAAGAAGGAAGAGGAGTTGCTCGGTGGTTGAAGGCGCGATTTGACATCCACACGAACCTGTGAACCGTAATTTCATGCCATCATTACGGCTTATCTCGCTACCGGCCCGATATAAGCATGGTGTACTATTTTTAGTAATCCTCCTCTTATGACTTCCACTACCAACACAAATGCGCCTCCAGTCGTCATTCCAGCCTCCGCTAATAATATAATCATCAGTCCTTTGCAGGTCACTCTTACACACGCACTCATAACTCTATAACCCACTCACATGCACCACAACAGCGTGGGAACCCTGTCTTAGAATATATCAGAAATGTTGGAAAGGAATTCGGCGACATAGTGGCCGACTATCAGGTTGGAAGGACGACAGGCGTGCTGTACTTGAGGTATGATTGACATTGGCACCTGCATCCATGTTAATTCTTCTTAGTCTCAAGTATCATCGCCTGCACCCCGAATATATTTTCAAACGAATTGAAAAACTAGGCATATCCTATAATCTCAGGATCTTACTCGTATTATGCGATGTCGTGAGTGACTTGTGTCTCACAGAGGCTGTTGCGTCTTATCCGCTTCATTTTAGTCTGAGCATAAAGAACCAATAAGAGAGCTTACGAAGGTGAACAACAGTCTTCGTCTCTAGTTTGCACCGCCGACACTAGAACGTAGGCATGCTTAATCAACAACATAACCGTAATGGTGGCATTTTCGTGAGTGGGCATGTCAAATATTTAAAATATGGACTTTAAAAATGATATAGACTCGAAGAAGCAGGTCAATACCTGACGACCTATAAACAATTCGAATTCAAGCCACCAGACCTCATCAAGGAACGCTCCGAGAAAGATTATAGCTCAATACTACGAGCAACGCTCACCACAATCAGCAAGGTCAATAAAACAGATGTGCAAACTTTACGGACTTCATTTGGTGTATGTTATTATCTTTGCTGGTCTTCAGCAATTTTTCGTCGGTTAATCCCTTTGTTACAGAGTTTCGCAAACATATCAAAGGCAACAACCGATCAACTACAGAACCTTCCTGGCTTCGGTCAAGTGAAAGTGAAGAATATTCATAATGCTTTCGAAAAGCCCTTTCGAAACCAAGCTACCAGTTCACTGTCTCTCTTGGCATCTCAGTCTAAGGGAACGACTGGCGTTGTGCAGACTTCTTCTGCCACTACATCTAGAAACACTGTCCAGAATAGAGAAGATAGTCCTATATGGGACATTGAATCACCGGCTGAGCATCAAGAGCCTCACACAGCTCAGTTTAGTGTTGAACCTTTTGATATCGAACTTGATCTTTAAATCTAGAATCAGGGTGCGCGTCCTGCACGCTGCCCAGAGTGTGTTTTGTGGATAAAAAAACAGTGCTTTTGTGTATGCACAACGTCGATGTATGTAATTGTAATGGTTCCAGTCCTTTGCTGGCCAAAAAACGAAGAATTACAGAAGCTTTGCAAATGCTAGATACGAATGACTTGAAGCAAAAGTGACAAACTCTTGTAAGACATGCATGAATATCACTACTGTTTAGATACAGACATGATTGTCTTGCAGTAATAGGCAACGTACTTATAAGCATGTTCTACTCGTAGTTCAAAGGCGGTATAGCAAGGCATAATAAACATTTCTCGAACTCCGACAGGTAAATTTATAGTACATGCAAAAAAGACCGTGTATTGTATATTACATTTAATATAATAAAAGGGTATACAGCCAAAAGCACGAGCTACGCTTTGTAATTCTTATTCAACCAATTATCTATGGTGACCCTAGGCGGTTTGGTACGAAGCCGATCAGACCATAGCTTATGTTGATAATAAACATTCATGGACAATCCCTTGATAATGGCCTTCGTCCTAGATCGTTCCAAGTGAGCTGCTCGCATATCGGCTAAATCACCAATCAGTCAACTAAATCTTATCATTGAAGAACAAAACAAAACTTACTGATGCTCGAATGAAGATTCTCCAGAGCGTTGTGAAGATATTGTACATTTGTTAACCGTTCCTTCAGATTTTTGGTTGGACTGGTTGAAAAATTTGACAGATGACTGTCAGCAGTCTCCTCATGTCGGAAGACGTATCCTCTGACGTCGGAAACTGCCACAGCCAAGATATAAATACATAGTCCCAGGTCAACGTAATCGGTTCCATCGTGCACAGAGAATTTTCCTGCAGGACCCTTTGATTTTGCATTTGGAGGAAGCTCATCAAGTATGTCTGACAAGGGAGGTAAATCCGACAACAGGTCCTAGATGTTTTTTATATATAGTTAACCAGGAGAATGAATATGCTGGGTACCCACTTTATTGACCAGGGGCTTGTTAGTGATAATGCAGTGTGCAACTACATCCGCAATCTTTCGAGCTGTCCCGGAACCCCCTGCGAATAGTAAGATAACATGATATTTATTGACCAGCGAATACGATGCAACACAATTCAAGATTTTGGTGCAGATAGCCGATTGCTGTAAAAACCAATTAGATACTTAATACCAGCATGAGCGGAGTTGAACGTACAGTTTCCAGGTCTGCAGGCCTTATACAACCACATACGAGATCAATAGTTTGAGTTACGTCTTGCACGAATTCGGCCGAAGCATCGATGTCTATTGCCAGTAATACTAGAGCAATTAGGATATCAGCAAGATCTTGCTCTTGTAGCCGCTTTGTTCTAAGGAGAGGATAATGAATCAATGTATGAAAGCACAAAAAAGACCGTACCTTGCACAAGCAGTGATCAAGATGATAAGGTAATCTATTACTACCCTACGGCGTTCGACATCAATTCGGCCGTTCACTATCAACTTGTTCGGTTCCCATTTTTGCTCAAGAAGAACATCATTTTTTATTTTCAATAGATGGAGGGTGTTCAAAATCTGAGCAAAGGAGATGCTGCTCGTGGATGGCTGACTCTCCGAGCTCCAAAATTGTTCTAAACAACGAACCGCAGGTTCAGCAAGGACATGTGTACCTGCGCGTAGAGCTAGAGCAATAATAAGAGACGTGCGCAGAGTGAGAGCCAATAATTTCCTACCTAAATCGCAAACAGATGATACGAATTCGGTTCTTTCTGAAGGACTAATGATATTAATAATATCCATGTTCAAAAGCATAGTTGCCTGCAAGAAATCTTTGTACATCAAGAGTCAGAATAAGATGCTAGAATTATGTTCTAAAGTCTTACCACGACGAGTTAGGGCTGAATTGAGGCATTGAGTAGGGGAACTATTCCCTGGTAGCCGAGTTATAAACGAATAAGTATCATCGACCATGGAGCTGGCATCGATCTCGCTCTCGACAGATAAACTGGTCCATATTTGGATACCCATGGCCTGGACACTAGCATTGGCGTGTTGTTCCTCCATTCTGTCATGTTGAAGTATGTCCGCAATTTCTTTAGCCTTTTCTTCACCAAAAAGTCGTTTCTGATCTTCTGGACCAAGTTTGATATCAGGAATTATTGTCCGCTTGAGACTGGGTGTCATGGATTTCTTTGAACTTGACAACCATTGAGTATCCAGCGCTGCACGGCTAAAAGCGTCCCAAGTAAGCGGTTCATCTTCCTCTTCTAAGTTAAAATCTTCATGTAAGAGATTATCTGCAAAGATTCTACTTGCAGCTGCTTCAGCTCGATCAAAAGCATTGGTCCCGTCACCACGTTTTTCGGCAGATCGTTTCTCTCTGAGTAGAGCTTCAAAGGGAACACTTTGTGTTGATTTCTTGGTTCGCGATTTCGGAGGAGAGCTCTTTGTTTTGCGAGCGGGTATTTTGCTTGTAGTAGGCTCAACGGGAGAGGCCTTCGTGCCGCTGGGCGAGCGGTTTCGAAGACCATAACGGGTGGAACGTCTAATTGGTTCAGTGGGTGAGGAAATTTTTGGGCTGTAGTGGGAGAGCCATTAGTTGATAGAGTGGTACATCGGAAAAGACTGTTACCTAGGTTTTTTTTTTGCTATAATATTTAGCGATATGATATCTTCCTCGTCACTACTACTTTCAAGTATGTCGTTAAATTCAAACACAGGCTCTGGACTAGGCGTGTTTCTAGCATAAGCTCGTGCCTTGATGTCTGCTATAATTTTGGCAGTCTTACTAGCTACGTCGAGAGCCACCGGGGTAGCTGGCAATGATGAGGGGTCGCTCGACGGGGGCGTGTGCAATCTTCCCGGTGATGAAAATGTGGTCCCTAGTCCAACGGACGTGCTGGCGCTAGTATGTTGATTGGGAGTCCCAAGGTGCGAAGACGTTTGAGAGTCATGAACAACGATTGTTGGCATGTCAATGTCCACCTTGGAGAAGGGAGCCTCTTCATCGGATTGACTACTTGGTATTACCTCAGTTATATTTTGTAGAGGTACTTTCAACGGAGAAGATATACGAGGTCTTTTTTTGCTCTGTGTCCCTACCTAGGATTAGAAAAATAAAGCAGTCTAAGCGGCAGTATAAATCTAGTAGATTGCATACGTACAGTAGTTTTTACTTGTGCAACAGAATCGCTCATCTCAACATCTGAATCATTCTCAGTCTCCCTGTTCATGGTAGCTTTTGGATCCGTAGACCTGGTAGTTCTCGCTATCTGAGAAGGCGGATTCGAGTCTGGAGAGTGTGACCTTTTCCGAGAGGGGCCTGCGGCAGATGCAGCAGAAATTTGGGTGGCATTCTTCAATGGCGAAGATGTGCATTTTTTGCTTCCAGCCTTTTCAGGTTTCATAGTGAGGCTCTCTTCTATTCTTGAGCCTGCTCCACTTGTCAGGCTTGTCGCGTTGGTTTGAGACAGAGAAGATGATGAGGGAGAGCCTTGGGATGAGGTTGGTGTTTTTGCTATCCGCGAAAAGAATGCAGTTATGGGCCTCCCATGATTGACAGCAGTCTTTTTAGCCATAATCGGATACCCAACAATCGAGTCAACTTTGATGCTCTTTAATTGGTTTTTTCTGAAAGACGCGTTCACGCCACTCACCAACATCGGAGTTACAATTTGAATAAATCACCATCACATGACTCAGACGTGCACGCGAATAGGGGTTCATTAACGATATATTGCATACTTATATTCTATGTTTTGAACAGAGTTCTCAGAATATATACACTCTGTCTTCCCTAGGGGAAATAATGCCTACAACCTTGGATTGCATGCTTAAGAGGTCCCCACCTTTACTCGCCACAAGGTCCATCTCACTTGCATCGAATTTCACTCCCAAGAGCTTCAGCAAGTTCGTCGATCCAAGGGCCATAGCCTGCTCTCTGGAAAGCCTTCCACCACTCTCAATCGCAGTCTATAGCATAACTATAAGCTCTAGTCAAGTGCGATACTCTCGATATACATACCCAAGCAATATCAAACGGAAGGTTTCGAGCAGACCATATGGCTTCACAACCAATTCCAACCACTACACCATTCGAAAGGAGCTCAATGACGGATCCATTTTTTGTGAATGGTGGCCCTGGTAGGCTGTAAAGTGCTATCAATATTTTGAATGGGATATAGTGCTATAAACATACATGCGCCTCTCTTCCCATACAGAAGGGAAAGATCTGGAAGGGGTCAAAACAACGCCAACTCGGGCTTCACCCAGTTCTCTGGCAATTAGATGAGCTTCTGTCGCGCCTGTAATTGTTAGTTGCATAGGACGTCCACTCTGAGATTCAACTTCTTTTTTCAGCATGACCAGGGTGGCTATTACATCTGCGCTGTGCGCTTCTATTACAAGGGGGATTTGGCCCTACCAAATTGTTTTTAGTCTCATGAGTTCAATCGAGTATATTAAGTTTAACCTGTGTACTTACATCCCGGACTTTCTTGAACCATTCCGCTGATTCTCCATGAGACGTTCCGAGCAACAGTCGACGTAAGGTTGCAATTTGTGTACTTATACTAGGCTTAGAGAAATGTCGCACCGTGGCATGGAGTGCAGTGACTTCTTGTATTGCTGCACTGTCGTCGAATTTTTGGATAGCACCCAAAGAAAATGCCGTCCCCAATCCACCAAAAAATCGTTCATGACTTGGTGCAGTCACTCCGACGGTTACCTGAGCAAGTGATCGACGTTGTTTATGACGAAATACGAGTGTTGGAAAAAAAAAAAAGTAAACTTACTCCGGAGCGATAGGCCAGACTCCGAGACGTAGTCCCACGTAAGTGTTGAGAAATCTCACACAAAGAGGGCAAAGACCTACAGTGCATCACGAGTACCAAACATCAGCCCATCGATGGCACGAGTAATAGATGAATCTCCGCCGAGGATTTCAGGCACATCTTGGAGAAGAGGCTCAAAGGAATTTCCGTCATTCGTCGACGGCTCCTGGTTGATATTTTCAAGTCCAAGAGGAGACCCATATGATACCAGTCCCGGGGAGATAGATCCACCTTCTAGGTCAATAAAGGTAGCATTGACATCTTGCAAAACATCTGGATGCCTGCACTGGGCCACTGTCCCATGACAGATTATTGATCTGCCGCGAGTAACGACAACACCAAGACCGTTCTCTTCGTCGAAGTTATACGCCTGCACTATGGATCCCTCTTCTACAAGATGAACAGACTTAACATTCAGAAAAACGACAGCAGAGTCTGAAGATTCCTTGAAAGTCAAGGGGGGCAGGCCTTCATGGGCGACAGCTTGCTTAGCGTCGTCATCGAAGTTTGGGACTTTGGGTGTCTTCTGATATGCACTGGGCTTCTCTACCACGTACGGCGATTCTAATTGAGGAATTCCATCGATGAGAACTTGTGATGGAGTTGCTCCAAGGGCCAAGGGATGGCTATCCCAGACCACCAAGTCTGTCCTTTACGATCAGCTCAACCGTATTACCTCCAAAAATAGACATTACACACCAGCATCGTAGCCTGTGAGCGATTGCAGTAAGTAACACATATCACTTCAATGGTGAAACCAACCTATTTTCACATATCCAATACGGTGCCCCATACCCATGGTCTCAGCGGGATTCGAGGTTACGGATGCGATGGCCAAATTTTCAGGTAGCCCATAGAAGTAAGCCTGCTGTGCTTCATACAGAAGGAATCGCGAATTCTGTTCTGGATGGTCGCTCTGTTGGATATAGTGAGTCTATGAGACGTTGTCAGCTTACTAAATAATCTTGCACCTTCATTAAAACGGTCAAACCATGCTCCGCCAATATCCGTGGGGCAAATTCCGACGCTCTGTATGCCTCTCGCTTATACCTATAGAACAAATAAGACGGTAAAATCCATGCGAGATGGTCTTAGATACCTTGCCATTGTTGCAAATAGAGCAACGGAAGGCGGCTTTCCTAGCATATCCGTCAAAGAAATTCTGGTAAGCGATAAGCATAAACAAGAACACCAACCATATGCACGCTTAAGAAGGTCGGGGACGAGGTAAGCATCGCTAGCATGGTGTACAGCTGCAATAGGAAATTCAAATTCGTTTGATAGCTGGTAGTAATAATAATTAACGAAGACATTTTATCAGTCGCTTGAGAACTGTGAACAAATATAACGCTTACTCTGACTAACGCGTCAAGGTCTACGGCCTCGTAGCAATGCACATTGACCTTCAAAAAGAAAAGAAAAGGTTAATTATTTATATAAAAGTAGTCGTGTACCTCGTCGCACCTTAACCCTTCCTCGGAGGACATCAACCAAGGCTTCCCATTGGAGGACTTGGGGGAATTCCTCGAGGTTCTTCCAGTTTCGTGACGCAGCCCTGGAGCAGTATTGATCCTGACGTTCCTTGACCTCTTTTGCGGTATTATAACTGGCGATATGAAGTTGTCAAGGAACAAAAAGTGCACTTTATGCCAACAGAGCTCACGCTTGACGAAATGCCCAACCAGTATCCATCCTTGTATTGCCATAAGTATCACCTTCCCGGAATTGCGAAGTACTTAGTTCAATGATTATATCATATAGTTGTGAACTCACTAGGATTTTCGCCTGATTGGCGTCATGCTAGAATTTAAGAACTGATGTTGAGATGTAAAATATATCAACTTACCACAAGCATGTCTATATATTATTATTATTATTGGAAAAATGCCTTATTAGCACACGGTTGAAGAGCAGCGACAGGCAGTCCTTACTTCATATGTCGCCAACGAGGTGGCAGGTTAGGATTAGGGAACGAGTTATTGATGTGATACGGAGGTTCTAAGAGCATCGACGATGGTGATTTTTCAGAGGTCTCTCGAAGCTTGATTACATATGCTTGCCCTCCTGGAAGAGAGAATTTCGTTCAACGAGAAATGATATGATAGTGAAAGAGTATATTACCTATGGCATTAGCCGATCCTGGCAAGATAAGAGATGTGGTCACACCTCCTCCAATAGAAGTCAGATAGGAATCGTCATGGGTGTTCAGTCCATCCAGCATCCGCAGCCAAGGTTGGGCGGTTCCTTTAATAGAATTATCGTCGACTGCTCCTCCCAAGGCAGGAGAAGACGCCCCTCCAAGATGAGAATGTATGTCGACAATCCCTGGCGTCACCCATGCTCCTTTTGCATCAATAATTTCTAGTCTCTTGCCATAGCTTAGCTCCTCCGCATGAAGGTGACCAATACTCTTGATGAGACCTTTATCTATTAGAATGTCTCCGCGAATAACCTCGGTGCCGTTTTTTGACCCAGTCCATATCTTTGCATTCTGTATCAATATTGGTGGGGTTCCCTCCTCGAAACGGTCAGAGAACTCTCGCGAGTGAAAATTGGGCGCCGGTCCTGCTTGACGTGTGATGTCGGCACATCTCGCGATAGCTTCCAGTACATGTGGTGATGTTGCGACATCGTGAGCCAAAAACGAAGTAGTCGTTGCGAACCGGAAAATTAGATAGCAAAGCAAGAGACTGCTCAAGAAAAACGGGATTCGTTTGTAGTAAGACATAGTATGTTGAGCGATGTGTTAAGTGACTTTGAAGGACGCCTTCAAAAGGACATTATCCGACGCAATGCACGAGGGAAAACGAGGAGTTATCGAGGCTTCCTCGTTGCAACGTAAGTATGAAATTAGCGTGGCCTGATGCCAAAAAGAACACGAGGGGGTAAGCTGTTAGAAATAATAAAGATCAAAGCTAGTAAAAAGATTAGAGCGGCGAGCTATATCACAGTTTACTTTCGGAAAGTTAAGTAAAAGAGGCTGGTCAGGCCATCATCGCAAGTCGCGTCAGTCAACGCGGTTCGCGCTCCGGACCAATTCCGGATCGGTCATGAATGACTAAGCATCTTCGCTTCCGAACGCGTCAATTAACAAGCCATTGAATTTGTTGTTGACTGGCCCGAACGATTCACTCAGTCACTTCATCCTCCAAAAGCTCAAATATAAGAAGCTTCACGCGTCTGAAAGTTTTACCTTCTTTTTTTGAACGACATCGCAATGCCCTCCCAAGGAATCGTAATTGGTGCAAATGACTCCGATTCTGATATTTCTATAGACCTTGAACAAACCAGTAAAAGCAAGGGAAAGGGAAAAGGAAAAGCCCATGATAAGAAAAAAGCCGACAAAGGAAAAGCGAAGGCGAAAGAAGTAGGGCCTGTTTCTGGTAACCTAACTGACAAGTGACTTATATAAAAACAATAATAGCAAGCATATACTTGGGAAGCATCATTTACTCGCTCTTGGGACACAGTGCAAGAAGATGAAGCTGGTAGCTTGCAAACTTCCGTCGAGGATTTAATGGCAAGAGGCAGAAGGCGAAGGTAAGGTTTTGTATTTTTTAAGGAAATGAGCAAATGTCGAAGGACAAAACGCACATCTTTGCAGACTTCTAGCTCCTGCTTCTGCTATCCGCCGCACCATTATCCGACATCTTATTCTCATTCTCGATTTATCATCAGCTATGATGGACAGAGACATGCGTCCCACTCGGTTTGATCTTATGCTGCAATATGCACGGGAATTTATTACGGAGTGGTTTGATCAGAATCCACTTGGTCAGATTGGTGTAGTTGGTATGCGAGCAGGACTTGGGGAACGCATTGGCGAAATGTCTGGTATGCTTCATTGTTTTCAATTTGAATGAAGGAGTTTTATAACAATAGATATATTGCAGGAAACCCCCAAGAAGTACTAAAATCGATAGCGGACCGCCATAAACTGGAGCCCACCGGAGAACCAAGTCTTCAGAATGCAATAGAAATGGCACGCGGCAGCATGAGGTATACCGTTCTCTTTAACAGTGTCTTCTTCTATTTAATTAGAATTTTAAAAGTCATTTACCAACGCATTCCTCTCGCGAAATTCTCCTAATATTTGGCTCCTTGACGACATGTGACCCACGAAACATCCACGACACGCTAAACGATTGCGTGAAGGACAAGATTCGTATCTCCATAGTGGCTATAGCTGCAGAAATGAAAATATGTCGCGAACTATGTGATAAAACGGGCGGTGGGTTTCCTTTTTGTTTAATGTTGCTCGAAGTCCCCCTTAAAGAATTTCGTCCATGATTTTCCAAGGTAGGTCAGTTCGGTGTAGCGATGAATGAAGGCCACTTCAAAGATCTGCTCTTTGAACTTGTCCCACCTCCCGCTCAACGCGCCGTCTCGCGTGCTGCTGGAGCTGGAACAGCCGGTACCAACCCTGCCGCTGACCTGATGATGATGGGTTTCCCGACGCGTCTCCCAGACTCCTCTCCTCTAAGCCTCTGCGTTTGCCACTCTGAAATGAAAAGCCAGGGATTTCTCTGTCCCAGATGCAAGTCGAAAGTCTGCGACGTCCCGACGGATTGTGATATTTGCGGTTTGATGATTGTCAGTTCTCCACATCTTGCCCGCAGTTATCACCATCTCTTCCCTGTGAGCCCCTACGATGCAGTGTAAGTGAAACTCTATTGGGCTATGTGCAATTTGGCATTTATTTATCTTGTGCCTATAGACAAAACGAAGCCGATATCCCTCGTGGTTCGACGGCATGCCACGCTTGTGCACGACTTTTCCCCACTAAACCTACGGTTGCAAAGGAAGGAATAAGCCCCTTGGGCCGTTACCGTTGCCCCAATTGTCACTATGACTTCTGCTCTGAATGTGATGTTTTTGTGCACGATGTTGTACACTGTTGTCCTGGATGTGGTAAATAGGGTTCGAGAAAGCATCAATGCATTATTTCTATCTATCTCCTTAATAACATCACATGTACCCTAGTAAAGCCGACATTATGGCAGTATGCAAAGTAAGTTTGGAGTAGAATGCGTAGTAAGTATTTTACATAAATATAAAAGCGTAATAATCCTCATCATCTAATGTTCATGAAATCATGCTACCATCCAAGTAAAACGAAGAGATGTTGCTATCGTTGCTGTTTTCGCGAACCGGAGACCTTAATGTAGTCGTTCAGTGCCTCCTGTTCATCGTCTCGGAAAGGATCCATTGACCGCCGGGAATCCCTTTCCTGCCTTGAACTGAGTGCGCCGAGTTCCAACTCATCATCATCACCAACCAAGCGAGTCTGTTCTCCAATTTTGCTTCTAGCGCCATGCAGAGGTGCCATATCGTTCTTGCTCATCCCTCCCACACGCCCCGTCGGCAGGGTTTGGTGCAGAGGGTGTTGATGATGATCAACATCGTCATCGTCTTCTAACGCGTCATCATCATCATCACTAGCGTTGCCCACTGTCCATAACACGTCACGTTCCCCGTCGGGGCTCTCCTGATCTCCATATCCAGCGCTTCCTTCCCCTGTTCCATTTCCATTCTCGGCATCATTGAGCGTCATGTCCTTCCCTGCCTTCGTATTCCTTTTCCTCTTTGGCGCAGATGATTTAATTTTGCCTGTAACAGGCTCCGGTTTTTTGTGGGTCAATAGAACAACGCCCGAGATCAGGATGAGGATAGACACAAATATTAAGAATAGTGTCCAGGATTGATATGCTGCAACTTCATCATTAAAGATCAAGGAGTCCAGCCACCTGGAAGTTACTTCATCAGTAAAATAAAACACGACCATACTTGCGTTATTAACTTACCCGATTGCGGTATACACTCCATAAAAGACCGGTACAACAAGAGTCGAGTCATAAACTTTCAAGCCACGGTTTAGACAGACAATTTGTAGGACAGCAGTGATCACAAGCAGAATTATTGTAAAAATAGGAGCAGCATGTCCAAATTGATTGCCTGGATTCTCGTGAGACAAAGAGCCCGATAGCAATTTGACGCTGGACGGTGTGTTACGTTAAAGTTCGAAAATAAATGAGCATAACAAATTGAAACTCACGTGGCTTTTGCGAATACTAGACAGCCCCCAGCAAGTCCCCCACCGCAACAAGCCCAACCGATTCCGAGTGTCCACGCCACCTGAGTATCATCTTTAGGCGCCGCCCAAGCCTCCAATCGGTCTGTAACCCAATTAATGATGGCGTCCCAGGCGGTCTTCAACCCATAGAAAATGCTAAAGATCGTCCCTAGCCATGACCGCCTGCGTTTTCCCACAGATAGGGATATATTAGAGGAAGGTAAAGTGGAGGCTTGTGTCGGACGAACGCCAGAGAAGGGTACGGAGGCAAAATCTGCTCGCGACGCTAGGACGAAGTCAAGCCGGGAGGTGAATATGAGGACGATGAATAGTGCAGCTGACATGGCGAAGAAGTAGCCCAACCATCCTCCTCGTCGCCATAAGTAAGTGATGTGTGCAACGTCCGTCGCGCTCGCGAGACCACTGTTGATGGAACCAAAGGCAACGATGCCGACAACCCCGAGTACTACAACGATGGTGCCCTATACATGAAAACTTGAGTGCTAGCTTGGGATGAAAATTTGAAAGGATGCATACGTATATATCAGTGTTTGTGACTGGAGTGCCAACCAGGAATCGAGCAAAGAGAAAGTTGAAGACGAGCGAAGTTGATCCCAGTGGAGCAACGTATTCTAATGTCAAGAACTAGTGTTAAGCAATTGGACAAACATATGTAGACACAAAAAAGCACCTGCTCTCATATATTCAAGGGCCAGTGTACTTCCTATTAACTGAGATAGACTGCGGTTCGGTTAGAACAAATTTGAGCGGGATTGCAGGAACAACGAACATATAAAGGAGCATTCCAAGCAACCATAACGGCCTCATCCAGTCCCTCCTCCGAGAAGCCTTTGGTATCGAGCTGGTTCTAACCTGCATACACAGTTAGCAACAGACAAAACTGAACGGACTGGGTAGACGCACATGGTCTAATTTCGTAAGATTGAGGCCAGCAGCATTGAGAATAGAAGCTAATAAGATAATGGCAAGACCGATTATAAAGGCAATGACAGGATTTGCATGGCGAGGGGAGGGAGTTTGTACAGGAGAATTAGTAGGTAATGGCGGGATTAGTGAAGTAGTAGACATGAAGAGGAATTGATGACCACCAAAACGAGTCCTCCGACAAGGCAGTGAAACATGCGATTATGTCAGCAGCAGCATGTCATCATCATTATCATTGGATACGGCGCTCGTCGAAACCATTGACGGTATTCAGAGTCATGTTACTTACCGAGTTTCTCTTTGTGCGCCAATTCTCAAGCATTTCAGGGTCAAATTCAAATACATATTGCTTTGGCCTATCCAGATAAGATTAGATAAGATTTTCATGCTCAAATTTAGATATTATTGCCGGAAACGGATCCTTTAGGCCCTGACGTCAGCCTTGCTTCTTCCCTCCATGTCAATTGCTCAGCACACTCTCGTCCCTAATGCTTCAATCACTGCCCTTCCCCTTGAGCTCATTGATGCTCTCAATCAGACATACTACCTTCATCTTCTTGTCACCGATCCACACAAGGTCATTCCGCCTGGAAAATCTCTTTTGTCCATGATGACCCATGTCAACTTGAAAAAGGCAGACCAGGACCAGCAGGATAATATTCGAGAGAAAACTATAGACCTTGTCAAAGAAGCTGCTCATAGGGCATTTTGGAACGACGTACGTTCTGTTTCCATATCTCGAGTGTGTCTATGTCTTACTAATCGGCTTAATGCCCAGGCTGCAGAAACATTGTCTTCTCCCTTGCCATCCGTTCAGCTACCACGACTCAAGCGACTATATAACGATATGCATGAAGCCTTGAGACCAATATTCCCGCAGAATCATCCGATAATTATTACCTTGACATCTGAATTAGCGCCAACATCTTCGCCTCTCCATTCAACTATAAACCTGCTGCAGGAAATAACACATGCATTGCGCAGCCGATGTGCTCCAGTTAGAGATCAGACTGTAGACGACATCCAAATGTCACTATCACATCCCCCCGACTTGAAAACACATAGTTTTTCTCAACCTCCTGAAACAAGCAGTCCTTCCGGGATAACCGTGCTGGCACAATTTGTGGTAGACAAAATAAAAGCTATCATCGCACTGGCAGAAGACATGAAGGCCGATCTCAATACCTTCGTCTTGGGATCTATGACGGAACCCCAGCTTCGAGGCGTATTATTAAATGATGTTAAAGTACGAGAGCGCAACCTTGTCTTAACTATCTGGGGGGGTACAGACGCCGTAAGAGGGAGATGGCGTGCTTGGGTAGCCGAAGCACAACCAATTGATGCACTTATAGCAGACGAAAAGAAATGGATTATCAGGCTATTCCGCGCTCTGGAGTCAGATCAACCTGTATACTGCAATTATCCGTCAACAGTACCCCTGACTCCTGCAAATAACACAAGCTCAGAGGATACAAAGGAGCTCGTTGATGATGTGAACCCGACGACGGTCAATGTATTAGCTCCTCAGCTTCTCTTCTCGACCCCCACACTGTTACACATTCAGAACTATCTCCAGGCCATTGTGATTGCGGCTGCTTTACGCCTATTGACGCGTCTCCCTCCCATTCCAAGGTCTGGAAGCGCGTCTGAAAATATTGAATCTGATTTCATGATGAGAATATGGTCTCTTCTCACGACTGAGATCGAGGATGCTCAGCTGGGCGATGCATCAGAAACAGGACACACAAAACTGGTTAATCTTGCAGACGAAGTGGTTCGTGCGCGGCAGAAATCACTATCTACCCTCTCCGCTTTAAATCCTGAAGAAGAGAAGAACTTACGAGGAGCTGTCGAACGCACTCTGCGATCCACGGACCCCGTTTTCATTCTATTAAAGAAACGGCTTGTTAGCGCGCTTGAAAGGCGACTTGTTTTTTCCAATACATCATCGTCTTTACCATCCTCTGCCAGCACAAAGACCGATGGTGTGACGATACCCCTCAAAATGCAAGCGGGAAAAGATATCACAGAAGAAAGAGCAGGAAAGAGGTTAAGGCTTATGCTGGCCGATTCAATGCTTCCTAACAGCATTTGTAATAGTAGCTTACAACCCGCCAGCTTAGATCACATCAAATTAGAGAGAGCAGTTCCAGGATTTGAGGATAAAGTGCTCCAGGAGGCCATCAGTGAAGTTTTGCAAAGACTGGCTGGATGTATAGGTTTGGTGGAGGGGATATGGGGTGACTTGGTATGAACGTTGCTGTATGCATGCATTGAGCCAATATTTAGTAGATAAAACTGTATGAACAATTATGATTTATTATATATATGTGCAGATTACCCTGGGTGGATAAACCACGATTGGGCAGAATTATTGAAATAGCTACTTAGTCGAATTGCAGTTGAAGTCTTTCAGATCAAATTTTCGCTGTGAGTGGCATCGTGTGGAAATGATGGCAAATCGGTCGACTTTGGCTTACTTACGGATATACAGCGCTCAGCCTCCACACTCTTATTCCCTGCTTACTAGAGACCACATGGGAGTTCTGCATGATATTGACAGATATCTGTTCCGGTTAGTCATTTCGCAACTTGCGATTACATGTTGCTGTAGGATTGACTGTCGATGTTCTTCTCTGCCTGGCCAGTCAGAGCCATATTTGATGTGCAACCTTCGACGATAGGTTGCCAATCGCAATCAACGAAAGAAAGTATTTCATAAACGAGTAAATGGAACGTGACTGGAGAAGGAAGTATGCTTGACGGCAACGTCTAGTGGCATTCGCGTTCTTGAATCCCACCATCGCCGTTTGGCTAACGACTTCATCCCGACACCTTCCGCTCTGCTGTCTGGAAATTTCTTTCCCTACGCCATGGAAAACCTTCCCTCACAAACCTTGAATTGCGCCATGGAACAGGCTATAATTGCGGCTTGTAATATTCAAATTATTTGTAGCCTTGCTCTCAGTCAAGCATGACGTCGATGGCAACTTCGATACAATGATCCATTTGCATGTGCATTGTGCACAAACTTCGAATTCGTATCGCTCGGTATGTCCACGCTTGGTCGGCAGAAGTGTGGCTGTGAAGTCCTATAATCGAAATGGACCCACAATTTTTGCACCCTCGATTTTATTATACATCGTCGGATCTTACATCGTCGTCATCAAGTTCTCAGAAATTGGATCATTTCTCTCCTACTTTTGGTGCTGTCTCTCAGCTTTGATGCAAGATCCGGTGGGGTGGGCGTCGGAGTCGAGCGGTCGAGTTTTCAGAGTAGTGTCGACTTGTTTTTTTACAGTCGCGGTGGTGCATGAGTACGTTTATCATTGCTACTCAATGATGGGAAGGTAGAAGGCGGTCAATCCTTGAATGAACTAACCAGTGGGCTCACAAAACAGTTAACGTCGGTCGTTAATCATTGAGATAGTCATCCAAGTCGAAATGGTCTAGTTAGCGATATTGATGAAACCAATTCCAGGGTTATCGTCATATTCATTCATACCATAGAGGACGACAGCACAGCGTGTCTCTGTCGGGTGGATCATCGGCCAATGAAAAAGGCCTCAAGGGGTCCTTTTCCCCTACGACGGTAATCATTCTGCCAGTGGAGTTATCTTGAAGAAAAACAAGCAACTGAATGAGAATTTGATTTTCCGCGTTGTGCGTTACTCCTTATCTTATCAAGAAAACCTGGATCATGATTAGTGTCTTATAGGTGTTGATTTGCCGAAGATGAAGCACTGGTGGTCAGTACTTCAGTGGCGATAAGAAACCCGATGAATAACCAAACGCGAAGGCTGGGTAACACTCAATTCTTATGTCATAAGAATATCCACCTTTCCCATTGCGTCTCTAGGCATGGATCTGGGCTTCCCGCATCTAATGGGATCCTAATCATATTCGACGGGCAACTGGAATGTTCGTCTCAGGCGACTAACGGCCATGCCGACTTCAACCATGGCTAGTGGCCGGCGATGGAGCAGCCAAGGCACCCGCAGGGTCTGACCGGGGGATGAAGGATATACTTTTTTTTTTTTTGGTATGTATCATGACAGAGACTCCATCTTGGTGTATTTATCTGCTTTCTCTTTTTTCGCTTATTTGAGTTAATTCCTGATCTAGCCTCTAGACGCGGATCTCATCCGTATTTATCACGACTTTGCAGTATAAAGAGCCTTAAAGTTTCGACGTAATATGAGACATCTATTACCCTCGAAATGGTTCTCGACGACTTTGTGCATACTACCTTCACATATAACGCCGACTCCGACGCCAGTCCCCCATCTATGACGAAGCCAACCGTGACCAACGTTTCTACGCCCTCTACACCATCAACCGTGACATTGCTGTCCAAGTTTATTGAGGCCCACCAAGACCTCAAGAAGTATAAGTGGGTCTGGCATATTTCATTCTTACAGTCCATCGTCTCACAAGGGTCAACCATGAAGACATCAAGCCGTTAGGGTCGATGGTCAAACACTGTCGACTGCTGCGGTGGTCGCTGCCGCACGTTATGCTGCTTCTGTTCGTCTAGATGACTCGAAGAACGTCAAGGAGCGCGTCGACAAGAGCCGCCAGGTAGTTGTCAACAAAGTCGCGACCGGGGCTAGTATCTATGGTTTATCTACTGGTTTCGGTGGTAGCGGTATGTATAAAGGTCAATTAAAGCAATTGACGTCCGGTGTTTATTCTTAAACTTAGCTGATACCCGTACCGACAAACCACTCATGTTGGGCCATGCTTTACTTCAGCACCAGCATATCGGTGTGCTACCAACTTCGGAGGAGCCGGTTGATGTCCTCCCCCTTCAAGATCCTTCAACTTCTACAACAATGCCTGAATCCTGGGTCCGGTTCGTACGGGCTCTTGGCGTTAAGCCGAAAACCGTAGCTCATATCGTCGTTGTACAGGGCCGCTATCCTTATTCGCATGAACTCATTGATTCGGGGACATTCCGGGGTTAGGTTAGTACCTCGCTCTTTATGTACACATTTCCTATGCATTTATGCGGACTGAAGATGGCAGCTTATCGAAAAAATGAATGAATTATTGTCTGCAAATATTACACCTGTTATTCCTTTAAGAGGTAGTATCTCTGCCTCTGGAGGTTTGTTTCTTTTCTATTCCGTTCCGCCCGAAAACAGAAACTAATTTATCTGTAATAGATCTTTCTCCTCTGTCATACATTGCTGGAACTCTTGGTGAATTATCAAGTATCATTGTTCTCGTCTAATTACGACTGACAGACTATATAGTTGGAAATGCATCCATTCAAGTTTACCATGGTCCCAAGGCTTTCGGTTCCCGACAGAAAGCCGCTTCTAGTGAAGCATTGCGTATGCACTCCATCGAACCTATTGCTCTAGCATCAAAGGAGCATCTGGGACTGGTTAATGGAACTGCCGTATCTGCCGCAGTAGCCGCTTTGGCAATCGATGATGCCGTGCATCTTACTCTCCTATCACAAGTTTGTACGGCTATGGGCACAGAGGCTCTAAATGGAACTCGCGGATCATACGCGCCCTTCATTCACGCCGTTGCTCGCCCTCATCCTGGTCAAGTGGAATGCGCCCAGAATATATATAACCTTCTCCAAGGCAGTAAACTCGCTCAGCTTCACGACGCAGAGGTTGGCCTCAACCAGGATCGTTATTCACTAAGACAAGATCGTTATCCTCTGCGAACTTCGCCTCAATTCATTGGCCCTCAAATCGAGGATATCCTGTCCGCTTTAAATGCTATAACCCAAGAGTGTAACTCCAGTACGTTCTAGCACTTACATACATCGGACTAATCACTCACTTCTCCAATAGCTACGGATAATCCGTTAATCGAAAGTGATACTGGTATTATCCATCACGGAGGCAACTTCCAGGCCATGGCTGTTACAAACGCCATGGAAAAGACGCGCCTTGCCCTACATCATATTGGAAAGATCCTGTTTGCACAGAGTACCGAACTTTGCAATCCTACGATGAACAATGGCCTTCCACCATCTCTTGCCGCGACGGACCCATCATTAAACTATCATGTCAAAGGCGCTGACATCGCCACCGCATCGTACGTCGCAGAACTTGGATTCCTTGCTGCACCCGTTTCTACCCACATCCAATCAGCGGAGATGCACAATCAGGCAGTCAAGTGAGTTTCGCATTGTCTTTTTGATGGACGGATTCTGATTAGAATTTCTTCTCGCGTAGTTCTTTAGCCCTGATATCTGCGCGAGCAACTGTCACCTCGCTAGACGTCTTAACAATGCTGACCGCTACTTACTTGTATTTCTTGTGTCAAGGTATGTTTGCTCATTCGAGTTCGTTTTCCACTTGAATTCCTTATAATTTCATTTATTGCATGTAGCTCTGGACTTGCGCAGTCTTCGCAACGAATTTTTACAAGGTCTCGGTTTGGTTTTAGAAGAAGAGTTTACATCCTCCTTCTCAAGCTTTGTGGCCACTTCACATCAAGACAGTCTTGTCAAGAATTTGTCCGCTTCGATGGAATCCGTTTTCGATAAGACAACAATCATGGATAGCGAAGACCAAATGCGTGCCGTCGCCGCATCGACTGCATCAGTGCTCCTAGACCATTTCAATGAGAACGAGGTTACTGACAGTCCCACAATGGGCACTTTTGCTCAATTCCGATCTGGAATTGCCGCGAAATTGACGGCTCTACACGCGAAACTTCGAGATGAATACTTAACTGGAGCCCGCGGTCCAGCACCCGCTAGTGCATTGCTGGGAAGGACCAGAGATATGTACAACTTCGTTCGAAAAGATCTGGGAATCAAAATGCACGGTGCAGAGAACCATTCGAAATTTGTTCATGGCCTTGGCTCGGACGAGGTTTCTATTGGTCAAAACATTTCCAAGATTTACGAGGTATGTATTTTTTCATCGTTAACACTGTTTTTATGCAATGTCAATGCTCCCCCCTAGGCAATCCGTGACGGCAAAACCCGAGCGGTGATTATTTCCATGTTTGCTTGAAAGCTGAACCTCCGAACTTCACTTTTATGTTGTGATGTACATTATACAATGCAATAGAATGTAATACCGTAGACATAAAGAAATCCCAATCATGAAGCATGAAGAAATCGCAGCAGCACGGAAGGAAAAGGTATAAGCGGTGCTAATGCTACAGACTAAGTTGCTTATCGCAACAAACGAAGAATAAATGTTGGAAAATAAGTAATACAAAATGAACTATATACTTTGAATGGATACAACATAAATATGCAATAAACCAAAGGGTAATCAGCAATCATTGAGCGTCTCCTGCTGGACGGAAGGAGACGCGGACCTCCGCGATTTCTTTTCTCGCCTTTCTAAGCGTTTCTTCAATCTTGCGTTCTAATGCAGAAGCTTGGACAACGCTCAGAGTCCCGTCGACTTCTGCCACAAGGTCCACGAAGATCATAGACCCAGCATGTCGCGCTCTAAGGTTGCGAATCGCCAGCAATGATGGAGTAAAAGACGGGGTGGACATTGTGTCTGTAAAAGAAGATTTTTCTAGCAGAGGTTCAAGCGTTTTTTGAAGACTTCTGCGGGTCCGAGGTGAAACACTTGCGTCTGTAAGGTCTCCCCATGCTCCCGCAAGGAGACTAAATCCTTGTCTTAGGATCACAATGGATACAAGGAGACCTAGTCACAACTACATGAACTGATATGCGAGGAAAGGAAAGGGAAGGATCAACATACCGCCGATGGGATCAAGTGGGAATGCGGGGAAGAACCACGTTCCAATAATGGCAAAGAACGCGACCAAACTGGAGTAGGCATCACTTCGGTGGTGAACGGCATTGGCCAAAAGCACCGGACTCTTTTCTTCATCAGCAACAACCTTCGTAACTCTATAAAGCCACTCCTTTATGAGCACGCTAACTGCTGCAAACCACGCCGCGTTAGGGTCTACGGAATGTACATGACTGTGTCCATGTCCATGTCCAATCGTTGGTAAAGGTGCGGTAGTAGTTATATTGGTCAAGATATCTTGTAAATGACCAGGCGGTAATGTTACAGCTGTTTCAGCAAGAGCCGTTATTAGAAGGTGGTATGAATGGAAACCGATGCCCAAAGCGCCTCCAATTAATAGTAACGAGATGGTGGTTGTCCCAAGGGTCTCAAATTTCGCAAAACCGTAGGGATAACGGTCAGAGGGAGGTTTACGGGACAGACGCCAACAAAATAGGGTGACAAAGTCACCGAGGAGGTCTAAGACATATCAAAGAAGGATGAACGACTCGCTCTCGCGGTTACGAGGAAGACGTAACGAACCACTCATAGAATGACCTGCATCGGCTAGCAGGGAAGCTGAATGCATGTACCATCCTGCTAGCCCCTTAACAGCAGTTAAGCCTATGTTGGAGAACAAGCCAACCAGTGTAATGTAGCTTCCACGATCACCTAACAAGACAATAATAAGTTGAAGACGAAAAAGAAAGTACAAGGATGCCATAACGTACCGGAGCCCTGCAAAGCTGCAATTATCTGTTCAGCATCATGTGTATGTCCTTCCTCTCCATGTGAATGAGAGTGTCCAAATATCGAATGCGAATGTGAATGTTCGTCATGTTCGTGATCGTGTTCTCCGTATCCGTTTTCGTGTTTGTGATTTTTGGTATCTAAATCCTTTTCCTTGGGGGTGCCCTTCGTTGAATGGGATCTTCTCTGGGCCATGGCGGAGGATGTGGGGTATTGAGACGGAAGGAAAGAATGTGCCTGGTATACGTACCCAATTGGGGACACGTTACTTCTCAGGGATGATACAATGAATTGGCGGGGGTGCCACGACGGCAGTCTTGAAAGAAGCTGAATACGTGTCCTTTGCGGATGGAGTATATGAACAGAATTGAAGCTGCTAGAAAGCAGACAAGTTGAGGATCTCCGAGTAATCGGCTTCAGTTGCCAAGCACAAACGGACATCTCAAACGTCGTCTGCGCAAACCTCGGATCCCTGATTGGACGAAAATGTGTAGGTTTCGTCGCTCTTTTCCCGGGCGTTTAGAACATACAGGTTTACAACAACAAGGCGAGTATAATGGAATCAAATTATATCCAAATTCCAATGAGAATTTGCATCAAGTCATTGGGGTTATGACTGTCCGGAAAGAACTGTGTAGTGGGACTCGGAGCTGCCTGGGCACTGGTTCTCGACTGCATGCGAATATCTCCAATTACAATTTCTCTCACAAAAGATAGTCCGGCCATAATATTCGATATAACACAAGTTACGCAAAAGTGTTTCTACTAATAGAGCGACTCTAGCAAGTTAACAACCCGTGGCACTTGCGGGTTATTCCCGTCAGTACCCAAAGCCTGACTAGCAATAGAAACTAAATCTTCTTTCGGCACTTTGTACTCTGTAAGAGTCGACTTGAGTCCAAGGTTAAATACGAGGCTACCGCAGGGTGCATTAACATGGATATTAATAAGCAAATTTACAAAACATACCTTTCGATTAATGTCGCCAAGCGGCGTACATCTCCTTCTAAATTTCCTGTGGAAGGCTCGTGCAAATAGAAAAGCGCAGCAGCTAGCGCCTTCTTATCTTCTTCGGGAGCGATTTCTGATTTCAAGTTCACAGTGGGCGATAGAGTAAGACACTGATATGTTGCGCATGAGCATCAAACCGCAGTTTATGGAGGATCAACTAACGGAGGTGATTCCATGAGGGATACTATAACGTGCACCCAGCTTATGTCCCAACGCGTGCGACAAGCCTAAAGCACTGTCCAATCACATGAAGCGTAAATAAAAACGGTAATTAAATAGCGCTACTGCGCACCTGTATTTTTCGAGCTTCATTGGCCATAAACTCATCCATGACGCAATCTGCAGTCTTTGTCGAGCCTCTATGTCATTGGGGTTGGCCTTGGATTCTGGGAGGTATTTGAACAGGTCCGCCATAGCTGAATAACACAACACTTTTACGGGATGGGAAACCAAAGGTCTGTATAATTGCTCTAGAGGCAGATGAACATTCTATTTCAATAGATAATAGTCGTACTCACCAACCGTGTGGTCTAATGCTCTAATCCCCGTGGAAAGCCTAGTTTCATTTGAGACACATTTCAGTGGTTGAGAAATTGAAAACTCACCAGAGTCTCTCGGGTGTGGCTAAAGTGAGCTCGGCGTCGAGGATAATTCCTGCAGGGGCCAGTTCCTGCGATGATACAGCAACTTTTTGACCCTCATCATTGGTATATCCCGCGCCGATCTAATGATTTTTTTTGGAGAATTTATCGAACATGGGCTTGTTACGCAAACGAAAACGACATACACTGTACTCCGCTGCGCTCAGAGTCGTCGGGATCGCAATCTGAGGAGGGGTTTTACCGCCTTTCGATTTCTGTATGTTATACAGCATCGCTTTTGATGCATCAACAGGTGATCCACCGCCAACTGCAACAATACAGTCGCAACCAGTCTTATCGTACTGCTGAATTCCATTACGAATTCCGGCAATTGGGCTATGCTCGCCTATCTCAAAGAAGGTTCCGCCCCACGCATCGTGTTCTTTCAAGATACCTTCCACTTTCTTGACCACGTCGGTCTAAGTATCTGAAGAATTAGACGAATAATCACAATAACCTAATTTCAACGACACTCGCCTTGGTGTTTAGGCTTTTACCAGTGACGATTAAAGCTTTCTTTACGCCCAATATGTTCAGTAGTTTCGGTAAAGCTGTCTTGACTGATCCTGGTCCATAGTAGACGCCTTTCAGTGTGTCCGTCCAGCTATAGAAGCCGCTTAGAGTAGATGGATCAGAAGTAGTAGTTGCATCGAGGCTGGACATTTTAGATTCTCGGCTCGCAGGTACTTAAAAGCGTATGAGTAAGACGTGAAGAACAATGCGTGATTCAAGGTGACTGGAAGCTTTATGCTTAGTGATCGTGCTCATGGGTATATTCGTCCTAAAACGTTATCAGAAGGAGTTTCCCAAAGAACGATATTTGGCACACCTGTACATGTTATTACATCATAAAGTTCTGTGAATGAATCACACAAAAGCCCAACGAGGAACCTCCATGCATTGTCACAAAAGGATTCTTTTTCTCGAATTCCGCGAATATGCACTGCAGCGCGTGTAATTTATGACAGTCTCTGTCTACACCTTGCTGGTAAACGCCACTTTGGTCATCAGAGGTGATTCCCACGAACGAAATCGGGGAGGTCATTTGTTTTGCATCTCCGAAGGTATATGAGTCTTCTTTAACTGACAGTTACAGTGCGAGGACTCGGGAAAATGTTGGGTTCGAGTTTAACCAGCGTTCGTTGCCTACGCGCAAACGCGGTCACGAGCCTTTTGTCCCGTCGCCAGACTCGTTTCAATTCCACCACTCGACCATCTTTTGACTTCAAATCCACATTTAAACTTGTCAATCCCCCCATAAAAAAATGGAGTATCGGAGATGGTCTTCCGACCGAACATACTCACTGGAATGAAGATGTTGTGAATTCGAAGAGGATGTCATGGGATCTCACCAAACCAGAAAACATGAGGCAAGCATCCGTTTGGTCGTTTAATGCAATATGGCTTTTCTTAGCGTGGAACTAGGGACTCATACCGGCTGCTTACATCTGCTATTGTGCCTCGTCCCATCGCCTTGGTATCAACGCTTTCAGAGGATGGACAACCAAATCTCGCGCCTTTCAGGTCTGTCTGCAGGTTGACATTAAGATAACACGAGACATTAATTGAGATCTTGTTGTATAGCTATTTCTCCATGGTAAACTCATGCTGTCGCTTTACACGGTTTGATATCAGAACCCCTGACTGTTTCCAAAGGTCTCGCATAATCCACCGATGATCAGTTTATCTTTCAGTTTGTCGACACGTAGGCCGAAAGATACGCGGAATAACATTATAGCTACAAAGGAATTCACGGTAAGCATTATTAGCGAAGCTTTTGCTGAAGCGGCGAATTCTACTTCAGTAGAGTCTCCTGCAAGCACAGATGAATGGCTTATCAGTGGCCTGACGCAAGAAAATAGCGTGCGTATAGTTTCATGATATCCTCCAGGCAATTCATGATATCCTCCCAGACATCTGTTAGGCCTCCGTTTGTGCGAGAAAGTGCTGTTGGAATGGAATGCGAGGTCTGTGCTCAATCTATTTATATCACCAGGAAACCTGATCGATGATCCTTGAATAGTTGTACAGCTTTCAGGACATAGGCCTTCCTACCTCGACGGAGCCAACCACGACAGTTATACTCGGACTAATCAAGAAAATTCACGTCCGTGAAGCCGTGCTTGCTGAGGATGGCATGACCGTCGACCCAGCTAAATTACAAGCTATTGCGCGCCTTGGAGGAGTGACTTATGCGAGGATACTCGAAGGCTTTGATTTACCGCGAATGTCTTGGAAAGCGATCCGAGACGAATACACACAACTTTCTCGGAACGGACGCCTGTGATCTTCTCTGTTAATCGAAGCATACTTAGCACCATATACATGCAGCCCGATATGATGGAAGACACTTGTTGACTTTATTAGTGGTTCAAAAATGGTAGCATCGAGATTTACTGTCCAACGTTTGTGTGAAATGACTTCGGTATGAAGTTGAGATATAACGTATCGCGTCAATGTGACCCCTGGGCTATCAGTATAATCGATGCCATCGATGGGTAAGAAAAGAAAATGGAGGAAACAAGACCCTTTCATTTTGCTAGCTTGATGGCAGTGCCATTTTGGTACATACAAGTACACGGAATATGATGAAGAAAATATATTGCTTGAGACTACATGAAAATACAAAGGTTGTACGGCATTCATGAGAGGTTTAGTTGTGAAGAGCTGAAAGGAGTTTACGAATCTGGGCTTGAGCGGAAGCAAATCATTCCAAACCACGTGTTTGGATCTTTCTTTACCCCCACAAGTTCAAGCTCAGCGTCCTAGCGTAGTGCACACAGTCACCCTTCTTTAATATCTCTTCGTACGTATCCACCATTGTCAGGGTTCAGACCCACCATAACAGTTTGTTCCATTCAGCTCTTTTTCCACTTTTACTGGTAAAAATCAGTCCATCTCGTCATTAGGTGTCTCCAGCAGCGGTCAGTCACCAAAGCAAACTCTCCTACTCACGCGCTTAATTCCTGAGCAGACTCCTATGGCGGACCAAGATACGCATACCTCGCGGGCTGAACAGCGCATGCTGGCCGTTGCTAAGCTGAAGCGCGCTGCTTCTTTACCTAGGATGAAAGATGGTCGTCGACCACCCATGCACGTCGAAGCCGTCAGTGAAGGGGAAAAGGCTCAGAGCGAAGAAGAAAGAGGTACAGGTTCTGGCGTCGATGCAAATGCGAGTATCGTAACGAAACAGGATGTTGGAACACAGGAGGCCGTAGAGGACAAGGATAAATCCCCGGAACCCGACAGTGATCACGCCCAATTTGCTGATAAAACAACGGAAGGTGAATCAGAGGCAGATACAGAGCTGGAAGGACGACCTTTATCGCCAACTACCGCCTTCAAGAAACGACGGTCGCGATCAAGGTCAAGGTCAAGAGGTTCCAAAGACCTGAAAGCCAAGATGAAGGTTCTCCCATCCCCGGCTCCTCCAATAGCAGGCGACTCTTCACCAGACGAAAATGCCCCATTCACGCCCCCTTCTGTTGTATTATCCATGAATCCTCAAGTCATATCTCCCGTACCTCATTTCCCATTCCTACAACAATCTCGCTTTCTACGGTCTCCAACGACAGCCTCCCCAGAAATGTCATTGTTCTACCCAGGCACATCGCCACCGACGCCTTTGCCTACACTAGAAGATCTTCAAAGGGGCTTAATGCGTTCTAATAGTGCTGGTGCTGCTGCTGTTGGGAGAAGGATGGCAATGCACAAGTTGACTGGTGGGACGGAGACTTACGACCCCTCTCCTTCCCCGACCCCCCCTCCACACCTCAAGCTTGGTCGAAACAATACTGTTTCTGGAGGGGAACGATCGGCTGCAAGGATGAACATGTTGAGTCGTCTTGGAACCCGTATCACGAAGGAAGCAGACGCAGATACCGCAAGTGGCGCGGAGGATAGAGGCGCCCCTTCTCCTACTCCCAAGAAAAGAAGAAGACGGTCAAGAAGAGCGTCTGGTTCCGCCAATGTACCCAATGCCAATCTTACTGTGTCAGATTCGGATTTCAACTCTACAAATCCAAATACGCCAGCTATCCCATCTACTCCTCTTCCTGCTCTGCTAAACCACTTCGCCGAACTCCGTGCTCAGTCAATTACTCCCAACCAACTATCTAGTTCCCGTACGCAAAGCAGTGATAATACCTCACCGCCACCGCTTCCTACTCATATCCAGGCCTCCCACGAAGAGCACGAACGGCCCGAGCAAACTCGCAGGAGAAGCGTTTTAGTTGAAGACCCTGATGAGGAAGACCGGGATTTACCTGAACAGAAGCCAACGGTTCTGCCTGGGACTCCTCGACGTGTCTTTCACACAATCGACGAATCTATGCTACAACAAGCATCGGAGCCCCCTTCGAATGGATCTTCTTTGGGTTCTACACCCTCTGGTGTGGGCGTTCCAGTGTACTTGAGCGAACGCGCATCATCGAGGAATCAAATGTTCTCAAGTAGCCCATTTTCCACCCCTTTGAAAGAGAAACCACTCAGTGATGAAGAAGAAGAGCAAGTTATATATCCTGCTACAACAGCAAGACCGCGTACACCGTACGGAAACATGACAGATACTTATGACCGAGAAATTAGCTGGGTAGCTTCACCAGGTGAGATCTCTTATCAAGCATTTGCTTTAACGAACAATTAACATATTTGCAACAAGTTCCTGAAATACGCATGCCTATCGATGATGAGGAATACGATGATGAGGCAGATGAGGACGTTGAACAAGAAGTCGAGGTACAGGTCGAACGGGAGGAAGCAGAGACACCGTCATCCAATGGCTTTTCACCTGAAGCATATGATGACACCTCTCCTAGGGCGTCGTCCAGTTCAAAAAGTGTCTTCGCTGAGTCTGAAAACTTACCAGAGACAAATTACCAACAAACTGCTTCCTCAGTGGTGGTTCCTAACCCTTCACAACCTCCTTCCATTAACGAGCATGAATCACCCCAGTTCTATCCGACTAGACTGTCAGTTGCCTCTAGGATCCAGAGCATCGGCGATCGGTCACCATTAAATGTAGAGTTATCCGACTGGGACGAACGTTACCTTGCAAGTGATTCTCCGAAACGTCCTGAACCTTCCTCTACAACGACGTGGGATAAGATTAAAACCACATTCTCCAGAGCAGGTTCTAGTACTGGGAGAAGGTCGAGGACAAATAGCATTGTGAATCGGGAGCGTAGGGATAATACAGACTCCAGTATCAGTCGTGAAAGCGGGGTCAGCCTGATAAGCTCCAAAACCGACAAAGGCGAAGGCGTAGCATCGTCCAGTCAACCGCAGGCCCCACCTCTTATGCAGACGCCTTCCGCTTCTGCTTCAATTCTATCCTTATCTCCTCATGCACCTCCGAGGGGTAGCGTGTCTCCGATTCCTCCTCCCTCTTCAGCTGATATGTCTAAATATCAGAACGCCAAACTCTTCCCCTTCCCTGGCATGTTGAGATTGGAAGAGGAGCGTCGTTTGAAAGGATTACCATCTGCCACTGCGTCCACGCCTGATGTTTCGATGCAGCAAGAGGAATATCAGGGTCAACCATCTGCGTATGCATATTCAAGCACACCTACACAAACTCCGGATGTTAATCGAGAACGCAAACTATCACATCAGAACTCGGATACACGCCTTTATACCAAGTATGGGGCCGAGTCGAACTCTGGAAGTCCTTCGCCATATAATTCAGAGAGTGTCGAGGTGTCGCCTCCACAAAATGGCTCCAGCTACGGTCTGAAGTTGCCGACGACAATACCTCAGGTGAAGCAATGGTTGAGTTACAACTCTAAGAAGAAAGTCAGTTCTCCTACCGGTCCTGCATCAGGGAGTGTCTCTTTCTCTCCTCTTCCAGCCATAGATTCGCCTGTCACTCCTATCACTAATAAGAAGCCTTCACTGTCGGACATATTTGGTGGGAAGAAGGGCAACGACATGTCCGACTGGGAAGATCTCAACGGATTGCAGTCCAATGCTAGCACCGACGTTAAACAGTCGACAAATATGCACTTCGGCAACGCGTCTCAGGGTGGTAACCCTGCAGAATCGAATGAGCATGAAATGGGCCAATCCTCGAAAAGTCGTCACCTTGTTCCTCTTGATCTTACTGCAGGACGGGTGTCGCCTTTCAAATTTCCCAATGATCCCTCTTCTCTGGCTAGGTTGGCTTCTCCGGACCCATCTACGCAGAGCGATTATCCAGCACAAACTGCGTCCGACTCGTCATCGACACCCTCTTCCCAATATTCTCTTAGGATCCAACAGGGTGCACTCATGTTAGAACGCCTTGAAGAAAATCTTGCACGCGGGTTTAAAAGTCCAATGTGGTCTTCTGCAATAGATGACCCACCTCGCAAACTGATTTTATCGTCTCCGGTACTCCAGGTCGTTAATCCTAATACAGTCAAGGATCGATTCCTATTCCTCTTTAATGACATCCTAGTCATCGCGAAACCTGTCACTTACGATCAAGATAGTCTTATGGATAGCTTCAAAGTGAGCTTACCGGACAGAAAGTATACTGTAAAAAGTGTCGTGCAATTGCGAAATCTACGATTTTGTCCAGATCGGACAGACACCCCAATGAAAGCAGCTCCCCTCGGACAGCGAAATCCTCTGATTCGAAGCTTCGTTTCCCAATTTTCAAAAGATACAGACCACGCTATCACCACCCTGTTCTCTAAATCCAATGCCAATGTTCAGGAGAATGCTGTCCTCCTTGGGCAATTGCTTGCCAGGACCTTGGAGCTGGATAAAAGCCGCCTCGGCGAATATCTGTCAAGGAAGACATCGAAAACTGTTTTAAAATCGTATTTGGATAGCTTTGGGTTTACCGGTTTAAGAGTGGATGTTGCATTACGTGTCTTTTTGCAATCGGTTAATGTGTCCCGGCATTCTCATCCATACGGTGCCCTTGAACATCTCCTTGATTCCTTCGGCAGTCGATGGTACGAAGCCAATGCCAAATTTGTTGCTTACGACAAAGATCTAGCTGTGAGACTTGTGTGGGCAATTGCCCAACTGAACGAGCGTCTACATGGTGGCATAGCCGACGAGCCTGGCCCTACTGATCACATCAGGCGCACAGTTACCAGCAAGGAATTCTTGGACGCGTTCCGTCGATACGATGCGCGATACCTAGTTTCTGACGAACTTTTACAGGAGCTATACAAATCAATATACCATGAACGACTATGCCAAGCGCTCTTCTCCAAAAGCTACGGTAGCCTTCAGGATATACCCATTACTATCAAGAGGCCATTGCCGACGCGACTTACTTACAAAACGCAATCTGAGCCTATCGTATTCCGCCTCCCCCAAGCTGATCCCTTGTTTACAATCGAACTCTATGGTCAAGATATGGAATTTGACCCACCTGTTCTTCACTTTACGAGGTCTTCTGAAGCTTCTTTCCGCGTCATGGGCAGATCGCTAGGCTCCAAGACTATCACTATGTGCCGATCGGGTCCCAATGCCATCAAATATACAGGTCTTCCTGTAAGCCACACAATTGTGGTCGAAAGGGCTTTCATGCGAAACACATTCCAACTGGCATTCCTACAAGCGGGTAACAAGAGAAGATACATGTTCAGCGTTGATGACCCTATTATCAGGAATGAGTGGGCTACTTCCCTGAAGCGACAAATTGATTCGGCCCCGTCGGCTGCCGGCGGGTCAATTTCATCCCAATCTGTAAAATTCCACAAAGCTGCTGATGATGTGGCTTTCAAAGTTCTTCAGGACACACTAATACAGTGCGGAAGCCCTGTGAATACTCACAGCTTGAATGGATCCGTTTCAACTCAAAATAGTGGTCTTGGTTCCCACCTTACGAGTTCCTCTGCGCCTTTCACTCCAAGTCCTTTGCATACTCGATCGAAGTCGCGAAGCCGGGTTTATCACAGGCATGGTGCTGGTAGGAACGAACTGGACCTCGCTCGTCAATCACCCCACACTTCCTATGATAGCAATGAGTACAGTCCCGAATCGAGCGATCAAGCCAACTCACCGGAGCAACATTCCGACGGCGTTCAATGGACAGCGAGAGACCTCGAAATTCACTGCCAACAGAATAGTTCAATCTCTCTCGTCCTTTCTTTCCTTCAAGTTGGAGTACAAGAAAGTGCTTTAAGTCCTCAGTCTTTCTAATCCGCAATTGTATGTCGGCTCTTGGTTGATCTTCGAAGAAACACTCACATATTTCTCCTTCTAGTTTATTCATCTGTATATCTATTCGTTCCCTCACATCGTCGTTCTCTTTTATGCTTTCCGTAATCCATGTATGTTATCAGCAGGTTATCAGGTTTTCTTCCATATGATTAGCAGCACTACCTACTAGCCGTCTTCTACATTTCATATCCTATCTCTCATTTTCCTGGGCCTCTTTTTCTTGATTAGTACGTACAATTATATGTAGCTCTCTTTATATCTCACTTGACCAGTTATCTCGACGTACAATAATAGCAACACCTTCATATGCCTTTTTCTCCATAAGTTCTAGCTTGAAATCTCAACTACTTGTCTTGCTCAATCTGGTAGTCTGCCGGACCATGCTTGAAAGCTGAATTCGGCAGTGTTTCATATGATGATAATGACAGGCGCAAAACGTGGCTATCATCTACCCCACTGCGGTTCTGACGTTCGTTCACAAAACGCGTTTGCCGCACGCAGATCACACTTGAAGGCCTGGATGGGAGTTTGGATTGGTAAAACACAGCACAAGCTGCATGGTTATCACGCTCCTGCAATGTGGCTAGTTTAGATATATATACGAAATCATGCAAGCTCTACATCATTAATCTGCCAATAACTCCTGGAGAGTCTACCGACGTTATCAAAGCTACCGCGTCATTGCGGTCGTCTCCATCTTACTATCTTCATTTTCCAACATGATCCATTTGCAACAAACCAAGTCGACGACGATTCCTGAGCGTCCTTATAGTCGATCACATAAACGCACCCACTCTGGTCCCAGCTTCGAGACAATCGAAGTACCTTGGAGACAAGTAGCACATGCGTTTACTTGGGTTGCAGAAGAACAATTCATAAAGGGGAACAGGCGTCCCATGAAAACAGAAGAATGGGTCAGAGAACAACGTCACATATTTAATCCCGAAGATAACTACCACAACATTTCCCAAGCGCGCTCGACCCCCTATCGAACAGAAGAGTGGGAAGACATCCGCTGCTTCTACGGTGTAGAAGCTGACCTCTGGATGAGGCAAGAAGAACAGGCACGTCGACTGGCGGAGGAACGAGAGAAGACTCGCACAAGGATACAAGATGAGCTTCGCAGGATAGAAGCACGTCTGCAGCAGAAGCGAGAGACGGAGAAAAGGGAGCGAGAGGCAGCGAGGCGCAGAGAGTACTCAGAGCGGCAAGAAAAGGAAAGAAGAGATCGCGCGAAATTGGAAAAACTAATCCTTGACGCATGGGCAAATTATGAAGCGCGATGGACCTCTATGGTTTCCTCCTCTGGGCCTCTCGAATTCAAGAGAATACCGTGGCCATTAATTATTGCCCCTCGTAACACCAACGATATCACACGAGACGCGCTTGTCGCGCTCATCTTTTCCCCCTTGCATTCGCAAAATCAATCGCGCAAAGACAGGATACGCAATGCTCAACTCAGATGGCATCCAGATAGATTCAGACGATTCATAGGGCGAGTCCCACAGAAAGACAGAGCAGCCGTTGAAGAAGGGGTGGGCATCGTTGCGAGGTGTCTGAACGAGCTGATGGAGAAAGAAAATAAATTCTTGTAAATAAATTCAAATGCTTTATTTATATCTATTTACTTCGGGAGCTCATCCTGCCGCTGTCGGAGGATTACTCAGGACGCGAAATAAATCTTTCCAAGTTCACTCTCGTCTTCCTAATGTTCTCCCGTTTCTCTCGAATTCCTCTTCGCAGATGCCTGCATACAGGGCCAGCGAGAACCGCCTCTTCTAGCCTCTTCTCAAGACGCGCCGGAGCAGCGGTCGGTGCATCTGCGGTAATGGCTGCTTATATGACTTGGCAATTAACAAATGAGAGCAACAGAATAGCTCTGGATGCTCCTCAGCCTTCAAAAGGTAAACCGTCTTCGGCTAGATGGTTGTATAGCTATACTCATTGCAATATTTCAGTAGCTACGTCAACAACGTCATTACCAAAAGAAACGCGTCTGGCAGAACCTATATCAGGGAATGATATTGCTCTGAAGCCAGAATCAACCTCTGTTGGTGATGAGTTTGTCCCAGACTCACCGGAAGAAACTGTTGTCACGTCGCCTGAGAACGAAAGTGGTGATTCCGAAGCAGGAGAAGAACCGTCAGGAGAAGGAAAACCAAGCTCTGGCGGCGCGTTCAACCCAGAGACTGGCGAAATCAACTGGGATTGTCCTTGTCTCGGCGGAATGGCTCATGGCCCATGTGGCCCTGAATTTCGAGAGGCCTTCTCATGCTTTGTCTACTCGGAAGCAGAGCCAAAAGGTATCAACTGCGTCGAGAAATTCCAGAACATGCAGAACTGCTTCAGGGCGCACCCCGAAGTATACGCAGACGGTAATTGTTTTATTACGTCGTAAAAAATATGTCTGGCTCATTACTTTGTTACCAGAAATCATGGATGACGATGAAGATGATATCCCTGCCGTTTCTGGCGGTTCCGACGTACCCCCTTCAGAGCAATCTGACGACAAGTTGAACGGAGACGCGACTCCGAGTTCAGACGCTGCGCAGAAACCCCAGATAGACAGTGCGCCTATCTCCAGTGACTCCTCTTTGTAGGACACTACTGCATATTACCCGCGTTTAAAACCACCATTTCGGAGGACTTTACACTGTAGACATATCACATTGCATAACTAATATATCTATTCGCTATCAACCCCCGCTTTACATATAGTAATCATTGTTATTCCCTAAGAAGTAGGCGCCAAATCCCGAAAAGTGGATATCATTATTATGCATTTACATAGGTATACAAACATAGCAACAAAACATTTGAAATTGAAATGACTGACAAGCAAAATCCTCAAAGATATCAATCCATTCTAAAGTGTTTTTCGATAGTGTTGTCCTTCAAGATGTATCCGTTAGTCTTAAATAGCTTGGACCTCAAGAAGGAAGAGATATCAAAGATATCATGTTCTTTGGCCTAAAAGAATAATATATTTTAGCACGCGCGCCTATATTTTCTTTTCGTATTCTTACCTTGTCTTCCAATTCGGAAAGCTTGACAACAACGTTTTCGGGTTGTTCGTGACGTTGTAGTTGATGGAAACGAGCTTTGTCTTTGACAAGACCGCCAAGAAGGAAAGAGAGCAGCTCCTCGTGGTCTTTGGACTGGGTAAGATATTTTCTGAATCCCTATAGAAGACAAAGACGTCAATAATGGGTCGAATAGGTCACCACTTGACAACTTACGCGTTGCAGGGTCTTCTTGATGCTCAATTTCTGTGCACTGACGAAACTGCCAACCGCCACTTCAATCGCCAGATCAATGTCGTCTGCTCGTACGTATTCTCGCAGAGCCATCTTAGCACTAGCTTCTGCCATACGAATCATACTTTCGAGATGACGGACAGTAATGGGGTACGACCCGGTGGCCATCGACTCGCGACGGAGGTCAGCGAACAATCGAGAAAGTTTCTCCTGATCCAGATCGAAAAGCTTTGGCTTGATCTTCTCCTTAGCGTACATGATGTATTTGCGTAGAACATCTTGCGGAATGATCTACCAGTCATGGAATAAGCCACAAGTAAAGGAAAGGTCGACTGGATCACTTACGTCTGCATCCAAAGACGTGGCGACACCCATTTCTTCTGTATCCTTATCGAATTTAGGATGGCTACGAAGATGACTGCCCACTACGAAACGTGCCAATAGCTCGTCCATGACAGGGTCAACGGTGTCTTTCACGACGCAGAGGACATCGAAACGCGACAAAATGGGTTCCGTTAATTCAACGTTCTGTTGGAAAGGAATAGTAGGGTTGTATCGCCCACGAATAGGATTGGCTGCAGCAATAATAGCACAGCGCGCTTGCAGGCTTGTGACAATGCCTGCCTTGGAAATAGAAATTGATTGCTGTTCCATTGCTTCGTGAATAGATGTTCTGTCTGCGTCGTTCATCTTGTCGAACTCGTCAATCAAGCAGGTGCCTTTATCGGCAAGCACCAGAGCGCCTCCCTCCAAAGTCCATTCTTGAGTGATGGGATCCTTGCGAACACTAGCTGTGAGACCGACAGCTGAAGCTCCTTGACCAGTAGCGAAGACTGATCTATGTGCGGTCTTCTCCACATACTTGAGAAATTGGGACTTGGCTGTTCCAGGATCTCCGAGTAGAAGAACATTAATGTCGCCACGAATACGATGCTTGTGGTTGATATCTTTGGGAACACCCCCAAACAGAGAAAGGGCGATGGCTGTCTTGATATCTTCGTGACCATAAATAGATGGAGCAACAGACTTGATGATCCTCTTTCTGATGCGTTCGTCCTTGGCCAGATTGCGAATCTCTCTTATGTCTTCTTCGGTAAGGCGGAAGGCGGCGAAGAGGTCTTCCTTTTTGCTGACATGATTAGCCTCAATGATGGTCGAGAAAACAGGGAACCCGTTCTTCGAGTTGAGGGACGCGTCAAAGTTGTTGCGATACACTCCCGTTATTTCCTACACCAATAGTAAATATATGCATACCAAAAATGAAAGAATAAAACTTACGACTTCTTCTCCCGGCTTTGCACTATCGATAAGATCCCATAGTAAGATAACCTCACGGTGACGAGGGAGACGACCAGCAGGGACGGAACCTGGAGACTCCTGAAGAGTCAATTTCTGGTAATTCCGGTAAACTGTCTATAAACAAAAATATCGCAGTTCAACGACCATTCAACAAAGTAGGACCATACGAAGATCACGTACTTGTTCTGAGTTGACAGCAAATGGCCCCTTACTCTCGCAATGCGCACAGTAACTGATCTTAACTTCTCGGGATGCATCCTGGTAGAATGGGCCTAATACTGCGCCACACTTTCGGCAATCGAACTTGACATATTTGAGTTGAGGGAAAACACCAGTACGTCTTGTCACAACGCCAGAAACACGAACAAGATTGTTGAGATCAGATCGGCGCAGGTCGCGCAACGTCGAGACCAGTGGAAGCTCGGCAATACGTACATGGACCTCCGAATGAATACGCTTGTAAGAGGGAAAGTAGACAAGGATGGCGTCCATTGCAATTTCATCGAAAATTTCTAGCATTGCGGTAGGTGAGTTGGTTAAGAAGTATGCGAGAATCGGCTTTGAGTGGGCAAGGTGAAGGTAAGAAATTTCAAGGGATTCGGAGTTAGCTATTGCATAACTGTTGAGCATATATTTTGTCGCTCAGTATTGAAACTTACTTTCTCCCAGATTCTTGATTCTTTGCCCATAGACAGACGCGCCTTGTTCATCAACATGGGTCATCAAAAAGTGGCGGAAATGCCGGACGATTGAGCGTCGAACACGGTCGTTGGTAATCCATTCCGCAATCGATTTTGCCTTGATATCGCTGAGCTGTTCCAGAGGTATTTCCTGCAGATATATTTAGGTGCCATGTAGTATATGCTCGTTCTCAGAACTCACATCTTCCGTACCGTCAAGATCGTCAAGATCACGCCGTTCATCATATTGCTTCCTGGTGCGCATTTTCATGCTTGCCAGACCTAGCTCATCCACGTCCTCATTGTCCATATCATCATCACTCTCAAGAAATGCTGGCGCGTGAGGCCGCCGAGCAGCTCGTTGGCCTCGTCTGCCACCACGTTCAGTCCGGTCGCGACGTGCCATTTTCGCTTCAGCTGCACGACGCGCGGCAGCTGACAATTCTTCGACGTTTTCGTCGTCATCAATTCCAGCTTCCGAGTAGTTGTCGAGAACTTCGTTGGGGGCATAATCCCTGGAGTGGCAAGCATGAATGATAGGTAATGAAGAAAATGATGATTGGCATACTGTTCCAGTGTTTCTCCAAACAAATCTTCTCCATCATCATCTGCTTCTTCATCTACGTCGTGGACCGCGTCTCTATCGTCCAAGCTTTCGTCTGTGTCGGAGAATGGCGCAGGTGGGGAAGAAGGTGGGAGCGATGATTGGCGGCGCGTCGGGGTACGTTGTGGGGGAGACGAAGGGGTTGTGGGGGATGAATCGCGCTGTCTCTTATTGCTACGGGAAGCCTGGTCCAAGTTTTAGACGCGTGTAACGTACGGATATACATTTGCTTACCATTCTTTAAGGATTGTGGAGGAAGATTAATGACAAGACGCGACGCGTTCAATTTTCCTCAGCTGGGTTTCAAAGCGCGTTCTGTCGGAGTTTCAATCCAATTTCTACTACTGCGGGCGCTCAAGTTGTTCAAGTAATATCATAATATCATTATAATTACAACAGTAAAATAGTATACAGCGTAGGCTGAATATAACGGAGAGGGGTGGGTGTACTTTTTGCGAATAATGAGATTTATGCTTGTGTTCGGGATGCTCGCATCACCTCGTCTGTAATACGCTTTGGAAAATTCGATAAGGGTTCCCTGAGATACGTTCAGTATAGACGAGGGACTGAAGAAGAAGAAAACCGACTCTCGAATGTCCCAAACGTCCTCGCTGCTTTTACCTAACCGTCTATTGGCCCACCACTCTGCTCGTCGACGAATCCACGCTTCGCGCTGTTCCTCGGGATGCATCACCTTGAGCGACAGACAAAACTTGAATTCTTCAAACTTGCGGTCACAGCTTGACCTCTCCCCGAACCGGTATATAGACTTGATCTGGGAGCGCATAGCTAAAATTCCCATATCTGAACATTGTTTTCAACCGACTGGAACATGCGTAGGACGTACTGCTGCACCCAATATAATCGTCAAAGACGCTGACGCATCCTGGAATGTCTGCCGGCGTGGGATGTAGTTTGCGAAGACGACCTTCTTCTTGCGCAACTGCCTTGCTGAACTCGAGTTTGTTGGACATTAATATTGAAGGGAAAGATGGACCGCGTGATGCCAGGAAACTGCATCCGTAAATTGATGATACTTCCACGACCCCGCATATTCACATCTTTTGATTTTCATATGATACTGTCACCAAATCTCTATATTATGTATCTGTCAACTCTTTGTCCTTGCCAAAATGTCTCCCTTTGCCTTTCGGCACCAGCCTCTCAAGGGTTTATACCTGACCTACCAGCTCATATCCAGCTTATTCGTCCGTTTTCCTCTCTGGGTTATCCTCAATCTTTTACCGTGTGTACCTTTTCATATCCTCTTTAATCGCCAAACCATTCATGTTTATACTGACTTTACAGATCCTGGCGTCCAAGGAGAACATGGAGCTTGAAACAAGCTGTGATGGTTAACCTCGTACGCCATTTTTTTGCCCTGGGTGCAAAGTAAGACCACTACAGTTCTGCTAAAACATTGTCTACTCGATGCTGATTCTCTCTGAAGGACAGGTCCATTCCTCAAGATACCAGACCACTTGGCTATCACCACCGGCGTCAACGTCAACGGTGTATGGATCCCAGCAGCCAACGATCTCGTGACAGGCCAACTTAAGACTTGGGCTCAAATCTCCAACGTCTCCTCCATCCGCCTGCCAGGTTATTGGGTTCATAGGAAGGGGGTATCTATCAAAGTAGGCGCCCCTCCTCAGCCGGGAGAAAAGATTATTTACCAGCTGCATGGCGGTGCCTACATCCGTCTGTCCGCCCATCCCAAAGATCCCACAGCTCAGATCACGAAGGGTTATGTCAAACATATTGACTCTGTCAACCGCGTCTTCTCGGTCGAATACCGTCTCGCATCCTACAAACCATTCAAAGTAGCATTCCCATTCCCAACACAGCTGTTGGATGCCCTCGCGGGCTATAACTACCTCGTGAACGTCGTCGGCGTCGCACCAGAGGACATAATCATCTCAGGAGACTCGGCTGGTGGAAATCTTGCTCATGCCTTGGTCAGGTACCTTACCGAGTACCAAGATTCCACAGAAGTCAAACTCCCAGCCCCTCCCGGCGCTCTCATTCTCCTTTCCCCATGGTTAGATCTGGGTAGCACATCAGAAGCCGTTCGTAACGGCTCTATTCAGAACTTCCTCCGCTCAGATTACATCGACGCAGAAAGTGGCCCAAGCTACGCAAAGCAAGCCTTCTTGGGCCCTCACGGACTTGGATTTGCAGATACCAATCCTTACGTCTCGCCCGCATCTCTCCATCCAAGTCTCACTGTCGACTTTAAGAAGTTCCCCAGAACATTCATCGTGGCCGGGGGTGCTGAAGTGCTTTACGACTCCATCGTTGTCGCTAAGGACAGAATGGTCAAGGATCTAGGTGAAGGCAATGGTGTGAAGCCGGATGAAGGAAAAGTGCGCTTCTACGTAGGTGCCGATGCTGTGCACGACTATCTGGTCTTCACATGGCACGAACCGGAAAGAACGAAGACTTTCAAGGAGATCAACAAATGGCTTTCGGCTTGATTTTTGCTGTCATTTAAAAGTCGTGTGTATCATTTTGTATCATTGATTTCTTTTGGTCTTTTTTGGAATGGATTTGTTTCTTATCGGCTGTCGAATGTGCCGGTGTGGTCATGATGTTTTGAAAATCATATCGGTCTCGTCGTCGAATATATGATGGCCGACAGTCTCGCTATTTTATCCTCAAAATAGTCCGCATAATTTCGCTAACATGTTTAGGATCGACGAGAGCTCATGAGCGCAACACAATTTATCAATCACGGACACAATTACTATAGAAAAAGGAGAAAATGATAACAAGTATGCATACAGCGCAAAATTCGGCTGCAACTATCGTACAAGTGGATCAGTCAACATGTGTGGATCGTCCCCCCTTTTCCATTCCGCTACTCGATACCGAACCCGAACGTTCGTTCAAAACTTCTCCGGTCTCTGCTTCCCGAAGGCGCGCAGCGTGGCTGTCCGAGAGATAGAAATACACGGCAGGGAAGGCGACAAACAGGGCACCAACAGCGTTTCCGAGAAAGGCCGCAATGACAGATCTATGAAAAACAAAATCAAAGAAGATCAAGTCAGCCATTGCACTAATACTATCGGCAGAATGCACAGTTGATGTCACGGTCCACGCACTTTCCGATATACTGGTTCACCGTCATCTGCAAGTAAAAATGAAACGGTTATATCCAGAACGGCACGATGACTAGGTACAAAAAGGACTTACGGGAGCGCCGAACATAATTCCTAGCGGCACGGAGAACATGTTGGCGACCACTATAATTGAGTAAGTTACAGTTTGTTCCTTATATTCCCGTATACCGATGTATGGGCTCACCGTGATCGAATCCGCAGGCTACGAAAATCTACGGGCAGTTTCTGCGTTAGTACGTCCTTGAAGTACCAACTGAGAACGTGCGCACCCAAATAGGTATCCAAATAGCGAAAATCTTCATAAAGACAACGGCAACGGTATCTGTCAGTGAAGTGACATCTTGATTCTGAGGATCAGACAGATACTTACTTTAGATATGGTGTCTTTCGCAGCTGCGGCTTGCTGTTTTCGCAAAAGAATAAATCAACATCAGAAATCATCCACCGGAAGTACATAGCTCGCGCGCTGAGAGTCGCAACACGTACCCAGACAGCGACACAGACCAGCCAGTTGCATCCAATACCGCGTAAAAATATTTGATGCCATTCTGGGTCGTGTGCTTTGTGGCTTTAACCAAGGTAAGTAAAGGGGTGTGAAGGCGGATAAACTGGCAAAGAGCTCTCACATGGCAAAGTTCTTGATAAATGTGGCGTATGGTTCAGCTGAAACGATGCCGCTATCTACACATATTATTAGTTAGACATGGAGCTGAACGGGAGAAGCTAGAACTTGACACTCACAGTGTACCAGAATAGCGGCGAAGAAGAGACTTCCGGCGAGGTTTCCGAAAAAGACTGCAGCATTCATCAATACCTAGGTGTGTGCTATCTCAAGCAACCCGACTGACCTATAATCCAGTTGACAGGCAAACTCCACCACGGAATGGCACGCTTGGCCAATGCCATGGGAAATACCTGGAGAGCAGAGCCCGTCAAATGTGAGCGAATGTACATGTACGCAACCAAGTAAGCGAATAAATTCTCACCAGCATGTTGCTAGTCAAAAGCTCCTGACCTTGTAAGACGATCCTAAAAAAAAATTGGGGTGACGCCGCATTGTTGGTTGTCGAGCAAGATAAGAGATAAAGCGCACTAACATTACCAAACCCACAGGAAAGACAAAACCGCCCAAGATCTTCACGATGCCCGGGTTGGATGTAGTCAAACCTCCTGCGCCTCCTTGCAGCACCTCTGACAACAACCCACCGAACGACAACATAGCGCCTGCCATGAACTAGTAACATACAACGATGTGCGTTGAGCGATGCTAGCTGGATAGCGAAGGTTGGGATACGTACAGCCTTTATGAAGATAGACTCGTAGCGGTCGTTGTGCTTCTTCACGCCATGCTGTACCATGAGGGAAGCGACCTCCTCTGGCTTGAGGGTGCTTGGTGTGTATGCCATAGCGAATTATGGATGGGGTACGGAGGCAAGGAGCAGGAAGCAAGCGGATCGACCAGTAGAGCGTATAAATACTCGTCAATTAAAGGAAAAGGTAGTCATGAGATGAAACTTCTCAAGGACCGGCAAATGTAAAGTGAACAAATGTGAAGTATACGGGGAAGTACTCGCTCAATGTGTTACTTAAATTTACACGAAAACGTGGGGTTATCAGGCTATTTTTATTTCCATTTAGTAGTAATCCTACGCCGAATAGACGGCTGCTGCGCCCTCACTAATCAGCAAAAATAAATAAATGCGGTACCCAATGGTGTTGGTATGACCTACGCCTTTCTGTTTCTGGGACACAGATTGTAAAGAAAAATTTGCCGTACTTGGATACAGCAACCCCATAGTCTATTTATAGAACTTATTACCCTATTTAGCACCACGATAATAATAAGTTGTGTGGGGACGTGGCTGCTACGATAACAAAGCATTTCAATACCCCATCTGACTCTACTTCCGCTGATTTCCACGATTGCCGTTGTCTTGACTGTGAAAAATGAGCTTGAGTTGAGCACTCACCATTTATGTACCTGCTGATCGCCGGGCGCTCAAGTGTTTCTCGAGAGTCGGTGCACGACATTTATGATTCAGATGTAAAAGGTAACATACACGGACGTCATATAGGGACTTAGTACTAATTTTTGATTGATCCAATGGCAGAGCGATTACTAGCAACGTCTATGAAACTACTATTTGCCTCGCATCGTATATAAACGTCCGGAGTACACACTTATCGAAGAAATCAACAACATCCTCGAGCACACTAGCCGCACTACAGCCGCACAGGCACAAGGTTTTCTTTCTTCTCTGAGTTTTTCTCCCTTCCAAAACTTGTTTCACGAGCTTCTTGAGGCAAGCCCGTGCTACCCAGTATGTTTGTAAAATTGTAAATACGTTGAGTGTAATGGTGTCTATAGAAATATGTAGACTATACAGTTCTATGCTTGTCAAGTTCATGTAATAGATAATAGACCAATGGTTATAAAACCCTCAACATGATTTTCTTCCCGTTTCTGCAGATGTCCCAAAAGCGCTGGCCAACAATTTCGGCACATC
>Ga0247779_1000103_pt1 | contig 68053 bp, 99 predicted proteins | sample UWRJL221509R5_FD_179925 | JGI IMG/M metagenome (GOLD analysis project Ga0247779, IMG submission 179925) | Plant litter microbial communities from Arlington Agricultural Research Station in Wisconsin, United States - UWRJ-L221-509R-5 | ecosystem: Environmental > Terrestrial > Plant litter >... | reverse complement strand
GAAGTAGAGATTTCTTCACAAGAGAAAAGGGAACCAAAAGTTTCTGAAGGGCAAACTGTAGTTATAAGGGATACAGGACAAATATGCCAAATAGATAGTATTTTCGAAGGCTTCATAAACGGAGGGGAACCTAGATTTTCGTACCATCTTAAAAGCAATGCTCTATGGTACTCTGAAGAAGCACTCAAAGAAGGACCGAAATACCGTGTAGGCGATCATATAACTTATCAATCTAAAGTAGAATTTACTACAGGAATTGTAGAAATAACTGCTGTTGGTTTTGATAGTGAGTTAGACACCTATAGGTATGAATTTGATTACTTACCGTATAGACGGAGTGAAGAAGATATTACTCCAGGCGAGATAGTACAAGACCTTCCTGATGTAGAAAATACAGTACAATCTGAGAACTCCGTTCTCTCTGGTGAAAACAGCCCTATAGAACCTTTACAAAGAGGTATTAATCTCAAAGAGTTCTTGTTAAAGGTCTTAAAAGTTAGGTTAATGGGTTGGCAACTTGACATACTTAACGAGATGGAAGATCGTAACTCAGCCGCAGGTTATACTAGGTTTGTAGAAAACCCCTTTGATCTTAGTTTAGAGGGTGGTGTTAGATATAGCCCAATAACTACCGGAACCGTAGAAGGGGATGTAAGCTATTTTCTAATGAACCATCTCAACGCAGTGACACACACTAGGTTGAAAGATATAGTAAAAGCAGAACTATCATCTTATCTCTTAACTAAGGGATGGTCAGTAGATGTTGTTCGATCTACTGTAGAAAAAGTAGCTCAGAACTTGAAAGGATAGCTTTATGGGATTAAAAATAGGGCAGAAAGTTAGAATAGCTGAAGAAGATGGCCCTTCACAAATACTGTACAGCGTTGTCTTTAAAGGACACAAAAAATTACAGGATAATGTACTTAGAAGAGTTTATTTTATAAGTCCTTGTGACATAATGAGTATTGATCCTGAAAATATACCTCGCTACGAAGGGTGGTATACTAGAAGAGAACTTTGTAGGGAACCAATATCACAATTTGACAACAATACAAGTCTACCAGAAGTTCCCCTATACTATCCTATAAAATTCAAACGACAACAATGGGATGTTATTGATCAAGTTATTACAATGGCTGCATCAAGTAACTACAACCCATACAGAACTAGTTCAGGAGATCGTATAACTCCTTCGGTCATGTCTAGTTTCGAGGATTTTGTACAAACTATGATAGATGTAGCAAAGCAAAGAAAAGATCTTAGTTCAAATGATATAAAAGATCTAGCAACTATTCTTACAACCGGACATAGCTATAAGGAATAAGGTAATGCTTTTCTCTGGTAGAGAACGTAGTAATTTAACTCCAACTTCTATAGAACTTATCTTGGCAGCACAGAAACTCGGAGTAGATGCTTTTGATTTAACTAGGGCAGAGATCAGGAGTATAGTGTGTTGCCATATAGAGGCTGTATACAACGCTGAAAGCGTCTATGCGCAGTGTACAAGATGTAAACAGGTCTATTTCAGTGCTCTTGAAATCCCTGTTATTTGTCCTTCTCTTTTACCAGAGAAAGTGAAAACTGACAAAGATAGACGTGCAGAAGTACTGAAGAAAATTTTTAGGTCAGGGAGAGTTTTTCTCCATAACGCATGGGATTTAGCAAAGGAAGATACAGAAGAGAACCATCAAATTGACGCTTTAAAGTATGCTGTAAGTCAAATAGAATCTGATAACTATAAACCTGCGATCTTGGCAGCAAATGTGCCTGTTAGTCTATTTGGAAGATGTAAAAAAGGGGATGCTGTAGAAAATTGGCCTAAGTCAAGACCGTTGCGGTGCTTACTAATAAATGGTCATGAAGGGGAATGCGTATTTACTATCCCTCCAAAAGAATTGTAAGATAGATTAACGTTTCGATTAAAAACGGTGAAACGTTGTTTTTTGGCGCTACGATTTGGGCGATTTTACGTAGTGATTTTTAGGCTGTTTTTAGTCTCCAAAAGAGGGATTAGAAACAGCCTTTTCTGCGTTACAGCGATTAAAAACGGTGACTTATTCAAACAGTATAAAAGAGAAAACAAGATTGAGTGAGGGAAAGCAGCAAGCTGCTTAGGGGTCATTTACTGTATTTATGTTTGGTATCTTAGATGGGAAATCGGAAAAATTGGTCAAAATTAGATGGGTTGATTAAAAACGGGAAATCGTAGGGGTGGCATATACTACGCCTATTTATTGAAGAAGATATTTTTAATTATTTTTATAATCAAGAACGTAAGAATTAAAATAAATATAAGATAAGGTAAGGTATGTACCACACCCCTTCATTTACCCGTTTTTAATCGGAAGGTGAGGCCAAAAATAAAACAGGGGGTGGATTTGGATTTTGACCTATAAATCGTAGTTTTTGGACTGATTTTGGGAACTTAGAAAAGAGGTAAAAAATTGTAGATTATTTGATAGGGTTGAGGTGAAAATTCTGAGCGAGAAACCTCGTTTTCAAATAGTTTATGAAATTTTCTGTAATTCCTCCCCATAAGGGAGAATGTCATTTTTCATATGAACGGAAACTGTAGGTTTCTATACTTTATTGTACTCTGATAGTTATTGATAGTCAATCATTAGTTTCTACACTAAAACAGCTGAATTGACGTTATTCTGCTTTATTTTCTTTAGTTAGAAAAATTTAGTCACGCTATATAGAGAACGTGCGTATGTTACGTATTGGAGAAAATTTGATAGCTCAGTGGGGAGGTATAGGTTAGGTTGAAAAAGATCTAAATTATTTTTGATAAACCTATTGACATAGGGTGAAGGATAGAATATACTATCCTTACAACTTCATACGCTAATCGACATAACGACTAGCGCACTTCGAAAACTGGCAAAGTTACCGGGCGAAGTGGTTTTAGGCTTTCACAAGCGAATATAGACCGGTTTAAACCGTATTTGGGTATTGAGACTAGGAACCATTATTTGATGGAAACTCTAGAACTACCTAAGACGGTCAATAACCTTCTGTATTAATTGGATCTTTGATAATTAAATATGTTTAGCTGGAATGCTTAATTAGAGACTACTCTTTGTAGAAAATACGAAAGGTAAAAACTAATGGCAAACTTTGTAACAAAAAAACAATATGACGAAAAGATAAAGAATAGTATATATACTTGTATCTTTTTCTTGGAAGGTAAACGAGTACTTACATTTGAAGGTACTTTGTTGCATATTACAGAAGAAATTATGAAACGTAATGGCAAAGAATTTAACTACATTTTAATTACGAAAGAAGAATGTAGACGTTTATTTGGGTTAGCTACTGACTGGCAATACACCTATTATCAAAATATCTTAAAAACTGACAGAGAGGAAAAGTTAAACGGCCATTATGGGCCAAAGAAGTAAATTTAATAAAGTAGTCTCTAATTAAGCATTCCAGCACAATTTTATATACTAAATTAATTCCTGCGTTCATTCGAAAGGAATTAGAAACATGCCTGATTACATAGTTACGTTCACCAGAACGCAAGAATGTAGTATCACAATAAAAGCAAAATCAAAAGAGGATGCTTTTAATAAGTTTGATAGCGGTAAGTATAACGACAATGAAGTAGAGGTACAACACGAGAGTATCTCTATTGATGAAGTTCTATTAGACGAATAAGGTAAATTAATGGCATTAACAAATGAACAAAAGGCGGCACTTGCTTACGAGATCATAACAAATGCAGCAAACCTAGTTTGTGACAATTGGGAAGATTACAGTAAGTCTGGTTATTGTAGTGAAGTATTGAAAGATGTTTCACAAGATGAAATAATCAAACAGACTGCAAAATGGTTAAATAATCTCCCAGGTAAAAAATGGGATAACAGACTTAATTTAAAGGAGAGTAAATAGCTTTAACTATTCGCAGGAATTAATTTAGTATATGACAACAAACAAACAAGGAGAATAAGCAATGACTTACAAAACGGTTCTAAAGTATGAAAAGGGTTATAGAAAACGAACTACGCATACCGGTCTGACTTTGCAAGAAGCGCAAGAAATCTGCAAGGATAAGGAAAGTAGTTCGTTAACTTGTACAAAGTCTTATTTAAAACGAAGAACGAAGCTTATGGGGAATTGGTTTATAATCTATACTGAGGAATAGAGATTTCTTCTACCAGAGAATAACGGAAACCGGAAAATGAAGCCAAAAAACAAACCGCGTAAAATGCGGTTAAATCGACAAAACAATAAAAAGAGATCTATCAACCGCTTCACAATTCGTTATTGTGAACTCATAGAGAAAGAAGAAGTTTCTACACTAGATTACTCTATGTTAGTTTATGGTTATGAGGTATGGTGGATTTAATGGTAAAGACTAAAATATTTGAAACGGAATTAGCAGGATTTCCAATTACTGTAACACAAGATAGTAAGACTAAATTTACTGTTACTTATGGTAAGGAAGTGAAATCTAATTTAAATTATATACTCGCCGCCGAAAAGTTAGGTTATGCTATATTTCATGCATTAGCTTGCGAAGGAAAAATAAAAGGTAGATAATGGCAAAGACTAAACAGCAAAGAGAATTAGATAGACTTAGCGCAATAGATAGTTTAAAAAATCTAGTAACACCTTATACGACTATTGTTGCATTCCAGCATAAAAATAGATCAAATAGTAAAGGTCAACTTATTTTCTCATTTCTTGTTTCGGAAACAGTAGAAAATAATATATGTAGGACAGTAGAAAAAGGAACTGGTAAAGTCTCTAGGATAAGAAATATAACTGATCATATTCTATGTTTGTTTTCAGAGAAGAAACGTTATAGATGGTTTTATAGGACTTCTGAGCCACATGAGATAATGTATGTTCTTGCTAAGTCTATATTTACTGAGGAAGAAATACAGAATGCAGGTTTTGAGAATTTAGCTCATTGGGCCGGTAGCATGATGGAAAGGATTTACTAGAATGAACCACAAAGAACCATTAGAAAATGTACCGTTCTTTCTAGATTGTATGTACATTCAATTAGTTGATAATAATGTATGTAATTCAAGAGTAGCAAACATCTTGCAAGCATACCACGAATTGATTAATAATCATTCGTGCCCGGTTAGGTATCATGGGGATATAGTAGCTTGTTATACTGAGATTATAGCTACTCCTGAATTACCTAACACAATAGCTATTGGCATTCGTCAAAACGGAATAGAGATGGCTACAGACTTAGGAAGATTTAATACAAAGTCTTCAGTTTTTGGAGACAGTGTGGAATGGTATTGCTTAGAGTTTAACGAGTATTGTGACCATAGTTACCACTACTGTGAGGAAAAATACAATAAACAGAATGCAAGTTTTCAATTAACTACGGAAGAAGAAACAAGGAACTATTTTAGTGAGTAAACCGATAGAAGATTACAAAAAAGCAGATTATTTTTACTTTACAGATAGTAAAGGTAAGGTAAGAACATGGCGGCGCAATGGAAGAACTATTACATGGAAACGAGATCTAACAAGGTTTAAGATACCTATTAAGTTTGGGCTATATGCGTTTGACTACATTACGGAACAAAACTATAAAAACTTTACTTTAGAAAATCCTAAGGAAACAAAGTAATGACAATAAATAGTATTACGTTACAAGCTTATACTCTTGGCAATCAATTGATACTCTCAATGGATTATGTCAATAACTCTAATAAAGTCAAATATGAACTTAGGTTAGAAGATACAACAATATTTGAGGGAAGTGATTACAAACCTTCTCCATTGTGCAAGGAGGGACCGTTAAGCAAATATTCTGCGGCTGAGTTACTTGACATTCTTTTCTTAAAGCCGGGTGATACAGATGCAGAATATTTTGAAGATTACACAAAAGAACAATTAGACTTTGTTACTAATCCTATGACAGAGTATTGGCGCATGGACGCTTTGTTCAATTTAGGATTAACTCAGCTTGACAACGGAGATTACATGACAAGAGAAGAATTAGAGGAATTAGTGTAATGCCAGTAAACTATTTTTCAGAAACATGGAGAAGGTTTTATAATGCAGATTCAAACGAGATAACTTTAGAACAATGCGCTAATCATGGGGCAAATCATAAAGCTTACGATTGGAACCCGTAAATAGACCCTAGATGGAGTGACGAAAAGAAACAAGCTTACATAGATTCTTATGAGAAGGAAGAAAATACCTATGGCAAATGAATTAAGAGTTCCGACGGTCAAAGGGATTTTAAACGGTCTTGAATGGCTAAACAAGCTTGACCGTTCTCCGGAAGTTACTGCCAAGTTAGTTAGAAAGGTTTTGGAAGATAAAAAATCACCTACTACAAATAAGTTTCGAAAATGTAATGAACTGTTAGAGACTTATGGTATTGAAAATCTTAGTTTTAGGTTGCCTAAGTTGGGAAATAGGCAATATATGTACCTAAACACAGGAGATCCATACATAGCTACTCTTATGTTCTGCTATGAGACAGGAGAAATATTTATAGGTAATTGGGGATATTTTGCCGAAAGAGATCTTGACAATAGGAACTGAGGTATGCTAGTATGTGGTTTAACATGTTAAGACGGATGGAAAGGAATAGCGAACGGTCAAGCTATTTTGTTGTTTGTGCCATTCATGAAAACAACTTTGATAGTATAGCAAAGTCAATTCGTAACTTTAAAAGATGGCGAGGTAAAAAATACTTTCTACCCTTACCAGTATATTAATCTTTGAATTAGTTAATTTGACACTACATTAAATTAACTAAAGCAAACATTAATCCAAATACAATGTTTGAAACCAAAAACCAAAATAAATTTAGTTAGATCAAAGGAACAAAACACAATGGCAGAACTCACTTTCAAGAAAGACGCAACTACCGGAAACCTTGCAGCAATTGGAGACAAGGGGAAATATCGGCTTATAGTAGATGCAGATACTAAGCTATGGAAGATTATGTGCGGAACTTCGGCACTAGGTAAGGGTATCCGTGGAGTTGCGAAGGCAAAAGAAATAGCTCAGACAAATGAAGGCGAAACGGCAGTTAAGGCAGAAGTCCCGACAAAGACTTCAACTGCCGTAAAAACGAACGTAGGGGCGAATAAAGCACAACAAGAGATTAATGATAAGATGGCAAAAGTTCGGGCTGCTCGTACAAAGATACAGGCAGAAGATAATACTAAATCTTCTACCAGTAAGAACGGCAAAACTGCGAATGTACCTGCAAAGACTACAACGACAAAGACCGAAAAGACCGGGCGTGATAATACGCGGTTTAATGGCGGCGAAGTTATTCATGGTTTTGGCGATAAAGTTTCTGAATTAGCTTATGCTATTTCAAGTCTAGGTAATGCGCGCGGTAGCAGGGACCATGCCGTAATTCATTGCAAAAATCACCCGTTCTCTACTTCGGCAGTTGGATTGTATCTTGCCGCCGTAGTTCGTTGTTTCACTAAAGAAGCTACAGTATATAGTCTTTCTTCAAGGGGAACTATCGGACTTCCTGCAAAGTTCCGGTTTGAATATTTTGCAACAACTGATTTGGTAGAAGCCGGATTATGTGTTGACGCTCCTGAAGGCAATTCAGTACTGGAAGGTCATACGTTTGATTTTGATGGTGGAAAGGTTACTTTACCGGTTGATGTAAACGCAGTTAAGCCAACCAAAAAGAAGATAGCAACTGCAACTAGCACAAGCGTACCTGTTGCAGTTGCTACAAAACCGGTAAGTGCAGCAAAGGTTCCGACAACTACAGGGAAGAAAATTGTAGTACGGAAAAAGGCAGCATAAGTTCCACCGCGAGGTAGTTAGATCATAAAAATCAGAGATAGGCCGGATTGCTTCATGCAGTCCGGTCTTTTTTCATGTCCGGGTACCTGGGTATGGTGAAAACGGTCTTTGTTCGGTTATGGCTGTTTGAGCGAACGGATTGTAGTACCTCTATTTGACCGTAGAACGCACGGAGACGCGTTCAATAAAGGTTTTGGGGTGATTGTACGTTGACTTTTTGCTACGGCGAACGTAGAAGGTATAGAGTTATGTCTACATAAACGCAGTTTTGATGTTGAAATCTGTTCGTATAGGATTTTCTATAGATAAGAAACATAGTAGACAAAGTACGTAACTATCAGAGTTTCTATGGATTACAGGGACAGAGAATTGCTTAGACTTGTGCTGTAAACAGCCATTCTAGGGACTTACTGAGTAAGTGTAAAGAATACAATGGAAGTTATCGGGCATGATTTCTTCTACCAGAAAGAACGGGACTTTGGAACCGGGACTAAAGAAAATTTAGTAAAGTGCTTGACATACTATGCAGACCGTGATATACTCTTAGTAGATTTACTTTAGTTTAGGAGTTCACACAATGGTGCCTGATGGTTTTGGAGTTAGGGTATCGGATGTTTGCAAATGCGGACATGTGTTTGAAACGAGAGTTATAGAAGCTTATGATGAAGATTTAATGGAGTGGGGATTATTTGATATTGATTTAATTTGCTGCAATAAATGCGGAGAAGAAATTGAATATAAAGTTAAGGCAACATACCGGGTATGTAATTTTCGTAAAACACATAAGGTATACGGTATTGAACTAGGGTATAATACTAACAATATTTATATTAATTGTGTTTTCTAATTTATTTGCAATAGCCTATTAGTATTTGGTCTAATAGGTTATGGTAAGTCAATTAGACTTTTATACAAGGAGTTCACACAATGGATTTTGCATGGTCATGTTTAGGTCTTTCTATTGGCGCAATTGCGTTTATGTTTGCAAGTTTTGCATTTTACTATGCTCAGTATAAGGTATAAGGATAACATAATGAAAATAGTCATTGCTCTGTTACTTGCGCTTATTACTGCATATTTTGTGCATATGCTTAGTGTCATTGGAGTTATTAACCGGTTTTCGCCTAGCTACTCCAATCTTGTTGCAATCCAGGGAATGTACTTTTTTGGTACAATTATATTTGGAATTGCAACTCTTGTTGCTATTGCTTTTTGTTTTGATAAGGAAATAAAATAATGCCGTCTACTATTACAGTTCCGTACAAGGGTAAGTTTGTAACCTTTGAACTAACTACATTCTTCCTTTATGCAGGTTTCGGAAATGCGTTAAGGGTAAATTATACTTGTACGGAACTTAAAACAGGAGTGAGCATACAAGCTTCTAATATTACTCATTCTATGATCTATGCAGCATGTTATGCAAAGGTAAATTAAAATGAAAACATCAACTAAGCTTAAAAACGAACTTGCTAAAAAATACCGTAATAGCCATTATATTGCGTCGCATTTATTGTGCTTTCCTCTCAATGCAGAAAATAGACTTGCCAGGCATATAAACGGACTTGGGAACCGTGATAATAACCCGTTTACAACTAAGCTGGAATGCCGTGGAGAAGATATAAAGAACGTTCGTTATAGCGTTTATCCTGATGTTGTAAATATAGATCTTTATATCAATTGGGGCAGCTATGGCGATTACCCGGTATGTACATTTGCTTTAGTTTACAATCAAAAGAATGGCGATAAATCAACTCAATTTAGTCTGAGAAGGGCATGGTATTTTGCATATCGTAATTATCGCAGAATACAGAATGCCAATCAAGATAGAGGAAAGTACCAAACTTTCCAGCAAGGTATTAAGCGAGAATTTCGAGTAGAAACATGGTCGGAGAAAATATAATGAACTTAGCCAATTTCAAAATTGCAATGCATATGCTCTCAACAAAAGATGGAAATCCAAGTTTATTTACTCATGAAAGCTTATTCCATCGGAAGTGGACACCGGGAGGAAATACCGATTGTTTTGGAGCTAACGGGAAAATTGAATATGATCAATTACCCTCTTATGATTGGGTAAAGAATACAATGAACTTATGCAAGTACAATGGACGCGAAGAAGGTCAAACATGCATGAGTTTACCTCTTAGATCTCGAAAGGAATTAGTATAATGGAATGGTATCAAGACCCGTTAGCGATTATATTGTGTTTTTTGTTACCGTTGTTTATAGGGGGACCGGTAGCAATAATCAATAACCGATTAAATGCAGGCACAGGCAACGAGAAAGGAGAAGAAATTCCAGAACAGAAAGTACAATCTTTTGAGGAAATCGCACGGTCAAACGGCAAGAAGAAAAAAGGATATAGAAACTAAATGAAATACAAAAAGGCTAAGAAGGTAGAAATTACAAAAACCTTACAGAAGTGTATTAATTTTGACGCCGGGATATGGGAAGATATAAAATATCCCTCAGATAGTTTAGAGTTAGGAGACTTTAACCATATAATTAGAAGTGAGAACAGTCGAGTAGACGTATACTATCAACATAAAGACGGAACTATGTACAGAATAGTTTTTGAGATGTTTATTTAAATTAACTAGCTTAGTAGAAAGAAAAGGATAAACCATGAAAATCAAGGCAATCAGAAAACAGCAAAAAATTAAGGTCATTGTACAGGTTTTAAATGAGAATGACGAATATGTAGAAGTGCCGGAAAATGAGTTAGATAAACTAGATATAGGTAAGTACAATTGGAGTGAAACAACAACTTATCAAGAATGGCACCATTACAAGAAATATAACAATGTAGGAAAAGTAAACGCTGATTGTATATTGTATCGTATTATGTTTACCGTTGTAGAGAAATAACTAACCATCCGAAGGATACACTCAAATGAAATTTAGAAATGCTAGAAAATATGAAGTTCGTATAACTTTAGAACAATTACATAGAGACGGGAAAACATGGGAACTTGTTAGTTATCCGAGTGGAAATGAAAAGTTGGGTAAATTTATTAGAACAGAAACAAGAGAAGCTAAGGTAATTCAGTATTACAAGTCAAAAGACAATGTACAAAGTAGAATAATTTTCGAATTGTTTGCGTAAATTATCCGAAGGAGAGAATTAAAATGAAGATTGAAAAGAAATTACTAGCAAGTCCGAATAGCGAAGTTAAAACACTTCTTCTGCTCACACTAGGACAGGCAATTAAGATTGCAAAACTCTATGTAAAAGAAACTAAATTACTAAAAAAATTAGCTCGTGATAGAGATGAAGTTATAGAACCAACGAAAGATCTAAGTGAGGAATGCGATATACTCGCAACTCATGCGCTCAGATTAAGCCGGTATGTAGCCAATCAAACTATCTTAGCTAATGGCGATATAGAAGAAGGTAAGATATTACGGGGTGACGATGAAGTGCAACAAGGTAAGGTTATGAATAAAGCGGATGTAGAATAAAAAAAAATAAAGAGATCTAACCCAGGTAGGCCAATAGAGATCTAACCCAGGTAGTAGGAACGTAGTTAATCAAGCCATGCAACTCATTCGAGTTGTGTGGTTTTTTTTTGTGACAGGGATTAGGACATAGCTGAGATATGGTTAGCTGGGTAGAGGGAAGGGCAGGAAGGGCAGGGAATATTAAAAAATTTTTCTATGCTTCTATGAGATGCAAATAGCCACTAAACCGTATTAAATTCAGTTGTGTAGACATGCTTAGATGGACAATGAGGTAGAAGTCATGAGAGACCGGTAAACGCTCTGTACGGTCAACGTAGGGACAAGGAGAATAGATGTATAAGGGTAGGTTTGACAGATAATGATAGTTATTGGTAGTTTGGTAGTAAAATCTTGACAGATAGGCAGACTGAGCGTACAATGCAACTCACTACAGACTATGTATAGGTAGTTGGAAACCATAGCGGTATACACTGAGGGAATGGCTGTATCATAGTTAATACAACGGTATAGCCCGGTATATCGTGATATAATCTGATATGGTTCGATATAGTATCTACCCAACTGCAATTCCTGTAATAACATGTAATCATCACTATTACAAGCTAGTCTATTGTATTTTCTTTAGTATATTTACTACACTAAGACATGAATGTATAGGGGTATGGAATGTATAGGGAGATCTACTAAAGAAAATACAGTAAGCCATCAACCACTGAGCAGAATTAGTGCAATAAATACACTAAGGGCAGGGGGGGGGGGTAGGCACCTTTTCATATGAAGCCGGGAGGGGGAGGAACTCTATTAAATTTTGAAAATTTATTTTAGAAACTACCCCCTGTAGAAAATTTACTAACATGGGTGTGTAGTTTAACAGGTAGAACGGCGTGACGGGTTTTCCGCGTAGTCGGTAAAGGTTCGAGACCTTTCCACCCAAATTACCTACAGTAACAAACACCGGGAGGTAGCATAATCGGCAATGCACCAAGAGCACTTGGCTGAGACACTATAGATCTCTGATCAGTTTACTATACTCTCTACATGAAGGTTCGAACCCTTCCCTCCCGATTTACACTAAAGGAAATCAGAGAATGCCTAAGTATCGTAAGAAACCTGTAGTAATAGAAGCTTTCCGCTATTGGACAGACGATAGACCTGAGTGGTTTTGTGATGAAGTTACTAAAAATAATATAGTCACTTATGAAACACATTGCGAAATTAAAACTTTAGAAGGAACTATGCGCGGAGAAATTGGTGACTTTATTATAAAAGGTGTTAAGGGCGAAATATACCCTTGTAAACCAGACATATTTGAAGCAACATATGAACTAGTAGAATAAAAGCCAAAGGAAAACCAGAACCAATGGACAAAATCAAAGTTACAGGAGAGTATTTGAAACCCTATACTTGTGCAGTAACTTTAATAAAGAAAGATGGGTCAGAACATCCTCTTCCAGTGACCGGCTGCTCAATACATTTCGACGCCGAAGAAGGTGGTTGGATAGCCACACTTACTGCACCAGTTGAAGTAGAACTAGAAGCACACTCTTCAATGACAGATGAAGAGATCTCTAAACAGCTTGGAGATCAACTAGTAAATATAATACAGAAAGATTAAATAACAATGGCAAACAACACCAAGAAACTATTTCCAAACTATCTACCAAAGCAAGAACCTGTACAAGCAGTTCAGTTTAAAGTAGAGGAACCTAAGTCATGGCCTGATTGCGTACAGACAAACGAGATCACAGATATTTCTACAGGCAAGGTAACGATGACTTACTATACTGTAGAAAATTCTTCTGGAGAAGCCATGGATCTAAAGGATGGCGATTACATTATTATGTTCGGAGATGAAGGTAATGGAAACTCCGTAATGTCTGAAGAGGATTTCCTAGAGAATTATGATTTAATGCAGCCTACTAAGTCTGCGGACGAAACGAAATAGAATAGTATATTTTCTATTCATATTTTCTATAGGACACCCGCCTCGCTTCGCTCGGCGGCACACTATCTTTCACCAGAGAGGTTGGCAAACCTAAAAATGTACCGTAAAAACTATGGTAAAAGACTTATAACTCCTATATTACTATCAAGTTTTGTTTTCTATCTGTCTATGCCTTGTTTATTAGCAGATACTACAGTAATACAAGGAACAGACCCAGCAGGTGTTTCTAGACCTATTGTTGTAGACACTTCAGGCAGGATAACTCTAGATCCTAATTCAGTTGGTGGAGGGGGCGGTGGAGGTGGAGGTGCTGTAACCCAATCAGACCAGACCTTACTAAAAGGTACAATGTATCAAGGAGGTACATGGTCTAATGTAGGAGTTACAGGTACTTTCTGGCAAAGTGTACAGCCTGTGTCCGGTACATTTTGGCAAGCAACTCAACCTGTAAGCTTAGCCTCTGTTCCTTTACCTACTGGAGCTTCTACAGCAGCTAATCAGACTAATGTACAATCTTCAGCAGGAACAGCAGCAACAACTCTTATAGGTGTGCAAGGTAATGCCTCTGGAGTTCCTGTAGTAGTAGTTCAATCTGCTCCGGCACTATCTACATATGTTCTTGCATCTACATCAGGAACAGCTACATTAAAAGGGTTTTATGTAGATAGTGCCGGTGTTCAACTAGCAGCAGATTTTACATATAGTATAACTTCTGCGACTACATTAACTACACTTGCTGGAGGAACTTTACCGGCTAACTCGGTAGGCGTAAAATGGTCATTATCCGGAGCTAACCTTTATATAGGAAATTCCGGGCAGGTAAATGGATCTTTCACCTATACTCCTGCATCTGTACAAGCTACTATAGCTAATTATGGAACTTTCGGAAGGGTTAGCCCATGAAACTAAAATTAGCTGTAAAAGCAAACCTGTTATTTCTACTTCTTTTTGTTCCTACAGTAACTACAAATGCTAGTAAAATTATAGATCATGTGGTTTCAGGTACGGGAGCAGTAGGTAATGGATGGATTGACACCTGGGGGCAGTATACTACAACTTCTGGAGCTATAGTTTCTACAAAAACAGTAGCAACTATAGGCAGTACAACTGTAAATGGAGCTACTACTGCTGGAACAAATGTAATAGTGTATACTTCAGCAACTTCTAGAGTTGTTGGAGAAGTAGATATAGTAGGTGCAGGAACCGCAAATGCAGAAGCACTGCAAATACAGTCAATAGCTGGCACATCTATTACATTTACTACAAATACAGTAAATAATCACTCTAATGGTGAAAGCATAGTTCGCCAGAGAGATGCACCGTTACTTAGACCTAGCTCAGAAAATGTACTAAATAACAGTCAATATGTAAAAACTGCTGCTTTACCTGCAACTTCATATAGACCTACTCTAGCTTTTCTTAGATATGTAGATAATACAGACTATGTAAAGATAGTGGGAATATGGAATGGTAGTACAACTTTCCAAGTACAGGTATTTCACTGTTTGCAAGGAGTTGAGACAAGTGTTTCAAGTACAAATTGGGCTGCGTCTTCAACAAATGTAATTGAATGCTTATCAAGTGCCTCTGGAACAAACCCAACTACTATAACATATACAGTATATAGAGTTTCTGCTGGCTTACATATTCCTTTAACTGTCTCAGGAAACAGTACAGGAAGAGTATCATCTACAATAACCACAGGTACAAACTCTGTAATACAGTCCGCAGGTCAATGCGGAATTGCAGCAGCAGATACAGGTACAGGTTTTACTCAGATCTATACTGAAAATAACACAAACCTATCTGTTGCAATTAGTAATGCAAACTTTCAAGCAGGTCTTTCTCCTTACGCTACACATATAACAAGTACTACTAGTGTAGAAAGTAATGACATTGATTGGCACTCTAAGTTTACATTCTCCGGTAGTAACTGCACTTTACTACTTGATCTTAGTGGCTTACAAGCATCGGCAGGATCTTCTACAATAATATATAGCGTAGACGAAAGAGCATTCGTTAGCACAAACATAACAAATGCAACTACTTCTATAGTTCTTATGAGTTCAGGACTTTGGAACTCTGCTCACACTGTAAGAATATATTGGAGATCCCAATTTGGAGGTGGTACAGCCGATCTATGGACAGCTAACCCACCGCCTTCTATAATAAAAATAACCGGTATAAACATAGATACCGGAGAAACTATAGGAGCTTATGCTCTACTATCAAAAAGACTTTTATGGTATTCCGATAGTATTGCATTAAATCCAGCAGACGGCATAGAAGGAACAAGTATCCCAAGCCCTTATTACAACCATGTAGAAGCGGTTGCAAAAGCATTAGGTTGTGAAGTTGGATTAATTCCAATGGGAGGGCAAGGGTTTAGGTGGTTAGCTGCTTATAATGTTCCAGCACTATTTGTTCCTGGAGATGACACAAATAGTGCATGGAATAAACATTGGGCAGGAGTAAGCAGGTTAGTAAGTGGGGCATTCTCACCTGCACCAGACTATATTGTAGTAAATGAAGGCACAAATGATTGGCTTCACGGTACATCTGATGCAAATGTAGTTGCTTCTGTAGCTGCATTTATCCCTGCTCTAAGAGCCGCTGCACCACTAGCAAAGATAATTTTCTTACAGCCTATTGGCGGTGACTTTAAATGGACACAGGTTAAGCAAGGAGTTGTACAGGCAGCAGATAGCAACACAATTGCAGTAGATCTTCCTTCCTATGTTACAGACGGAGTAACCGCGGGAGGGCAAGATACATGGGCAAGTGGGGATGGAATACACCAAAACACTGCAAAAGCTGCTATTGATGTAAACCCTGCTATAGTATCTGCAATAAACTCTGCGCTAAATCCTAGTGTATCAATACCGGTAAGAACACACTATAGGTTTAACACTTCTTCTGAAATGATATTTAATACATTAAAGAAGACAAAACTAACCTATTAATCGACGCAAACTAGCTTCTATTCTCCTTTCGAGTTGCAGGATAGAAGCTATAAGCGCAAAGTTTCTCTTAGATCAAAAATAATAAAACTAGAGGTAGATAAAATGGCAACTATTGCTGATATTGACCCGAAAAATCCAAATAAAATTAAGGGAGTTGATTGGGGTTTAGTTCCAATTCCTTCTTCCTATGCAGAGCTATACAAAAACTATGGAGATCCTAGAAAAGATAACTTCGAGGAAGACTACCTAATAAATCTTCCTCATACTCTGTCTAATGGACAACTAATTCATGTTAAAGCGCATATAGCAATGACTACTGCTTTGCATGACATATTTGGCAACTACAATAAGTATATTAATGATTGTGGTGGCTCTTATAACTTTAGAGACGTAAGAGGTACAGAGAATACAGCACATCCCAAATTATCTTTTCACTCATGGGGCTTAGCTATTGACATAAATGTAGCACAAAACCCACTTGGATCTAAGGACAGAACAAAACAACCACCTGAATTAGTAGCTGCATTTAAGAAACATGGCTTCTTTTGGGGTGCAGACTATAAAGGCAGAAAAGATCCCATGCATTTTCAAAGATGCCATAATTTCTAAGGTATTCTTCTACCAGAGAAAACGGGGAACTTCAAATAAATTTAAAGGAGGTAGGCAAATGCCTATAAAAGAAAAACCACTTGAAATACTTTCTAATGGGAAGAAGGTATTTGCCTACAACGATAAAGGGCAGGCTATTTGTAACGGTATTATACGTAGACCTGGAGAACCGGAGAGACGTTGCCAAGTAACTATTTTAGGTACTTGTGGTAGATGTCGTAAACATGGAGATAGGGCACCAAAAGGCATTACTCACTATGCTGCAAAAAGTTTAAAAACTTCTGAAACAATGCCTCAGTATCTTAGAGCAGATATGAATGCTGCTCTAGCTGATGAAGACAAGTTATCTACAGATCATGAAATTGCCCTAACAGACACTAAAATTTCTCAGTTAAAAAAAAGTCTAGGGCAAGATCTCAGTAATGCTGCATGGAAAGATCTTAAACTAAAAATATCTCAATTAACCTACTACCTGGAAAATGACCAAGAGAAGATAACAGAAGAGTTTTTAGGTAGTTTAATTAATATTGTTAATTCCGGGATTAGTGAGAAAGATACCTGGAACGAAATAAGGGCATGGAGTGAGCATAAACGAAAGCTTACCGAAACTGGAAGTAAACGAGAGAAAGAATTAAGATTACTTCTAAGAGGGGAGCAAGTAGATGCACTTATTATAGGAATTGCAGCAGCAGCAAGAGATAGTATAAAAGCTCATCATTCTCTTTTAGCTAGAAAATACAAACTAGTTGATATTGATACGGGTAGACCTGTAACAAGCATTGATATAAAATACGAAAACCATTTCACAGCAAGTATAGGTAGTGCACTTGGTAAACTAATTGGAAAATCAAGAGAAAGCCAGCAATTACAATTAGCCGAACCAAGTTAAAGGGGTGTCTACTGCCAAAGGGCAGACGCTAGGAACCGTAGTAAAAACACTAAGCGTTTATTCTCCAGCTTAATTACTACGGTTCCTTAAAAGATTTTATAATTGTCGGAAGGGTTTTCGATCTCCTTTACCTTCTGGCAATCAGAACTAGGAAGGTGTTTTCTGGTTTTCATCTTCCTAGTTTTGGATGTTAAATTTAAAGGAGATACGTTTTGGGGTTTACTACAACAAGGCAGGTAAGTTTTGAACATGGCCCAAATGAAAGTTTATATCAGGCTTCATTAAAAGAACTACAAAGACTTTTAATGTCTAATGACGTAACAGAAGTTTTAGAAGATGATCCCACTGCTCTATCTTTAAAAGATTTCGTAGAAACAACTTCTAAGCTTATTCTTGAGCCATGGCAGATACATATATGCGAACGGTTAGAGAAACTTCGTTACCAGAGAGGGCAGAGAATTCTGCTACATAAACCACCTCAACATGGTGGCTCTGTTATAGTTTCTCAGAGATTACCTGCCTATTTATTAGGGCATAGTCCTAGTAGACGTATTAAACAAGCATGTTATAATATTGATCATGCAACTAAATTTACTAAGATCAATAGAGACATTATGCTGACAGTAAAATATAAGGAACTTTTCTTTGAAAACAGAAAAGAACTTTATATTGACCCAAGAGCAAGTGCAGATGAATTTGCTACAAGAGCCAGATTAGCTTATAGAGATGGTCAAGCTTCTTTAAAAGCTTTAGGACTTCAAACCGGATTTGTTGGTGAAGGTGCCGATGATCTTATAATTGATGACCCTTATGCTTCAAGTCAAGATGCTGCAAGTCCTGCAATTAGGGATAGAACCTGGGAATTCTGGATAGGTAATGCTAAAGTTCGTATTGATGAAGAAACTAATGTAGTTGTAATGTTCCACCGATATAACGAAGAAGATTATATTGGTGAATTAATTAGATCAGAAGGTTTAAAAAGCCAAGACGGAGTATGGGAATTACTTTCCTATCGTGCTCAGTGGGATGGAGACGAAAGGCCGGAAGTAGGCGGTCCTGATCCTATGGGCAGAGAGATAGGAGAGTATCTTTCACCTCGTAAAGCAAAACAACCAGGTTACTACAGAGAACGTAAAAAAGATAGTATAACATGGCTTGCACAATTCCAAGGTAAACCTTCTAACCCTGATGGTACAACATTTGAGATTAGTAAATTTAAAATAATTCCTAGAGCGCCTGTAAAGTTTGTTAAAGTCTGTAGGGCTTGGGATATTGCAGGAACTTTATCAGGAGACTATACAGTAGGGGTCTTAATGGCTCTTGGCACAGACGATCTAATCTATATCCTTGATGTTAAGAGATTTAGAGAAGAACCTGCAAAGAGAAATGCCATTATCCTACTAACTGCTCAGATGGATAGATACCGTTATCCTGACATGATTGTAAGAATGCCTCAAGATCCTGCACAGGCCGGTATTGATCAAGCAATCTCCTTTAGGAAATTACTAAAAGGATTTAATGCAGTTATTAAACCTGTAGGTAATGGGGATAAAGAAACTAGGGCAGATCCTTGGGCACAGTATGTAAATAGTGACCTTGTTCGTCTTGTTTACTTTAAAAGAGAAGATGATGACGAGGATACTAACTGGACAACTGCATATATTGCAGAGCACAAGAAATTCCCTAATAGCAAAAAGAAAGATCAAGTTGATGCTTCTTCCGATGCTTATTCTGAAGTAGCTCTTTCAATTGATAATCCTCCTGGTGAGAATTTTGATACAATGGGCTTACAGCCTGATGATGAAGAAATTATTACAGATAAAGAAGCTATAATTCTTGCTGAAGCCTTATTAGAACAGGAATTGCCGGAAGAATATCAATACCAAGAAAGGGTAGATGAATATGGCTATACGGAAGAAAAAGATTACAATAAGAAAACCAAAAACAGCGGTAAATTCCCAAGAAGCACAAAAAGCCAGAGAGAAGCTGCTGAACAAACTACCAGACGGCGTTTCAGGGTTAAACGATCAAATAGAGATCGATAGATCCGAAGTTATTGACACAATACAACATCTTGATACCTATAGAAGATATGCTAAAGGGGATCACGATAATACACTAAGCCAAGAGCAGGAGAAAATTCTACAAGGGCTTATTGGTGATGAAAATTATTGTGATAATATTTGTGGAGAGATATTAAGAGAACATTCTTCCAGACTTGTACTTGAAAGGATAACGGTACAAGGAGAACAGGAACAAGATTGGCTTGATGACTTTTGGCAAATGAAGAGAATACCTGATCTTCAGCAAAGAACTACAAGAGCTACACTAAGAGACGGTAACTTCTGTATAATGGTCGTCTATGATTTTGATAGACAAAAGATCATGCTTAATAGAGAGAGATGGTGGAACGGTAAAAGTGGGGTCTTTATAGGCTATGACATGAACGGAAACATGTTGTATGCTGTAAAGGAATGGAATACCCCACTAGGTAAGCGACGAACCATCTATTATGAAGGAGCAGTAGAAAGATACTTCTCCACTAATGGTATTACAGGATGGGTACCTTTTTTACTCCCTACTGAAGCACCTATTGGGTCTATGGGCGGGATACAAACAAGTAAAGAACCTATCCCCATTGCTACATTAAATACAGAAGGTGAACCACAACATATCCCATTTATTCATTATTCTAATCCAGGAGAAGAGGAACATTATGGAAGTTCCATTTTCTCTGGTGGGATAATAGGAGGGCAAGATCAAGTAAATGATACGCAATGGGATATTATGGCCGCCTCAAGAACTACCGCATTCCAAAGAACTTGGAGCAAAGGGTACCAGTTAAAGAAAAATAGTAGAAATCAAACTATACCTCTTAAAACCGGACCCGGACAACATTACCATGCAAATGAAGCAGATGCAGCATGGGGAGTTATTGAAGGTGCAAAATTAGATGGATTAATTGCAGTTCTAGAAAGTAAGAGAGATACCTTATGTTTAAACACAGGAACACCTAATGCAATTATCACAGGGAATTGGCCTTCAGGCGAAGCGTTATATAGAATGGAGAAACCTATATATGGTGCTACAAGTGATAGACAAATGCGCTTAGGTCCGGCATGGATAGAGATGTTCCATAGATCAATGGAACTTGCAAATATCTATGATAAAGAAGGGCTTAACGAAGAACTTCTTCTAACTGCTGTTTGGAAGGATGCAGGAGACAGAGACCCATTATCTGTAGCAATGACAGACCTTACATTCTGGCAAGCCGCAGAAGCCGCAGTAAATGCAGGAATGCCTCTAGAAACTTTCCTAAGAGTTGCAGGATGGGGAGACGATAAGCTTAAAGGAATGTCTACAGATGTTGAGGCACAGATAAGAGCTAGACAAGCAGATCTTCTTGCAATAGAGAAACAAAAGCTAGATGCAAAACAAGTCAAACCAAACAACACAACAGGACAAAGAAAGCCCTCAGATAACCCAAGAGCGCAGGCAAAGAGTTAAACGAGGTTTGCCTATTCTCTGGAGTGAAATTGAATTAACTACAGTTTGCAGGATATCTCTAGACGATATAGATAATGCAATAAAGTATTTTATAGATAGAACTAATATAAGTATGATGAGGTTGTTAAATGGCACGTCAAACACCTCATGACTTTACATACAACACAAAAAGCAAAAGGTATCATAACACTACTACAGGAAAATTTGTAGGTAGAGTTGAGGTTCGAAATGAACTAGATAAAATTATCGAAGTAGCTTCGAATAATATAAAGTTATTTACCAGAGAGATGCAAACCGGCAATTCTTCTATTGCTGAATGGCAAATTAATATGGTAGAAGAACTTAAACCTCTTCATATGGTTATGGTATCTGCTGCTAACGGAGGTTGGAATAATACAACAGACAAAGAATGGCAAAGGCTTTCCACCAGATTAGAAAGTGAATTTAATTATCTACAAGAATTTGCAAAAGAAATATACACAGGAGAAGCAAAACCTGGTACTTATGTCTCTAGAGCAATGATGTATGCGGAAGGAGCAAGAGTAACATACGAAAACGAAAAAAGAGAAATTGAAATAGCTTCAGGATCTACTGAAGAAAGAAATATACTAGGTGGGAGTGATCATTGTGACGACTGTATAACAGCAACAAACCAGGGTTGGGTTACAATAGGAACTTTAATACCTATAGGAAATAGACAGTGTGTTAGTCGTTGTAAATGCGTTATGATCTACAGAACCGGACCTTCTGATAAAGTAGGTTCCGAAGAAAACTAAAGGAAATTAAAATGGAAAAGAATATCATCAAGCCTTTTACGGCTTTCTCCCCGACAATTTTTGACTTTCACGATGTTCCTGGATTTTATTTCAGAGAAGGCGAACCCGAAATTCCTGAACTAACTGAAGCACAGAAATCATATATGGATGGGGTTATCGCAAAAACTCGAACCGAAGCCGCTGAAGCTGCAAGGGTAGAGGAACGAAACAAGATTACACAAGCCAAAACAAAAGAACAGCAAGACGCTGAAAGACAGAAGGCTATTGATGATGGGAACATCAAAACGCAGCTTGAACTTACTCAGAAAGAGAAAGATGATCTAGCTAAGGAATTAGAGGATCTACGAAAAGAGAAAGCTGCTAATGAAGATTTAAAGTTAAGACAGAAAGCCTGTAAAGATAGCGGGCTAGATATTAAACATGCTTCTAGACTTGAAGGCAAGACTGAAGCAGAGTACCTAGCTGATGCAAAATCACTTGCTGAAGACTTAGGAGGAAAAGAAACTAAAACAAATATGGAAGGTGGCAGACAGGACAGGAAGACAACAAAAGAGCAAGTTCTTAATGGGGCTAAAGCCCATGTCGAAAATTTCGCTAAGATGATCTAGGGAGACTAAAATAAATGGGTGAAATCGCAAAATCCTCTAAGGATTTAACTCCAGCTACTACAGTGCCTTCGCACAATCATATTATATCTGGTGATATATATGCTGGAGAAGATATTGCTGGCTTGGATGCTTGTTATATTACATCAACAGGTCTTGTACTTCGTTCACTAGAAAGCCAAGTGAATGCTGCTGGCGGTATTAACGATGTTCAGACCGTAACTTTCTCCAGTAATACAAATGGGGGTAATGCCCCATGGAGTTACTTGGGGGTTGGTGTAAATATTCCGTATAATGCAAGTGCTGCAACAATTCAGACTGCACTAAGAGCGTTATCTACAGTAAACGGAGCTAATGTTACTGTAACAGGTGCTTTCCCAACTTATACAATTACAGCAGCAGGTGCATTTGCTGCTCTTGAACTTCCTGTATTTGTTGTAGATAATGTAAACCTACAGAGCAGCGATGCAGTTCCAGCTAGAGTTTCTGTAGTGCATACAACTGTTGGGCAGCCTGCCGGAGATGGTACAGAGAAAGCTTCTTCGAAGGTTAGGGGCTTCGCTCCAAAGAGATACAAGAAGGGCGAAGTAATGAGCCTTTATGATGCATTTATTGCAGGTATTTCAGATGGAAACCTAACCTCTGGAGCAGATCTTTACCTATCTGGGACAGTACCGGGAGGGTTGTCTGATACACCCACCCTTACAGGACAGCAGCCTTTGGGCTTTGCTATTGACACAGTAAGAGCCTATTTCTTCGCTCGTAACTAATATTTAGTTTCACTACCAGAGAGAACGGGGAACCTCGAAATGCCACTAAATACATTTGGCACAAATACTTCTTATGATATTATTAAAGGTGCAAACTTTCAATCTATCATAGATTTTGGAGAGCAGAAAGTATGGGATGCTGTTGCAGTAACTCTAAATGCTTATAATGCTCTTGTACAAGATCAGTTGAAGGATTTTGTTACAGATACCACAGAACGTCTTACAATGTATGGTTCTACTACATCTAATTTTCGTTTTCAGGAAATGGATGAAATGGGAACGCCGCAGGCTCAGAAGGGCAAGCCTGGAGCTATTATAGGACTTCCACTAAAAGATTACCAAGCAGCTATTGCATGGAACCGTAGGTACATGCAGAACCATAGCCCTTCGGATCTTGCCGGTCAAGTAGATCAAGTTCTTATTGGAGATGTACTGCTCTTGCAGTATAATATACAGAAGACTTTATTTACCGGAGTTAATTACTCTACTACAGATCCTCTAATAGACCATCAAGAAGCTTTCCCAATCCCTGTAAGGGCTTTGGTAAATGCAGATGGTCTGCCAATACCGCCAGGACAGAATGGACGACGTTTTGACCCTACTACCCATACTCACTATATGGCAATTAATGGAGTAACGAATACTTGGTTAAGGGCTGTAATAGAGAATGTCATTGAGCACTATAACAGAGGTAGTGCAGTTATTTTCATCTCTAGCTCAGATGAAACTTCAATTAGTGCTCTTGCAGATTTCAAGGCATTCACTTATGCTACTGTAATTAAATCAGCTAATCAGGAATATGGGCAGGGTGTTCTTGATGAAATTGATATTTACAATAGGCAGATAGGTTGGTTTCGGGGAGCAGCGGTATGGACTAAGCCATGGATGCCTGCCGGGTACGTATTTGCCTTTATGAAGGGAAACCCTGCTCCTATTGCAAGGCGTATTCGTGCAGCAAATCCGATGGGAACAAATGGAGGCCCTGCTGCAACAAATGCAGGGGAACTCTTTGTTTCGTTTGAAGATGAAAGCCATCCTCTTTATGCTAAGGCATGGGAAAGGGAATATGGTATGGGCATCAAAGAGAGAACTAACGGGGTTGTTGGGTACATGGGTGGTAATACTTATGTAGCTCCTGCACTAACGTATTAAAAGCAAACAAACCAGATTAAATACAAAAGGAGAAGGTAAAGATGGCAGCAACTATTGTAAGAAAGAGAAGTGACATACCTGGACAGCGAGAAGAAGCTACAGAAGTGGAGGAACTTAATCACTCAGGCACATTTGAGAAGGGGGAACATAAGTACAATAAATGTCCTGTAAAGGGAGGTATGCTTTACAATTCCTCTGGTATTCTCATTAATGCAAGAGGGCAAGAGATTGACGAAACAGGCAAGGTTTTATTTCCTGAGAAGTACAAAGATGATCTAAGCCCGTGGGGGTAACTTGAAAGGGGAGATGATGCAAGTACAAGAAACTACAACTTTTACTAGGGTAGTTGCAAGTGCAGTTGCCGCATATTTAACTGTAACGAAACCTAATGGAGAAGTTGACCAGGACTTGTTAGCAACTGTCTCCCCTGAAGGTTCTCAATTTAAAATTTCTATAGATTACACTCCTGTTATGGGAGGAAACCATAAAGCTGTTTGGAAATGGATTACTTCAGATAACTCAATAAAGACTTATCCGTTTACCTTCGTAGCTACATGGAATAGTGTCTACCCTGCTGTAAGAACTTTACTAGGAACAGGTGAACTAACCCCATCTGATATAACTTTAGACAAATACTTCAATGATATCTACACACAGTTAAAAGTATTTTCTAATATGCCTGATTATTGGGCGTTTAGTACAAGTTATCAAGATGCCTATGATGCTGGAATTTCTTATCTAATAGCAAGCAAAGTTAGACCGGCCATAGGTTCAAAATCTCCTACTGGAGAAATGCTTCTATTTAAGAAAGGAACTACAACATTACAGTTTGCTTCTAGTCCTAAATCAACTGTAGTTCAAAGTCTAGAACAGCAATGGTGGGATTTTGGATTAAGTTTGATAATGGCAACAATAACAGAATATGCAAATGCCTATGTTAATGATCAATCCCAAGATATAACAATGACAAGAGGGCCATTATCTCCAAATAACCGCCATAAGACTTTTACACTTCCAGATGGTACAGGCTACTACCCTGGAGATCATGGAGAAATGTAAATGACATGGTTTGTAACTCCTGCTATGTTGGATAATTTCTCTTCTCTTGTAGAACTTTCCTTTGAAGACAATCTTACTTTATTTTCTTTCTTACCTAAAGTGTCTAATGGGCAAGGAGGATTTACTAAAGGATTTGCTACTCCTATATCTGTTAAATGTAAAGTAGATGATGATATAAATACTACAACACCAGATACAGAAGAAGATAATATAGTAGACAGGAAAGTACTTAGAACAATATATGTACCTAGAACTACTATAGTAAAAATAGGAGACGAAGTAGAAACCTCCGGCGGCAATCCTTCTGGTGTAGTAATAAGATACAAGGTTATAGATATTACCAGAGAGAGTGGGCAAACTGATATAGCTTTACTTGCTGAAGAAAAGTAAATGTTAAAAAGAGTTAGATTAGATACAAGTGGTTTTACAACAATAACTGCAATGGTTAATGCAGCTGCAAAGACAGCTATCTTAGAGACTGCAATAAGTATAAGAGACGAAGCAAAATCTCTTGCTCCTGTTGACACAGAGTATCTAAAAGAAAGCATATACGTAGTTAGTGAAGATCATAGTGATTATGATGAAGCAAGATCTAAGTCACAGGAAAAATATGATTTAGCTAAAGCAGCAGGGTCTACTCCAAAAGGTATTAGGATGACTTCGGGAATGAGATATAATTTCTTTCCGTCGATTGCTCCAGAAAATCCAATGGAAGTATGGGTAGTAGTAGGAGCAGAGCATGGAGAACCTAATGAATACGGAACACCAAATAGAGGCGCGCAAGCTTTCTTAACTCCTGCTGTCTGGAACCACAGAGCCTATCTAAGCAATGCAATAAGAGTTGCCTATAAAGGTTTATCTGTGAAAGCTAAATTTTCTACATTCAGCGAGTTCAAATAATGAACGAACTTACAACGTTAGCCAAATACATCTACACGAAACTTACTACAGATCCTAAATGGTCACAAGAGCCTATAAATAATGCTGATTTCTATTCAGAGATTATCTCAGGTGGTAACAAAGTAGACCAAACCCCAGCAGCAATGGTGGTTACTGTTGCACAACAGAATATGAACAGTAACTTTGGTTCAAGGATGAAAGGTAGATGGCTACTACAAATTAAAGCAGTAATGGCCGGAGAAGATTTCTCCCTACTATCTCCTATAGCTAATTTAATTGAAGAAACATTTCATTGGCCTGGTATTACTGATATTAATACAGGAAGACCTAAGTGTCAAGAGTTGTGGACAGATCCAGACGATAGCACAATAAATATAAGAATAATGTCATGTATAAACAACAGATTTATAAAATACTCAAGTAATCAACAAGGCACAGACTATATAAATCTTGGCGGTATTTACGAAATGGAATACTACCAAGAATAGTTTGTATTCTTCTACCAGAGAGAACGGGGAACCCCATTTTGGCTAATGGACTTCTAGGTAACTACTATAATGGAACTACATTAGCCGATGGGCAATATGTGCTATCGAGAGTAGATCCAAATCTTAACTTAGATTTTGCAACAAATCCAGTAGGTTCAGGGCTTTCTACTTTTAGCTATAGTGTAAAGTGGACAGGCACTATTACTTTTGCTTTTACTGAAGTCTACAATTTATACTTTGCAGGGCATGATGGTGTAAAGCTAGTAATAGATGGTCAAATTATATTTGATAGTTTTACTTCTGGTGGCCCTGATTATGGAGATGAATTCCTCTCAGCAGGTAAAACATTTTCTGCAACTGCAAACAAGAAGTATAACATAGAAGTTTATTATTTTCAGAGTAGTAATATTTCTGTAGAAGGTTTAACAATAAGTTGGTCTAGTCCTAGTAGATCTGTACAAGCAATTCCTTCTTCTGCTTTTTTTCCTCTGCTTATAACTCCAAACGAGCCTGACATAGAAGCTGAAGAGAATGTTGATTTTATAGATTTAAATATAACAAGACCAACTAACCTATCTCTAACTTCTGGTAGTAATCTAAATTACTCTTTTAATATCTATAGAAAAAATGTCACATATACTACGGAAGTAGAAGAAACTCTTGGTTTAATAAACTACTGGAAATTAGATGATACATTCGGAAATGCAAAAGACAGTATTTCTAATTCAAACCTAGTATCCACTGGATCTACTATAAGAAGATCAAAGGGACCGGATAACCAACCAAGTGCTGTTTATTTTGATGGGGTTTCCTATTTCTCTGGTACAGGACTTACACCTACGCACTCTGCAATAACTTTAGAATTTTGGATTAACACTCCGTCTGGTAGCTCTGGTGGTGGGTTTTTTACAGCAGGAGGTTTGATAGCAGCAGGCATAGAGAGTGTAGGGTTTGGGCTTAAAATGAATGGCTCAACTATTCTACAAATGTTTGCATTTGGAGTAATATACGATGATATTGTAACAGGTATGGTTGCTGACACTTGGAACCATATTGCAATAGTTTCAGATCCGGTTGGACAAACTATAGTTGTTTATTGTAACGGTCTGGTGACATATACAACTCCAGTAGGTTTTGGATCTATTAGAGACTTTGCAGAAAATCCAGGAATATACATAGGGCAATCGTTACTTGGATATAGTGCGGGATATTTCACAGGCTTTTTATCAAACTTTGCTTGGTATGGTCGATTGCTTTCCGAAGATGAAGTAATTGACCATTACCTTTCGATGAATAAGAAAAATCCAATTAATCCTGGAGTTTTTTATAAGATCAATAAAAATCCAGTTCCGTGGAATACGGAAACGTACACAGATAAGAATATAGAATTTAATGCTCTATACAAATACTATGTATCTGGTTTCAATGGCACGGTAGAAGGCGCAGCTTCTAACATAGTTTCTGCGATAATATTGAGGAATGGAAATACAATGCTTAAATCAAAGACACTTAGAGGTTTTCAATTTGGACTTGAAGACACTTCTACCCAGGGTACCGTTGTAGCATCCGATAAGTGGATTAAAAACGGAACCTTTACACCTCCGAAGAGACAGAACAACGTAAAGACTGCGCAGGATGATGGCACAAAATCTGCAATAGGGCAGCAAAGAGGTAAGCGATGGGCTGAGTGGAGCATTTCAGGACAGCTTGGGTATTCTGTAATGCCTTATTGGGCTGCAATGCTTATCACAGCTACTCCAGTACTAACAACTCCTGGAACGCTTTCAAAGAAACGTGTCTACAAGATGAACAGCAGAAATGTAGACACTCCGCAGACAATGACATTTGAGTATGGTAACAATCAGGGGTCTAATGATAGAATGGCATTCGGTACTGCAACCGATATGACTATTACTATCAATGAGAATACAGCAGACTATACAATAAATGGTTTTGGGGCATATCCTGATTACCCTATTACATTGACTGCATCTCCCACATTGGTTCCAGCTAACTTGATGAATATGACAGACTTTGACATATTCTACTCTAACACGCTATTTAGCGATCTAGGCACAAGTAAGCTCCTTCAAGCAAGAGCACTTGAGTTCTCGGTAAAGGGTAAGTACAAGTCAAAGCTATTCATTAATAGTGCAGATACTACAATAGGAGGTATTCTAGAAAAGAAAGCAGATATCGGAGGAAAGATTACTGTAGCTGTAGGTTCTGAAAGTGATAAGTTCCTAGCTTCACTGGAGCAGTCTACACTAGGATACTTACAGTTTGTAGCAACCGGTTCCTCTATTGAAACAGTGACAATGATCACTTACTATAATTCCTTCAAAACTACATTAGCCTGTTATGTATCAAACCAGGATCTAACAGACGACGATGATCTCTATGCAGGAATGTATGATTTCTATGCTGCTGATGAAGAAACAAACGGCGACTTAGTAATGGAAACAATTACTGCACAAGCTGCTCTATAAATCTTCTACCAGAGAAGACGGAAAACCAGTAAAACAATAGTCAGTAAAGGAGACTAGAACAATGGCAGCCACGACCAAAAAGAAGAAAGCAAGTACAAAAGATCTAAGAGATAAGCTTGTTGGCCCTATTAAAGTTTATCTAGATAGTGATGAACGAAATCTAGATGGGTCTATCATCATGGAAGAGTTTGAACTAGTAGATGGATCAACGGCAAGCAGACCAAAGCGAGAAGATGAACCATTCCTTGAGGAAGTCTATTACAGAAAATATCATATGACGCCTGGATTTGAAGAGGCGTCTATTGATCTTAGAAATAGTGATACTTTCTCTGGTCGCCCTCTTGCAGCTTCTATAGAAAATATGTGCAAGCTTGTTGCTAAGTGGGATCTTTGTGATGATGATGGAGACCCAATCCCTCTAACTCCTGAAGGAGTAAAGAAAGCCGACGTACAAGCTGAAATCATTTATGCTGTAATTTCTGCTGTATATGAGCATAAGAACCCCCCAAAGGCATTGAGCGGGAAATTGCCCAATTCTTCATTAGTGGAGGATCTAACGGTAGTCTCCCGCACCAGTACCGTACAATAAGAGCGGCTAAGATATTAAATTGTTCTGTCTTTGAATTACTAAAGGAACCTGAAGCTTTATCATGGAGAGAATGGGCAATAGTATACGAGAAGGCAGACAACCTAGTACAAAAGCACTTATCAAAACCAAAGAAACAACGTAGAAACTACGAAGATTAGAGACGGAGATAGACGGTATGGCAGATCAAGTTACAATTGCTCAACTAAAGGCAGTCATAAGCGCGGATACGGCTGCACTTGAAAGCCGTCTATCTCGCGCTGAACAACGGATTAACGAAACTGCAAACACTGCTGATAAAGCTGCAAAAACTATAGAAGAAAGCTTTACTAGAACTGCCAATGGGGGTAAAAAGCTAGAAGCTACCTATAAGGAACTCGAAAGAGGTGCAGCAAATTTAGCAAAATTCGAATACAAGACAGGTCAAACTAGCGCAGCAGATTATAAAGCTTTCTTGAAGTCTAGAATGTCTTCCTACGCTTCATATACAGCAGAGTGGAAAGCAGCTGCAACGGAGTTAGCATCTCTTGAGAAGTCTCTACAAGCGGAGATAGACGCAAATGATAAAGCTTTAATAAGAGATGCTTCAGCTAGATGGAATGTTTACCAGAGAGAACGGATTTCCGCGGAACAAAAGGCCAATGCTGAAATTACTTCAGCTAGAGCCGCAGCAGTTGCAACGCAGCAAACCGCATTAAATTTAGCTGCTGCTGGAAGAATAGCCGCCGGAGCAAATGCAGGACAAGTTATAAGAGATCTTCAAATGCAGAATGCTATGAAGACTATAACTTCTCCGCAAGCTAGTGCGCAACAGCAACAAGCTGCTTCAGAGAAAATAATCCAATTAACAAGGGCAGAAGTAGAAGCAAGAACCACAGCAGAAAAAGAAAAGCAAGCTGCTATATTTAATACAGTTCGTTTTGAATACGATCAAGGCTTAATTAGTCAAGAACTTTACATGGCTTATCTGAGGAAAAGACTAACTCAGTATGAAGCTTATAGCTCTGAATGGAAAGCTGCTGCATCAGAACTTCTACAAGTAGAAAGAACTATAGATGCTGAGAGAGCAGAAGCCGATGCCTTATTTAATAGTCAAGCAAGAGCACAAGCTGTAGAAACTGCAAGAATTAGGGTACAATCTGAAAAAGAAGCTGATGCATTAATTGTAGCTGCTGCGAAAGAAGCGCAAGCTACTTCTGCTGCTGCAATGGCTCAAAGAGTAGAAGCTGAAAAAGCTGCACAGGTAGCAAGAGGATCTCAACTCTCTGCACTTGGAGCAGTTGCAGGAATGGGAGGTACTGGTGCTGCTGTAGTAACTGCAATAGAAGCAGGTTCAGCAGGTTTATTTAGCCACTTCCAGGCAAATACCGCAGCTGTTGCAAATAATGCAGTAATGACCGATGCTGCTCTTGAAGATATGAGAAAGCAGACTATTAAAGTTGGTAAAGATACTGGTGCAGTTTTTGATGATATATCAAATGGCTATATGCGTATTCGAAACCACATTGATAGAACTGCTTCAGCAAATGAGCAAGCAGCTTTTACATACAATGTACTTAATGATGCTGCTAAAGAAGCTGTCTCAACTCAATCTAAAGTAGATAGTACAGCAAATGCACTAGCTTCTACCATGCACGTCTTCCATCTAAAAGGCGAAGAAGCCCATGCAACAATGGGTGTTCTTGATCAAGCTGCTGCACGTGGCAATGCTAAAATGGAACAGTGGGTACTTGGCACAGGTCAAGCAACTGCGGCCGCTGCTGCTTATGGAGTAAAATTAACTGATGTACAAGCTGCACTATCTGCACTAACACAGCAAAGATTTAGTATTGGGCAATCAGACACCCAAATTCGTGGCATTCTTACACATATCGCAAACCCTATTCCTGAAGTTAGAAAAGAACTTGCATTACTTCAACCTATTGCTAAATCAATGGGAATTGATCTAATAAAAGATTTCTCTGGTGCAGGACTTGCAGCAAGAGGCTTGTACAATGTACTTAGAGATATTAAAGCAGTTTCAGGTGGTAACACTGATACAATAAATAAACTTCTCCAGGCTCAGAGAGGCGGTCTCGGTGCTACAGTTCTTATGAACAAAGGTGCCGATGACTATACAAGCACTTATCGTTTCCTGGAGCAAATGAGACAAGGGCAAGTAGCAAATCCTGTAGATATTGGATTTGAAAGGCAATCTAAGACTTTTCAAAATCAACTTGCAAGGTTAGTAAACAGTATAGAGGCGGATTTCCTACCCGTAGGTGAAAGAGCATTAAAGGTATTTGAGACTTGGCTACCTCGCATTGAAGCTTTTTCAAAATACATTGCTAACCTTATGGATTTATTCCAAAAATTGCCACTACCTATACAGAATATGATTTCTGTACTTGGGGGTTTAACTATCCTAAATAAGCTAACTGGTATTCTTATTGGATTAAAGGTTCCAATTGATCTTAGAGCCGGTTTACTTATCACTACAGAAATTGTAAAAAAGCTTGCTACAGGAATTACTACCTTAACTGGAGCACAGGTAGCTTCTACAGGTGCTTCATTAACTTGGGGTGCAAGATTAGCAACACTTGGCGCAACTGCCGGGCCTATAGCTCTTGTGGCATTAGCTGTTGTGGGCTTAATATACGAATTATCTAAGCTAAAAGATAGCTATGATGAAATGGTGACGGCTCAGGATCAAGCTGCAAAGTCTGCACAGAACTTTGTTAATATGCAGAAAGAAGTTTCTGCGCAGAGTACTCGCGGAGCTATAGAAGTTGAGATGGGCAAAATTGCCCAAACCATCTCCGGCAGAGAAACTGCAAAGCAAACTTACTATCAACAGCTTACTCAATCAGATAACCTAAGAGCTAAAGGACTTCCAGATGATACTAATAGAGCAGAAGTACAGAAAAATCTAGATCAAGCTATATTCGATCTGCATAAACTGAAATCAGATTATGCTAAACAAGCGTCTAATTTACATGCTCTTACTTCAAATAATCAAGCTGGTTCGGGTACAGTAAATGTAACAACTCCTGGGGATCTAGGAGGTGCTATTGCTGCAACTGCTGCAAGAAAGCAGATGGATAAAACAGCACTAGATTATCACCATCATTGCCAAGAGTTATTCAGAGTAACGGTACAAGAAAGTACTCATATCTTTGATCACTTATTCAAAGGTTCTGCATTTGCTACAGAAAAAGCAATGCAAGCTGCTGGAGTTCTACAGCCTTTTATACCAGGACAAACTGTACTAAAACCTGGTGATGCTTTGTTTTCTCATACTATGGCAATGCATGAGTATAACAAGAAAACAGGTAAGTATGAGAGTTATGGGCATGTAGCAGAGATAGGAAGAGAAGGAGATAGGTTTGATCAGTATGGTACTAACCACTTTGGATTAAATAATTTCCAGAGTTACTTTGATCCTGATTATGCTAAAGCAAAGCTTTATGGAGACGGCGCAATTCCAAATATGCCGCCTACAACACATGGCATAGATCAAGCCATGTTAGATAAGCTTAAAGCAGAAGCCGACGCAAAGAAGAAAGCAGAAAAAGCAGCTGAAGCCGCTGCAAAAGCTTTAGTAAAAAGATATGATAATGAAGTACAAGGTCTTAATAAAGTAATATTTCTAAAGAACGTAGAAGTAGATACTGAAACAAGACATGTACATTTAAATCAGGAACTAGCAAAACTACAAGAAGGTGGCGACTTATACGGAATTAGCAATTCGCAGAAGAATATTCTTCTAGATAAAGCTAAACAAGCTGATCTTGCCGAAAGTGCTCATAGAGTTGCATTATCTATCAAGAAGCTTAATGATGAAAATGACATTTCTGCACTTCCTTTACTAAAAAGACAAGCTATAGGGCAACTTCAAGGAGGTTTGTCTGAATGGAAAGAAATGTCTGATAGCCAAAAGCAAGACATGCTTTCTAAAATGGCTTCTGTTGATCGACGTAAAGAAGTTATTGCAAATACTAAGGCAATGCATGATCTTGCATTTGCTCAGAAGAATGCAGGAGACGAAGTAGCAAGAGCGGCTGTACAAGCTGCTGGAGGTGCGGATACCTGGGATCTTCTAACAGAAGCCGAAAGATCTGCAAGAATAGAAGCTACACGGCAAACCATGGCATTAGAGGAACTAAATTCTCTAACTAATTCATGGGCTACAAAAGCATCCGAAAGCCTTGCTCCTGTAAAAACTCAAGCTGATGCCGCACGTATTGCAATAGAAGCCTTGATAAATAAACTTCATATATCAAGAAATGATCCTCAGTACAAATCATCATTTGATCAAATAATAGCTTCTGGTAATATTTCAGATCAAAATAATACAAGAAATTGGCTTGATGAGCAAAATAGAAATATTGACCTTCAAAGTAAGCAGTTACAAGAAAAAATGAATAGGAAATTCTCACCAGAGAATTCCAACGCGGGTCAATCAGCCGTAGACCAATGGAATAAAACTAACAATGATCAGATAGCAAAGCTATTTGGCTCTGACTACAATAATATTGGAGATTTTGTTAAGTTTGTAGATACACAGAATAAAGTTAGAAAGCAAGGTCTTGATGAAGCCAAAGCAGTTGGTAAAGACTTTATGCAATCTCAGACAAGAGACATAACTGAACAGCTATCAGGTATTGAGCATTCTCTATCAGGTCTTTATACTGACACGGAAAATGCAGTATTCGAATGGGAAACAAAGAATAAGACTGCAATAACTAACGTTAGAAGGTATTGGGGAACTGAAGGAGATCTCATGATTAAGGATTATGAGAATTCCATAGTTTCTTCTATAAATAAAGCAGATGCGCTAAGAGCTAAAGATGCTTTAATTTCTAATGTCAATGGAATGCAGAAACAACTATTAGATGCAAGGTCTACAGATCCTTTCCATCAATGGTTAAACGGATTTAGAGAGCTAAAAGTAACTCTTGATAAAGATGGCAATCGCATTATGGACTATATTCTTCCTACTGACATGGATGAAAAAACCATGGAAGATTTCTGGAAGAAAAATATAGATAGGGCAAACACAACCTTAGAACTTGCAAAAATGTTTCAAGGACTAGCTCAAGGAACTAGTAGTGGAATAATGGAGGGAATAACTAATGCATTTAATCCTAACCCACAAGCTAAAGGACAAGCCCAAACAGACCTTTATAATCTAAAACAACAACTAGAACAAGCACAAATGGGAGAGGCATCTTATAGATATAAGTATGGTCAAGGTGCTTCAGGTCAAGATCCTTACACTCAACGAATAAAAGACATACAACACCAGATAGACATTACTAACGACAAACTACATGGAATGGGGAATAATCTGCAAAATGTATTTGGAAGGTTATTCGGAACAATTGCAAATAACTTCAAACAGACTATTGCAAAGATGGCTCAAGATTATTTACAGTCACAGTTAATGCAATATCTAACTAGACAAATTGGCAGTGGTTCCGGTTTCTCTGGCGGTATGTCCTGGTTAGGGGGATTAATTGGCGGGATAATGGGGGGTAGTGGAGGAAGTGCAAGCCCATTATCTAATGGAGATCCTTTCGGAGCAGGATTTGATGGGCCTATTCCTACCTTTGGCGATGGAGGGCATTATTCAGGTCTTACTCCAATTATTGTAGGAGAAAGAGGCGAACCTGAGTTCCTAGTTCCAGATAGACCAGGTACAGTAACTCCACTAAGCAAAATGGGCTACGGGAAATCTTCTACCAGAGAAGGCGAGGAAACCCCAATTCAACATGTAACTAATGTTAAATTTACTCAGATAGTAAACACTCCTGATGTAAGAGGTATGAGATCTTCTAAAGTAACACAAGGACAGCAGATTGCTAAAAACTTTGGTATCAGACGGAAGAGGTAACTAATGTCCGCAGACTTTCTAGAAATACAACTTGATCCAAGATTAAGTTCTGGTACAAGCGGTGGACTTAGTTATTCTACCGTTGTTGTATCAAATCCAAGTAACAACGAAACCCGGTTTCCACAAAGAAGCCGGGGGTATTGGGTACTTACTTTAAACATGACAGATAGAAGTAAAGAGGAACTAGACAATTTAACTAATCACTTTGCTGCTGTAAAGGGCAAGAACCTATCTTGGAGATTTCGAAACGAAAGAGAATATATTGCAGTAAACGAACCTATAATATATTTCCCTACTGCAACTACTGCTCAGTTATCTATAAAACGCAAAGTATCTGGCGAGATAGTAAAGATAAAGAAACCAGATATGGAAAGACCAATAACTCTAATAAGAGATGGAATAGCTTTCCCGTCTACAGATAATTGGTCATTAGATATAACAACAGGTATTATCACATTTACTACAGACCAAACAGGGCATGGCTTTACATGGTCTGGTTACTTTGACACTCCTGCTAGATTTGATAATGACGAACAAGATGCTTCTCAGTCAGATATAGATATTTTCTCTTGGGATAGTATAAAGGTTCGAGAAGTTCAAGTATACACTCCACCTAGTTAAAGGAAGTCAGATGAAATCTGCAAGCTCAGGTATGATAGCTTTACTAGGACAGCCCTATCAACCCTTAACTACCTTAGTAAAAATAGAAAGAACTGATGGGGTATCTTTATTCTTTACTGCTTGGGATGAAGAGATAATCTATGATGGAGATATCTACATTCCTGCAATTTCTATGGACCCATCAGCAATAAAAACTAATTCTGATCTAACTACAGATCAAATGGATTTTCTCGGAGCAATTGACGAGTATTATATAAAGAAAGAAGACATAAGAGGCGGTAGGTACGATTATGCCGTTGTTACTATTCTTAGAGTAAATCCATTTGATCTAAGCCTAGGTGAGATAAAAGAGATGGTTGGAACTATAGGAGATATAGAATACGGCGAAAAAGCTTTTACAGTTCCAATTAATTCAATAGGTCAAAAGTGTTCGCAACAGTTTGGAAGAGTAGTTGCTGGCTCTTGTTCTGTAAACCAACTTGGCGACTATGAATGCAAAGTAAATTTACTAGATTACCAATTCAGTAGGACAATAGCTTCAATAACAAACCAAAGAACTTTAGTATTTAATGACACTCACGACACAGGGTACTATGAGTATGGGTTAGTAAGATTTAAATCTATCGCTGATGGTGGTGGTAAAAATTACAATATAAACATGGAAGTAAAGATCCATACTAAAGTAGGCTCTACCGCAGTTATTATATTACAAGAAGCTATGCCATTTCCTTTAACAGTTGGAGATGCAGTTATTTTAGAAGCAGGTTGTGATAGAAGAGGTGTAACATGTCGAACGAAATTCAACAACCTTCCGAACTTCCATGGCTTTCTCTATGTTCCGGACAACAACTATCTATTGACAACGGGCCGACCGCCGGGATAGAAGAGGATAGTCAATTTTTTACAGTAAAAGAACTTACAAATGCAGTTAGATCTACCATAGGAACCCCATTTAAACATGCAGGTAGGGTTGTTGGTCCTGATGGTGGTTTAGATTGCGGCGGGGTAATGGTAGCAGCACTTCGTTATCTAGGAGTAGAAGTTAAAGACAAAAAATTCTACAATAGAAAAGACGGAATTGCGGATATGATAGAAGTTCTCACCTGGAATGATTTCACTACCAGAGAGAACGGGGAACCCCCTTTACCTGGCGATCTTATTCTAATCAGAGGAACTGGAATATACCATCATCTAGTATATTGTACTGAATTTAAAACCGTGATACATGCCTGGTATACCACAGGTCTAAATAAAGTTGTAGAAACTACGATGCTCCCTGAATGGTGGGATAACATTCACTCCATTTGGAGATGGAAAAGATGCAAATAATTCTAGGTGTTGCTGGTGCTGTTGCTGGAGGTTTATTAGCTGGTCCTGGTGGGGCTGTTAAAGGAGCTATGTTAGGTTTTTCTATAGGTTCTACAGTAGGAGCTTATATTGATCAAGCTAATACTCATTACCATACCGCTGATATGGGCAGGACTTCGGATCTTGTAGTTACTACAGCTTCATATGGAACTTCTATACCTCAGTGCTGGGGGCATAACAAAGTACCTGGGATTATCATATGGGGTACTAATCTTGTAGAACATAAAACTGAACAATCTCAAGGCGGTGGAGGTTCCGGCGGACCTAGCGTAACAACTACAGTGTACTCATATACTATATCTTTTGCTATGCTAGTTTGTAAGGGCAATAGAAACACAACTAATGTAGTAAAGAAGATATATGCTAATGATGTTATAATGTATGATAGTTCACATACCTCGGACGAAAATAGAATTAATCCTAGATTTTATCCTGGTACAGAAACGCAAGATGCAGACCCTTTAATAATAGCAAGTGCAGCAACAGATGACGTTCCAGCGGGTACAGATGCTCCAGCATTTAGAGGCTATAACTACATGGTTATAGAAAATATGGAGCTATCTGATTTTGGAAATGCACTTCCTAATTTTTCTATAGAAGTAGAAACAGAAGATTGTTTTTTATCCGATGTATTCCTTGATATATTCACTCAAGTAGGTATTGATGAAAGCCAGGTTGACATTTCTCTGGTAGAAGATATTCAAATAACAGGCATGACTATGAGTGCAAGAATTGATGCAAAGTCTTCAGTTCAGCCTCTACTTGATGCCTATAATGTTGATCTAATAGACGTAAATGGAACTATAAAAGCTGTACCTAGAGGTGGAGATCCAGTAGGTACTTTAACTTGGGACGATTTAGGTGCTCAGATAGTTGATAGCGGAAGTCCTGCCGTTACTGATAGGCTAACTACAACAAGACCTGATAGAATTAATCTACCTAAGAAGATTGATCTAGGGTATCTATCAACTACTAATAACCTACAGTCTGCAACTCAAACAGCTATAAGAATATCAGCAAAAAACAATAATTATGAGAGTATAAATTTACCTTTAGTTCTTAAAGATGCTGAAGCAAAGAAAGTTGTAGAGCGTAGTTTATACATAAGATGGGTTGAAAGTGTTGGGCATTCAGGTAGCGCAGTTCCTAGATGGGCTTTACTCACTCCTTCAGACGTTTTACTACTTCAGATAGACGAAGAAGGTACACTACAGAGGGTTAGAGTAACTGAAGCTGAAACAGGTACCCCCGGTCCTATTGATTTGAAGTTTGTTAACGATGACGAAAATGTACTAATACAGACAGCACCTCCATCAATACCAAGTGGCGGTTATGTTTATGTTCCTGTTTCCCCTACCACATTCTTTGCATGGTCTGGAAAAGAACTCCGCAACAATGACAGCACAAATACCGGAATTTATGTAGTAGGATCAGCTTACTTAATTGCAGGACTATGGAGAGGTGCTGTAGTCTTAATGTCAGTTGATGGTGGCAGCACTTATAGTAAATTAGGCAACTTAACAAATAAAGGTGGATTTGGTTCTGTAGCAAGCACCCTTTCTGCAAGCTATACTCCTGATGCAGATGGATTTGACATAGTAAATACATTAGATGTTATTATAAATCCCGGAACTGGTTTGGAGACTACATCTAAAGCTAAAGTCAAAGCAGGAGATGGGGAATACATATTAGTTACTCAGCTTGACCAGAGTGTAGATAATTCGAGTAACTACGAAGTATTAGGCTTTGCTGAAGCAGATTTTACTTCGTCTGATCACTATACTCTACAGACCTTTCTAAGAGAGCAAAGAGGAACACTTGCTACAGGACATACTTCTACAGATGTTTTTGTAAAACTAGATGCGGGGGTATCAAGATTTACAGTTGCCTCTTCTCTGGCAGGACAAACAGTACTTATTAAATGTGTCTCTATTCTACAAAATCCAGATGACGTAGTTCCACAAGAAGTTTACATACAACCTGCGCAACCTTACTATGCTGATAAAGCTACTCAGGATGCTTTGGTTGCAGATGTTGCAGCTATTGTTACTTCAGGTTCTCCGACTAGAGAAGTATTTACAATAGCTTCAGATGGAGATACTGTTTTAACCTTATCCTATGCACCATTGACAGACACAGAGTTTGTTTATTTTAACGGTGTTCTTCTGGATTACACAGTGGACTATACTATAGTATCTGACACACTTACTTTAGTAACTTACCCAACAAAAACAGGTGATAACGTAATGATTACCTATTTCCATATTTAATAAAGGAAATTTATGTCTAAAATACGTAAATCTCAAATAGAACCTTTTACTTCTGGTGGGGGAGTAAATCAAGTTTCTTCTCTTCCTGTACCTGATAGCAGTAATTATGGAGAAATATATTTAAAGAGCCTGCCGGGAGTTAAGGATAGTCTCTGGTTATCTATGTTAGATGCTACTGGAACTAACCAGATGGCAAATATTGCACTAGGTTCTTATGCTATATTCTTTGACCCTTTAACCGATGTTGCAGGCTGTCAGTTATGGGTTGCATCTGATTTAATTACAGGACTATCAGATGGAGATCCGGTTACTACATGGACTGATCAAAGCCCAAATGCTTTATCATTTGTCCCTGGTTCTTTTACTGCCCCTGACTATGTAGCTGTTGGATATAACGGGCTACCTACTGTAAGAAATACAGGTGGTTTAAAAGCCCTTATAGCATCAGCGGTTCCTTCTGGTATAACTAGTAGTTCTAACTCTACTTCATTTTTTGTGATGAAACATAATGCAGTATCGGGGGATTACTACCAACCATTCTGTATAGGCACAAATATAGGGAGTAACGGTTTTGTTCCCTATATACATTATCCTGACTTAAATTTCCAGGCATCAGGACATTCCACAGGTACATGGAGTGGTGAAGCTCCTTCTTCTACAGATATAAAGCAATATACTGTAACTGACAATTCTGGAATCGTTGACTACAGAATAAATAGTACAGACCATAGCACAAGATCTATTGCAGTAATATCAACTCCTACTTCTAACTGTGTTCTATTTTCTACAGACTCAGGCGGGGCTTCAGAAATAGATCTATGTGAAGTTTTAATCTATGCTGGGGTTTTAAGTTCAACAGATAGAGATAAAGTAGAAGCATATCTACAGTCTAAATGGGGCTTAATATAAAGGAAATCAAATGGTAGTTCCAAATCTAGAACCAGATAATAAGGCTCATGGAGTAAGGCATACTTCACTAAGATCTTTCCTTAACTTGACAGTAGATAGACATGACTTTCTAAAATTTCGAATTAAAGTTTTATTTTGGGAAAAGGATATAGAATTAGTAGAAGTAGCTAGTGTATTAGCTGTAATAATTGTGTTCAGTGACATGTTAAACAACTTCGCAGGAAGTACACATAACCGAGTATATGATGGGATGTTCAACCTATTTACTAAGCTAGGTGTTGCAGAAAATGAAGCTAATATTCTATGGATGACAGTATTAATCTCTATCAGTATCGCCCACCTAGCTGCTTTAGTAAATGATAATATAAAGGCAAGAACTAGCTTAATGTTCGTCATTACTATGTTACTTCTAGTAATGGCAATTTCTATGTGGGGTAGTGTAAGCTATTCATTAACATGGAAGTTTATGCTATTTTTTACAATTACTTCTGGATCATCTTATATAAGATTGCGAAAACAGCGATCACGCGATGAAGTAAGGAAAGTAATAAAATCTAATGATGGTCTTATCAAGCGAGCAACTGAATGAGATAGTCGGCGGTGTAGTGGTTCTAGGAGTGGGGTTACTAAAAAAACTTGGCGATAAGCTATCAGAAAAAGCAGCAAAAGAAGAGTTAGAAAGGCATCAAGAAGGTAAGACAGAATTAGATGAAATGGAAGTTCTCTCTAAAGAAGATTTTAGAGAACTTATAGAGACTGTACAAAAGGCTAATGTCTCTATTGAGAAAGGTAAAGATTGTTTTGAAGATACCTTAGCATGTATGAGTATAATATCTACTTTAGTAAACATTATAAAGAAAAACCCAGTAATGCTTACTTTAGCTCAAGATCAGATATTTACATTTCTTAGACATGCTGACTTTCCTTCAAAAGATATGGTAACAGCCGCTTTCGAACTAACAATAGGAGAAATAAATGACGCTAACGCAGTGGCTACTACATTGGACCCCGGAACAGGTTATCCAACTATTCACAACCGTAGGAGGTATACTCGCAGCACTGAAAATATCTCAGAAACATCAAGAAGCACAGGAGAGAATAGTAAATAATGCAGTAAACTCCGCTAATGGAACTGTACCTAGCGAAGTTGTACATGCTATAATTAACTCACCTAGTACAGTAAAAATGGATAATATGGCTGCTCCGGTAGACATAACTTCCGAGAGTTCTACAGAAAATTCGGTACAGACTTGAAGTACCGCTTTCTCTGGTAGAAGAATAGCAAATAGTAGACAGAAAGAAAAAAACACATGGCAGAACTAAATTCACAGATCGAAGTTAGCATACCTCAGTATGAAGATGACATTATCGCTTTAAAACAGCGAATTGTTCAACTTGAGAACCAACACCGCGAAAATGCGGTTGCAATTCGGCTTATTTTTGAAGGGCTTGAGACGAAATTTGTCGAGTTCCAGCAGGGTTATGATAAGCTTACTAAAGATGCTTTGAAAGAGTTCATTGATGATGGGGTAGGAATGTTTGGGAACATCAAAGACATTCCGCTTCATGAACTCCCTGCGATGATAAAAGTACCTTCACCTGTAGGACTACCTCCAGGGGAGTTGCCGCCTCTCTCTGAGGCTCAGGTAGCCGTAAAAGACGTATCTGTAGTTGACGGAAAAGTGATTATTGACACAAAAGAACCTCCTGTAGAAAATGCTGCTGAAGAGACAGAAAAAGTAGAGGAAGAAACTCCTACTACGTAAAAAATTTAATAAGTCAAAACAGTGCAGAAAAGCCCTTGAATTGTGTATTTATTACATAGTTTGAGGGCTTTTTTGTGTCTGCGATTAAAAACGGGTAAACAGAGGGGGGTGTACCTATGGTTTTTAGGTTGTTACTTATTGATACTTAATTTTAATTCTTACCCTCTGATTATAGTTGTCTACTATTCTTGAGTTATGGTACACCCCCCTTCAATTTCCCGTTTTTAATCAGAATGACGGTCGGACAAGAAATTTTTAAAAATTTTCGAAAAAATAGTCAAAAACAGGTCAAAACCGCTTGACTTGACTGTTCTCCTGTGATAGAATAGAGTACCCAGGCATGGGAAAGGGCGATTTTGACGCGCCTCACAGGTCAAGAGCAATAAACGGATCATGGGTACCTTGTCTGGATAGAGATCTTTTAGCGCCAACTAACTGATCTCGTTAAATAAAATACAGGTTTCAAGCAAGAAAGGAGGTGATGCCTTAATGCTTCATAAAGTGTCGAACGACTGTTGCTTGAAACCTGCAACTAAATTTTCTACAGGAAAATAATATGCCGCAAGCTGCTACGATGAAAAAGCCTCTCTCTTCTGTAATTTATAATAGAATGCGAAGCGAAGCTGAGAAGCAAGTAATCAAAACCGAAGCGAAGACTTTTTATTACAGGGGCTACAAGATAATAGTATATACTGAACTTGTAGAAGGTGCAGGTTCAATATGTATCATAAAAAATGCAGAAGGCTGTGTAGCTGAAAGGAGAGGTATAGACTTAGCCACAAAGTACATTGATAGATTAATAAATCCAGAACCCCCAAAATTTAAGGTCAAACGAGAAAGACCTAAAACAGAAGTTACTCCAGATTGCAGCACTCATAAAGTCATGATCAAGATTAAGCGAAAGAAGGAAGAAAAGAAATGGCGGTAAAGTTCCGGGTGAATAAGACACCTCATTCAATTGCAAAGCGAAAGACTGTAGTTAATTCTTCTACCAGAGAAGTCGGGCAACCAAAAATTTGTTCACATTGCGGTAGTGAAATTTGGGAGTTAAAGGTAACACATAAGATTTCTGTAGATTTATCAGAAGAAAAGTCTAATAATGCTATAAGGCTTGGCACTGTGTCTCAGTGCAGCGAAGGTATCTACTGTGCTTTGTGTGGCAAGAAAGCAAAGAAGTTCAACAACGAAGGAATTCGTTCTATGTCTATTTTCTCTAATATGAAGAGAGCGTTAGGAGTACCTGTATAAAATGTATGCAATATACCATATTAAACCAGGACAGGGTACCGTTAAAGAAGGAACTCTTCTTGAAGTTGTAGAAGAAACTCAAGTCTACAAATCACTTGTTAAAAATGCAGAAAGTATAATAGGTAGAGGTAAGTTTTCTCAACTATCTCATAGACAAATGGCAGAAACTAATGACTCAAGTAATCAAATAGTTGCTGTTATTGCAGAAGAAGAGGATACAGAAATAGTATGAAATGGTCAAAGGCCATGCGTAACTACCGTAAATTGATCAGGCTATATGATAGATCAATTAGACCTACAACTGCTGCTGCCATTGTTTCTGTAATAATTGCTGTAGAAATGTACACAGTATGAAGATAAAAATCAAAAAACCAATCCCCCCTTCTGATGAAGTAGTTAAAGAACCGCAAGACCCTAGAGAGTTGCTAGAATCATTTCATATGGGAACACCTCTTACTCCATGGTCAGAAAGATTAAAAAATACAGTAAGTGCTTGGAAATATTTAGGTAACTCTTGGATGACTGCTATGGATTGCAACATGGCTTTATCAAGCAAGAATGTTAGATTTTCTACAGAAATAGATGTAAATGATCTAAGGGTGTTGGAACATCTAGGACATATGAAAGCAACTCAATTAGGTTTTCAAGACTTCTGGTGTAGAAAATACAAACTCACTGATAAAGGGTTGGGTCTTCTGTCAAAAGGAGTACAACAACCAAAGGAAGAAACAAAGCCTATAAAAATTAAGTTACTATCAAGACAAGAAAGAATAACAAAAAGCGAAGAAGACCATAAAATTATTGCAAGAGTAGCAAAGAAAGCCGGTGAAGATAGTCTTAATGAACTACAACAACTAAGTACCACTAAAGAATGTAAAGTCTGCAAAGGTTCTGGATGGGATGACAGAAAAGACGAAGAATGTAAAACCTGTGATGGAACAGGGGAATTGATAGTTTCTTCACCAGAGAAAACGGTTTCTTCAAAACGTACTGTAAAAACTGTGAAAAGGAAATAAATGGCAGCAAAGAATAGAAAAAATTTCTATAACTCAGAAATAGAAGTTGGGGATGTAGTAGAGTTTGAAGTACAACCTATGGATTTAATTCAAAAAGTAACGTCTGTTGAACAAGACAAGGGCTATATTACTGTAGAAATTATGGTTTCACTGTATAGCCTCAAATCTTTAACAAAAGCAAAAGATTTATAAAGGAAATGAAAATGGAAGAAATACTAGCTAAGATAAAACATATATGTAACAGGGAATTATTAGTCTATGACGGCGAACCTTCTGTTGGATTAGGTTATCGTGAGATACTAAGAATTTTAAAATCAGAGGAAGAAAGACTTAATGAAATTCAAAGTCAAGACAACACGCAAGCTACTACCCCAACAGAAACAGTATCTTGATTGGAGTAAGAAATTTACACACCCTGCCTGTATTATGCAAATGAGACTTGGTAAGACACTTGCAAAAATACGATGGGCACAAGATAAGTTCAGAGCAGCTTATAGAATAAAATCTAACAGATCTTTCCCGGCAATGGTTGTAGCTCCAACTAGCGTTATTGCGACATGGGAGAAAGAACTAGAAGAGGAAGGAGAAGAGTACATTGTAGTTCACGGAAAGACTTTTGATAAGCGTACAGAAATGGTAGTTAATCGCGCCCATATGGAAAAGGGCAGGATTATATGGGTGTTAATTAACTACGATAGTTTGCGTGAAACTCCAGGTCTTTCCTTTCTGCCATGGTTTATTGTAATTCTTGACGAAAGTCCTGTAATAAAAAATCCTAAAGCCAAGATTAGTAAGCTATGCACTCTTGGCTTTAGAGATGCAGAACATAGGTCTATTCTTTCCGGCTCACCTCGTACAGAGAGTGAGCTAGATTTATTTCAGCAATATAAGTTTCTACATGGCTCTTTCATGGGTTGTACGGACTTCTGGCAGTATAGAGCTAAATTTTTTGATATAAGGGAATGGGGCGGATGGGAGTTATTACCCGGTAAGTACAAGCTTATCAAAGAGGCAGTTCATAGTAAATCTTTTGTATTAACTCGAAAAGATGTAGGTGCTGGATCTTTGAAAGCTGTTCGAAGTATTCGCTACGTACCAATGACGCAAGAGCAACGCAGGGTGTACAACAAGATAGAAACCCTGTTCGTAGCTGACACGGACAAGGGCGAAATAGAGACGGACCTGGCAACAACCCGTTCAATATGGCTTTCTCGCGTCTGCGGTGGTTTTGAAGCCAATGCAGAGGTATTCAAATGGCCGGGTAAGGTTGATGAATTGATAACTCTGCTCAAAGGCGAACTTACCGGAGAACCTGTAGTAATTGGCTGCGATTTTAATGCAGAGATCTTTGAACTTGAGAAAAGACTAAAGAAAGCTAAAATCCCATGTGTCACATTAACTGGAGCAGACAGCAGAGAAGAAAGAAAACGTAAACAGAACTGGTTTACTACTTGTAAAACTCCAGGTAGAGCTATTATATCTCAAATACGAAAAGTAGCTCAATATGGTGTTGACATGTCTGTATCTGACACAATGATATTTTATTCAGTAGTTCCTAGTTGCGATCAAATGACGCAGTTCATGGATAGAATAGTACACCCTCTAAAGAAAAATACTCTTCTCTATATTTTCCTCGCTATGCAAGATAGTAGAGATGAAGATGTTATAGAGACTGTACAAGATAAGATAATGAACAGTAAACTCTTCCTTCGCAAAATGGAAGATAGAATGAAAAGGAGAATAGAAAAACGTGAAACAATATAGGTACCAGATAACCGATAAGGAAGGTAAAGTTCTTCCAGCAGTTACATTAAATGCTGATGTAAGAAAATTAACGGATGCTGAAGCAGACTTACTTGAAGCTATTATAGAATTTGCAACAGATGCAAAGAAAATAGAAGTCTGTGTAGTAGGGGAATATAACCTTCAAACAGAAATGGAACTTAATGGACAATGAAGCAATGGATAGTATAGAATTTAATAGCAAAGAACAAGAGATATTGCATAAACTTTTGTTTGCCCCTGATAACATGCCAGAGGTGCAGGAAAGACAGATACATAATATAAGAATAAGAGCGAAAGACATATGGGGGTTCACACCGGAAGAAATTAATAGCTTAGAAAACAAAATACGAGTGATATTAAAGGCAAAATAATGCAACATAAAATAATCTGTATTGATCCAGGTTTGGGAGGAACGGGGTTTGCCATTTTCTCTGGTAACAAACAAGATCTACTACCAGAGAGAACGGGAGTTCTCCATAGTACTACAAAAGCTACACAAACTAATTGGTCATTACGTCAATCCGAAATACTAGCAAGACTTATTGAAGTTATTGAAGAAGTTCCACTAATAGAAAATAATATAAGTGTAGATGTTTATATTGAGTTACCTAACTTCTTTCGACAGAAGAAAGGTATGACTTGCGCAACTGGTAAAGACGGTGGGGATAGCGATCTTGTAAAACTTGCTGTAATGGTAGGAAGACTGCAAGAAACTTTTCTAGTGTTTACTAAATGTACAAAAATTGTTCTAGTACCTGTATCTTGGAAAGGGCAGCTTACTAAATATGCGGTGGAAAATAGAATACGTCAACGCATCGGTTGTAAGAAATGGGAATATGGAGATCATGCAACGGATGCAGTAGGCATTGGATTATTTGTTAAAGGAGTTTTTAAAGCAAATGCCACCAGATAAATTTGATGAAAACAAACTAAAGAAGTTGTTATTAAATTATCTGAACTTAGGAGAAAGAACGATAACTTACTTTATAAAGGCAGACTTCCTTTAAAAAATGTAGAAACGTTCATGCAGAATAAAATAGAATCCCAAACTATTGTTTATGCATTTTGGCCTAATATAGAAGCTGTCTTTATCGACCCAAAGGAAATTAATAATGAAAGTAAAAATAAATAGAAAGAGAAAAGTAAGATATAGTTGCGCTGTACCTATTAGGTCTTGCCTATGTACCGCATGGTTGCTTAATCTTCCAGGTGAACAAAGAGTATTACTATGGCATCAAAATGCAACTATACAAGACGTTCATGGGTGCATGAAAGTAATGTATCCAAATACTAAATTTACTCTAGGAAGGTTAGATGTCGGGGAACTGAAAATCTCTGAGATAATTAATACCTTTCGTGGAGATGGTAGGTATGTGACTGAGAATTGGGAGGTGACATTAGATGGCAAAATTTCCCGTTAAACGTCTAAGTCTTAGAGTAATTCAAGATGAATGGAGTTCTTGTACTAAATGTAAGATAGGAGAGACTGCAAGACACCATGTGTTTATTAGACACAATACCTAAAACTGTTTTGGCATTTGGAGCAAAACAAGGTGTAGATATTTTAATGGTAGGTGAAGGTCCGGGTCTGGTGGAAGATCTAGAAGGATTTCCTTTCATTGGCCCTGCTGGAAAGCTTCTCAGACAAGCTATAGAGGATGCGCAGCCTTTCTGTACTTTCTGTGATGGTTCCGGTGCTGATAATGGCTTTCCTATTGGTACTCAGGCTTGCCAGTTTTGTAAAGGGTATGGAAGACTTACCATAGGTTTAACAAATTTAATAGCTTGTAGACCATATCAAGGAAAGCCTTCTTCATCAGCTAATAAACCACCTTCTGTTTCAGAAGTTATAAATTGCTTTCCTAGACTAAGATCTATGATTAAAGTTCTTAAACCAACTATAGTAGTCTGTGTAGGGAAAGAAGCTGAATTGTATTTAAAAGATACAATAGTACCTTTTGATTATGGGGTAAGTCAGGAAAAGCTCTACACAATTATACATCCCTCCTATGTTCTTCGAAATGGAGGAATTGGCTCACACACATATAACCTTTATGTGCCTAGACTACAATTAATCTATAAAAGGTTTTGGGAACTAAGAAGGAAGGAAGTTAAATGGTAAAAATTAAACTGAAATCGAAACAGATTTCAAGCAACTTAACAAAGGATTTAAATTTCCTTTTAAATCAAAAACCGAAAATGGTAAAAATACCTGAAGATGTTTGCAAATACTGCGAAGGAACAGGAGAAGATCCTTCTAGTAGTGGTTCTTGTAGAGTTTGCAAAGGATCAGGTATTTCTACACCAGAGAAAACGGGGAAACCACAGTATTTACGTAATTTCTGGGATATGGGGAGAGATGGGGTTACGCAGTCTACAATAGCTTTATTTGCGCTTTGTCCTATGAAGTGTTATTGGAAGATGATACTAGGGCTTGAGAAAACTACAAGACCTGATACAGCATTAGATTTTGGGGATCATTTTCATAATACTCTCGATAAGGTGTATCTTCATCGTAAGAAGTATAAAGTTCAATCTACTACACAGACTATATATCAGACCATAGATCATGTATTAACTTCAAGTAGCTTAGATATAGTAAAGAAATTAAAGAAATTTGATCTCAAAGATCAACAGTCTTTTCAGCAAACCAATGGTCTATGTAATGTTGTCTTGAAGAGGTACTACCAACACTACAAGACAGACGTTAATATGAACTGGCTTGCTGTAGAACAAGTCTTCTCTATGCCTTATAAGCTACGAAACGGAATTACTATACAAATTCGTGGAAAATTTGATGGAGTATTTCGTAATAAAAATGGAGAATTGTGGTTATTCGAAAGTAAGACCAAAGGAGATATAAAAGATAAAGTTACTTTAGATCGTCTTGGTTTTGAACTGCAAGTTATGGTGTACATGCTTGCTTTGGAGTATGTGTACAAAGAGAAGCCGAAAGGGGTTTTATACAACCTAATAAAGAAACCAGGGCAGGAATATAGCGGAACCTACTATAGAAAACCCGAAACGCTACCTGAATTCTTTGCAAGAGTTGATAAGCATATTAAAGAAAATCCTAATGACTATTTCTACAGGCATCCCCAATCAATCCCATGGAAAGATGTTGAAGAATATCGTGATATCGATCTAGACTATATCCTAGAACGTCTTTATGAATGGCAGAACGAAAACCCAAAGAATAGCTTTAGAAATACAGCTTCTTGTAAAGCATGGAACAGACCTTGTGAATTCTTACAAGCTTGTGCTAACCCTGCCGAAGCTAGGTACTATCATAAGCGTCTTCATGTATTTCCTGAACTAGTAGAGGTATAAGATGACAGCCTTTGAAATGATCAAGTTAGCTCTAGAGAATGCTGATGAAACTGTAAAATCTGTGATAGCTCTTTATGCTACGGGAGATGAGCTAGGTCTTGTAGTTTCTGTGGATAAAGGCGAAGATGGAATTCATGAACCTGCTGTGTTTATTTCAGGTTTTAATAACCCTGAGACAGATAACAGGATTTATGAATTTAATTTAGTAACTAAAACTTGGAGGTACTGAGCGGATAAGGGTAAGCTAGGCTACAAAACAGTCCATTTCCCATCTAGAAAAAGAATTTTTCGGAAATTTTCGAAATCTCCTTGACATTGCCCGTTGAACGTGATATACTCTTAGGTGTCGGCAGGAAACCCCGAACGGCCATAGTGCCGGGCATTTTCCTGATGGCTCTTTGACAACTATCATAGCGATATGGACAAGCGTACAAGGATACGTCTCTATATTAGCGAAAGGTAAATATATTATGGCAACAATCAACCGTCGATCAGGCGGGAAAAGTTCTGCTGCTCTGCCGACAAAGCGAAAGCCCGTTACTGCAATTTCTGCACGTAAGCGACCCGTGATTTTCAGAGCAAAAGATATAGAACTCCCTACAGAATTTTCTGAACCTGTATCAAGTTTGGGTGGTGCCACCCTTCTCATTTATGGTGAAGAGAAAATTGGTAAGAGTAGTTTTGCATCCATGTTCCCTGATTGTTTATTTCTTGTATTTGAAGATGGAGTTAAATACCTGTCAGTCAAGAGATTACCACTAAAGGGTAGCATGTCTTCATGGGAAGAATTCAAGGCTATTGTAGAGAAAATTTGCAGTAGTGAACTATATGAGAATATCATAATAGACACTGCCGATCTTGCATATGTTCTTTGCGTTAGATATATTCTTGAACTTCACAATGAAAAGAGTATAAATGAAGGGAAACTTGCCTATCGACGCGGACAAGACCTTGTAGAAATGGAATTCAAGAAACCTTTTATGGACTTGAAAGCCACTGGTAGAGGAATTGTATATATCAGTCATGCAAAGACCAAAGAATTCGAAGAAGAAACTGGAGCTAAATATAATAAGCTAATTCCTACCATGGGCGAACCTGCACGGTTGTTCATAAAAGGTGATGCGGATGCAACAATCTACTACGGTTACTTCGGAATGGAAAGATGGCTTTGTATTGAAGGATCTCAGACGATAGATGGAGGGAATAGAGCAGAAGGGCATTTCCTTACAACTTCTGGAGAAATTGTACATGCTGTTCCAATGGGTGAAAGCAAAGAAGAAGCTTTTGAAAACTTCATGGCCGCTTTCAACAATGAACAAGAAGAACAGTTTATCTTAAAAAGGAAACCAAAACTATCTGAGCGAAAGGCTAAATTCAAGGCAAAATAAATGAAGCTTAGAAGTAAACTGCTGCAATCAGTAGATCCAATATGGATAGCTAGATTTACTATAAAAAATCGCAGGTTGCCAACTAACTCAGAACTAAAGAAAGCACAGAAACTATATCCTAGTAAAAAAGAAGGATAAATGAAAACATTCTACAATCGGTTTATACAGGATGAAGACGGAGCAACAATAGTTGAATACGTTCTTCTTGTTGCACTTATCGGAGTTGTTGCAATAGCCGCCATGGGATTTCTAGGCGGCACTGCTTCTAACAAACTCAACGACACCTCAAATGTCCTACAGTAAAGATTTCTGTACCAGAGAAAACGGGCAACCGTATTAAATTCACAATCTCTCTTTAACTCGAAAGGTTAAACAAACAACAATGTCAGTTACTAAGAAAAAGACAGCAGCAGTAGTTACCGGTTATAAGGCTCTCCTTGCAAAGGCAAAGGAGAATTGGGATCAGACAGTAGAGGCAGCTAAGAAGGGTGGAGGTAATGTCTACGAAGACGGCGACTATATCGGAAAGTTTGCCGCTTTCGAGATCAAGCCTACTAAAGATACTGCGGATTTACCCGATGAAGATAAAGTTTGGGGTGCTCTGCTATCTTGGGCTATCCAAGAAGGTGATCATGTAAACGAAGTTTACCCTCAGTGGCTTTTCCTTCTTGACAATAATGGTGAATTTAATCCAAGACTTGTACGTCAAGTTGGATTAATGACAGATCAAGACCCATCAGATTTGGATATTGAGCAGTTTGAGGAAATTTTACAGAATTGTCTTGATGAAGAACCGGTCTTCCTGTTCAAGCTGAAAACTACCGCCGCTACTGGAAATTATACAGAGCCACGACAGTGGTTTAATCTAGGTAAGCGTCAAGAAGGGTATGAGGCAGCAGAAACCGAAACCCCAAAGAAGTCAAAAGCTGGAGTGAAGCCATCAAGTACCTCTTCGGCTAAGAAGCCTGCTACAAAAACTCCAGAACCGGAACCTGAAGATGATGACGAAACAGAAGCGCCATGTGAGGTAGGCGACGAAATTACCTTTGAAGAGGATGGCGAGGAACTTACCGGAATTGTTTCTGCCGTCGATGAAGAAGAGGAAACCGTCTCTATCAAGGTTAAGGTAGGTAAGAAGACAAAGACCTTTACCAAAACTTTTGCAGAACTTGCAGAGGATGAAGACGACGAAACAGAAGACGAGGATGAAGGTACCGAATTTGAAGTAGGTCAAGAGGTTTCTTGGAGTGTGACAACTGGTATCGGTAAGAAGGCTAAGACAGAAGACAAGACCGGTACAATACACTCCATTGATGAAGCAACCGAAACCGCAAAAATCAGGGTTGGAGGAACTGCAAAGAAGCCCATCCTTGATGAAGTAGAAGTTTCTAAACTTTCTGCAATAGTTGAAGATGAAGAAGACGAAGATGCAGAAGATGACGACGAAGAGGAAACTGAAGACGGCGACGAAGAAGATGAAGAAGACGAAGAGGAAGAGGAAGAGGAACTTGAGGTAGGAAATACAATTGTGTTCACAGACCCTAAGAATGCTAAGAAGACCTTGAAGGGTAAGGTTACTAAGATCAACGAAGCTACTTCAAAGGTCACTGTAAAGGTAGGAGCAGTAATACACGTTGTTGGATTTGGTGAGATTGTAAACATCATTCCCGAAGATGACAACGAAGATTAATTGCTAAATGAGACGGAGTTATTTACTTAGGTAGGTAGCTCCGTCTTTTTTATTTAACGATCTCATTCAAAGGACAATTAAAATGGATACAATTAAAGTAAATAAACCTCAATCAGTAGGGAAGACAGCTATGTTAGTTGGATTAAGTTCTGCTGTTGCCTCTATAGCTCACATAGGAGTAGAGACTTCTATAGGTGGTAGATCAGATCTAAAACCGGGAGAATTAGCTAAGATAGTGGAACAGTTTGATTTTTCAGAGCAAGAAAAAAGAATTATGAAACTGACCCGTCAAAATTCTGATACTGGAGTAAATACAAGAAATGAATTCGATTTAGTTAAAACCCATGGAACCGAAACCGGTCGTCTCTCTGGTAAAGAAGAGAATATTTCAAACAAGCCAAAGCAAATCCGAAAGAACATCTACTTTAGAACCACAACTAAAGGAACTATAATTAAAGTCACTCCAAGACTTAATGTTGAAGTTCTTGAGTTTCTAGATAACAGAAACAATAAATTTAAGTTCGCAGACAAAAATCCACTAGCAGAAGAAGATATGATATATGTAAGGTCTGATCTACCAAAGGGGGTATACCTTTATGGCGCTGGAATGTGCAGCATAGGAGTTAAGTAAATTGCCAATTCCTGTAAAAGATTTAGAAAAGTATGTAGGCAAGCAAGTTATTGCAATGTCAGTACCTACTTCACTCTACCCTGAAGGATTTAAAGTACAAGGAGAACTTGGAAAAACTACGTATAATTTTGGGTACGTAGTAAAGTGGGTTGCAATGCAAGAAATAGACACATCAGGGCATCTGCCACCAGAAGAAAGACATACAGAGATACAAAGAGATACAGTAGAACTTGTACCAGAGAAAACGGAAACCCTCTTTGTTCCTACAGTTTTTACAGAGAACGAAGAAAGATGTTTAGCCTATTTAGTTAATAGTTACATAACCAATGAGGCTATGAAACCATGGACATTTGATATATTTAAATTCTTTATAATACAGACTATGTTTAATGGTTCTGAAGAAGAGTTTGAAAACTTTATGAATAAAACAACCGATATACTAACAAAGGATAAAGAAAGAAAAAATGGTTAAGATTAAGAAGAGAATTGCCACAAAATTTGAACAAAATGTAGTTGTACCTGATGTAGCAGGTTTCAAGACTGCAAGCAGACCGTTAAAGCTGCAACTAGACGGTAAAGAGATTACTGTACATCCTGAGACAAAAGAGGATAGCGGACCTACATTAGCTTCTATTGCAAAATCTGCAAAGCCATCTTCTCTGGTAGAAAGACTTACTAAAACGCATCTAGAAGAGATAGCAGAAGAGGTACATTTACAATCAAAACAATTACAATTCCCTTCTAGTTATGATGGTGAGAAAGCCGCTTATCTTGAAGAAAATGCAAAAGTTGCTAACCCTGTAAAGTATCCAAGTCATGAAGGAACTACAGTAAGTTATGTTGGGGGTCTTGATAGCCTACTTGAAAAACTTGCAGAAATTGCGCCTAACTGCGTTTTGCAGCATACTACTTCCGGGTGGTATGTTCAGGTAGGTAAGTGGATTGACAGCGCATCTGAAGCGTCGCCAAAGAAGTTTGAATGGGAACCTGTAACAAGGATCTACTATACCCCTTATGCCGCCGTAGAAGAGGCTCTGCGTGAGCCAAGAGCGCATCAGGCAGTAAACCCTCCTGCTCCATATGAGCAGCCTCTAACACAAGGCGAACGAACTAACGTTTCTAGTGTGCTTTATAAAGAAACTTTAGATAAACTTATAGAGTTAGGTTATCCTAAACAGTACATAGAGAAACGTCTTAATAACATAACCTATGCTTCAAATCGTAACATGGATCAGAGTAAGTTCCAAGAAAATGATTTAGTAGTTGTTAGGGCAAATACCCCTCACAAAAAAATATTTGATAAGATTAATCCTCTAGAGGCATACCCTGTACATGAGGTTGGGCTATATTTAACAGGAGTTCCAAAAGGATGGTTATACACTTTACCTAGAGATAATCCTGATGCAGTTCACGAAGACGATCTAATCTCTGCCCCCCTGCATAACTTAAATGACAATGTAAAGGTGGCAGGTTACGATATTTCCGGCAAGATACAGGCTATTAGATATTCTGACATGCCAATGGATAATGCTTTACTAGGAACCTGGCAGTACAATATAGTTGGAAATCCTTATTGGCATAACGAAGCTATTGTAGAAATAGATCATTACTATTCGGAAGTAGATCTAGATGCTATTGTTGATAAAATGAAAGAAACAGGGGTTAGCATAGATCCTGAAGTTATTCAGCAAGTCAAGGAAGAACTAACAATAGCAAATCCAGAACCAACAGAACAAAACGAAAAGCTAAAGGCTATTGAAGGACAGAATGTAATTGCCGAAAGGAAGTACCCTTCCTCTGGTGATAAAGTCATAGAAGGTAAGTATACTGGAATTGACTATAAGAGTTTTAATAATCCTGAGCATGTAGTTCAGATTATGAGAGGATCTAGAAGGCGACCTGTAGCAGTAGATCCTTCTTCTATAATTCCTATAGGTGATTTGGAAGAACAAAGCAAAGCACAACAAGCTGCTGAGAATAATTTGAAAGCCGCAGGAGTACCTATTTAAAGGGGAACAAATGTATAAAATAGATACACACCTAATGCAAGTTTTTGCTTCTTTTATTGGCAAGAGAGTAGTAGCTACAGGAAGTGCAAAAGTAACAGGGATTTTGCAATCCTGTAAATTAGTAAAACAACAGTTGTATGTTGGAATTGAAGATGAAGAGGATGGAGGTGCTGTTAATTTTCTTTATGTTGACAACATTATAGTACAGAAGTTACCGCAATTACCTTATAATGAAATTACCCTGCATAACGTTGTTAGTATGTTTGCGAAAAATGTAGTAGCAACGTTTGTGGACGGAGAGAAACTAGAAGGTAAACTTATAGGGGCAGACATTAATGAAGAAGGCAATTGCTACTTTGTAACAGTAGATGTTACAGATAAAGAGCGGAATAGCTCAGTAGAAAAAGCCTACTCTTGTGGAACACTTCATTCTATTGAACTAGCCGTATAAGGAAATTTTCTATGGGCAATGACATTCGGTACTGTCCTGGGGTAAGAGACTTCCGGTACAATCCACCGTTGAAATGTCCTTGCCCTAGGAAAGCTTTAAAACAATATAATGGGCTATGTGAAAAATGCTTTAACCGCATAGCCAACTCAAATGGGAAAGTAAAACGATATGTCAAAACAGAAACTAAGTGAAGAAACAAAACGAATACGTAAAGAAGCTAGAGCAGCAGAAAGGAAACGTAAAAAATTCCATATAAAGCTTAATGAAGAAAAGTTAGAGTTACTAACTACAATAAATACTTTTGATGGCCCTGTGAGGTTATGGAAATCTAAAGATACTAGTAATGACGGATCTGTTATAATTGACACGGAAGGCTATCTTTGCATACAGTCTTTTACTGATGGTGAAAATCCTGAGCCAGCAGAAAATACTATTATACAATTCTCAGAAGAGATCTTTATAGGAATAGCTAGAGCCTATAAACACCATCCTGAAGTAGTAAAGGAGTAGAAATGACTTACAGAGAAAATGGAGAAACTTTCATAAAATTTGATGAAGTTATTGATAAATTGAGACAGCCTGAGCCATTAAGTGTAGACAGTGCTTCTAGTCTAGATTTAGACTTTAATGGAGAAATTGTAACCATTTCTGGTAAATTTGCAGAATTCCTTTTAGGAGTGAGATCCAGAGGGGATATAATAACGATATTCGCTGAATTAGAGTTACAAGCAGAAAAGGCGAAAAGAGCTATCGTTAATTCTGGTTTGCTAGATACAACTCAGATAAAATGTAGTTCGTCTAAGTTTCTGCTACCAAATACTCTTCTGGCAATAATTCATCCTAATAGGCTTAGTAGGTGTTCAACTGTTTATGAAAATAAGAATAAAGAAGACTAGACATATAAAGTCGGAGTATCATTTATTCAATCCCCGTAATTTAGTTGCAATTGACACAGAAACTACGGGTTTAAATCATTGGGGTAATGATGCTGCTTTTGCTATTTCAATGTGCGACGAAGACGGCAATGGATGGTATTGCCAATGGCCTGTTAATCCTTTCACCAGAGAAGTAACGGTAAACCAAGAAGATGTTGGTTACATAATCTCAGTTCTGAAAATAAAAGGTATCAGTGTAATATTTCATAACTCCAAGTTTGACTGCGCAATGCTTAAAAAATGCGGCATTGATGTTGTCAAACTTGTTGGTATTTTGAATATACACGATACTGTATTTTGTGCGAGAGTTTCATTTACTCTTGAAATGAACTATGGCTTGAAGTGGCTTTCTAAAGTTCGTCTTAAAATTCCTGATGACGACGAAAAGGATTTGAAAGATCTTGTAAAGCGATGGAGAAACCATGCAAGATCATATAATGTAAGAGCATTAGCTTTAGGGCAGCTTACTATTCAACTTGGAGAAGAAACCGAAGAAGATTATTGGCTACCAAAGTATTTTGATCAGTATGATGATAGCTGCAAGAAATACTGTATGCTTGATACCTTCAGAACAATGGCTTTGTTTCTCTTCTATTGGCCTATTGTCTCTGGTGATGAAAGTTTACACAATACCTATAGGAAGGAAATGAATAAAATATGGCCTATTGTAAATACTATGGAATTTCACGGTATTGGAATAGACCCCAAATCTCTTAAAGAAGAAACTATCAAATGTAAGCGTGATGTTCTTGTGCATATGAACAAAATGCAAGACATGATTGAAGAATTAAACCTGAAGCCGTTTCCACCGGAGAAGTATGAGCCTAAATTACTAAAGAATGGCACAGTTTCTAAGACTTGGAAAACTCCTGTATTTAAAGCAGACAGTAGACAGCTTCTAAGAATACTATATCTCCCACCAGAAGAAGGTGGGTTAGGTCTTGAAACCGATCGACGTAATAGAAAGACCGGGAAACTAACTGCCGATAAAGATACATTACGTGAACTAATGCATTCTCCTTTTGTACAGGAACTTGCAAAGTATCGTGCAGCTAAACATACGTTAGGTCTTTTCTTCAATAAATTTGCTAAAATTCTAATGCCAGATCCGGCCTGTCCAGGTAGGTTTATGGTACACCCGTCATTTAATCAATGTGGAACTCGTACCGGTCGATTTAGCGGAGGGGGTGAAGGTGGGTTTAACGGGCAACAGATAAGCGCAGGAGGAAAGAAAAGCCTCTCAGCGTCTTATTCCTCAACAAAGGTCTTTGTACCGCGTCCTGGCAAGCTTTGGTTAGGCTTTGACTTCTCGCAACAGGAAGGTAGGATTTTCGCAGAACTTGCACAAGTCCCTGTTATGCTAAATGCCCTTTTCTCTGGTGAAGATTTATTTAAAGCTATGTCTAACCAAATTTGGGGAGGAAGAGGAAATGATGCTGCATTTAAGGCAGTCATTCAGGCACTAGATTTATTTCGAGAACCTGCTAATGAGCATGTAAAGGAAGTTTGGAAGGAAATTGATTGGTCTAGAAAGAAGGCTTTTGAAATAGCTCAGTTTGGCGAAGGTCAAAATGCCAAAGAAGTTCTAGAAATTGTAGAGTGGTGGCTTGATCAATTTGATTATGACATTGTATTAGCAGAAAAATCTGTAGAGAAGGAATTAGCAAGACAGCGATGTAAACATATTACCTATGCTAAAATATTTGGAGGTGGGCCTGGTTCATATACTCACTTGATCTATGCAACTTTAAAAGAAGCAAAAATCTTCGATAAGGAATACAATACTAGAATTCCTGAGCTAAAGAGGTATATGGGTGAGCTACAGAAAGAAGCTGAAAAGAACGGTTACATTCATACCTTATATGGTCGTAAGCTTCGAGTAGATCGAGATTTCCCATATCGCGCAGTGTCGTATAAGATCCAGGGAACAGCAGCAGATATGATGAAGGATAGCCTAATTCGTGTCAACGAGTTTCTCGGACCAAAGAACAATCATGGAGCATACCTTATTCTAACTATCCATGATGAACTTAAGATAGAGAGAGACAAGAAGAACTTCAAACCTTCTTTTGCTAAAGCTATTGTAAATATTATGGAAGACAACGGAGGGAGAATGAAAGTACCAATGCCAGTAGAAGTAACAGTAACAGAGAAAGCATGGGGAGTAGGAGAATATAAATTAGAACTATGAGCGTAGTAAAAGTAAAGTGCCGTTGTTGTGACGGTAGAGGAACTACAGATATTCCAGATCGTCTTGAACAAATATTTAGAGTAATGCCTAAGACTAGTCGAGGTAAATGCTGTAAAGAAATTGTAGAAGACCATTACAAAAATACAGGAGAGGTTATAGGGCATACTACAATGTTTCAACGCTTAAACCGGCTTGTTAAATTTGGTCTTCTCACCAGAAAAAAGACAACCCAGGCAAGCGGGGGGGTTGAGTACATTTTCTTCAAGGAGTTTGACTAAGATGGCAGAAACTATAGAAGCTTCAGCTACTTGTCTTAACACCTGTTTAGTTGGGGAATTATTTGAAGCAAACATGCACAGATCCAACCCCATAGATTATTTTAAAGGATTAGACGAAGGGAAAAATTTTATTCAAGTTCTTATAATAAGAACTCCAAATAACTCTAAGTATATTGGTAGAATTTACTATATGAGGGTATCATGAGCAACTTAATAGAAAATCCAACTTTAGTTGAGATTAAGTCAGAAAAAGAATTAATAGAAGGAGAGACTTATTTAGTTTGGGGTGGAACTGGTGAAATATCTGCAATGATGGCAAGTCATTATAGAGGTGAATATGGAGGTGCAACGCATACAAATGCACTCTATAGTATACTTCATAATAACGGAGAGCTAGTTTCCGAAACACCTATTAGATTTAACGAAGTAATGAAGGTGTTTAAGATTATTGAAAGAGAACCTGAAACAGTATATGTTGTTATGCAAGAAGCTATGTGTGACATTGACCCAAAGCCAGTTGCAGTTTTCTCTGGTAAAGATGCTGACAACACTGCTAGTAACTTTATAAATGCAACAAAAGAAAATTATCTCTATCATTTTGAAGTTATGACAGCTATATTAGATCCTCCTATAGAATGGCTTAATAAATGAAGTTCAAAATAAAGAAGTCTCCAGTTCTAACAAGGAACTATAATAATTTAGAAACTGTAATATCTGGAGGGCAAATTGGGGTTGATCAAGCTGGGCTTATGGCAGCAAGAAGAGTAGGTTTAAAAACCGGTGGGCATACTGTTAAAGGTTATTTAACTAAGGATGGTTGCAGACCTTCACAGAAAATAATATATCACCTTGAAGACGATTGCCCTGATTACAGATCTCGTACCAGAAAGAACGTGCAAACTTCGGATGGTACAATAAGACTAGCATATAATTTTCAATCTCCAGGGGAACTATGTACACTAAGAGCAATAAGAGATTATTACAAGCCATCATTAGATATTATATTACATGCTGAAGAACTTAGACCTATTGAAGAAGTTGCCCTTTGGATAGTCATGAACGATATAAAAATTCTTAATATAGCAGGAAATGCCGATAAGGTGTTACTAGAACCTGTAATAGATTATTTAGTTGACGTGTTTAATAAAGTAATCTGGAAAGAGCATGTTTGATGCCAAGATCAAAGAATGATGTTCCGCTAAAGCTTAGAACTTTCTGTTCTCTTGGCTTTGATTACCACGAAGAACGAGTAGTAGGTAATGAAGCCTATGGGGAATGCTTGTTCTGTGGTGCAAGGAATAAACTCTACATTAACTTTAATACAACCACTGTAGCAATGTGGGAATGTAAAGTATGTTTTAAGAAAGGCAACACATACACATTTATTAACGAATGGTACCAAGAGAAGATAAGAACTAGAGGTTTGCAAGCAGAAGCAATGAAGAAGCTTGCAGACAATAGAGGCATGAATGTAAAACTTCTACGTAAAGAAGGAATAGTGCATGATGGTTGGAGATATATACTTCCTGTAAGGAATACCGCAGGAGCTTTAATTAATCTTTTAACATACCATTTAAATGATCAAGTAAAGGGTTTACCCTCTATTAGCGTTTCACTGTTTGGTCTAGAAACTTTATCAGATAATGACAGCGATACTGTTTACTTGTGCGAGGGAAGATGGGATGAAATTTGTTTAAGAGATTTTCTCACCAGAGAAACGGAAACCGGAATTGTTTTAGGTGTTCCTGGTGCTGGAACTTGGCAAGATGCATGGACAGAATATCTAGCAGGTAAGAAAGTTGTACTGTGTTATGATAATGATAGTCCAGGAACTAAAGGTAAAGCAAGAGTTTATGAAAAAATCAAAGATCGTGCTGCACAGGTATTGCACTTGGTATGGCCAGCCACAACTCAGGATGGTTATGACATACGTGAATACATTACCAAAGAAAAACCAGATTTTAAAGAATTCTCTTCCCTTATTGCAAGGTATTCATCAGATCAAGAAAAAGCCCAGGCAAAACAAGAGCAGATTAAAAATAATCCAATTAAATCTGGAAACCGGCCTAGCTTCAAAACTGTATTATCGGTTTATCGCAAGTTCCTTAAAATGACCCCGGACCTGGAAGATGCATTACGTGTAATTTATGCAGTAGTGTTATCCACAAATATTCCAGATGACCCGTTATGGGTGCATATTGTTGCTCCACCGGGGGCAGCTAAAACCGCTTTGCTTACAAGTATATCAGCTTGTCTTACTTGCCATTTCATGTCTACAATGACCCCTCATGCCCTTGTGAGCGGGTTTGTGCAAGGTGGGGGGCATGATCCAAGTATTCTGCCAACACTAGACGGTAAAACTCTTGTTCTGAAGGATTTCACAGAAATTCTATCAATGCCAAGAATAAGTAAAGAAGAAATATATGGTACACTTAGAGGGGCTTATGACGGGGAAGTAGAGAAGCCTTTTGGCAATGGAATTACTCGAAGATATAGAGCACATTTCAATGTAGTTACTGGAGTTACTCCAGCAATATATGCTGAAAGAAATTCTGTAGTTGGAGAACGTTTCCTTATGATGCATGTCATAAAGGGATGCAACTTAGATCATAGTGACCCTATACGCGCAGCTATAAAATCTGTAGGTAAAGGTGCAGTTATTCGACAAGAGTTAATTGATATAGCTAGGTCTTTCCTTGATGTTAATGTAAACTTTGAAGAAGATGTACCTGAGATAAGTGATAGTGATATTGATAGAATATCTGCTTTAGCTCAGATCGTAGCAAAACTTAGAGCTACGGTAGAGAGAGATTTCAAAGGTGAAAGAAAACTGCTATACAGACCACAAGAAGAAGTAGGCACAAGAGTTGCAAAAGAATTAACGAAACTCCTGATGGGGCTTTCTCTAATTAATAGCCCTCCGTCTATTGGATTAACTGAGTATCGTATTCTCTCAAGAGTTGCAATAGACACATGTGTAGGGTTTAATTTAGAAGCTATAGCCTCTCTTATGGAAAGTCCTGGACAAACATTACAGGAACTATCTGATGATTGTTCATTAGCTAAGTCTACACTAAGAGATCAGTTAGAGGATCTCCAAGAATTAGGTGTTATCTTCATTAGGAAATTTGAAAATCCTGCTGGGAGAGGCGCGCCTATTATGAAATACTATCCTTCTTCAGATATTTCTAAGCTATGGGCTACATCTGGTTTACGAAGAATAAACGGAATGGTTAAGGTACAGTTTAGAGATAGACAGAAGAAAATAAGAATAGTAAAGAAGATAGCACCTCCTACTATCGGAGAAAGAGTAGTAAATGCAGAAAATGAACCAGATCGTAGCGTTAAAGGAGTTCCTTTGTACTATCCTGAAGAACGTAAGTTACTGCCTCGAAAGAAACTTAGTCGCCTTCAAGTTAAGACGACAGAGGGAGTGGTTTAAATGATAGGCCCATTTATAGGCAAGTACAAGTTCTTATCTAATTTCTTTGTGTTAACCAATCCAATAAAATATAAGGGTCTATTATTTTATTCTGTAGAAAATGCATATCAAGCAGCAAAATGTAAGACTAAAAAAGAAATGCAGTTGTTTCAGAATATTACACCATCTGAAGTCAAGCAACTAGGTAAGACTGTTGAACTTATTGAAAATTTCGAACTTGATAAACTACATATAATGACTTACCTAGTGATACAGAAGTTCAAGAAAAACCATGATCTAACCATAATGTTAGAAAGAACTGGGGATCAGAATATAGTTGAAATTAATTCCTGGGCAGATAGGTTTTGGGGTATGTCTAACGGCAGAGGTGAAAACCACCTCGGTAGAATACTAATGAAGATAAGAGACGGGGATCTATGATGAAAACGTATGTAGAAGTTGACTTAGAACTATCTGATAAAGTTGCTAAATTAGCTAGAGATTTTGGGATACCCCAAAAGCAACTTATGGATGCTGTACTAATTGTATATCTTGCATCTGTTAGATTGAATAAACCACTAAGACAGATACTAGAATTATCTGATGAACTTAGACGTGCAGAGTTGCTAGGTACGGCAGTTCCTTTACCGATGCGTCCACGTGAAGGCCAGATATTTATAGATAATTCAACAGATAAATACCATATTGCACAAGTCTATGGGGAAGGTATGCTAAGTAGTAGATGTCTATGTGGAGTTCCTACCGAAAAAGTAAAACAACTTATAGAAGTACCCGCTGGAACTAATATGTGTAAGAAATGTGCAAGGAGTAATGTATAATGTGGAGATATAAGCCAATAAATAATGTTGCACCATACCGTTTTTGCGAAGAACTAGAAAAGTTACATAATGATCATGGCTATGAGTTTGTAACTACAACACACTATGGGAACACTATTATAGTTCGTAGATGGGAAGAACCGGAAGAAACTGAGGTTCCCGTTTCTCTGGTAGAAGAAAAGAAGATCTTAAAACGAGTTGGGATAATGAGGGCAATGCCTATTAAAATAAATGAAGATGTTATGGAAGTTTTTATTGCCGTAGCTATTTTTACTTTGCTTTCCTTCATTATATGGAAACTATAATATGGTCTGTACTTACTATTATCAACCTGGGTCTCTCTTAGCTGATGGAACTTATTACAAGCATTCCGGTTATTTCTGCGCTGCTCCAAAGAGCTACAAGCTGGGATCTACCATAACCATTGTAAATAAGAAGACAGGAAAGCATATTAGGCTGCGTGTACGGGATAGATGCAGCCACATTGATATATCCAGAGCAGCAGCCAAAAGGCTGTTTGGATCTCGTTATAAGGTTATTGGAAGATACACAGTAAAGGTTTACAAATGAAAGTGGTTCGTAAAGGTAGTTACTACATTCCTACTAGAAATGACGTATACATAGGTAGAGGATCACCATTAGGAAACCCATACAGCCATAGACACGGAACTAAAGCTAAATATATTGTCTCTACCAGAGAAAAGGCAATTGAAAAATATGAGATTTGGCTTAGAAAAAGAATACAGAGAAACAACAGACCAATAATAGAGGCACTTAAAAGAATTAAGGAGGATAGTAATCTAATTTGCTTCTGTAAGCCATTATCTTGCCATGGAGATGTTATACTAAAAATATTAAATGAACCTGAATGGAGTGAAGTAGATGAAAATAACTAAAGAAGCAGACAAGAACTTTGCATTTGTTGGGGAGTGGGAGTGTAGGAATTGCGGTTGTAAGTGGGAGTTAGATGCTTCCGATAAAAGTACAGTTAAATTAAACTCGGAAAGAGATGGAAGTTTTTACTCTATGGATTGTCCTAAATGTAAAACTTACACCACAAGAGGCATCCCACAAGGTACTAACTTTAGAAGGTATTAGAAACATGAGAGTAACAAACGTTAAGCTAGAAGCTACAACAAACCTAGAACTTACTGAAGAAGAAGTAAGGATTATAAACCATATATTTAGCTTTAATTTTGTCCCTAACTTCTATGATAAGTTCTCACACATCTATGATAAAGCAAAGCTGGAATTGGTAGTTAGATCTTTGAAGCACGGCACGGACAAAGCTTTAATAGTTATAAATGGCTCTAGAGAAGGGGTTAAAGAAGCTGTAAAGAAAACTAACCTACCACAAGAGGAAATTAATGATAACTAAGGATTATGAAGAATTACATGAATATGCCAAAAATCATAATAACCTCTATAGACAGTGTTACAATAAATCTGCTCACGAAGGCTTTACACGTGAAGAACAACTTGTACTAACTATAAGTGCCTTAATAGAACAACAGGATATAAACGAAGAAGCTATAAAGAAGCTTGTTTCTTTCCAACCACCACCACCTTTTATAATGTGTGACAGTTGCCCTAAGAAAGATACTGTGCTTAAAGGTATTAAAGAAAAATCTAATGAAACTTGAAAGATACCACCAACCATGTTATGACAGTGAAGAAGATACAGAACCAGTTTGGTATCATTATATTATTGCAGTTCTTATGCTTTTATATGTCCAGTTAAGGAGCAGATTACATTGAAAATCACAGAAAATCTTTCACCAGAGAATAACGGCAAACCAAAAATTGTACCTACTCACGAAAAACTACAGAGACTAGAAGAGTTGAAAGCTTTATTTGTAAAATTTGGTGTTACGATCTATGGTTACTGCCCTGGAGCATGGGGTTTTATAACTAAAGAGGGAGCAAGTAGTAAAGTACATTTTACTTACACAGAACTCCAATGGCTTGAGCCTATCTTGAAATCTGTAGAAACTCACGAATTACTTACAAAAGGATTAATGGAAACATGTGCGAAGAATATAACGAAGTAGATGAAATAGACGAACAAGAGAGAGTAGACAATATTATATTGAAAACTATAGCAGCTGTGTTTTTGATAGCTATAGTTTGTATTGTAGTTAGTCCTTTTATTTATGGTTTTATAGTAATTCTCAGAAAGTAGAATAAATGGAAAAGATACTAATAATGATGGTTGGTCTTCCAAGATCAGGCAAGAGCACACAGGCTATGGAGATTATGGAAGGTGCTTTAGATTATAATCGTCCTAATTATACTGGAAGGTTTACAACTATAGTTTGTCCTGATGATATTCGCTTGGCTATGTATGGCCCAACTCCTTTTATTGCATCTTTAGAGCCTTTAGTATGGGCTACTGCAAAGATTATGGTAAATGCTTTATTCGAAAAGTTTGACACTGTAATTCTTGATGCAACCAACACAACTAGAAGAGGGAGAGATGAATGGATTTCGGACAAATGGGAAAGGCAGTTTATTTGCTTTAATACTAGTAGATATGAATGTAAGAATAGAGCAATAGATAAAGGACAAAATTATCTACTAGATGTTATTGACAGGATGTTTATTGGTTTAGATCCAATAACTAAAGAAGAATGCCATTACCGTGATTTTAAAGACCCATTCTTATGGCCTAGTATAGAACTACTAAGAGAGCGAGAAGTATTCTTAGAACAAATGTCGAAAGGAAAAACAAATGGATAGATACCAAGAAGCTGATTTTAATGCAGAGAGAATAGCGTTTGCAAAGGCAGTTGAATTAGAAGAACAGATTAAAGCTTGTCATGAAATCGTAACTAAGATACTCACTGCCTACTTAGAAAGGGGCAAGCTGGAAGTAGATACTATCTTGATAAATGCAGCCATGGCAGAACCCATGGGCTATGTGGCAAGACATTATAAACTCAAGATGCATTGTAGTTTTACCCTGCCTGTAGGAGTTGTAATTATCTGCGATAGTGAACAGGTAGAGAAAGAGATAAGTAAATTTATTGCATTAGAACTTGAGAAATCAAGACATGGTTTTGATAACGTAATAGACTATATAAAGTCAAAGGCTAAAAAAGATGCCAGCTAAAAAGAAAGATCCTGCTGAAAACTACCCAAAGGTTAGATTTGAAGCACCTAGGTTTAAAATTTTCTTTAGTGATGAACCTCCTAACCCTATTAATGAAATAGTTTATCTAAAAAGTATAGATATACTACATGTTGGCTTAGACCATGAAGGGGGTAGACTAATTGTAAACGTCTCAGATGGTAAGGGCATGTCTTTAGGAGGTATTATAAACCCAAGTGATCTATTTGAAAAGATAAGAGAACTACTTGATATTGAAGCTATAAAAAGATATGGGCCAAATCCAGAGCCTTCAATTAATACAGTAGTTAAGGAAATAAAAAATGGAAAACCAAAGTTCAAAGTCAAACGAACCTACGACCCCTATCCAGGAAACTGAAGAAAATGTAGAAAGACTAAAAAGGCATCTAGATCCGTCTAGACCTTACAATAGGCTAACAAGAAGTGAGGTAGAAGCTGACTGTAAAGACACAGACGGAGATGGTAATTGTTATTTACCGATATGTAAACAAGGTTGCCATCTAAAACATGAAATTTCTTTGATAGAGTTTATTAAAGAAATTTGCGAAGTAAAGTTAGAACCTTGGCAAGAAGATTTAATTAAATGGATGGAAAGAAATCCAGGTAAGAGAGTGAGAATATAATGTACGTAACTTGTAATAAATGTGGGCAGGCTTATAACGACGAATATAGGTCTACTATCTGCCCTCATAACGGCCTTAATGGGCTTTGTGTGAAGTGTGATAGCTATGTTTGTACTTGCTCTAAAGAAGTAGAGATTTCTTCACAAGAGAAAAGGGAACCAAAATTTTCTGAAGGGCAAACTGTAGTTATAAGGGATACAGGACAAATATGCCAAATAGATAGTATTTTCGAAGGCTTCATAAACGGAGGGGAACCTAGATTTTCGTACCATCTTAAAAGCAATGCTCTATAGTACTCTGAAGAAG
>Ga0247779_1000102_pt1 | contig 68235 bp, 61 predicted proteins | sample UWRJL221509R5_FD_179925 | JGI IMG/M metagenome (GOLD analysis project Ga0247779, IMG submission 179925) | Plant litter microbial communities from Arlington Agricultural Research Station in Wisconsin, United States - UWRJ-L221-509R-5 | ecosystem: Environmental > Terrestrial > Plant litter >... | reverse complement strand
CAGCACCAGGAACTTCACCGCGTCGAGCCCCGGCTCGTAGCCGTTGATCGGCACCAGCCGCAGCACGCGCGAGAAGAAAAACTGGCCGACGATGATGTAGAACAGGCTCGAGATCGACAGCATCAGCACGCACAGCACCACGCCCCAGAAGTCGATCGCCGAGTTGCGGAAGAACACAAGCAATAACGAGAAGCTCACGCTGACGAGCAACTGCAGCAGGAACACCGGCACGGCGAGCTGCAGGCTCACGCCCATGCGCACCTTGACCTCATGGCCGATGTTGACGGCCTGGCGCGCGTCCGAGCGGCCGAAGTCGCCCACCATCAGCGAGGCCGAGCGCTCCCAGAGGATCGTGTGCGTCAGCTTGCGCGCCCCTTCGCCCGAGGCGTCCCAGTACAGCGGCTTGTCGTAGCCGCGCTCGGTCTTCCAGCGCTCGATCTGCTCCTGCGTCACGCGCTTGCCGCCGATGTTCAGCCGCGCCATGTCGTCCGGCGTGTTGACCGAGAAAAACAGGAAGAAGGTGAACAGGTTGACCCCGACCAGCACTAGCAGGCCGTAGCCGAAGCGCCGCAGCAGATGGCGGATCATGATGATGAGTACCCAGGCGCGGCCGCGCGCTCGCGGGCCATGAAGCTGCGCCGCGTCTGCCAGACGATGAAAGCCGCACCAGCCGCCAGCACCAGCAGCGGCCACCAGACCGGATCGTTCCAGGCGCGCACCTTGCGCGTACGCTCCGCCGCGTCGACGCGGTAGTAGCGCATCACATCGCGGATCACCACGCCCGGCTTGCCGTTGTGCAGCCAGCTCTGGAAGGCCAGGCCCGAATAGGACCAGTAGCCGAAGGCCCACGGCGCATCCTGCTGGACGATCTTCACCATCTGGTCGATCGCCTGCTGCTTCTGCGGGCCGTCCTCCAGCGTCTGCATCTGGCGGTAGAGCCGGTCGTATTCGGGGTTCTGGTAGTTCGCCACGTTCTCGCCCTCGTGCAGCGACTTGGCGTTCGGGCCGTAGAGCAGGAAGAGGAAGTTCTCGGCGTCGGGATAGTCGGCGAACCAGCCCCACCAGAAGATCTGGTGCTTGCCCTTCAGGACCTTGTCCTGGAACTGGTTGAAGTCGGTCGCGCGGACCTCCAGCTGGATGCCCAGCTTCGCGAACTGCTTGACCATCCAGTCGTTCTCGGCCTTGAACTCGGGCGTGACCACGCGGTTGAAGTCGTAGCTCAGCACCAGCGGCTTGCCGGTCTGCGCATCGCGCCCGCCCGGGTAGCCGGCCTCGACCATCAGCCGCTTCGCATCCTCGATCGGCCGGCGCACCATGCGGCCATCGACCACGTGATGCGTGACCGGATCCATGCCCGCCAAGGTGCCCTCGCGCGAGCCGAACACGCCCGGCGGCACCGGCCCGTGCGCCGCATCGCCGCCCTTGTTGCGGAAGATACGGCCATAGCCTTCCTCCCAATCGATCGCGATCGAGATCGCCTGTCGCAGCTTGCGGTTGCGCTCCTGCTGCGCCGGCGTGTCGCCGCGGCCCACCACCGGATCCAGCCAGTTGAAGCCGAGGTACCAGTTCGTGATGTCCACCCGCATCGGGAACTGGTAGCCACGTTCGTCGAAGCGCTTGTGCACCTCGTCGGAGTCGTTCTTGTCGACGAGAAACTCGACGCCCCAGTCGGCGCGATCGACCTCGGGCAGATCGAGCCAACCCTGCTTGAACAGCTCCTTGATCGGCTCGCGCTCCTTGACGTTGTCCATCACGATCTTGTCCACGAAGGGCAGCGGCTTGCCGCAATCCGCCAGCCGCCCGGCCGGGCCGTCCTCGGGCTCGCCTTCGCAGGGGTAGAGGTCGTCCTTGCGGTAGTTCGGGTTGCGCACCATCACGTGCTGCCGGTCCTGCAGGTAGACCTTCATCATGAAGGGCCCGGTGCCGACCGGCCACTGGTTCAGCGACAGGCTGTTGTCGCTCATGCCGGGCTGGGCATAGAAGGCATCGGCCTCCCACGGGATTGGCGCGACGAAGGGCATCGCCATCCAGTACGACCACTGCGGATATTTGCCTTTGATCCTGATGCGGAGGCGATGCGCATCCAGGGCCTGCGCGCCTTCGAGCGGCCATTTCCGCAGGTCAAGAAACGGCTTGTCCGCCAGCGTCTCGGGCAGGCCGGCGAGCTGCTTTGCGCTCTCCTGACGCAGCAGCTCGCCGTAGGCCTTCAGGCCCAACACGTGCTCGGCGAACACGCCGTAGACCGGCGCCTCGACGCGCGGGGAGGCGTGCCGTTTCAGCGCGTAGACGTAGTCCTCCGCCACCAGCTCGCGCGTGCCCTGCACCGGAAAGTCGAAGGGCGAGCGCTTGTCGCCGAGTTCGGCACGACTCAGGTGGTGGTACAGATATCGCCCTTGCGCATCCTTGGCGAAGGCCGGGTGCGGCGCATACATAACGCCCTTGCGGATCGGGATGTCATAGACGCTCTGGGCAATCTGCTCCGCCGGCGCATCCTCGGGCAGGCGCTTGCCGGCCGCATCGAGGTAGTAGGGCTTCACGACCTCGGTCGCGCCGCGCGGCACCAGCGTGTAGGGCCGCTTCAGGTAGTGGTAGCCGTAAAGCGGCTCATAGATCTCGTAGGTGAAGCTGCTCTCCGGCGCAGCGTAGGACGAGGTCGGGTCGAGGTAGCGCGGCGAGCGCTCGGTGAAGGCCATGAACAGCGTGTTCTCCTTCTCCGAGCCGAGCGGGTGCGGGCTGTTGTTGCAGGCGGCGAGCGCCAGCAACAGCAGCAGCGAAAGCAGCAGGCGCACGGTCGGTCAGTGACCGTGGTGGTGGTGATCGTGATGGTGGCCCAGATCCCATCCGATGAAGGCATCGCGGCCGCTCACCAGCAGCTCCACCTTGGCGCCCACCGGCATCGTCACCATCGTGCGCACGTGGCCGAAGGGCAGGCCGGTCAGGATCGGCGTCTTCGTCACCGCGCGCACGGCGTCAATCGCCTGCTTCAAGCCATAGCCGCGGTCCAGCGGCGACTTCTTCCAGCCGCTGAACTCGCCCAGCACCACGGTCTTCTGCGCATCGAGGATGCCGGCCTGCGCGAGTTGCAGCAGATTGCGCTCGACGCGGTACGGATGCTCGTTGACGTCTTCGAGGAACAGGATGCCGCCCTTGATCTTGGGCAGGTGCTTGGTGCCCAGCAGCGAGTTGACGACGCACAGGTTGCCGCCCCACAGCATGCCCTTGACGCCCAGGCCGTCGAAGCCGGCTTCGGTGCGGAAGCCCACGGCCTCCAGCGCGCCGCTCATCGCCTCGGTAAAGCAGTCCTGCGTCACATCGTCGACACCGCCCTCCTCCTCGCTGCGGCCGAAGTCCGCCGCCGCCATCGGGCCGGCCCAGGTCACCGCGCCCTTGGCGTGCGCCAGCAGGCCCAGTTGCAGCGAGCTCAGGTCGCTGTGGCCGACCCAGCGCGTGCCGCGCTCGATGCTCAGCGCGATCAGCTTCCAGTCGAGCCGGTCCAGCAGGCGCGTCAGGCCATAGCCGCCGCGTGTGGCCAGCGCGATGTCCGGCGCCGCCCGTGCAACGCGGTGGATCGCGGCCAGCCGGGCCTCGTCGTCGCCGGCGAAGCGCTGGTGCTTGGCCAGCGCGCCTTCGTCGACCGCGACCTCGAAGCCGAGTTGGCCGAGGCGCTTGGCCGCACGCTTCAGCGGCTGGCCCTGGGCGAGCACGCCAGCGGGGGTATAGAGGGTCAGGGTCGTCGTCATGGCTTCGGGTCTTCGTCGATGTGGATGGCTTCGCCGGCCGGGATGGGGTCAAAAGCGGGCTGAGGGTCAGGACTTGCCGCACGCCGCATATCTCGCCCCATATCGCGCCGCTGCCGCGCCAGTTCGCGCCGTTCGGCGAAGAACTCGCGCAGCAAGCTCGCCGAGGCCTCGGCCATCAAGCCGCCCTCGACGCAGGTGTGGTGGTTCAGCGCCTTCTGCGCGAACAGGTCGATCACCGAGCCGGCCACGCCGGTCTTCGGGTCGCGCGCCGCGAAGACCACGCGCTTGAGCCGCGCATGCATCATCGCCATCGCGCACATCGCGCAGGGCTCCAAGGTCACGTAGAGCTCGCATTCGGGCAGGCGGTAGTTGCCCAGCAGCGTGGCCGCGTGGCGCAGCGCGACGATCTCGGCGTGCGCGGTCGGGTCGTGCGTCGTGATCGGGCGGTTGTAGCCGGTGGCGATCACCTGGCCAGCGCGCATCAGCACCGCCCCCACCGGCACCTCGCCGACGAGCCGGGCGTTCTGCGCCTGGTCCAGCGCTAGTCGCATTGCGTATTCGTCGGCGGGGGAAGGATCTTCTGTCATGGAGAAAATGAGCGGCTCGCCAGTGTATCTTTAGGCATGCAGGACACCTTGTTTCCCGAGGGCACGCCGCCGGTGCTAACGCGCAAACCGCGCGGCATGGGCGTGCAGCCCCAGCCTCCCGATGAAGAGCAGATCCGCCTCGCCGCCGCCCTGCCGCCGCAGATCCACCTCGGCGGCTCGACCTGGAGCTACCCGGGCTGGGCCGGCCACGTCTGGGACCGGCGCTACTCCGAGCAGATGCTGTCCAAGCGTGGCCTCCCCGCCTACGCGCAGCAGCCGCTGCTGCGCGCCGTCAGCATCGACCGCAGCTTCTACCGGCCGCTCACCGCCGCGCAGTACCAGCACTACGCGGCGCAGGTGCCGGCGGACTTCCGCTTCACCGTCAAGGCGCCCAGCCTGGTCAGCGATGCGCTGGTGCGCGACGAGGACGGCCGCAGCCGGCGCAGCAACGAGGCCTTCCTGAACCCCGAGCTGGCCGTGCAGGAGTTCATCGCTCCGGCGCTGGAAGGCCTGGGCGCCAAGATCGGCGCGCTGGTGTTCCAGCTGAGTCCCCTGCCCGACGCGTTGCGAGATCGCATGCCCGAGGTGCTGAGCCGGCTCGAGGCGATGCTGCAGGTCCTGCCCTCGCTGCGCGACCAGGCGCCGGACGGCATCGTCGCCGTCGAGGTGCGCGACCCGGATTTCCTGACGCCCGACTTCGCCGCGCTGCTGCGCGCCGCCGGCGCCACCTACTGCCTGGGCCTGCATCCGAAGCTGCCGCCGCTGGAGGCGCAGTTGCCGCTGCTGCGCGCACTATGGCCGGGCCCGCTGGTCTGCCGCTGGAACCTGAACCGCATCCACGGCCCTTACGGCTACGAGGATGCGGAGAAGCGCTACGGCGAATTCGACCGCATCGTCGACCCCGATCCCGAAACGCACTCGCAGCTCGCCCGCGTGATCCGCGGCACCGCCGCCGCCGGCCACAAGTGCTTCGTCACGATCAGCAACCACGCCGAAGGCTGCGCGCCGCTGACGATCCGCACGCTGGCGCGGATCCTCGTCGATCAGGGCTGAGCGTCCGACGTCCGGGCGGCGCCCTGCATCACCGCATCGTTGACCTGCCGGCCGATCGCCTGCGGGTTCGGCAGGCCGCCGGCACCCGCTTGACCCGCCTGCGATGCGGCAGATGCCGCGGGCCGACTGGCGGCGATCTGCTGCGCCTGGTGCTTCATGTTGAACATGACGACGGCCAGCACGATGACCAGGCCCAGGATGCTCAAGGCTGCACGCACGATGCTCTCGCTCCGCTGAAATGGTGAGTTAGCGCCAGTCTAGCGATGCTTCTTCAGCCACAAGTACAAGCCGCTGCCCAGCACGATGATCGTGATCAGGTCCAGCAGCGCCCAGATCACCTTCATCGGCAGGCCGCCGTAGTCGCCGAAGTGCAGCGGCTGCGAGACCAACAGCGCGCTGAGGTACCAGGGCAGCGCGGGCGCGGCGGTGAACTCTCCCGTGGCCGCGTCCACCAGCACCGGCTGCAGCAGCTTGGCCGTCAGCGGCTGGTCGCCGCGCAGGAAGAAGGTGTTGTGATGCGGGCTGGAGAAGCTGGTGCCGGGGAAGGCGATGAAGGCCACGCGCCGGCCCGGCTCCCGGGCCAGCGCCACGTCCAGCGTCTTCTGCACCGGGCCCCGCGCGCTTTCGGGAACCAACGGCGCCCCCTTGTACTGCGACAGCAAGGTGGTGAGCTGATCGTTCTGCCAATATTGGACCATCAGCTCGGCCCAGGTGTTGATCATCCCGGTAGCGCCGACGACGAAGGCCCAGACCAAGGTCGCGATGCCCAGCAGGTTGTGCAGGTCCAGCCACTTGGTGCGGGTGGAGCGGTCGATCCGCACCGCGCCGAAGTCCAGCTTGCGCATGAAGGGCGCGTACAGCACGACGCCGCTGACGATCGCGACCAGCAGCAGCAGCCCCATCAGGCCGAGGAACAGCTTGCCCGGCAGGCCGGCGAACAGGTCGACGTGCAGGCGCAGCATCAGGTCCATGAAGCCCTCGCCGACCTTGAACTCGCCCAGCACCTGGCCCGTGCGCGCGTCGACGGCGATGGACTTGAAGTCGTTCGTCGGCTCGGGCGTCGGCGTCAGCGTGATCGCCCACAAGTTCGCGTCATCTTCCGGCTGCGAGGCGAACTGGACGATGCGATCCGGGTAGCGGGCGCGCGCCGCCTTCATCACCTCGTCCAGCGAGGCGCGCCGCGTCACGCCGGGCATCTCCGGCATAGCGGGCGCCTCGATCTCGTCGCCGAGCAGGTGGTCGATCTCGTGATGGAAGATCAGCGGCAGCCCGGTCAGGCACAGCAGCAGCATGAAGACGGTGCAGACCAGGCTGCTCCACTTGTGCAGCCAGGACCAGGTCTTCAGGGCATTTTGCGAGAGCACGTCAGAAGTCGGCACTCAGGCTCAGCTTGATCGTGCGCGGCGCGCCGATCACCAGGTAGCCCTGCTCCGGGTAGCCGCCGGCGGACGCCCAGTACTTGCGGTCGGCGGCGTTCTCGAGGCGCAGCCGCGCCGTCATCAGCGTGCGCTGGACTTCGAAGTTGTAGCGGGCGCCGAGGTCGAAGCGCGTCCACGAGGGCACGGCCAGGGTGTTCGCGCTGTCCGCATAGACGCCGCCGGTGTAGACGACGCGGCCGTCGAGCGCCAGGCCGTCGACGGCCGGCACGCTCCATTCGAGGCCGAGATTCGCCAGCGTCTTCGCCGCGCCCAAGGTGCGCTTACCTTCGGTCAGCGTGGAGCCGGTGTCGTGCTGCGTCGTGTCCAGCAGGGTCAGGCCGCCGAGCACCTTCAGATCGCGCGTCGCCTCGCCGAACACGCTCAGCTCCAGGCCGCTGTGGCGGTCGTAGCCCTGCGCGACGGTGGTGCTCTGCACCGGGCGCGGCTTGTTGGTCGTGAACAGCGCGGCGTCGAAACCGATGCGGCCGGCGTCGTACTTGACACCGATCTCCTTCTGCCTCGAGACGTACGGCGCCAGCTGGAAGGCCGCGCCGCCACCGGTCGGATTGGTGGGCTGCACCGTGTCGCCCTGGCTCAGGCCTTCGATGTAGTTGCCGTAGAAGGACAGCTGCTTGCTGGCCTTGAAGACGGCGCCGAGGACGGGGCTCGTGCGGCTCTCGTCGTACGGCGCGGCCAGCTGGTAGCCGAAGCCTTCGACGTGGAGCTTCTGATGCCGCGCGCCGACGGTAACGAGCAGGCTGTCCTGCAGCATCGACAGCGTGTCGCCGATCGCGAAGCTGGTGAGCCGGGTCACGCCGGTCCGTGCCGGCGATGCCAGCACGCCGCCGGTAAAGGCGCCGCTGCTGAAGGCCGGCTGCTCGTCCAGATAAGTCGGTACATACAGATTGGTCGCCTGCGTGTTGAAGAAGTCCCAGGCATAGGCGGTCTTCTTGCGCAGCTGGAACGAGGAGGCGGTCGCCACCCACTCGTGGCCGACGCTGCCGGTCTTGAACTTGCCGCGCAGGCCCAGCTCGCCGGTGTCCACCGCGTCCTCGCGGGTGTTGTCGAAGCGCGAGGTGTTGCCGTCGCCGTTCGCGGCGGTCACCGTCAGGTTGGCCAGCGAGTTCGCCTCGGAGCTGCGGCGCGCGCCATAGGCGACCCAGGCGGTCACCGCGTCGTTGACGTCGTACTCGCCGCGCAGGGTGCCGAAGGTGTCGCGCTCGTTCGAGTAGGACCAGGGCTGGGCGAAGTTGGCATCGCTGTCGGGCAGCCTGGGTACCGCGCTCAGGCCCTGCAGCGCCACGTTCGTGCGCGTGCGCTTGAGCTGGTTGTCCTGGTAGCCGAGGTCGGCGGACAGGCGCACGTCGCGGCTGTGCCAGTCCAGCGCGACGTCGAACAGGCCCAGCTTCGCGTGTTCATCGTGCACCGCCGTGCCGCCGTCGCTGTAGGCCGCGTTGACGCGGATGCCGGTGGCCTTGTCGGGGCCGAAGCGGCGCGAGACGTCGGCGGACACCTCGGTCTGCCCACCGCTGGCCGTGCTGACGGTGACGCGGCTGAGGTCGAGGCTCGCCGCGCGCTTGGGCACCAGGTTCACCGTGCCGCCGATGCCGTCGCTGCCCGGGCTCGCGCCGAGCAGGAAGGACGAGGCGCCGCGCAGCACCTCGACGCGCTCGAACAGTTCGGTGGCGATGTACTGGCGCGGCAGCAGGCCGAACAGGCCGTTGTAGGCCACATCGTCCGAACTCAGCAGGAAGCCGCGGATGAAGTAGGACTCCTGGAAGTTGCCGAAGCCACGCGCCACGCGCACGCCGGAGTCATTCTGCAGCACGTCGGCGACGCTCTTGGCCTGGCGGTCCTGGATCAGCTCGTTCGTGTAGGCGGTGATCGAGAACGGCGTGTCGAGATTGTCCCTGGTGCCGAGGATGCCGGCGCGGCCGCCGCGGGCCACCTGGCCGCCAGCGTAGGGCTTGATCAGGCCGTCCTTGGAGGCATCGGCGCTGGCGTTGACGACGACGGTCTCCAGCTTGGACGACTCGGCCTTGGCATCAGCAGCCGGCTGTGCCCGAGCAGCGCTCAAGGTGAGGCAGCTCAGCGCAGCGGCCAGTGCCACCGGAGTGATCGACTTGTTCATCGAGGTCTTATCGGGAGTGTGAGGCGGACGAAGAGGCGCGAATTCGCAGGCCGAACCAGGCCGTCACCGCCACCGGCAGGCCCAGCGCGAACCACGACCAGGCGTCCCCCCAGCCGTCCGACACCAGCGCGGCGATGAGCCCGCTGGCGGTGAGCAACGCAAGCACCACGGGCCAGGCCCAGAGCTTCAGCAAGGCAGAGTTCGACATGCGCACATCGCAAATAGCAATGATTCGCATTATAGAGACCAAGCCGGGTCGCCGGCCGGCGCCGGCTCAGGAGAAGTCGCGCGCCTCGTCCGCCTGTGTCCAGGCGATCACGTCTTCGTCGCGCAGGCGCGCGGCGTCCTTCAGCCCGATCGCGTCGGCCACGCCCTGCGGTAAGGACTCGAACAGCGCCGTGCCCTCGATGTCCAGCTCATGCGCGCGCGCACTCCAACTGGCCAGGTACAGCAGGCTGGACAAGGTCTTGTCCGGTTCGCCGTCCTGCGGGTTGCACTGGTGGCGCACCGCCTCGACGATGTTCGCGGGAAACCGCCAACGCGCCGCGAAGGCCGCGCCGACATCCGGCCAGGCATAGCCCAGGTCGGCGATCTGCGCGGCGTGGCGACCGTCATCGGTCGAAAAGGCCGGCTGCAGGCTCGGGCGATCGGGCATGGCCATCTTCATGATCAGGTCGCCCACGCCATGCAGAAGCCCCGCGGTGAATGCGGCCCCCTTGTCCAGCCGCAATTCCTCGGCCAAGGATTGCGCGATCTTTGCGACATCCAGGCTGTAGCGCCAGAAGTCGACCATGTCCACGCCGGGCACCTGGCGGAAGGCGCCGCCGACGGCCGCCGCCTGCACCAATTGCCGCACCGCCGCCACGCCGAGCATGGCGGTGGCGGTTTCGATGGAGCCGATGCGCTCGCTTCCCGCGCTGTAGCGCGCCGAGTTCACGAGCCGCAGGATGCGCACCGCCAGGCCCACCTCGCCGGACACGAGCGGGACGATGCGGCGCGGATCGGGCTCGTCCTTCTGCAACTCGCCCAGGATGTGGCTGATGGCCTCCGGCAGCGAAGGGATCAACGCGTCGGTGGCAAGAAGTTCCTGAAATTTCATGGGGCCTCCCGGAGGATGGGCAATGGTAGCCGCGCCCAGCCTTGCTTCGCCAGCAGCGAGTCGTAGAAGCCCGGCCTGGTCGCACCGGGAACAGCAGGAATGGATTCTTGGTGAGAGCAATCCCGAAGCTCCCTTCTCACAGGCAAGAGGCATCCCGATGAAATTTCTCGATGACATCGGCGAGATGAGCGTGCGGCTGGCTGGCGCGATGTCGGTCGTCCAGCTCGAGGCTTCAGCTACTCCAGCGCATCGGCGTTCGCGGCCCTGAGCGGGTCCGACACCTCGAGCCAGTCGAGGTCGTTCTCCAGCGTGTGGAAGGCATCGTCGCCGATGCTCCCGGCGTCGCGCATTTCCAGCAGCACCTGACGGGCGGCCTGCAGCGCGGCGGTGTAGCCGCTGTCGTACTCGGCGCCGAAGCGGGCGAAGGGCGAGTCTGCGCCGTGCAGTGCACGGACCAGGTGCATCTTGAGGTTCTTGCGCACGAGTTCCATCACCGGGGAGCTGCCCGGCTCGCCCGCGGGAAGCTGGGCGAAGGCGGCCTGCAGCATGCGCTGGCGGGCTTCCTCTTCCTCGCGCGCCACCGGGTCGTCGTCCTGCAGCTTCAGCACACGCAGCAGCGGCTTCAGCGTGAGGCCGTTGATCAACAGCGTACCCAGCACGACAAGGAAGGCCGTCAGCACGATCAGGCCGCGGCCCGGGAAGTCGGCCGGCAGCGCCAGCGCAGCGGCCAGGGTGACGATGCCGCGCATGCCGGCCCAGGAGATGACGAGCCCGCTGCCCACGGTCGGCTGCAGCATCGGCCGGGGTGGGCGGAAGCCATGGCGGCGGTCGCACAGCCTCAGCACCGCGTTGAAGCTCATGTGCCAGACGACGCGCACGGCGATGACGGTGGCCAGCACGGACGCGGCGACGCCCAGGTACTGCTCGCGCATTTCCGGCGCCAGCTCCACCAGGATCGGGCGCAGTTGCAGGCCGATGAAGATGAAGGCGAAGATATTGAGCGCGAACACCACCGTGGCCCACACCGCATTGGTCGGGATGCGGACGCGTGCCGGCATGCGCTCGGGTGCCAGGCGTGCCAGCGTCATCGCGAAGCAGACGGTGGTGAGCACGCCCGACAGGCCCAGATGCTCGGACAGCTGCCAGACGCTGAAGGTGCCGACGAACTGCAGGACGATGGCCGTGGGAATGTGCTGCACCCGCTCCAGCAGGCGCTGCACCAGCCAGCCCAGCACCGGGCCGGCAACCAGGCTGCCCAGCACGGCCAGCAGGAAGGCCGGTGCCATGGCCTGCGTCGAGAAACCACCGGCCGCCACGGCACCGACAGCGCCGCGGTAGATCAGCAGCGCGCTGGCGTCGTTCAGCAGGCTCTCGCCCTCGAGGATGCCCAGGATGCGCTGCGGCGGACGCAAGGGGCGCAGCACCGCCGTGGCCGCCACCGCGTCGGGCGGGGCCACGATGGCACCCAGTGCGATCGCCGCAGCCCAGGGCAGCGCCGGCACCATCGCGTGGGCCACCGCGGCCACGGCCGCCGTCGTGAGCCCCACCGCGACGATCACCAGGCTCGCCAGCGGCAGCCAGTTGTCCCGCAGGTCCCGCATCGAGGCGTCGTAGCCGGCGTCGACGAGGATGGGCGCCACGAACAGCGCCAGCACCAGTTCCGGCGGCAGGGTCAGGCTGGGCGCGCCGGGAATCAGCGCGAGCAGCGCGCCGCCGATGGCGAGGAACACCGGGTACGGTGCGCCGAGCCGCCGCGCGGCGGCGGCCAGCGCGACGGCGGCCAGGAAAAGGATGAGAACTTGTTCAAGAGCCTGCATCGCGCGGAGTATGGCGCGATCGTCTGCAGCAGCGCCGCGCCAGGATGTTGGTCTGGAAAGCGATGTCGTCGATCACGCGATGATGTCGGGGATGCGCTCGAGCACCTGGCCGCCACGGCCGGCCACTTCGGCCGCCGAGCGGGCCGGCTCGCTGGCCTGGCGCGCCTCGTAGTCGATGAAGGCGGCGGTGGCCTTCAGCAGCGAGGCCCGCAGCGGGAGGCTCGCGGTCACGTTCGCCCAGGTCGCCGGCCTGGGCGAGCGTCTGGCGCAGCCGGGAGAGCCAGCAGTGGAAGGCCTGCATCAGCTTGGCGCGCATGGGTTGCAAACGTTCATGGCGCGGCCTCGCTCAGTAGGTGATGGTGACGGTCACGGTGTCGGTGTGGGCCCCGGGGACGGCGTTGGCGATCGACGGCAGGCGGCCGTAGATGCTCAGCGTCTGCGCGCTGCCGGTACCGGTGCCGGCGGAGGTGCTGCTGGCGGTGCCGTCGCCCCAGACCGTCGAGCGGCCGGTGTCGGTGTAGAGCTGGTAGGCCAGCGTGTTGCTGCCGCTCTTCATCTTGCGGGTGCCGAAGTTGGAGGCACCGCCGGCGTTGGCACCGGCGTTCAGCGAAACGGTGTACGGCATCGTGTTCGAGCAGGTGACGGTCAGCGTCGAGGTCGCGTCCACCGGGGTCGGCGTGGCCAGCGAATCGATCGTGTTGCCGAAGTTCAAGGTCGTGCCCGAGACGGTGCAGGAGCTGATGACGGTGGCCGTCACCTGGAAGGTGTTGCCCGCCGTCAGGGCCATGGACAAGCCCGGCGACAGCAGGGCGGCAATCAGCAGAGTTCGCTTGAAGTTCATCATGGTCGTCTCGGCGATCACCTGTTTGGGCTTGCAGCCGGGGCGCAGACCTTTGAGTACGTTCGCCTGCACACCCCGCCACGCGGCGAAATGCGCGTTCATCTGGCCGATGAAACCGGCGAACTCAGGGTGGCTAGTCGAACTCCTGCCCGTACAGAGCCACCTTCGACGGTGCCGCATCGGCCACTTTCAGCAGCAGCGATGCTGAACCACAGGTAGGGTCGTACACGGTTGTCTGGTGCGTGGTGCGCGCTGTTGCAATACCAAGAAGGTGCGCGATGACACGGCTCACCTCGGCTGGTGTGTAAAACTGCCCTTTGCTCTTGCCACTTTCCGTGGCGAAGTGCTGCATCAGGTATTCATACGCATCGCCAAGAATGTCATCACCGTCGGCGCGGTTCTTCGAAAAATCCAGGGCCTTGTTTTCGAAGATGGCGACCAGGTCAGAGAGACGGTCCACCATCTCCTTGCCCGTGCCGAGCTTGGCCGCATCGTTGAAGTCCGGGACGTCGGACAGTGAAAGCTGCGGGTTGGCCTCCACCAGCGGCGCGATGATCTTCTTATTGATGCGGTCGCCGATGTCAGCCTTGCCTTTGAGCGCCACCATGTCGCTGAAACTTGCGCCGGGCGGGATCGTGAGCGGCTGATGGGGCTTGCCAGCGTACTTGTCGCTGACGTACTTGATGAACAACAGAACCAGCACGTAGTCTTTGTACTGACTGGCATCCATGCCGCCACGCAGGGCATCACAGCTCTGCCATAGCGATGAATACAGTTCGGATTTCTTGAGAGCCATCGGTCTGCGCTATTGAGCGCCCAGTGCGAGATCGCGCAAAGCTTTTGAATATACAAAAGGGCCGCTGTATTCAGCGGCCCTTTTTACCCGGCGAGGGAAAACCTCACTCCCACTCGATCGTCGCCGGCGGCTTGCTGCTCACGTCGTAGGTCACCCGGTTGATACCCCGGACCTCGTTGATGATGCGGCCCGAGGTCTTCTTCAGCAGCGCGTAGGGCAGTTCGGCCCAGTCGGCGGTCATGAAGTCGCTGGTCTGCACGGCGCGCAGCGCGACGACGTAGTCGTAGGTGCGGCCGTCGCCCATCACGCCGACGCTCTTCACCGGCAGGAAGACGGTGAAGGCCTGGGAGGTCAGCTCGTACCAGGTTTTTCCGGTGGCTTCGTCGCGATGGTTGCGCAACTCTTCGATGAAGATCGCATCGGCGCGACGCAGCAGGTCCGCGTACTCCTTCTTCACCTCGCCGAGGATGCGCACACCCAGGCCCGGGCCCGGGAACGGGTGGCGGTAGACCATGTCGGCCGGCAGGCCCAGGGCTACGCCCAGCGCGCGGACCTCGTCCTTGAACAGCTCGCGCAGTGGCTCCAGCAGCTTCAGGCCCAGTTGCTCGGGCAGGCCGCCGACATTGTGGTGGCTCTTGATCGTCGTGGCCTTCTTGGTCTTGGTGCCGCCGCTCTCGACCACGTCGGGGTAGATCGTGCCCTGGGCCAGGAAGGTCGCGCCCTTGACGGCCGGTCGGCCGTCAATACCCATCCTGCCCTCGTTGCCGGCCTTCAGCTTCTCGGCCTCGGCCTTGAACACGTCGACGAACAGGCCGCCGATGATCTTGCGCTTCTTCTCCGGATCGGCCACGCCGGCCAAGGCCCCGAGGAACATCTCTTCGGCCTGCACGCGAATCACCTTCGCATGCAGCTTGCCTTCGAACATCTCCATCACCATGTCGCCCTCGTTCAGGCGCAGCAGGCCGTGGTCGACGAAGACGCAGGTGAGCTGGTCACCGATCGCGCGGTGGATCAGCGCCGCCGCCACGCTGGAATCGACGCCGCCGGACAGGCCCAGGATCACTTCCTCGTCGCCGACCTGCTCGCGGATCTTGACGATCGCTTCCTCGATGTAGTCGCCCATGATCCAGTCGCCCTTGCAGCCGGCGATGTCGCGGACGAAGCGATGCAGCATTGCCTGGCCCTGCAGCGTGTGCGTGACCTCGGGGTGGAACTGCACGGCGTAGTAGCCCTTCTCCTCGTTCGCCATGCCGGCGATCGGGCAGCTCGGCGTGGAGGCCAGCAGCTTGAAGCCCTCGGGCAGCGCCGTGACCTTGTCGCCGTGACTCATCCAGACCTTCAGCATGCCGTGGCCTTCGGCGGTTGTGAAGTCGGCGATGTCCTTCAGCAGGGCCGTGTGGCCGTGCGCGCGCACTTCCGCGTAGCCGAACTCGCGGTGGTCGCTCCACTCGACCTTGCCGCCGAGCTGGACCGCCATCGTCTGCATGCCGTAGCAGATGCCCAGCACCGGCACGCCGGCGTCCCACACGGCTTGCGGCGCGCGCAGTTCGTGGTCTTCGTAGGTCGACGCGTGCGAGCCCGACAGGATGATCGCCTTCGGTGCGAAGCTCCTGACGAATTCATCGGACACGTCGTTCGGGTGGATCTCGCAATAGACCGCTGCCTCGCGCACGCGGCGCGCGATCAGCTGGGTGACTTGGGAGCCGAAGTCGAGGATCAGGACTTTGTCGTGTTGCATGGCGGTCAGGAGAGGGAGGAAGCGGCGGCGGGCGGCACGTCGGGCTGCTCGGCGAAGTAGCGCGCGGCGAAGTACAGCGACAGGAGCTGCAGCAGCGCGATGAAGAAGAAGGGCGCGCCGATGCGCAGGTCGGTCTTGGGCAGGTCGGCGACGAGGTACATCAGGCCCAGGCCGATCGGTGGCGCGATCACCGCCATCAGGCTGTTCAGCGCGGCGACGGCGCCCATGGTCTCGCCCTGGTTGCTGGCACTGGCGGCCTTGGAGATCTGGCTCTGCAGCGCCGGGCCGATGGCCGAGGCCAGGCCGCCAATGGCGATCAGCGCATAGACCATCCAGGCCTGCGTGGCCATGCCGATGCCGGCATTGGTGAAGATCGAAACCGCCAGCCCGAGCGTGACCACCCGGCTGACCGACACATGCTTCATCAGCGGCTTCAGCAACACACCCTGCATCAGCACCGACATCGCGCCGACGGCCAGCAGCGAGAGGCCATTCTCGAGCGGCCCCCAGCCGAGGCGATGGCCGGTGTAGAGGACCCAGCAGCTCTGCACGATCGTCTGCGCCAGGCCGCTGAACATGAACACGTACATCAGCGGTCCCACGCCGCGCAGCGCCTTCACGCGCGCCAGCACGCCGAAGGGATTCACGCGCTTCCAGTCGAACGGACGGCGCAAGTGAGGCGCCAATGATTCGGGCAGCACGAAGAAGCCGTAGAGCCAGTTGGCGATGGCCAGACTGCCGGCGACGAAGAAGGGCAGGTGCAGGTCGATGTGGCCCAGCAGGCCGCCGATCACCGGACCGAGGATGAAGCCCATGCCGAAGGCGGCGCCCAGCTGGCCGTAGCGCTGCGTGCGCTCCTCGGGCGGCGTGATGTCGGCCACATAGGCGTTGGCGATGGCGATATTGGATTGCATCGCCCCGCTGAACAGGCGCACGACGACGAGCATCCACAAGGCCGTGGCCATCGCCGTGACGAAGAAGGACAGGGCCAGGCCCGAGAAGCCGATCAGCATCACCTTGCGGCGGCCGTAGCGGTCGGACAGACCGCCGAGGATCGGCGAACTCAGGAAGTTGGCAATGCAGAAGGCCAGCGTCACCGCGAGCTGCGCCAGCGTGTGAGCCGATTCGCTGCTGGTGAAGGTGCCGACCAGGGGCGGCAGCACCGGGATGATCAGGCCGATCGAGATCATGTCGATCAGCACGGCGATCATGATGAAGCCCATGCCAGCGGCGCGCTTCGATGGCGGGCTCTGTACTGCTGTTGTCTCGCTGCTGCTCACTACTGCAATTCCTTAGAAACAACGAACGGGGCCGAAGCCCCGTTGGTCACATGGCTAACGCTCAATCTGCGCGGTAATTCGGCGCTTCCTTCGTGATTTGCACGTCGTGCACATGGCTTTCGCGGATGCCCGCCGAGGTGATCTCGACGAACTCGGCGCGGTCCTGCATCTGGTCGATGCTGGCGCAGCCGCAATAGCCCATCGAGGCGCGCAGGCCGCCGGCCATCTGGTAGACGATCGCGACCATCGAGCCCTTGTACGGCACGCGGCCTTCGATGCCCTCGGGCACCAGCTTGTCCGCGTTCGGGTTCGTCGTCTCGTCGTTTTCCTGGAAGTAGCGGTCGGCCGAGCCGGCCTTCATCGCGCCGATGGAGCCCATGCCGCGGTAGCTCTTGTAGGAGCGGCCCTGGAACAGGATGACCTCGCCCGGCGCTTCTTCCGTGCCGGCGAACATGCCGCCCATCATCACGGTGCTGGCACCGGCGGCGATGGCCTTGGCGATGTCGCCCGAGTAGCGGATGCCGCCGTCTGCGATCAGCGGCACGCCGGTGCCCTTCAGCGCGGTAGCGACATAGTCGATCGCGGTGACCTGCGGCACGCCGACGCCGGCGACGATGCGCGTGGTGCAGATCGAGCCCGGGCCGATGCCGACCTTGACGCCGTCGGCGCCGGCCTCGACCAGCGCCAGCGCGGCCGCGCCGGTGGCGATGTTGCCGCCGATCACGTCGACCTGCGGGAAGTTCTGCTTGACCCAGCGCACGCGCTCGATCACGCCGGCGCTGTGGCCGTGGGCGGTGTCGACGATCAGCGCATCGACGCCGGCCCTGACCAGCAGTTCGACCCGCTCCTCGGTGCCCTCGCCCACGCCGACGGCAGCGCCGACGCGCAGCTTGCCCTGCGCATCACGCGCCGCGTTGGGAAAGTTGGTCTGCTTGGTGATGTCCTTGACGGTCATCAGGCCGCGCAGCTCGAAGTCGTCGCTCACCACCAGCACGCGCTCGAGCTTGTGCTTGTGCATCAGCGCCTTGCCCTCGGCCAAGGTGGCGCCTTCGCGCACGGTGATCAGGCGCTCGGCCGGGGTCATGATCTCGCTGACCGGGGCGTCCATGCGGGTTTCGAAGCGCAGATCGCGGCCGGTAACGATGCCGACGACGCGCTTGCCCTTCAACACCGGCAGGCCGGAAATGCCGTGCTGTTCCGACAGCGCCTTGGCCTGGCGCACCGTCGACTCGGGTGTGATCGTGATCGGATCGCGCAGTACGCCCGACTCGTAGCGCTTGACGCGCGCCACCTCGGCAGCCTGCTGCTGGGCGGTGAGGTTCTTGTGGACAATGCCGATGCCGCCCTCCTGCGCGATGGCGATCGCCAGGCGCGCTTCGGTCACCGTATCCATGGCCGCGGAGACCAGGGGCAGATTCAGCTCGATGTTGCGGGAAAGCCGGGTGGCAAGGCTGGTGTCGCGGGGCAACACCTGGGAGAACGCTGGCACCAACAACACATCGTCGAAGGTGAGCGCTTTTCCAAGAAGGCGCATGAGGGAAGCTCCAGTCGCAAAGCGGCATTATACGGAGTTGGTCATTACCCCTGCTTACGCGGGGTGGCCGGTACACTTTGCCGATGCTCAAGCCCCTGCATTACCCGGCGCTGCTAGCCGCCCTGCTAACGCTCAGCCTCATCGGACCGGCGCAGGCCCAGTGGAAGTGGCGCGATACGGCCGGCAAGATCCAGTACAGCGATCGCCCGCCCCCGCCCGGCGTGCAGGACAAGGACATCCTGCAGCGTCCGCCCGGCCAACAGCTGCGCGTCGTCACCGTCTCACCGCCAGGCACCGCGCCCAGCGCACCGCCGCCCGCCCCGATCGCCAGCGGCCCGAGCAAGGCCGAGCAGGATCAGGCCGCTCGCCAGAAACAGCAGGAACAGGAACAGCTCGCCAAGCAGAAGGACACGGAGCGCAAGAACGCCCAGACCAAGCGCGAGAACTGCGCCCGCGCCCAGGAGAACATGAAGATGCTGCAGGACGGCGTGCGCATCAACCGGCTCAACGACAAGGGCGAGCGGGTGTTCCTGGACGATGCCCAGCGCGCGCAGGAGACGCAGCGCACGCAGGACACGATCAACAGCGAGTGCCGCTGAACCCGCCGCTGGACTAACGCGTTACTACCGCGTTAGTTGCGCCGGCGGCTGTGCCAGGTCGTCCACCGACTGCCCCTGCGCCGCCAGCAACTTCTCCAGCGCCGGCAGCAACGGGCCCAGGCGCTCGTCGAGCGCGTCGCGCACCGTGTCGACGAAGACCTGCGTCGAGCGCTCGATCTCGATGTTCAGTTCGGCTCCGACGCCCTTGTCCGCGAAGGTCGTCATCCGCAGCGTCTCGGGGATCAGCCAGACCTCAAACCAGTTGGCCTTGCGATCGGCCTCGGCCACCGTGAGGCTCGCGCCGTTGATCGCGATATAGCCCTTGGCGAAGATGTAGCGCATCCACTGCGGCGGCACGGCGATGCGCAGCACGTGGTTGTTCTCCGGTTGGCGGATCGCGGCGACGCTCGCCTTGAAATCGATGTGGCCGGACAGCGGATGGCCGCCGATCTCCGCGCCGTCGCGCGCGGCGCGTTCGACGTTGATCGGGCTGCCCTCCGCCAGCGCGCCCAGCGTGGTCAGGTTCAGGCTCTGCTGCATCACGTCGAAGTCCGCCTGGTCCGCGCCGCGCAGCGCGGTGACGGTCAGGCAGACGCCGTCGCAGGAGACGCTCGCGCCGATCTCCAGCCCTTCGCAAAACCCCTTCGGGAAACCCAGCGTGAAGCTGCGCAGGCCGGGGCGGTCGGTGATAGCGTCGACGCGGGCCACGCCTTGGACGATGCCGGTGAACATCAGTGCTTTCCTTTCCAGGTCTCGGGCGCGAAGCCCACGGTCAGCGAGCCATCGGCCCACTCGACGATCGGCCGCTTGATGACGCTCGGGTTCGCTGTCAGCACCGGCGTGGCGCTGGCCGCGTCGGTGACGCTTTCCTTCGTCGCGTCGTCCAGCTTGCGCCAGGCCGTGCCAGAGCGGTTGACGACCTTGTCCCACCCCAGTTGCGAAAACCAGCGCGGCAAGTGATCGGCCGGAACGCCCGCCTTCTTGTAGTCGTGGAACTCGTAGTCGATGCCCTGCTCCGCGAGCCAGGCGCGCGCACGCTTGATGGTGTCGCAGTTCGGAATGCCGTACATGATGGTCATAGGCGCGCACGCTACCATCATTCAAAATGCCCCCACGCTCACTCCGTTCACTGCCCCCCGAGGGGGCGCGCTGCGCCTTCGGGCGGCCGGGCGGCGCAGCATGATCGACTGGCTCGACGAGGACTCTCTCGCCTTCCCCCCGACCACCCGCGCGCTGGGCCCGGAAACCGATGCGCCGGGACTGCTCGCCGCCGGCGGCGACCTCTCGCCGGAGCGCCTGCGCGCGGCCTATTCGCGCGGCATCTTCCCCTGGTACGGCGCGGGCCAGCCGCCGCTGTGGTGGTCGCCCGATCCGCGCATGGTGCTGAAGACCGCGGACTTCAAGCTCGCCCGCTCGCTGCGCAAGACGGTGCAGCACTTCGCCGCCAAGCCGGGCTGCGAGATCCGCGTCGACGCTGCCACGCCCGAGGTGCTGCGCGCCTGCGCCAACGCGCCGCGCGAAGGCCAGTCCGGCACCTGGATCCTGCCGGAAATGCAGGCCGCCTATCTCGCCTGGCAGCGGCGCGACGGCGCAGTGCACAGCATCGAAACCTGGATCGACGGCGAGTTGGCCGGCGGCCTCTACGGCATCAACCTCGGGCGGATGTTCTTCGGCGAATCGATGTTCATGCGCCGCACCGACGCCTCCAAGATCGCGCTGGCCGCCCTGGTGTGCCTGTGCCGCGCGCATGGCATCGCCTGGATCGACTGCCAGCAGAACACCCGGCACCTGGCCTCGCTCGGTGCGGCAGAAGTCGCACGCGCGGCGTTCGAAGCCCATCTGGAGGCCACGGTGACGCAGCCTGCACCGGGCGATTGGTCCTATCATCCTTCGCTGTGGGCCCACCTGCTGCCGGATCGCTCCTGACGTGACCTACCCCAAAGACCTCCCGCTGGCCGAACTGCAGTTCTACGCGACTGCCGCCTATCCGTGCAGCTACCTGCCGCAACGGCAGGCGCGCTCGCAAGTGGCCACGCCCAGCCACCTCATTCATGCGGACGCCTATTCGGGACTGGTGGCCGCGGGCTTCCGGCGCAGCGGCCTGTTCACCTACCGACCCTATTGCGACAACTGCAAGGCCTGCGTGCCGCTGCGCGTTCCGGTGGACGAATTCAAGCCCTCGCGCAGCCAGCGCCGTGCGCTCAAGCGCCATGCCGACCTGCAGGCGCGCGTGATGCGCCTGGGCTTCAGCCAGGAGCATTACGAGCTCTACCTGCGCTACCAGGCCGGCCGGCATTCGGGCGGCGGCATGGACCAGGACAGCGTCGAGCAGTACACGCAGTTCCTGCTGCAAAGCCGGATCAACTCGCGGCTGGTGGAGTTCCGCGACGCCACCGGGCGGCTGAAGATGATCTCGATCCTGGACATCCTGAGCGACGGCCTGTCGGCGGTCTACACCTTCTACGAGCCCGAGGACGACACCAGCTATGGCGTCTACAACGTGCTGTGGCAGATCGAGCAGACCCGCGAGTTGAAGCTGCCGCACCTGTACCTGGGCTACTGGATCGCCGAGAGCCCGAAGATGGCCTACAAGGCGGGCTACCGGCCGCACCAGTTGCTGCGCGACGGACGCTGGAGCACCGCTCCGTCGGAGTAACTTGTTAGCCGCGCTGACCGCTACGCTCGTCGGGCAGCAGGCAGGCCTCGGCGACCTGCAGTTCGTTGTCCTTGGCGAAGTTCATCACGAAGTCCCAGGCCATCGGCTCCAGCTCGCGCAGCGCCTCGTTGACGATCACGCACTTCACGCCGTTGATCACCCGCGGCACGCACAGCGGCGAGTAGCCGATGTGCGAACCCAACCCGCCCGGCACGCCACCGGGCCGGAAGCAGGACATCACGCCGGCCAGCCGCTCCGACCAGTCGCTGGGCCGAAAGGTGCGGCCATCCCGGGTCACGCCCTGGATGAAGACTTCGCGGGGTTTGGGAGCAGAACTCATGGGTCGGATGGGCGCCGCGCAGGGGACGGAAGGGGCGCGACGGGCGCTATTGTGCCTTGGATGTGTTGCGGCGCAGCACGGCCACGGATTTGCCCCGGCGTCGAGCCTGCGCCTTAGAATCGTCGCGCGCGGGTCACTCGTTTCGATCCGCGCTTTTCTTTTTCCAACCCTTTTCGAGAAAGCCCCGATGAACGCTGCTGTCCCCTCGTCGTCCGAGCCGCACGTGATGCAAACCTATGGCCGCCTGCCCGTCGCCCTGTCGCACGGCCAGGGCTGCTGGGTCTGGGACACGACCGGCCGACGATACCTGGACGGTCTCGCGGGCATCGCGGTCAACACGCTGGGCCATGCCCATCCGCGCCTGGTGCCGGCGCTGCAGGACCAGGTCGCCAAGCTGATCCACACCAGCAACTACTACCTGGTGCCGCTGCAGGAGACGCTGGCGGCCAAGCTGACCGAACTGTCCGGCCTGACCAATGCCTTCTTCTGCAACAGCGGCCTGGAAGCGAACGAGGCCGCGCTGAAGATCGCCCGCAAGTTCGGCCATGACCGCGGCAACACGAGCCCGGAGATCATGGTGTTCGAAGGCGCCTTCCACGGCCGCTCGATCGCCACGCTGTCGGCCACCGCGAACCCGAAGATCCACGCCGGCTTCGGCCCGCTGGTGCCCGGCTTCGTGCGCGTGCCGCTGAACGACCTGGCCGCCGTCGAGGCCGCCGTCAAGGCGCATCCGAACATCACCGCGATCTTCCTGGAGACGATCCAGGGCGAAGGCGGCATCAACCCGGCGCGCATCGAGTTCCTGCAGGGCCTGCGCCGCATCTGCGACACGCACGACCTGCTGCTGATGCTCGACGAAGTGCAGTGCGGCATCGGCCGCACCGGCAAATGGTTCGCGCACCAGTGGGCCGGCATCGTTCCGGATGTGATGCCGCTGGCCAAGGGCCTGGGCTCGGGCGTGCCGATCGGCGCCGTCGTCTGCGGCCCGCGCGCCGCCCGCGTGATGGGCCCGGGCAACCATGGCACGACCTTCGGCGGCAACCCGCTGGCGATGCGCGCCGGCGTCGAGACGCTGACGATCATGGCCGAGGACGGCCTGCTCGCCAACGCGGCAAAGATCGGCGCGCAGATCAAGGCGGGCCTGGAAGCGGGCCTGGCCGGCGTCGAGGGCTTCGTCGAGGTACGCGGCCAGGGCTTGATGATCGGCGTGGCGCTGGACCGCCCCTGCGGCGCGCTCCTGGGCCAGGCGGTCGACGCCGGCCTGATGATCAGCGTCACCGCGGACCGCGTCGTGCGCCTGCTGCCCGCGCTGATCATGACGAGCGACGAGGCCGCCCAGCTCGTGGGCATCCTGGTGCCGCTGATCAAGCGCTTCCTGGCCCAGCCCAAACCATGAAGCCGGGGAACTCGCTGATGCGCCACTACCTGCAGTTCAAGGACTTCCGGGCCGAGGAATACACGCACCTGTTCGAGCGGGCCGCGACGATCAAGCGACGCTTCAAGAACTACGAGAAGTACCAGCCGCTGCAGGACCGCACGCTGGCCATGATCTTCGAGAAGGCCAGCACGCGCACCCGCGTCAGCTTCGAGGCCGGCATGTACCAGATGGGCGGCTCGGTCGTGCACCTGACGACCGGCGACAGCCAGCTGGGCCGCGCCGAGCCGGTCGAGGACAGCGCGCGCGTGATCTCGCGCATGGTCGACATCGTGATGATCCGCACCTTCGAGCAGACGAAGATCGAGCGCTTCGCCGCCCACTCGCGTGTGCCGGTCATCAACGGCCTGACCAACGAGTACCACCCCTGCCAGATCCTGGCCGACCTGTTCACCTTCATCGAGGTGCGGGGCATGAACCAGCGCGGCGTCGTCGACCCCGGCTGCCTGAAGGGCCGCGTCGTCGCCTGGGTCGGCGATGGCAACAACATGGCCAACACCTGGCTGCAGGCGGCGGAGGTGCTCGGCTTCACGGTCCACGTCAGCACACCCAGCGGCTACGAGATCGACCCGGCCGTGGCCGGCGTCAAGGATGCGTCCTGCTACAAGGTCTTCAAGGACCCGATGGACGCCTGCCGCGGCGCCGACCTGGTGACGACCGATGTCTGGACCAGCATGGGCTACGAGGCCGAGAACGAGGCCCGCCGCGCCGCCTTCGCCGACTGGTGCGTGGACACCGAGATGATGGCCGTCGCCAAGCCCGACGCCCTCTTCATGCACTGCCTGCCCGCGCACCGCGGCGAGGAGGTGGCCGCGGATGTGATCGACGGGCCGCAGTCGGTCGTCTGGGACGAGGCGGAAAACCGCATGCACGTGCAGAAGGCCTTGATGGAATACCTGCTGCTCGGCCGCATCGGTTGAGCACGGCATGACCAAGACTGCAGTCATCACCGACATCCACTCGAACCGCCAGGCGCTCGAGGCGGTGCTGGCGGACGCCGCGGCCAAGGGCGCGCGGCGCTACGCCTTTCTCGGCGACCTGGTCGGCTATGGCGCGGACCCGGGCTGGGTCGTCGACACGGTGGCCGGTCTCGTGCGCGAGACCGGCGCCGTCGCGATCATGGGCAATCACGACGAGGCCGCGGTGCGGGGCGACGCGCCGGCCATGCGCGACGAGGCCCGCCTGGCGCTCGCCTGGACCCACGCGCAGCTCCAGCCGGCGCAGCGCGCCTTCCTCGCCGCGCTGCCGCTGAGCGTGCACGAGGGCGAGGCGCTCTACGTCCACGCCAACGCCTTCGCCCCGAAGGACTGGGAGTACATCACCGGCCGCATGGAGGCGATGCGCAGCCTGCACGCGACGAACGCCCGCTACACCTTCTGCGGCCACATGCACGAACCGATGCTCTACCACCTGTCCGGCACCGGCAAGGCGGGCGACTTCAAGCCGCAGCCGGGCGTGGCGATCCCGCTGCTGAGCCACCGGCAGTGGCTTGTGATCCCCGGCTCCTGCGGCCAGCCGCGGGACGGCAACCCGGCCGCCGGCTACGCGCTGTTCGACCCGCAGCGCCAGGAGCTCAGCTTCGAGCGCGTGCCCTACGACGCCGAGACCGCTGCGGCCCGCATCCGCGCCGCCGGCCTGCCCGAACGCTTGGGCGATCGGCTGCTCACCGGCCAGTAGCCTCGTCCCTGCCATGACCCAGGACGCCCCGCCCAGCATCCTCGAACTGCCTTCGATGGCGGCGCTGGAGCCGGGCATGGTGCTCGACGGCTTCCGCCTCGACGCCCAACTGCACCAGGGCGGCATGGCCAACCTTTGGTCCGTCACCCGGCTCGATGAAAGGCCTCCCGGCGAGGACTTCCCGCTGATCATGAAGGTGCCGCGGATCAAGGGCGGCGAGGATCCGGCCACCATCGTCGGCTTCGAGGTCGAGCAGATGCTGATGCCGGCGCTGCACGGCCCGCATGTGCCGCGCTACGTGGCGCGCGGCGACTGGACGCGCCAGGCCTACGTCGTGATGGAGCGCATCGACGGCCCGACCTTGCGGCCCAAGCTGGACGAAGCGCCGCTGCCGCTGGACGAACTGGTGGACCTCGGCGCCCGCGTCGCGCTGGCGCTGCATGCGCTGCACAAGCAGCACCTGATCCACCTGGACGTGAAGCCCAGCAACATCATGTTCCGGCCAGATGGCACCGTCGTCATGGTCGACTTCGGCCTGTCGCGGCACGACCACCTGCCGGACCTGCTGGAGGAGGAGTTCTCGCTGCCGATGGGCACCGGGCCCTATATGTCGCCGGAGCAGGTGCAGTTCGTCCGCAACGATCCGCGCAGCGACCTGTTCGCGCTGGGCGTCATGCTCTACCACCTGGCCACCGGCGAGCGCCCGTTCGGCCAGCCGACCTCGGTGCGCGGCCTGCGCAAGCGGCTCTACCTGGAGCCGGTGCCGCCGCGTGCGATCAACCCCGACATCCCGCCCTGGCTGCAGGAGATCATCCTGCACTGCCTGGAGGTCAGGCCCGAGCGCCGCTACCCGAGCGCCGCGCAACTGGCCCTGGACCTGCGCCAGCCGCTGGGCGTGCAGTTGACGCGCCGCGCCGACAAGCTCGCCCGCAGCGGCACGCTGAGCAACCTGCGGCGCTGGTTCTTCGCGCTGGGCAGCGAGCCGCCGCCGAAGGCGCAGGCCGGCGAGCAGGTGGCACGCAGCCCGATCGTGATGGCCGCAGTGGATGTCGAGGACGCGACGCCGGAGTTGCTCTCGCAGCTGCGCGAGGTCGTGCGCCGCATCGTGCAGACCGAGCCCGGCGCGCGGCTGGCCTGCGTCAGCGTGATGAAGACGGCGCGGCTCGGCGTGGACGAGCTGACCGACAAGGAAGGCCGCAGCCTGCATGTGAAGAAGCTGATCGGCCTGCAGCACTGGGCGCGGCCGATCAGCCGCAGCTTGAAGCTGGAGGACGGGCGCCTGACCTTCCACGTGCTGGAGGCGCCGGACACCGGCGACGCGATCGTCGAGTTCGCCAGCAAGAACGGCGTGGACCACATCGTGATGGGCGCCCGCGCCCATTCGACCTTGCAGCGCTACCTCGGCAGCGTGTCCTCGCAGGTGCTGACGGAGTCGACCTGCACCGTCACCGTGGTGCGCGAAACGCAGTAAGTCAGCAGGCGGTTACTTGCCGAGCACCCTCGCCTCGGCCTTCACCTCGACGGTCTGGCGCTTCTTGTCCCTGCCTTCGAAGACCAGGGTCAGCGGCACCGTGTCGCCCGCCTTGATCGGCGCCTTCAGCTCCATCATCATCACGTGGAAGCCGCCGGGCTTGAGTTCCACCGTCTTGCCGGCCGGCAGCGGCAGGCCCGAGTCGAGTTCGCGCATCTTCATCACGTCGCCCTGCATGGCCATCTCATGGATCTCGACCATGCCGGCAGCGGGCGAGCTGACGCTGACGAGCCGGCTGTCCTCGGCCGCACGCAGCGAGAAGAAGGCGCCCGTGGACTTCTGCTGCGCCACGGTGGCGCGCACCCAGGGCTTCTCGACCACGACCTGCTGGGCCTGGGCGGCCACAGCACCGAATGCCAGCAAGCCGGCGATCACGAGCATGTTGATCTTCATGCCCGCATCCTAAACTGCCGGCATGTCCAACCCCTGCATCAGCTGCGGCGCCTGTTGCGCCAGCTTCCGCGTCGACTTCGCCCGCGAGGAGCTGCAATCCGAGGGCGGCTGCGTGCCCGATGGCCTTGCCGTCGAGCTGACCGGCACGCTCGCCCGCATGCGTGGCACCGACCACGCGAAGCCCCGCTGCGCCGCATTGACCGGGACCGTTGGCGTCAAGGCCTCCTGCGGCATCTACGAATGGCGCCCGGGGCCCTGCAGGGAATTCGGGCTGCGCGCGCCAATGGGCTTCGGCGACGAGGCCTGCACCCGCGCGCGGGCGCGGCACGGCCTGCCGCCATTGGACTGACAACGCGCGCTTATTCGACCCGCTTGATGCGGCCCGGCTCGACCTGATCGACAGCCTCGGGATGGGCCGCGAGGTACTCGAGCATCGCGTCCAGGTCCACGCCCAGCACCGTCCGATCGCGCCCCTGGCGCATCACGGCCAGGCCCTCGCCGCCGTCGGCCATGAAGCCGTTGGCGACGACGCGGTAGTTGCGGGCATCGTCGAGCGGCTGGCCGTCGACCTTGACCTCCACCAGACGGGCGCTGCCGTCCGCCCCACGGGCCCAGGTGTAGCGCAGGCTGCTGGACGGCTGCAGCAGGCGCGGCGCGGACGTGCCGCGCGGCAGCTGGTTCGTCAGCAGCTCGCGCAGCTGCGCGCCGCTCAGGGTCAGTGCGACCAAATCGTTATGGAAGGGCTGGATCGCCGTCAGCTCGCTGAGGTTGACCGGGCGGGCCGGCGTGGCCTCCAGGTCGGTGCGGATGCCGCCGAGGTTCATCAGCGCGACGATCGGGCCGGCTTGAACCGTGTCGTGGGCGCGCGCATAGGCGGCCTGCGAGTCGGCGATCAGGTTGCCGAGGCCCGCATCGCCCATCGGGTCCGCGGGCGTACGGCGCAGGCCGTGGGCCAGCGTCGCGATCGGGCGCAGGCGCACCGGCTCGGTCAGCTTCTCGGCCTCGGCCTCCAGTGCAGCGAAAGCCGGCGCCGGCGTGTAGCGCGACTGCAGCACGGGCACGTTGACGGCCTGTGCGTCCAGCACATGGCCCTGGCCGTCGACCTTCAGCGTGGTCTGCGTCACCCAGGCACCGAAGCTGCCGGCCTGGACCAGCAGGCGGCCATCCACCTTGCAGGTGTAGGCCATGTGGCTGTGACCGCTGACGATCATGGCGTACTCTGGCGAGAGGCGATGGGCGATGTCCACGCCGCGGCCGCCCAGACCCGTGCAGGCATACGTGGGATCGTTGGCCGGGCCGCGCCACTCGGCACCTTCGTGCATCACCGCCACCAGCACCTGCGCGCCCTTGGCGCGCAGCTCGGGCACGAGTGCATTGAGCGTCTCGGCTTCGTCGGAGAAGCGCAGGCCTTCCATGTTGCGCGGCAGCGAGACGCTGGGCGTGTTCTTCGTGACGACGCCGACGAAGGCCAGCTTCAGGCCATCGACCTCGCGGATCACGTAGCTCTGGAACGGGTGCTTGCCGGTCGCGGTCTCGACCAGATTCGCGGCCAGGTAGGGGAAGTGCACGCCCGCATAACCCGGCAGCGGGCAGCCGCCAGCCGGGCAGCGGCCGGCGAGCTTGTCCTGCAGCGCGGGCAGACCGCCGTCGAGCTCGTGGTTGCCCAGAGCCGAGGCGACGATGCCGAGCTTGTCGAAGGCCACGAGGCTGGGCTCATCAGCGAGCAGGGCCGAGTTCTGCGGCGAAGCGCCGATCAGGTCACCGGCGGCCACGACGAGGGCGCCCGGGTGCTCGGCTCGCAGGCTGTCGAGTGCCGCGGCCAGGTACGGAATGCCGCCGGCCGGCGCAGGCTTGCCCAGGCTGCCGTCCGCCTCGGGCAGGCGCAGCATCGCGGGCACGGGCGCGCGGGACTGGATGAAGCCATGGAAGTCGTTGATCGACAGCAGGGTGAGCGTGCGCGGTGCAGCCGGGGGCGCAGGCGCGGTTGCACAACCTGCAAGCCAGACCGCCGATGTAGCCAGCGTCAGGGCTGCGGCGCGAGACAGGAAGGATGTCTTCATGATCACTTCAGCGTTTCGTTGAGCACCTCGGCCAGGCGGCCCGCGGCCAGGCGGACCCGCTCTTCGGCATAGGCGCGCTTGGCGTCGAGGTAGGTACCGCCGATCTTGTGCTGCGGCTGACCGTCGCTATCCGCCGGATACACGCCTTGCGCGTTGACGCCCTTGCAGGATTCGACGGCCCAGTCGACCGGTGTGCCCAGCGTCTGCGGCGTCAGCTGGGGGATGCCGTCCTGCTGCAGCTTGGCGGCGTATTTCTCCGGCGTGAGCATCGCCGATTCGAGTTCGTAGTAGTCCCACACCGCATGCAGATTGGTGGGGATGGGCTCGCCCGGGACGCGGCGCTTGGCACCCTGGAAATCCGGCGGAGTGGCGGTGCGCAGGCTGATCTGGTACTTGTTGCCGCCGGCATCGTCGTGGCCCTCGGCGTCCTGCCGGGAGCCGGCGTGCAGCGGCTGGTGCACGTCACCGATGAAGTGAACGACGAACTTCAGCGCGGTGCGGCGCGCCTCGGGCGTTTGCGTGGTGTCGGCGAGGATCTTGCGCTGCGCATCGATCGCAGCGATCACGCAGTCATCGCCGGGGCAATCCACCGGCGGCCTGTACTCGCAGCGCTGGGGATCCAGGTCGATGTAATGCCACTTGGAGGTCTTCTTGCCGAGGTCCGGATCGCTGCTGCGCAGCCCGTCGGCCCAGGAAGCCACGCCGGCCAGCGTCGGATCGGGTTCGCCCTGGAGCAAGGCTGTCACCTGCTGCTGGGCGGCGGGGGTCAGCTGGGCCTGCGCCAGATCGCCCACCAGCCAGTGGCCAAGACGGCTCCAGGCGAAGGCGTTGGGAGCGGCGAGCACGGAGGCTGCGGCGAGGGTGGTCAAGGTGCGGCGGAGCCGCTTGCGCAATGTTGTCGTGTTCATGTGCGGTCCTGTGAGACTGCAGTAGCGCTGCTGCGCCACAAATGGGAAGGCCCTGCCAGAAGGCAGGGCCATGTATTCGGCGCTTGATGCTCAGCGCTGGCCCAGGCCGCTGAAGGTGTCCTTCGGGTAGACGTCCCACTCAACGGTCGGGTCCCATGCCTCATCCAGGGATGGTGTGCCACGCACGATGCCTGCCTTGCGACGCAGTGAATGGTCCACCGTCAACATGGTGCCGGAGGAATCGGCCGCCCCCCAACCCGAGACCGGGCCGGTGCCGCCAGTGGCGAGGTCGGTCGTCGCGCCGAAGGCGTCGATCACAGTGCCCGACTTCAGTAGGAACACCGTGTCATTGCCGTTGAAAGAAATCACCTGATGACCATTGGTGGAAGCGAAAGTGCCGTCCGCCTGGGTCTGCGTGCCACTGGCGCTGACCGCCGATGTTAGCGATGCTGCCGACGAGGCGTTGTAGATCACCAGCGTCTTACCGGCGGGCAAGGTGCCGGTCAACGCCAGCATTTGCGTTGCAGTAGACGACACCGGTACACCGGAGGCGTTTCGCGACCACATCTGGATCGAATAGGCGCTCAGGTCCACCGCGCTCGAGGTCGGGTTGTAGATTTCCAGCGCCTTGTTGTTGCTGGAGCCTTCGACGTACTCGCTGATGAACAGTTCAGGCGTGGGGCCACTGGCGCTGATCGTGATGCTGCCAGTCTTCTCCGCCGGTGTACTCCCCGCGCCGCCGGCCAGCACCATGTCGATGGTGTAGCTGCCCGCCGCCGCGTAGGTATGCGACAGGGTGGCAGAGCTGACGACCGGTGTCTCCGTCACGCCGTCACCCCAGTTCACCGACAGCGCCGTGCCATCCGTGGCCGTGATGCCGGTAACGCTCACCGCCGTGCCTGCCACACCGGTGGTCGGCAGCGTGGCCGCCAGCACCGGCTGGGCGATGGCGTTGATCGTGACGTCGCCCTTCTTCTCGGACGACGTGCCGTTCGCGCCGCTCAGCACCAGGTCGATGGTGTAGCTGCCCGCGCCGGCATAGGTGTGCGTCAGGCTCGTCGAACTGGCTGCCGGCGTTTCCTTCGTGCCATCACCCCAGTCCACCGACAGCGCCGTGCCGTTGGCGGCCGTGATGCCGGTGATGCTCAGCGCCGTCCCTGCCGTGCCGGTGGTCGGCAGCGTGGCCGCCAGCGACGGCGCGGGGCTGACCGCGACGGCCCCCTTCAGCTCGGCGGCCGGGCCCCAGCCGAGCACGGCCAGGTCGATGGTGCAACTGCCCGCCTTCACGCAAGTCGCCGTCGAGGCATAGGTGTGCGTGAGGCTGGTCGGGATGGCCGCCGGCGCGTCCTGCGTGCCGTCACCCCAGTCCACCGTCAGCGCCGCCGCGTTGGTGGCCGTGATCCCGGTGATGCTCACCGGAGCGGTGGCCGTGGCCGCGGTGGGCAGCGTTGCGGACAAGGTCGGCGGGGTGTGACCGCCGCCGTCGCCAACGTCGCTGCTGCCGCCACCGCACCCGGACAGCACGGCGAATACGACCGCCGCCGCGCTCGTCATACAAAATTTGAACGTCTGCATCAAGAAATTCCTTACGAAGCCAGTGCAATCACTGGCAAGACAAACATAGACCTGGAAGGCTTGCCCGTCGGATCAGTCGAACGAAGCGCTCAAGGTGAGCATCACGGAGCGCGAAGGCAGCAGGTTGTAGGTCGAGGCGCTGGCGTACAGGGGCTTGCCCGTGGTCGCGTCAACCGGCAGACCCGCATTGCTGGACAGGAAGTTGGTCGCGCTGGCGAAGGTCACGGCCTTGCGGTCGGTCAGGTTGGTCACGTTGACCTTCAGCTTGACCTTGTGCGCCCAGGAGGCGAGATCGCCGAAGTTCCAGCCAGCGTTGAGGTTCACCGTGGTGTAGCCGGGCGCCCTTTCGGTGTTGACCCAGTCCGCCCAGTACCCGCCGCGGTACTTCGCGTTCATGCTCATCCAGAACGGACCGTTGTGATAATTCCCACCGAAGGCGACGGTGTTCTTCGGGACGTCCACGAAGGACTTGCCCGCGGTCGGATAGGTGCCGTCGCCCAGGGCGAAGGTGTCCTGCATGATGGTGGACTCGGTGTAGGCGTAGGACGCGTACAGGCTCAGGTCACGATGGATCTTGTAGCTGACTTCGGCGTTCACGCCGCGCTGATGCAGCACCGGCACCGCCAGGTACACGGTCTGGCCGCTGGCGCTGTCGAAGCCGCTGACCGACTTGTTCTTCAGGTTGGCGGCGTAGGCGTCAACACTGGCGCCCAAGGCACCGCGGTAGTAGCGCCAACCCAGGTCCACCGTGTCGGCGGTTTCGGGCTTGGTGACGGCCAGCTTGTCCAGCGCCGCCTGCAATTGCGCCGGGGTGTAGCCGCTGAATGCAACTTCGTCCGGATGCTGCTCGTAGAACGCACGCACCGCATCGCTCTGCGTGACGACACCGTTGACCGGCGCGCGGAAGCTGCGGCCATAGCCGGCGTAGAACTGGTTGGCGCTGTCGAACTGGTACTTCACACCCGCCGTCGGGGTGAACTTGTTCCAGGTGTGGCTGCTTTCGCCGCCGAACTGACCCGCGTAGGCGAGGCTCGCCGAAGCCGGGTGCGAGCCGTAGTACTGGTAGCCGAAGCCTTCGCGGGTGACGTTGGTGTACGCGGCGCCCACCTTCACCGTCCACTTGTCGTTCGGCGTCCATTCGTTGCTGATGAAGGCGCGCTTCAGCGTGGTGGTGGTGTAGTCGAAGAACTTGTACTGCGGTGCGCCGCCGTCGGTGTAGCTGACCAGATTGCTTTGGCCCCAGATGTCGAGCGGGTTGCCGTTCGCATCCACCTTGCTGTAGGTGTTGAACTGCTGCTGGCGCGGCCGGTCGATCCAGACGCCGTAGGTGAGGGTGTCGGTATCGCCGAAGTCCTGGATCAGCTTGGCGATCACGCCCGGACGCCAGGTGTTGGAGCCGGAGTACGAATACACCACATCCTTCTGGCCGTTCGTGAAGCCGTCGCCGTACAGGTCGTAGTTGATGTAGTTGAAGCGGCCGACGTTGGCGGTCGAGGTGCTTTCGGTGACGTAGCCACCGCCGCCGGCGCCGCCGGTGCCGTACTGGAAGTAAGGCACCACGGACAGGTGCAAGGAGTCGTTCAAGGTGAACTCACCGTCCAGGCTCAGCATGTAATCCTTGAACGGATTGTTGTGCAGCCGGTAGTAGTTGCTGTAGTACTTGTTGTCCTGGCCGAAGCAGGAGGCGTCGGAACTGGTCGTGGTCGAGAAGCACGGCCCCATCGTGGGCGTGTAGTTGTACTTGTAGCCGTACTGGGCAATCTGCGCCTTCGTCAGGTAGTCGTAGCCGCCGGTGCGGATCAAGTGGTTGTACTGCAGCGAGGCCGAGATCGAGTTCTGGCTGTCGATGGTCAGCACCGACTTGCCGTCCACCTTCCAGACCTCGGCATTGCCCTGGCCGCGCCACAGGTCCGTGCTGTTGTGCGAATACGAGAGCCACGAGCGGAACGCGCCGGTATCGCCGGTCTGCACGCGAACGAACTCGCGCCGGTAGTTGTTGCTGCCGCCGGAGAGCGTGGTATCGAAGCTGAACTTGTGCGAGGGGTCGATCGTCGACCAGGCGATCGTGCCGCCCGAGGCGCCGGCAACGGCCGAGTCCACGTCCGGGTAGCCCGCCAGCACGGTGATGTCGTTCATGTTCTCCGTGTCGCCGTACTCGGTCGGATAGACGCGGTAGTTGCCGCTGTCGTTGACCGGGGCGCCGTTCACCGTGACGCCGATCTGGTCATTGGTGAAGCCGCGGATCTGGTAGTTGGCGTCGAACAGGCCGCTCGGGTCGTCGGTGATGGCCACGACGCCGGGGATCGTGTCGATCAGTTGCGCGTAGGTCGCGCCGGGTGCGGACTGCTCAATGGCAGCGCGGGTGATTGTGGAGACGGCCTTGGGCGCGACTTGCACGGACATCAGGCCGCCGCCGAGTTGCTCGCGACCCTCGATCGTCACCTTCTCGAGTGATTCGAGGGTGGCCTTCGACGAGTTCGCGTTCGTCGTGTTGGAGGTGCTGGAGGCATTGGCGCGCTGGGGCGCCTTGTCCTTGTCCTGCGCGGTGTCGGTTGCGGTTTGCGCGTGCGCAGCTGATGCAGCCATGGCGGCAACGGCAAGGCTCAGCGCCGTACGCGCAAAGCGCGCGAAGTTCTGTTCGGTCATTCCCAATCGTCCTGTTGTGAGCGCGTCTTTGCGCGCGATTTACCGACCGCCGTCCCCGCGGTCATCTCGGCCTAAGGCTCGAGGTTCGTCAGCAAATGCGACGAAACGTGTAGCTTCGCGGCCTAATGTGGCATCGCCATTAAAGCTGCGGCATCCTCGTTTTCGCTAGACGAAGATGCAATCAGCCAACAAACACAATTGGAAATTCTTTAGAAGTAATCGGGAAACATTTGAACTAATTCAATTTGAACTAGTTCATTTTCTGTGGCTGCTTGCGCGCCTGCGCATTGAGCCAGGCGAGCTTGGCGGCGTAGAGGTCGTGGTCCTTGGCCGTCGTGCTGTTCTCCATCGCCAGTGCCAGTTGCTTCGTGGCCTGCTTGACGTCGCCGAGCCCGAAGTTGGCCAGCGCCAGCCAGAAGTGGAACTCGTGGTAATAGGCCGAGCGCTCGATCTCCTTGGTGAAGAAGCGGCGCGCGGCCTCGTACTCACCGGCCTTCATCGCGGCGATGCCGTAGTCGAAGTTGCGGAATGGCGGATAGGGCTGCAGCTCGTCGAGCCGAGCCTGGAGCACGCGCGCCTCGTCACCGCGGTGCTGGTCCTTCAGGACCAGCACCAGGTTCGACATCGCCTGCGTGTTGGCCGGCTCCGCGTCCAGCACGTAGCGGAAGGCGCGCTCGGCGGCCTCGGTATTGCCGTGACGCCGGTAGATCACGCCCAGCGTGTTGTAACCGGTCAGATACCTCGGATCCTGACGCAGGGCCTCGCGGATCCACGCATAGGCATTGTCCAGCAGGCCGTCGTTCAGGTTCTCGGCCGCGCGGTTGTTCATGAACATCGCGAGGATCGTCTGCTCGCTGATCTCGATCGCGCGCTGGTTGCGGATCGTGTCGGCTGGCACGAAATCGACCGTCAGGCCGTCCGCAACGATGTTGGTGCCGCGCACCGCCTGGCGATCCTCACCCAGCGTCAGGTTCACGTGGCCGGACAGGAACACGAAGTCATTGCTGCGGCTCCAGGTCTGATCCACATACACGTTGCGGTAGCGCACCGACAGGCCCAACTCCTTGGCGAAAGCGGCCGTCATCAGCACCAGGGACATGCAGTTGCCGCTGCGCGCGGCAAAGGCCTCGGAGGCCGTCCGCGTCGTCGCCGAGTCGTACTCGATCTTCAGCTGCGACTTGTGGCTCAGCGCATCGATCAGCGCCTCGCGCCGGTCCTTGCGGAAGGGCTGGTGCGCAAAGTCCTTGTCGATGAACTCACGCATCTCCGAGCTGAAGGCGAACACGTCGGCGGCGTCGATGCGCTGCGTGGCCGGCGCGAACCATTGGTCCTGGAATATCTGCGATGGCGCCGAATTCGTCGGGCCAGTGGCGCATCCGGCGAGCACGGCGGTGCAGATTCCAAGGGGCAGCAGCTTTCTCAGCAAAGCGTTCATGGCGAGGGACTCCAAGCTGGCGCAAAAACCGGGCGCACCCGTGGGCTCGATGCTAGTCCCGATCGCACCACCCTGCCGCTCGTCATCCCCCGCAAACCCATTGCTGCACCTGCAGCATGAATTTCCGGCCTATCCTGTCGCCGAGGGTTCAGGAGCATGCCGGCGTTCGAAACGCCTGCATACGATGACCCGACCGTTCGCAGCCCGACAGGAGTACCCGATGAACATGCACCCTCCCGATCTGCCCGACACGCTCACGCGTCAAGCCGGCATGCAAGCGCTGGAGCAGGCGGCGCGCACGGCGGCCGACGCCAAGAAGGCGCTGGCCGTGCTGACACTCGACGTCGACCACTTCAAGCCCTGGCATGACGAAGTCGGCGATACGAAGTCCAACGCGGCGCTGGCGCGGCTGGTGGAGGTACTGAAGCAGGCCTTGCCCGCCGGCACGCCGGTCGTCCATCTCGGCAGCGACGAATTCTTCGTGCTGCTCCCCAATCAGGATCTCGCCAGCGCCCAGGCACTGGCCGAGCAGCTGCGCACGGCCATCGCGCAGGGGCTCGTCTCCTTCGACGCGAGCCCGCCGCTGAGCGTCACGCTCGGTGTCGCGGCCAGCCCGCCACAGGGCTCGTGGACCGGCCAGGCGCTGCTGGCGCTGGCCGACATGCGCATGACCTTCGCCAAGCGCCGCCTCGTGCCGCACCACAACCTCGTCTGGGCCGGCACGCTGCCCTCCGACTGGTACGCGCGGCTGGACATCGATCCGGCCCGCTGGCCCGCGCTGTAGCAGCGCCTCTCCGTATTTCGGGCCGAGCTCCGGGCCGCCCCAAGCCGGCCCGCGATGGCGACGTGCTTGGGGCTCGATGCCCCGAGCGTCGCCATCCCCTTGGGGGACCGACCAGACGCGCCCGCGTACAGCGCGGCGCGACTGGGCGAGGGGCACTCAGAACGCGGCGATGCCGGTCATCGCGCGCCCCAGGATCAGCGCATGGATGTCGTGCGTACCTTCATAGGTATTCACGACCTCCAGGTTCACCAGGTGCCGCGCGACGCCGAATTCGTCGCTGATGCCGTTGCCGCCCAGCATATCGCGGGCCGTACGAGCGATGTCCAGCGCCTTGCCGCATGAGTTGCGCTTCATGATCGAGGTGATCTCGACCGAGGCCGTGCCTTCGTCCTTCATCCGCCCCAGCCGCAGGCAGCCCTGCAGGCCCAGCGTGATCTCGGTCTGCATGTCGGCCAGCTTCTTCTGCACCAGCTGGTTGGCGGCCAGCGGCTTGCCGAACTGCTTGCGGTCCAGTGTGTACTGACGCGCGGTGTGCCAGCAGTCTTCCGCCGCGCCGAGCGCGCCCCAGGCAATGCCGTAGCGAGCGCTGTTGAGGCAGGTGAACGGGCCCTTCAGGCCGCGCACCTCGGGGAAGGCGTTTTCCTCGGGGCAGAACACCTCGTCCAGCACGATCTCGCCGGTGATCGACGCGCGCAGGCCCACCTTGCCGTGGATCGCTGGCGCCGACAGTCCCTTCCAGCCCTTTTCCAGCACGAAGCCGCGGATCGAGCCTTCGTCGTCCTTGGCCCAGACGACGAACACGTCGGCGATCGGCGAGTTGGTGATCCACATCTTGGCGCCGCTGATCGAATAGCCGCCGTCGACCTTGCGGGCGCGCGTGACCATCGAGGCCGGATCGGAGCCGTGGTCCGGCTCGGTCAGGCCGAAGCAGCCGATGGCCTCGCCGCTGGCCAGCCGCGGCAGGTACTTGCGCTTGGTCGCTTCGTTGCCGAACTCGTTGATCGGCACCATCACCAGCGAGCTCTGCACGCTCATCATCGAGCGGTAACCGGAATCGACGCGCTCGACCTCGCGCGCTACCAGGCCGTAGCAGACATAGTTCAGGCCGGCTCCGCCGTACGCCTCGGGGATCGTGGGCCCGAGCAGGCCCAGAGCACCCATCTCGCGGAAGATGGCCGCATCGGTCTTCTCATGGCGGAAAGCCTCCGTGACGCGCGGGCGCAGCTTGTCCTGGCAATACGCGCGGGCGGCATCGCGCACGGCGCGCTCGTCCTCGGTGAGCTGCTGATCCAGCAGCAGCGGGTCGTCCCAGTGGAATTGCGGTTTGCTCATGATGGATCTCTAGTTGGGAATCACGGCCGTGACTTCGATCTCGACCTTCGCACGGTCCTCGATCAGGCCGGCGACCTGCACCGCCGTCATGGCGATGCCGAATTCTCGCCCCAGCACCTCGCGGTAGGCGGCGCCCACCTCGCGGCCGCGGGCGACATACTCCTTGCGGTCCAGCAGGTACCAGGTCATGCGCACGATGTGCTCGGGCGCGGCACCGGCCTCGGCCAGTACGGCCTTGATGTTGAGCAAGGCCTGGCGCACCTGGGCGATGAAATCGTCGCTCTCGAACTCGCACTGCGCGTTCCAGCCGATCTGGCCGGCGACGAAGACCTGGCGGCCCGTATTCGATAGGGTAGCCGCCACGCCGTTGGCATAACCGCGCGGCGCGGCCCAGCCGGCGGGCTGCAGGATCTGCTTGTTCTCAGTGTTCATCGATACATAACTCCAAAGCTGCGCGGAGATCCGCCGGAAACGGCGTGGGCTGGTGCGTATCCAGCGAGGTGCAAACCAGCACTTGATCGAAGACGACGCGCAAGTCATCGTCATTGCCATGGAACTCGGTGCGCAGGCCCAGCGAGCTTCGGCCCAGTTTCGTCACGCAAAGCTGTTGGCGCAGCAGGTCGCCCATCCGGCTGATCCGCTTGAAATCGGTGTGCAGCTGGATCGTCGGCATGCCGAAGCGGCGCTGCCCCAGCAGCTCCGCGTAGTTCACCTGCAGTCCGTCGTTGAACCAGTCTTCCATCACGCCGTGCAGCATCTCGAAATAGCGCGGGTAGTAGACGATGCCGGCCGGATCGCAGTGGCCGAAGCGGACCCGTTCCTGGCGTTGGAACGCGAGCTTCACGTGGACGCCTCCTGGCGCAGCCGAAAGCGCTGGAGCTTACCCGTCTCGGTACGCGGCAGCACGGCGCGAAACTCGATCGCGCGCGGGTATTTGTAGGGCGCGATCGTCGCTTTCACATAGTCCTGCAACGCCTTGGCCATCTCGGGCCCGGCCACCCGCCCCTCGCGCAGCACGACGAAGGCCTTGACGATCTGGCCGCGCTCCTCGTCGGCCGCGCCGATCACGCCGCACTCGGCCACCGCCGGATGCGCCAGCAGCGCCGACTCCACCTCGGGCCCGGCGATGTTGTAGCCACCGGAGATGATCATGTCGTCGGTGCGGGCCTGGTAGACGAAGTAGCCGTCGGCATCCTGCAGGTAGGCGTCGCCGGTCAGGTTCCAACCGTTGGCCACGTAATTCGCCTGACGCTCGTCGTCCAGGTAGCGGCAGCCGGTCGGCCCCTTGACGGCCAGACGCCCGACCTGCCCCGCCGGCAAGACCTGGCCCTCGTCGCCGAGGATGCAGGCGCGGTAGCCGGGCACGACCTTGCCGGTGGCGCCGGGCCGGGCATTCGATTCGTCGTGCGAGATGAAGATGTGCAGCATCTCGGTCGAGCCGATGCCGTCGATCATCTCGATCCCGGTCGCGTCCTTCCAAAGCTTGCGTGTCGCGGCCGGCAGCGCCTCGCCGGCGCTGACGCACTTGCGCAGGCTGGACAGGTCATGCTGCGCCGCCTGGGCCGCCATCGCCCGGTAGGAGGTGGGCGCGGTGAAGCAGACGGTGGCGCGGTACCTGGCGATGGCCGGCAGCAGGACATCCGGCGCCGCCTGCTCCAGCAGCACCGTCGACGCGCCGACGCTCAGCGGGAACAGCAGCAACCCGCCCAGGCCGAAGGTGAAGGCCAGCGGCGGGCTGCCGATGAAGACGTCGTCGGCCACCGCGCGCAGGCAGTGCGGCGGCCAGCAACGGCAGGCGGCCACCACGTCGCGGTGGTTGTGCATCGTGCCCTTGGGCTGCCCGGTGGTGCCGGAGGTGAAGGCGATGATGCAGCAGTCCTCGGCCGCGGTGTCCACGTTCGCGAAGTGCGGCGACTTGGCGGCGGACAGCGCCTCCAGTCCGTCGGCCGCCGTGCTGCGGTAGTGGACGACGCTGCGCAGCGTGGGACAGTGCTCACGCGCCTTGGCCAGTTCATCGGCCAGCCGCTCGTCGCACAGCGCGTGGCTGATGCGCGCCTTCTGGATCACCTGTGTCAGCTCCTTGGCACGCAGCAGCGGCATCGTGCCGACCGCGATCGCGCCCGCCTTGACGATGGCGAACCAGCACGCCGCCATCTGCGGTGTGTTCGCGCCGCGCAGCAGCACGCGGTTGCCGGGCACGACACCGAGATGCTCGACCAGCACGTGCGCAATGCGATTGGCCTCGGCCTGCAGCTCGGCATAACTCCAAACCTCGCCGGTGCCGCCGCTCACGACGCAAGGCCGACCGCCCTGCCCGGCCGCCACCCAGCGATCGAGCAGCTCGTGCGCGCAGTTCATCCGCTCGGGAAACCGTAGCTCCGGCAGTTCGAATATCAGCTCCGGCCACTGCTCGCGCGGCGGCAGGTGGTCGTTGGCGAAGGTGTCGACGTGGGCGGACTTGGAGCTCATCTCAAGAGATCTTTCCCGATGATCAGTTGCTGCACCTCGCTGGCACCTTCGTAGATGCGCAGCGCACGGATCTCGCGATAGAGCGACTCGACCACTTCGCCCGATCGCACGCCGCGGCCGCCATGCATCTGCACGGCCGCGTCGATGACCTGCTGCGCGCCTTCGGTGGCCATCAGCTTGGCCATCGCCGCCTCGCGGGTCACATTCCTGCCCTGGTCGCGCTGCCAGGCCGCGCGGTAGACCAGCAGCGCCGCGCTGTCCACCGTACAGGCCATGTCCGCCAGCTTCGCCTGCGTCAGCGGCAGGTCGGCCAGGGTGCCGCCGAACATCCGGCGCACCTTCGCCTGCTTCAGTCCTTCGTCCAGCGCGCGCCGCGCGAAGCCCAGCGCGGCGGCGGCGACCGAGGTGCGAAAGATGTCCAGGGTGCGCATCGCCAGCTTGAAGCCCTGGCCGGGCGCGCCCAGCATCCGGCTCTTCGGAATGCGGCAGTTGTCGAACTTCAAGCGCGCCAGCGGATGCGGCGCGATCACCTCGATCCGCTCGGCGATCTCGAGGCCCGGCGTGCCGGCATCGACGATGAAGGCGCTGATGCCGCGCGAGCCAGGCGCTTCGCCGGTGCGCGCAAACACGACGTAGAAGTCCGCGATGCCGCCGTTGGAGATCCAGGTTTTCTCGCCGTTCAGCACGTAACCGTCACCGTCGGCGGTGGCACTGCACTGCATCGCCGCCACGTCGGACCCCGCCTCGGGCTCCGACAGCGCGAACGCCGCCAGCGCCTCGCCGCGCGCCACGCGAGGCAGATAGCGTTCGCGCTGCTCCGGCGTCCCGTCCAGCGAGATCGCGCCGGAGCCCAGGCCCTGCATCGCGAAGGCGAAGTCCGCCAGGCCGTCGTGACGAGCCAGCGTCTCGCGCAGCAGGCAGATTGCGCGAGTGTCGATCGGTCGGCCCTCGCTGCCGACCGCGTGGTTCAGCCAACCGGCTTGGCCCAGCTTGCGCACGAGGCCGATGCACTCGGCATCGACATCGTCAGCATGACCGAAGTGCAGGTGCTCGACGCACCAGGCTTCGAGACGAGCGGCAAGCTCGCGATGCTTATCGTCAAAGAAAGGCCAGTCGGTATGTGTCATGTTCTTCCTTGTGCGTACACCCGAAACGAGTCGCACTCGCGCGAGTCCAATTGGACGCAGAGGTCACCGAGGTACACAGAGACCACAGAGAAAACCGAAGAACGCCTTGCTCTCCGTGTGCTCTGTGTTCCTCCGTGACCTCTGCGTAGAAAAGGACTTCCCCGGCAGTCAAGACCTTGCATTCAGTCCCCCTCGAACACCGGCTTCTGCTTCGCCACGAAGGCGTGATACGCCCGGTGGAAGTCCTGCGTCATCATGCAGATCGCCTGGGCCTGGGCTTCGGATTCGATCGCCTCGTCCACGCCCATCGCCCATTCCTGGTGAAGCATCTTCTTAGTCATCGCGTGGCCGAAGCTCGGGCCGCTGGCAAGATCGGCGGCCAGCGCCACGCTCGTGTCCAGCACCTGCTCGGGCCCGACGAGGCGATTCAGAAAGCCCCACGAATACGCCTCTTCGCCACCCAACGAGCGGCCGGTGTAGAGCAGGTCCGACGCCCGACCCTGCCCGACGATGCGCGGCAGGATCGCGCAAGCGCCCATGTCGCAGCCGGCCAGGCCCACGCGGGTGAACAGGAAAGCCGTCTTCGAGCGCGCGGTGCCCACGCGCAGGTCCGAGGCCATCGCGACGATCGCGCCGGCGCCGGCGCAGACGCCGTCGATGGCGGCGATCACCGGCTGCGGGCAGGCGCGTATCGCCTTGACCAGATCGCCGGTCATCCGCGCGAAGGCCAGCAGATCCGGCATGCTCATCTTCGTCAACGGGCCGATGATCTCGTGCACGTCGCCGCCGGAGCAGAAGTTGCCGCCGGCGCCCTGCACGACGATGGCCTTGACCTCGGCCACGTAGCAGAGCTGGCGGAACAGGTCGCGCAGCTCGGCATAGGAGTCGAAGGTCAGCGGGTTCTTGCGCTCGGGGCGGTTCAGCGTGATGACGCCCACGGCGCCGCGCTGTTCCCAGCCGAAGTGCTGCGGCGCATAGCTGGAAAGGTCGACGGTATTGCCCGCCGCGAGATGTTGATCCATCACTGCGATTCCTTTGATGCCTGGTGATTCTTCAGCACGGCCAGCAGCTCGTAGACCTGGGTCTTCTGCTCCGCGCCCCAGCCGGCCAGTAGCTCGACGATCCATTGCTCGTGCGTGCTGGCCATCTTCTTGAACTGCCGCCGGCCCGCGGCGGTGAGCTTGACGGCAAACGAGCGCCGGTCGCTCGGGTGCGCCTCGCGCGCCACCAGGCCCTCGGCCTCCAGCTGATCGGTGATGCCGGTGACGTTGCCGCCGGTCACCATCAGCCGCTGCGACAGCTCGCGCATCGAGAGTCCATCCGGATGGCGCTCCAGCTGGGCCAGCAGGTCGAAGCGCGGCAGCGTCGTGTCGAACTCCGTGCGCAGCCGGCTGCGGATCTGGTTCTCGACGCGGGTGGTGCAGGCCAGCAAGCGCAGCCAGAGCTTCAAGGCCTGGTGGTGGTCGTCGACGACGCGGCTTTCCATATCGGTCATGCCGTCTCCCCACCGCAGACGGCGATCGCCTGCCCGTTGACGGACGCACTGCCCGCCAGCCACAGCACCGTCGCCGCCACCTCGTCCGGCTGCACCAGCCGGCCCTGCGGATTGCTCTTCGCGAACTCCGCCTTCGCCTCGTCGGCGCTGCGGCCGGTCTTCTCGACCAGCGTGCGGACCGAGCGCTCGATGATCTCCGTCTCGGTGTAGCCGGGGCAGACGGCGTTGACCGTCACGCCCTTCCTCGCATACTCCAGCGCCATCGCCCGCGTCAGCCCCAGCACGCCATGCTTGGCCGCGCAGTAGGCGGCCACGTAGGCATAGCCCTTCAGCGCTGCGGTGCTGGCCACGTTGACGATGCGGCCGAAGCCGCGCTGCGCCATGCCGTCGACAACTTCGCGCGAGCAGAGAAAAGTTCCGGTCAGGTTGACGCTGAGCATGCGCTGCCAGGCGTCGAGCGAGGTGGCGGCGAACTTGCCGGTCTCGACCTGGCCGGCGTTGTTGACGAGGATGTCAACCGGCCCGATCGCGGCGAAGGCCGCGCGGACGGCGGCTTCGTCGGCCACATCCGCGACCTGGTACGGGAAGCCCTGCGCACGCAGCCGCTCCGCGCTGCGGCCGATGACCGTAACGCGCGCGCCGGTCTCGGCGAACGTGCGCGCGATCGCCGCGCCGATGCCACTGCCTCCGCCGGTGATGACGACGTTCCTGTCTGTCATACGCCGAGCGCCCTGTTCGCCTGCTCCTGCGCGGCCACGCCTTGCGCGCGCTGGCGCTCGAAGTCGCGCTCCAGTTGCTGCTTGCCGGACAGGTACTGCTTCGGCCACTCCACGCCGGTGAAGCCGATGCGCGCCGCCTCGGTCAGCGTCCACGCCGGGTTGGCGAGGTGCGGACGGGCGACGGCGCAGAGGTCGGCGCGGCCGGCAGCGATGATGCTGTTCACATGGTCGGCCTCAGAGATCGCGCCGACGGCGATCGTCGCGATGCCGACGCGGTTGCGGATGTTCTCAGAGAAGGGCGTCTGCCACATGCGGCCGTAGGTCGGCTTCTCGGCCTTGCTGACCTGGCCCGAGGACACGTCGATCAGGTCCGCTCCCGCCGCCTTGAAGGCCTGGGCGATCAGCACGCTGTCTTCCGGGGTGATGCCACCGGCCACCCAGTCGTGCGCGGAGATGCGCACCGACAGCGGCCCGGGCCACACCGCGCGCATCGCCGCGAGCACCTCCAGCGGGTAGCGCAGTCGGTTCTCCAGCGCGCCACCGTACTCGTCGCTGCGCTGGTTCGTCAGCGGGGAGATGAAACTCGACAGCAGGTAGCCGTGCGCGCAGTGCAGTTCCAGCCAGTCGAACCCGGCATGCGCGGCACGCCGCGCGGCGTCGACGAAGTCCGCCTTCACCCGGTCCATGTCGGCGCGGTCCATCGCGCGGGACCAGTCGCTGACCGCTTCCAGGTACTGTTGGGGCGAGGCAGAGATCAGCGGCCAGTTGCCCTCGGCCAGCGGCTGGTCGATGCCCTCCCAGGCCACGCGCGTCGAGCCCTTGGCGCCGGCATGGCCCAGCTGCATCGCGATCTTGGCGGTGCTGTTCGCATGGACGTAGTCGACGATGCGCTTCCACGCCACGCCCTGCTCGTCGTTCCACAGCCCGGGGCAGCCGGGGGTGATGCGCGCGTCGGGCGAGGTGCAGGTCATCTCGGCGAAGACCAGGCCCGCGCCGCCCATCGCCCGCGCGCCGAGGTGGACGAGGTGATGCTCGGCCGGCAGGCCATCCACGCACGAGTACTGCGCCATCGGCGAGACGACGACGCGGTTCTTCAGCGTGAGGCCACGCAGCGTGAACGGCGTGAACATCGGCGGCACGGCCGGGCCATCGGCCAGCCAGCGTTCGAAGCCTTCGACGTAAGCCTGGTCGCGCAGTCGCAGGTTCTCGTGCGAGATCCGCTGCGAGCGGGTCATCAACGAGTAGGCGAACTGCTCCGGGTCCAGCCGCGCATGGCGCTCGACGTTCTCGAACCACTCGGTCGAGTTGCGGGCGGCGTTCTGGATGCGCAGCACGTCGATCGAGCGGCTGGCAACATAACGCTGCAGCGCAGCGGACAGGTCCGCCGGCGATTCGGCGATGTCCTTCGCCAGCGCGATCGAGTCCTCCAGCGCCAGCTTGGTGCCGGAGCCGATCGAGAAATGCGCCGTGTGCGCGGCGTCGCCCATCAGCACGATGGGCGTGCCATCGCTCTCACGGCGATGCACCCAGTTCTTGCAGACGACGCGCGGAAAACGTATCCACTGCGCCGAGCCGCGCAGGTGCGAGGCGTTGGACACCAGCGAGTGCCCGTCCAGCACCTTGGCGAACAGGCGCTCGCAGAAAGCGATGCCCTCCTCCTTGCTCATGTCCGCGAGGCCCGCCGCCTGCCAGACCGATTCCGGCGCCTCGACGATGAAGGTCGAGGTGTGCTCGTCGAAGCGGTAGGCATGGGCCTGGAACCAGCCCCACTCGGTCTGCTGGAAATCGAAGGTAAAGGCCTCGAACAGCTTGCTCGTGCCGAGCCAGACAAAGCGGCAGTTGCGCAGGTCGACGTCGGGCTGGTAGCTGGCGGCGTACTTCTGGCGGACGCGGCTGTTCAGGCCGTCGGCGGCGATGACGAGGTCGGCGTCGATCTCCGCGTCGTCCTGCACGTCGGCCTCGTAGACGAGTTGCACGCCCAGTTGCTCGCAGCGCGCCTGCAGGATGTTCAGCAGCTTCTTGCGGCCGACGCCGCAGAAGCCGTGGCCGCCGGAGCGCACCGTGCGGCCGTTGATGTGGACCTCGATGTCGTCCCAGTGGTTGAACGACCGCAGGATCTCGTCGGCGGTCTGCGGATCGGCCTCGCGCAGCGCGCCGAGCGTCTGGTCGGAGAACACCACGCCCCAGCCGAAGGTGTCGCCGGCGCGGTTGCGCTCCAGCACCGTCACCTCGTGGCGCGGGTCCTGCTTCTTCATCAGCAGCGCGAAATACAGGCCGGCCGGTCCGCCGCCGATGCAGGTGATGCGCATGGCTCAAAACTCCTCGTTGCGGCGTACTTTAGGAATTGATTGTTTAGATGTCAACTAAATAGAATCGGTGCCAGAATTCGTCCTGCACGTTGGAAATAACCGACACCGCGCGATTCCGAACGACTCTAGAGTCCGGCCGCTGTCAAACGAGGTGCCTCATCACATGAAACGGCTCTGGGACATATCCCCCACCGTCTCCCCGGCCTCGCCGATCTTCCCCGGCGACGAGCCCTACTCCCTGCGCTGGACGGCGCAGCTCGGCCCCGGCTGTCCGGTCAACCTGAGCGCGCTGACGATGTCGCCGCACGTCGGCGCGCACGCCGATGCGCCGCTGCACTACGCCAACGGCGCGGCCAGTGCGGCCGAGGTGGATCTCGCCGCCTACATCGGCCCCTGCCGCGTGATCCACGCGATAGCCCGCGGGCCGCTGATCCGCATCGAACATCTGATGCACGCGGCTAACGCGTTACCCGAGCGGGTGCTGGTGCGCTGCAACGAGCGGGCCGATGAGACCTGGAACCCAAATTTCACCGCCTATGCGCCCGAGACGGTCGAGTGGCTGGCGGCGCAGGGCGTCAAGCTGATCGGCCTCGACACGCCTTCGGTGGACCCGGCGGACAGCAAGACGCTGGACAGCCACCAGCGCCTGCTGCGCCTGGACCTGCGCGTGCTGGAGAACCTGGTGCTCGACGAGGTGCCCGAGGGTGACTACGAACTGATCGCGCTGCCACTGAAGCTGGCCGGCGCCTGCGCATCGCCGGTGCGAGCCGTATTGAGGAAACCATGATGAAGACAAGACAAGATTTCGAAGCACTGGACACGGCCGACAAGCTGCGCGTCCTGAAGAAGCAGTTCGTGCTGCCGCCCGGCGTGATCTACCTGGACGGCAATTCGCTCGGCGCGATGCCGGCGGCCACGGCCGAACGCACGCGTCAGGTCGTCGAGGACGAATGGGGCGTGGGCCTGATCCGCAGCTGGAACGATGCGCACTGGATCGACCTGCCCGCGCGCATCGGCGACAAGATCGCGCGCCTCATCGGCGCCGGCAAGGGCGAGGTGATCGTCGCCGATTCGACCTCGCTGAATCTCTACAAGGTGATGTCAGCCGCGCTGGAGCAGGTCAAGGCGCAGGCGCCGGAGTCGTCGCGGCGCGTGATCGTCTCCGAGCGCGAGAACTTTCCGACCGATCTCTACATCGCGCAGAGCCTCGCGCGCCAGCACGGCTTCACGCTGAAGCTGATCGACTCGCCCGACGAGCTGCCGGCCGTGCTCGACGAACAGCTCGCCGTGCTGATGCTGACGCAGGTGAACTACCGCAGCGGCCGCGTGCTGGACATGCAGACCATCACCGCGCAGGCTCATGGCGCCGGCGCACTGGTCCTGTGGGACCTGTGCCACTCGGCCGGCGCCATTCCGGTAGACCTGCTGGCGGCCAACGCGGACTTCGCCGTCGGCTGCGGCTACAAGTACCTGAACGGCGGCCCCGGCGCGCCGGCCTTCGTCTGGGTCAACCCGCGCCATGCGGACAAGTTCTCGCAGCCGCTGTCGGGCTGGCTGGGCCACGACGCCCCGTTCGCCTTCACCACCGACTACCAGCCCGCGCCGGGCATCAAGCGCTACATCTGCGGCACGCCGGCCGTGATCTCGCTGGCCGCGCTGGAGTGCGGCGTCGACACCTTGCTGGCCGCCGAACCGCTGGGCGGCATGGCGGCGCTGCGGCAGAAGTCCCTGGACCTGACGAACGCCTTCATCACGCTGGTCGACGAGCGGCTGGCGGGCGAGTTCGGCGTGCGCGTCGCGTCGCCGCGCGATCCGGCGCTGCGCGGCAGCCATGTGTCGCTCGCGCTGGCCGAGGAGATGGACGGCGACGCCTATGCCGCGGTGCAGGCGTTGATCGCGCGCGGCGTGATCGGCGACTACCGCGCCGGCCGCCCCAATCTCCTGCGCTTCGGCTTCACGCCGCTGTACCTGGGCTTCGCCGAGGTGTGGGACGCGGTCGAGCATCTGGTGCAGGTGATGCAAGGCAAGGAGTACCTGCAGCCGCGCTTCCAGAAGCAGGGAGCGGTGACGTGAGCGCGACCGAACGCATCGTGCAGGACGAGAAGGCCCAGCTCGACTTCTCCAAGGACATGAGCTACGGCGACTACCTGCACCTGGACGAGATCCTGAATGCCCAGCATCCGCTCTCGCCGGAGCACAACGAGATGCTGTTCATCGTCCAGCACCAGACCTCGGAGCTGTGGATGAAGCTGATGCTGCACGAGCTGCAGGCGGCCATCACCCACGTGGCGCAGGACAAGCTGCCCGAGGCCTTCAAGATGCTTGCCCGCGTGTCGCGGATCATGGAGCAACTGGTGCACGCCTGGGACGTGCTGGCGACGATGACGCCGCCCGAGTACACCGCGATCCGCCCCTACCTGGCCAACAGCAGCGGCTTCCAGAGCGCACAGTACCGTCGCATCGAGTTCCTGCTCGGCAACAAGAACGCCGCGATGCTGAAGCCGCATGCACACCGGCCGGACCTGCTCGCCCAGGTCGACGAGGCCTACCGCGCGCCGAGCCTCTACGACGAGGCGCTGAAGCTGATGCAGCGCCGCGGCATCGCCGTGCCGACGACCCACCTGGAGCGCGACTGGACCCAGCCCTACGCCGCCGACGACGGCGTCAAGGCCGCCTGGCTGGAGGTATACCGTGACCCGCCGAAGCACTGGGACCTGTACCAGATGGCGGAGGAACTGGTCGACCTGGAAGACGCCTTCCGCCTCTGGCGCTTCCGCCACGTGACCACGGTGGAACGCGTGATCGGATTCAAGCGCGGCACCGGCGGCACCGGCGGCGTCAGCTACCTGCGCAAGATGCTGGATGTGGTGCTGTTCCCGGAGCTGTGGGCGGTGCGCACGGAGCTCTGAGCGCGGGCTCGCCCCGCTCGTTCAGGCAGCCACCGCCCGGCCGGTGCGCGTACGCCGCAGACCGGTCCACTGCAGCTCCGCCAGCACGACGACGCAGGCCGCCTGCGCCAGCACCCAGGCCACGCCCCAGGCGCTCACCGGGAAGGTGCCGCTGGCCAACAGCGCGATGCAGCCAAGCGCCCAGCCGAAGTTGCCGATGACGACGAAGCCGATCAGCCCGCGCGGCGGCGTCGCGCGGCCGGCCATCCAGGCGGCGAGCGCGGCATAGCCGAGCAGGAAGAGGCCGGTGCTGCCGAGCAGCGCGGCCGGCAGGCCGGTCAGCCGCGCCAGCGGCTCGGTGAACAGCAGTTGCAGCGCGCCGGTGGCGGCGCAGGAGGCGGCATCGGCCCACATCACGCGGGACAGGAAACGGGGGGAGGAGAAGAAGCTGGTCGTGGACATGATCGGAATCTCCGGGTTCGTTCCGCTGCGGGCCCGTCCCTCAGCGTTGGACACGATCATTCCGTCCTGCCTGCAGCGAGTCGATAACCTCGCAGGTCATGGCGCCGCGGCGCGCAGCACTCAGAATGACCGCCATGAACGACACCTCCGTCCCTCCCGGCGCACGCGACCCGTTCGGCACGCACCTGCGCCACTGGCGCTCGCAGCGCCGCATGAGCCAGCTCGACCTCGCCCAGCACGCCGACATCTCCACGCGGCACCTCAGCTACGTGGAGACCGGCCGCGCCTCGCCGAGCCGCGAGATGGTGCTGCGCCTGGCGCAGCGGCTGGACGTGCCGCTGCGCGAGCGCAATTCATTGCTGGTGGCGGCAGGCTTCGCACCGATGTACCCGCACCGCAGCCTCGACGACCCGGCACTCGCCGCCGCAAGGCATGCGGTGGACCTGGTGCTCAAGGGCCACGAACCCCATCCCGCGCTGGCCGTTGACCGCCACTGGAACCTCGTCGCGCATAACGCGATCGTTCCGCTGCTGATGGCCGGCGCCGCACCGGCGCTGCTGCAGCCGCCGATCAACGTGCTGCGCCTGAGCCTGCACCCCGAAGGCATCGCGCCGCGCATCGCCAACCTGGCCCAGTGGCGCGCCCATCTGCTGGAGCGACTGCAGCAGCAGATCGCGGCGACCGGTGACGCCACCCTGCAGTCCCTGCACGACGAGCTGCGCGGCTATGGCACACCCGACGCGCAGCACAGCGGCACGCCGCCGTCTGCCGTCGCCGTGCCCTTCCAGCTGAAGACCGCGGACGGCGTGCTGAGCTTCATCAGCACGACGACGATCTTCGGCACGCCGGTGGACATCACGCTACAGGAACTGGCGATCGAGTCCTTCTTCCCGGCGGACGAGGGAACGGCGCGGATGCTGGCGGTGATGGCCGGGCATTGAGGGAGGAGCGGCGCCATCGACGCACGCATGCGCAGGGGCCGAGGCGGGCTGGAAGTGCTTCTGAGAGCCGGGAGGATTTGGACACGTTGCTGCCAATCGCTGGCCTATGTTGACCGGCAGCTGAGCAGCGACTGCTGCCGTACGTCCGGCTGGACTCGACTCCTGGATGCGGTCGTTCAATCTCGACTCTCATGGCAGCTGTCCACCGTTGCCCACAACGAGCTGTTGGCTTGCCGGCGAAGGTTGGCGCCGGCACCTGAGCACGTGGCTATCGCCCATCAATCCGCAGTGAACAATGGAATTGTCACTGGCGATGGGCCTTCCATGGGCACAGAAGTGGAGGCGATGCTCGCCGTGAAGCCTGGCGGTAAGTGCTTGTACCTTGCGTGTGGCTTGGTATCGGAACCGTGAATAGCCGCATCGAGATCGCGTACCGGAAGCGGAACACACTGAGCGGTGAATAGCTGGCCTCCATCGACTGCGTATCCAATGCGCTTGAACGCATCGTAGTATGGGGTGACCACCAACGAGCCACCGAAGTATCCGGTATTGCAAACCACCACATTGCAGAAGACCGTCCTTGATAGAGAAACGGCCAGCGACTCAAAGAGCTTTACGTCACGGTTGTAGGCAATGACAAATAAATGGTGAACGCGTCCACGATAGAGGAGCGCGCGTTCAATATCCATGAAGTCATAGCAAATGCTGACCCCGATGCGTCCATAGGGTCCTGCATCGAAGACGTAGACGTTGGGATCGGCATCGAAAGTCCACGGCGGTGTGTACGTCTTGAAGCCGGACGCCTCAGCTGGCGCGGGGTCCCGTTTGCCGAACCAGACTCTGGCGGCGTACCGTGAAGGTGTGCGCTTCCAGAAGTTCCTAGGGACGATGACGAGGCCTTCGTTTTTCGCAGATCTCGTCAGATGGTTCAGACGGTAGTCGACCCCAACGATCGCTATCGCATTCATGGAACACACCAGTCGCTCGAAGTCGTCCAGTCGCGTTCTTGGAAGTGCTAGCTCCGGGAGGAGAATGATGCGAGGCTGATCGTCGTGATCGGCCAATGCCCTCATTGCCCTCCGAATCTCGTGCCACGCCCGGCTGTCCTCGACTGCCGAGATTTTTGGCTCAGCGCTAGCGGAACTCCAGGCAAGCTCGGCACTTAAGGTCGTCTGAATGACGCCAAGGGTAAGGGCATCAACAAGTGTTGGAATCACAGGGCTCATGCCGGTCCCATTTCGAAGTAGCCCTTCCAATCAACATCGGTGAGGTGCATGAGATTGATGGGAGTAACCTGCCTGGATTGCTGATTGAAGGTCGATATTTGATTTCCCTCAAGCTCGTTCTGGGCGATTAAAATGATGCGCGCCAGATCGGCAGTATCGACAAGGCTTACTGGATCATGCTCAGTGTCATCGTCGACGTTTGGGCTCCATGCCTGGTACAGGCCGGCGAACACATTCTCGGCTGCACGAGGTTGGAGGCACGCTTCGAGAATTCCAAGAGTTGCTGACGAATAGGTGATCTCATCCCGCAGGAGTTGCGGGAGATGCCTGAGCAGGCTTTCGTGTCCTAACCCGTTCCACTGCACTGGCAACAGGAAGGAGCGCGAAAGCAAGGCAAAGAGGCAAAGGCCAAGACCGCGAATTGGATTCTGCGCGGATCCTATGTCGCTCACGACGAGCGGGGCATATCGTCTGTCATAGATCTGACGCCGCTGCGGAGCTTGTCGTAGAGCTCCACCGCCAGGCTCGCGCAACTTCTGCTTCCACTCTTGCCAAGAGACTGCCGGCGTATCGATGAGATGGCTCGGCAGTGAGAAATTGAGCGGATGCGCACAATTGGAGCGCCCATCATTGTCTTTGCGCGATGCACGCTGGAGATAGTCCTGATCCAACGTCTCGGCGGCAGTCGATAGCAACAGCGCCGCTTGTCTAACGATCTCTAGGCACGTCCACTCGCCGAGTCGCCATTCCTTTGCGACTCCGGGATCGTGGCTACCCCATATTTCTGTCGCCCAGACTGGCAGCGGCAGCAGTTTCCCCGTCTCAGATCCCTCTAATGATGTCCGAACTCGAGACGCTGTGGGTAAAAGAGCCGTTACGTGCTGGATGTCCGGCCGATCGAGGCGACCCAGCAGGGCGTCAAACCACCACCCTTCTTGATTCGCTTGAATTGGCCTAGATGCTGACGCGATCCGCGCCAACGGCGCGATTGGCGCATCTGCCGGGAAGAAGGTCCAAAGATCATCGGATTCGGGTAGACCCTCGACGAGGGTTCCTAAGTGCTGAATCAGATCAGAGGCTCGACGAACGGGCTTACGAAGATCGAACTTGCAGCCCCACCAGGCTAGGGCAACGCGCAGATCCGGCGCCACCTCGTCGGTGCCAAGAAGCGCGCGGCCTTTGTCGAAAAATTCTTGACTCAGCGGCCGCCCCAAGAGTTGCAAGGAGCCTGGGGACTGTTCTAGCAGTACGGTTGCACAGTACACACCGACGAAGAACTGGTTCAAGCTCTTCTGTACAAACCATCGGTCTGCTGCCGGTACGCCTCGATTGGTGAGCCTTGCAATATCCCGCAGAGATCGCAGTGCGGCGGCCCTGCGCCAGCCTGCAGCATTGGTGTCGACAAGCAACTGTGCAGCCCGCACGGTTTCTGCAGCGAGCACGGCGTAAGAATTGCCGCGTATGTAGCTGGCCGCTAGTCGATTGACCGGGTCGCGCGCATAGTGATCGATGTCGTCGAAGAGCAGTTCCAGTCCCGTCGCGCCTAGGCGGCGCGCAATCGTCAGCGCATGGGTCCACAGGCGGACGCGATCAGGCCGTTCGTGCAGGACTCTTCGAACCAAGCCAAATACTCTGTCGGCGATGCCTGCAAGTCGGGCGTGAATCTCGGCATCGCCGATTCCAGTAAGACTCGCGATTGGATCGAGTGAAGAGTCTTCGGCTTTGTTCCCCTTTGTTTGCCTGCGTGTTGAGCTGCTTCGCCCAGCGCCGCCATGTCGAATGTCGAGGGTCTCCGGTGCGGCGAGCCTAGCTTCGGCGACGCGGGCAAGGCGGGTCGCCGCGAATGCCAGACGTGTGCGCCCTGGCATCTCTGCTTCAGGAACATCTACGAGCAACAGATGTTCTAACTGTTGGGACAGAATTGAGAGCTCGTTATCTTCGAGTGCCGTGAAATCCGTTCTGCCAATTGCCGAAACAAGGGCAATCGTTTTTGTCATCAATGGAGTTGGAAACTCAGGGTCGAGGCGGCAATCAACCTGTGCTCGATTCCATTGGTCCGACCCGACAGCGCGCTTGCTTGGATCGTTTGTTCCTAGCAGCGACCCCAGTGCTTTCGGTTCCGTTTTGGCCGGGTTGATGCTGGCGCCAAAACCAAGCCTTTTGATCACGCCCTGATAGTGGTCGATCCACTTTACGAGCTCCTCGAACGTCTTGGCCAAAATCACATGGTCATCGACATAGCGGAAATGCGCGACGCGTCCGCTTGGAAGCGTCTTCTGCACTTCTTGGTCAACCTTCAAGAGGGCCGCATTTGCGAGAAACCCTGACACCATGAGCCCAGTTGGAATTCTGCGAAAGGTCTTCCTGGATCCGTCCAGTTCTATGTGCTTGAGTTCAGTACCCGTCCAACCGTCAAGATCCAATGGAAGCTGCGTCAGTGTCTTCAATAGCTGTTGAACTTCAGGGCGCAGCTCGGCTGGGACAGACTGAGATATTGCGTCAACGCAAGCCGCGAGAGGAATGGACGGGTAGAACTTCTCCAGATCAACCGATGCCCAATAGATGTCGCTCTTGTTTTTGTCAGTTGGCAAGGAAGTCCAATAGTCGGCGAGAACGAAAGGGCATCTATCAGCCTTGTGCATGCGACGTTGAAGGTCAAGCTCTTCGCGTTCATCGTCATCAAGGTTGGCGACCCTTCCATGACCATGCGCAGCTGCAGAAACGGCCAACGCCACATGCCGCCTGAATAGCGGCCAAGCCTGCTGGAACGGCCTGTAGATTCGGCCGGAGGAGTGCCTGTATGGGCCGATCTTCCTCAACTTTTTGCCGAGATCGTCTTCTTCAATCCATGCGGACCGGAAGAGTCGGTTGCCGTAGCTCCAAACAGGCATGCGCTCATCGACGAAGCGCCCAAGTACGTTCACGACTGCCACCCAGGCAACTTGATCCCTGACGGTAAAGTGGAAGTACTGGCGAACCCTGGAATTCCCCTCTCCATCAGGGTTCTTTGGAAAAGCCATCGGCCTAATCGGCGACATTCGGAATTTTCTAGAGCGTAGATCGTCGGCAAGACGCTGAAGTTCGCGGCCCAAGTGAACTTCAAACGCAGCAAGGTCCGCCTCGTCGATCCAAATGTCCCCAGGTACAGACGCTCGCTTCACCTTTTCCCATGCCCAGCGCATGTTCAGTTGGTCGCATACCTGACTTAGGAAGCTACGCATTCATTCCTCGCGCAATCACGTCACTTGCATCCATGTCTTTCGGTGGCACTGCAAACCGAATGCTCTTGCTTCTAGCCCGAAATTCCTTTGCAAGAGATTTCATGAAATTTTCACCTGCAGCATCGCCGTCGGGAACACCCACCAGATCAAACGGAAGCAATCTATCAACCCATTCGGAACGGAACGATGTGGCTCCTAAAACCGCAACCGCTGCTAGCCCTGCCCCCTCCATCGCAATTGCGTCTGGGACACCCTCGCAAATGTGTAGAAGACTTCCTGGCCGCAACTGGCTAAGTCGCTGGCTGTTGTACATGGGCTTGGCGATGCCACTCGGACCGAAGAACTTCATGCTGCTCTGAAGGCTGCGAACCTGAAAGTACTGTGTAGCTTGATCGGATTTGAAGGGGAACAGTAGCGCGTAGCCGGACCAGCTTAGTGCTCGTCGCTTCCCAGACAGGCCCGCGCTACGGATTCGTTCTGCACCCCAATGCTTCTCCAGTACCCGATACGCCCTTGCCGGATCCACGAGCTCCACGACGCCGTACTTAAGCGCCAGTGCAGGTGCAATTCCATGAGCTTGCAGGTAGGCAGTCCCGAGCGACCCTTTGACCGGGCCACAGTGCGCTATGAGCCAGGTGTACAGCTCGGGGTCTGGATTGGTCGTGGTAGTCGGAGGAGGAGGACTTTTTGGCTCGGGAATTGGCGCTCGCAAAACTGTAAGAACGCGTCGGCCTGACTGCACGTCGCCGCCGATGATGCCGAAGTGGTCGCAGAGCCATTTACAGGCATTCGTGAATGCAAGGCCGTGAATCTTCTGGACTAACGAGATTGCGTCGCCATGCTCACCGCATCCGAAGCACTTCCACGTATTTCTGGCTTTGCTGACGGTGAAGCTTGGGCTCGCTGCGTCGTGCCCGTTGAAGCACATCGCCTTGTTGCCACGGAGGGTAATCCCTACGGCCAATGCGACATCCGCCATGGGCAATTCGCGAAGGCGCGCAAGCGCCTGATCGCTCAATGGCCTCGGCTTGGCTACTTGTAAGCTGGCTCGCCGCAAAAGCACCCCCCTTGCGCCAGTTTCGGTTTTCTTACGAAAATTGTCCCACGGAGACGAGGGAGATGGGGCTGCGAATCCACGGACATCTGAACGGCACTAATTGCGAGGATGCGATGGCGTCCAGTCTCAACAAGATGGCTACGGCAACGGTTCCCCCGGGGATCTAGGTTCCGATCTCCCTGCGCGTGGTGAACGCCAGCGCCAAAGCCCAACTCGGCGCTGACGTAGGCCAGCATAAGCGTCGATCTACTGGGTTTGGGTCGTTAACGACTCAGCTTTTGGTGGCGCGCGTCGACGCAGGCTGACGTCTTACGGCCACTGCTGGCTGACAAGTGCGGTTGCTTAGCTGGGGAAACTGAAGCGCCGTGAAGCGGCCGTCTTCGAACGTCGGCACCCAGCCTTGAGCGACCGGCCGACGAAGGCCGGCGGGCGACGGCTTGTGACCGATACCATCCACCCTACAGCTCCGGCCTCACTTGCCGCTAAACCGAATGGCATTGATGGCGCGGCGCTGAGCGGCGACCAGCCGGCCGCCGACATTCACCCCCAGAAGCCGGCCTGCGGCACCTCCAGCATGGGCCCGTCATAGGCCATCCCGCCGGCAATGTCCCGGGTCAGCAGCAGCGGTCCGTCCAGGTCGACGAAGCGGCAGTCCTGTGCGATCAGGTGGGCCGGCGCCATCGCCAGCGAGGTGCCGCACATATTGCCGACCATCAGGCCGAAGCCGAGCTCCCGCGCGCTGCGCGCCAGCGCCAGGCCTTCGCTCAGCCCACCGCACTTATCCAGCTTGATGTTGATGTACTGGTAGCGGCCGAGCAGCCGATGCAGCGAGGCGCGGTCGGTGCAGGACTCATCGGCGGCCAGCGGGATCGGCGAGCTCAGGCCGTCGAGCTGCGCATCGGTGCCGCGCTGGACCGGCTGCTCGATCAGCTCGACGCCGTAGTCCTGCAGCGCCGGCAGCAGCCGCTCCAGCAGGTCACGGGACCAGGCCTGGTTGGCGTCGACGACGAGCCGGGCCTGGGGATGCTCCTCGCGCGCGATGCGGACCATGTCCAAGTGCCGCGTGGCATCGGCCTTCAGTTTCAGCAGCGGCATGTGGCGGGCGGCGCGGACCTTGCGGCGCGTGTCGGCCTCATTGCCCAGGCCGATGGTGTAGGCAGTCAGCACCGGCTTGACTGCTTCGGTCCGCCCGGCCAGGTCCCAGGCTCTCTTGCCGGCCTGGCGGGCGCGCAGATCCCACAGGGCGCAGTCCAGCGCATTGCGCGCGCCGCCCGCGGGGAGCCACTGCATCAGCTCGGCTGCGGACACATCCGCATGCAGCTGCGGCCTGATCGCCTCGATCTGTGCGGCCATCGTCTGCGGGGTCTCGCCGTCATAGGACACTCCGGCCGCCTCGCCGCGGCCGACCCGGCCGTCGGCATCGCGCAGGGTCACGACGATCAGGTCGATCCCGGTCAAGATGCCGCGGGAGATCTCGAACGGTTCGGCCAGCGGCCAGCGTTCCAGGCTGAGGGTAGATTCAAGCGTCATCATGTGAGCTCCGGGGTTTCGGTGGAAAAGTCCTTGATCAGGGCATCGGCGAGCGCGGCGACGCCGCCCCGCATCGGATCCACCACGGGCAGGCCCAGCTCGGCCTGCAGCCGCTGCCGGTAGTCGAACCAGGCCGCGTCGTCGAGCGACGAGGAATTGATGCTGATGCCCACGCAGCGGATGCCGGCATGGGTCACGCGGCCGGCCTGCACATAGGCCTGGATGGCATCGCCCAGCGCGGGCGTCGGCACCGCCGGGAAGCCATGCAGATGAACGCGGCTCGGGTCATGGCAGAGCACGAAGGCATCCGGCTGCGAGCCGTGCAGCAGGCCGAGGCTGACGCCGGCATAGGCCGGATGGAACAAGGAACCCTGGCCCTCGATCAGATCCCAATGCTCCGCACTGTTGTCCGGCGACAGCTGCTCGGCCACGCCGGCGATGAAATCGGCCACGACGGCATCGATCGCCACGCCGCTGCCCGAGATCATCACACCGGTCTGGCCGGTGGCGCGGAAGGTGGCGGGCCGGCCGCGCGCCTGCAGCGCGCGAGTCAGCGCCAGGGCGGTGTACTTCTTGCCCAGCGCGCAATCGGTGCCGACGGTGAGCAGGCGCCTGCCGCTGCGCTTGCGGCCGGTGCCGGTCACGCGCGGCCACTCGCCATGGCGGATGTCGTGCAGGCGAACCCGCGCCGCGGCGGCGGCTTCGACCAGCTCGGGAAAGCTCGTCAACGGCGTGTGCAAGCCGCTGACGACGTCCAGCCCGGCGCGCAGCGCTTCGCGCAGCACCGGCAGCCAGGCCGACGGCAGGCGCCCGCCGATCGGCGCCACGCCGATCAGCAGCGAACCCGCGCCGGCCGACGCCGCCTGCGCGATGGTCATCAGCGCCTTGCCGGTACTGACGAGGCAGCCCGGCAGGCGCAGTTCGCCGATGACATCGTCGGCGCACCAGTCGACGACGCCGAAGGCCGTCTTGGCTTCGACGGCCGACTGCACGTCGCCGAGGAAGACGAGATAGGGTTTCCTGAGAGTCAACATCGTGAAGGTCTCCTGTTCATTGGCCCGCGGCATGCGGATTAGCCACGCGCGGCCAGTAGTCGAGATCGCGGTTCTGGTAGGGGATGGCAGCGAAGTCCGGCGACACCGCGCCCGGCGTGGTCGCATAGAGCACCGCCTTGGCGATCGGTGCGAAGTCGGTGTGGAAGTGCTGGGTGGACTTGACGACCACCAGCTTCTTGTCCGCCAGGCTGATGCCGATGCCCGTGAAGGCATCGACCGCCATGACCTGGCCGCGTACCGAGGCCAGCAGCAGATGGAGGTCGCCCGCCGCCTCGACCCAGACGGAGACCCCCATGGGGTCGCGGCCGTTGAGGCCGACGACCCCTTGCGAATGGTCCTCGGCGATGCCCCGCACCGTGACCCGCAGATCCACGGGATCGCCCGAGAACGGCCCGCACTTGCCCCCGACGCGCAGGTCGATGACGGCACCGACGCCGGCATCCCTGCAGATCTGGATCGCGCCGAGATCCCAGAAGGCGCCGATGACGGCATGGCCGATGCCACGTTCCAGCAGGCGACGCAGCACGAAGGTGCTGTCGCCGGGCGCGCCGCCGCCAGCGTTGTCGGCCACGTCGGCCAGCACGACCGGCCCGCCCTGCACTTCCAGCGCGCGGTCCAGGGCCTTGTCCAGCGAGACCGAGTTCTCGCCGGTCAGCTCGCGAAGTTCCCAGAACTCGCGGCCCAGCTGTTCGGCAAGTGCCTGCGCCTTGGGCTGATCGTTGTCGGTCACCACCCAGAGCTTGGCGCCGGACTCCGGCACGTCGCCCCAGGGAAAGCCGTGGCCCAGCGAGACCGAGAGCACGCCGTCGCGCCCCTCGAAGGACTGCATGCGCTTGACGAAGCCCATCATCGGCTCGCGCGTCGTGTGCCAGAGCCCGACCATCCGGCAATCGAAGACGCCGGTGGTCGGCCGGACCTTGCGCCGGACCGTGTCCACCAGCAACTGGTACAGCTCGCGGGCCCGGGCCTCGCCGTCGACGTGCGGGTACTCCTTGAAGGCGATGATCACATCGGCCGCGGCGCGCATGCGCTCGGTGAAGTGGCAGTGCAGGTCCAGCTCGACGCCGAAGGGAATGTCCGGGCCGATGATCTCGCGCACGCGACTCATCAGGTCGCCTTCGCAGTCGTCGTAGCCCTCGGCCACCATCGCGCCGTGGAGCAGGAACTGCACCGCGTCCACCGGCATCGCGGCCCGCAGGTCGGCCAGGATGCGGTCTCGCAGATCCTCGTACACCGCTCGCACCGTGCGGCCCGAAGGCTGGGCGAAGGCGCACAGGCTCTCGACCACCTGGTGGCCGTCGGCCTCGATCAGCTCGCGGGTGAACTTCATGAAGGCACCGGTCGTGTCGGGCGCGCGCGTGCTCGCGTCGCCGCGGTAGATGCCGTATTGCTGGAAGCCGCCCCAGCCGGTCGGCGATGCGGCGAAGGTGTTGGTCTCGGTCGCAAACTGGGAAACGAAGAATTTCATGGCGATGTTTCCTTGCGCTCAGTCGGCCAGACGCAGGAATTGCATGCGGCGCGTGCGCGAGCTGTCGGCGCGGAAGCCCGTGACCGTCCCGTCGGCGCCGCGGTCCACGCTCAGCACGCCCCGCACCTGCGGGTCGGCCTCGCTGGCCCAAGCGAACACGTCGGCCGAGTAGGCCTGCAGCGTCAGCACGCTGGTGCCGTGCGATCCGAAAATGCGCAGGCGCAGCGCCTCGCCTTCGAAGGCGACCCGGGCATCGGCGCCCAGGTCTTGGGCGCGGTAGCGGCCCAGCAGGGCAGCACCTGCATCGGCCAGCGTCGGCGGCGTCTCGGGCAGGCGCTCGAGACGCTCGACATGGCCGGCCTCGCTCAGCGTCAGCGCGACCGGCACGGAGCCGCCCTCGCTAGCCAGCTCGCCGGCCTTGACGACGATCGGGCCCGTCGCCATGTCTTCGAAGCCCAGGCGCAGGGCCTCGCCTTCGTCGCGCAGCGGCACCGGCGGGCCGTTCAGGAAGGCCAGGCCGAGCCTGCCATCGGGCGCCTCGACGAAGCCGGCGACCAGGCCCGATGAGGGCGAGTGGTAGCGCGCGCCGAGCATCGGCTTGAAGTGATCGCTCGCGGCCTTGGCGTCGACCGGTCCGAGCGCCGCGTCGCCCACCATCGCGTCGACGATCTTGTTGGCCAGCTCCACCGGGTTGGCCGGCGTGCCGTTGGTGATGATGATGATGTCGAGCGCCTGGCTCGGCACGGTCAGCATCTGGCAGGTGCCGCCGATCACCCCGCCGGCATGGTGGACCACGTCGATGCCGCGGTAGCGATGCACCATCAAGCCCAGCGCATACGTGTTGACGAGACCATTGTTGAGCCGGGCCGGCGTGAGCATCTGGCGCCAGGAACTCTCGCTGCCGACGATCTTCGGGCCGCGCATGTGGGCGAGCCAGCGCAACATGTCGTCCACGGTGGAGATCATTGCGCCCTCGCCGCGCACCTCCTCGGTCGGGAAGATGCCGCGGCGCCAGCCGCCGCCCTGCTCCGGCGGCAGCGGCACGTGCAAGGTGGCCATGCCGCGGTGGATCTCCAGGTCGCTCGGCACCGAGGCGGTGTCGATCATCGCCAGCGGCGTGAAGATGCGTTCCTTCAGGAACTGCTCGAAGGGCATGCCGCCGACCCGCTCGATGACGATGGACAGCAGGTGGTAGCCGCCGTTGTTGTACATCATCTTCTCGCCGGGCGCGAAGTTCACCTCGGTCTGGCGCACCAGCGTGGCCAGCGCCTGGCCCTTGGGCTGGATCACCATGCCATCGGACAGGAAGCCCACGTCCAGATAGCAGCGCTGCCCGCCGCTATGGGTCATCAGCTGGCGCAGCGTGGGTTCGCCGGCGAGCACCGGCAGTTCGGGCACGTAGCGGCGCACGCTGGCGTCGACGTCAAGCTTGCCTTCCTCTTGCAACAGCAGGGCCGCGAGGCATGTGAAGTGCTTGCTGGTGGAGCCGATGCGCATGCGGGTCGAAGGCGAATTGGCCACGCCCAGCTCGACGCTGGCCAGGCCGAAGCCGCGGCGATAGACCGTCCTGCCGTGTTGGGCAACGCCGACGACCAGGCCTGGCGAGTCGCTGCGGTTGACGGCCTGGAACAGTTCGTCCAGCGCGGCGAGGCCGGTCTTCGGTTCGGGTTTCTTCTCTTCGGTCATTTCCATCTCTCCTTCAACGGGTTGTCTGGTCGGCATCGGCCAGTTCGGGGTGATAGCGTTGGACGGTGCGGACGAAGGCGGCTTCGGCGCTCTTCATCAGCACCGAGCCGAGCGCGAGGCTGGCCGCGCTGACGGCGGCGGCCGCGACCAGCAGCGCTTGCGGCATGGGCTGCAGCGCATCGGATAGCAGGCCCACCAGCACCGGGCTGAGCGACGACAGGCCCACCGCCACCAGCGTGCCGACGGCGATCACCCGGGAGCGCAGCGCGGCGGGAGTCATGTCCTGCAACAGGGTAGGCACGAGCACGCTGCCGGCGATCATCGAAGCGACCTGCAATGCGAAGAGCAGGTAGATCTGCAGCGCGCTGTGCGCCGCCAGCATCAGCAGGGCCGCGATCGCGCCGACGGCCAGGCCGATCGCGAGCACCCGCATCGGCGTGGCCACGCCCAGTCGCCGGCCCAGCTTGCGCACGGTCAGCGCACCGAAGGCGGCACCGGCCACCGTGCCGGCGAGATAGGCGCCGCCGATGCCCTGGCCGATCTGGACGGCAGACGCGCCGAAGCTGCGCGCCACGACGACCGGCACCCAGTTGGCCAGCGCCGCCAGGCCCAGCTGGGCCAGGCCCGTGCCGCCGAAGAGGCCGACCACGGTGCGCAGATTGGCGCGCAGATAGGCGGCGACGCCGACGCGCGATGCCGCGCTGTCCGAGTCGGCGACCGACCCCGCCGGACGCACCCGGACCAGCAGGATCAGCAGCGACACTAGCGGCCCCGGTGCGCCGACCACGACGAAGGCGAGCCGCCAGTCATCCAGGCCCTGCAGCGCGGCCGGCAGCAGCGGCCGCAGGCCCTGCAGGCTCGCGATCAGCCTGCCGCTCAGCGCGATGCCCAGGCCGGCGCCGAGGATGGCTGCCAGTGCATAGATGCCGTTGGCCATCACGCGACGACGCTCGGGCACGATGTCCGGCAGCATGCCGTAGACGATCGGCGCCAGGCCGGCTTCGCCCAGACCCAGGCCGATGGTGGCGAGCAGCAGGCTCTGGAAGTCCACCGCGAAACCGCAAGCGGCGGTGGCGCCGGTCCAGACCAGCACGCACAGCGCGAGCAGCAGGCGGCGCCCGTAGCGGTCGGCCAGCCAGCCGATCGGCACCGCGGCCAGGCCCGCGAACAGCGTGATGCCGACGCCCTGCAGCAGGCCCAGCTTGGTGTCCGACAGCGCCAGCGCGTGACGCATCGGGTCCGCCAGCAGGATCAGGATCTGCCGATTCACCGCCGCCAATACCGTCGCGATGATCAGCACCAGCAGGCCGTAAGCGGCCGACACGACGGACACGGCCGGGCGCGAGTCGGCCGGGAGCGGCAACACCGGCGGCGCGCCGTGGCGTGGCGCAGCAATGGTTTTCATGGAGATCAGCCCCGATCGGGAAAGCGAAGCGCCGCGAGGCGCGGATGGAAGGCGTCAGTCAGGCAGGCCGGACCGATGGGCCCGTGGCGCGTGCCTCAGAAGGGCACGGTCACCGTGGCGCCCAGGGTGCGCGGCTGCACCAGCGAGACCCAGAGCGGCCCGCCCAGCACTCGCACGGCGTCGTTCGCGGAAGTGAGGCCTCGCGCGTCGAACAGGTTGCGCACGAAGAAGGCGATGCTGGCCCGCTTGAAATCGATGCCGGCCTGCAGATCGGTCAGGGAATAGGCGGGCAGCCGAAAGTTGGGCAGGGCGGCGCTGCCGTCGAAGCCGCTGTTGCGCTGCCCGACATAGCGCTGGGTCAGGCCGGCGTAGCCCGCATGGCCGGCGAGCTCGAAGCTGTGATTGACGCTGAGCGCGGCGGCGAAGCGCGCGCTGGTCGGCAGGCGATCACCGCGCACGCCGCCCAGCCCCTGTGCGTCTTCGCTGAGGCGAGCATCGATGGCCGAGGCGTTGCCCGTCAGCGTCCATCGCGCGTCGGGCCGCCAGCTCACCGAAAGCTCGGCGCCCCGCACGCGTGCGGCACCGGCGTTGACGATGATCGACAGGCCGTTGACGGGCATGTACTGCTGCAAGTCCTTCCATTCGATGTCGTAGACCGCCGCCTGGACCGACAGCGCCTTGTCCAGAAGATCCGCCTTGTAGCCGGTCTCGTAGCTGGTCAGCGAGTCGGGCTGGAAGGTGGCGGGGATGGCCGGATTGCCGGCCACGGCATTCGGCCCGCCGGGCCGGTAGCCGGTCGCGACACGGGCGTAGACATCGCTGGCGGGCGTCAGCCTGTAGCGGGCCGTCAGCAGGTAGGTCTTGCTCGTGTCCCCGGAATCGACGCTCACCCCCTGCATGCCGCCGCCGAGCAGGCCGTCGCCGGACTGCCGGTAGTGCTGCTCGTTGCGCGCGACACGCAGGCCGCCGGTCAGCGACCAGTCGGGGCCGAACTTCCAGGTCACATCGCCATAGAGGGCCAGCTCGCGATAGGTGCTCGGGATGGCGGCCGACAGGAGCAGCGGACCGGGAGCGCCGCCGGCAAGCGTGGTCACCGCATCCTGCGCGTTGCCGACGCTCTCGTAGTCATAGTAGAGGCCGGCCAGCCATTCGAGCTGGGCGTCGGACTTCGAGGTCAGGCGGAACTCCTGCGTCGCCTTGTCGACCTTCACATGCACGTCGACAGACGCGCTGTCCACGGCCAGGCCCATGCTTGCGAGCAGCGGGACGAAGCCTGCGCTGAGGTCCGAAACCACGTGCGAGCGCAGGCGCTGCTTCGAGGTGATGGAATTCAGCCGCGCGTCGCCGAAGTCGTATTCGACGTCGGCGGAAAACAGATCGATCTTGATCGAATAGGGCTCGCGGACCTTGAGCGTGCGGGTCTGGTCGTTGACGATCGGCTGGCCGGTGGCGCCGTTGTAGTCGACGAAATCGGTGCCGTCCCGGCGGATGCTCTGGGTCGTCGCGGTCGTGCGGATCTTGAACTTGGACGAGGGCGTCAGCAGCAGCGAGACGCGCGCGCCCGTGGTGGAGCCGCGATCGACGTTCTTCTGCGCGGCCGGCCCGGCCGCATCGACGGTGCCACCCACGCGGTCACCAAAGGCAGAGACTCTCAGGCCCGCGACATCCTCCTTCAACGGCATGTTCACCACCGCGCTGGCCGTGCTGTTCGCTCCTCCGTTGCGGGTCGTCGAGGCCGTGAGCGAAGCCTTGCCTGAGAACTCGTAGGTGTCCGGCTCGTTCGTCACATACTTCAGCAGGCCGCCCATCGCTCCCGCGCCGTACAGCGTGCCCTGGGGGCCGCGCAGCAACTCGATGTGATTCAGATCCAGCAGGGCCATGTCCAGGGCCTGCTGCGGCCCGTTGGCAAAGGGGCTGCTCGAGCCGAAGGCGACGTCGTCCACGTACACGCCGACCGTGGCGATCGTCTGAGCGCCGGTGCTGACGCCGCGCATGCTGATGCTGCCCATGCCCGGGCCGCCCGCGCTCTTGAGCTCCACCCCGGCTTCCGTCGAGAGGTAGTCGCGCAGCGACTTGGCGCCGCTGCGGTCCAGGCTTTCGGCCGACATCACGTTGACCTGCATCGGCACTTCCCGCACCGGCTCGTTGCGTCGGCTGGCGGTGACGATGACCGCGTCCAGCGCGTTCACATCGGCGTCGCCGCGTTTCTCCGGCGGTGGCGGCGGCGGCGGCGCTGCAAAGATCATCACGGCTCCGGACACGTCGCGCCGGACGGACAGCTGCGTGCCTTCCAGCAGCACCGCGAGCGCCTCGTCGGCCGACAGCGTGCGCTTGCCGAGCCCCTTGGTGCTGCGGCCCCTGACGTCCTCGGTCTTGTAGATCACCTGCGCGCCGGACTGCAGGGCATAGGCATCGAGCGCGGCCTTCAGTTCGCCGGCAGCAATGTCATAGCTGCGAAGCTGGGCGTAGGCGGTGCCGCACAACGCCATCGCACACAGGTGGCCCGCCGCATGGCGGGCAAGCAGAGTCAGGCGGGATCTCGATTTCATGGAAGCGTCCTCGGGAGTATGGCGTCAGTGCCCTCTACTCAGCGAAGACGAAGGCGCTTGCACAATCTGCCAGCGCTCGCGGGTTTCCACCGGGTCAGAAAAATTGTCGGGATCGGGATGGCAGAAATGCCACGCTGCTTCGTCTTGATGATGAGGACGCCCGCCTGTGGCGAGGAGATGCAGGACGTGTTGATGACATCGAAGGAGTTGCGCGCCTGGTTCGTGGATCAGGTCCTTCCGCTGGAATCCGTGCTCGAACGCTACTTGCGCCGCAACTGGCGCCATGCGGACGAGATCGCGGACCTGCGGCAGGAGGTCTATGCCCGCGTGTTCGATGCCTGCGCGGCGGGTCGGCCGGACTCGGCCCAGGCCTTCGTGCTGGCGACTGCCCGCAACCTGCTGATCGACCGGGCGCGACGCGACCAGATCGTCGACATCGAGACCTTTGCCGACATGGACGAATTGGCGCCGACGATCGACGAGCTCAGCCCAGAGCGCCACCTGGCCGCGCGCAGCGAACTGCGCCTGCTGCAGCGGGCCATGAGCCTGCTGCCGGAGCGCTGCCGCGAGGCGGTGGAGCTGAGAAAGATCGAAGGGTTGTCGCAGCGCGAGGTGGCGGCCCGCATGGGAATCAGCGAAACCACGGTGGACAAGCACCTCTCCAAGGGCGTGCGTGCACTGGCGGTGGCCCTGCTTGCCACCGGCAGCGGCGCGGCGCCCAGCGCGGGACCGCATCTGCGCAAAGCACGGACCACACAATGAACAGCGACAGCAAGCACACCGAACTGGCGCAGATCGAAGCGCGCGCCGCCGACTGGCTGATCGAACGCGATCTCGCGGGCAGCGACTGGACGCCGGCGCAGCAGCAGGCGCTGGACACCTGGCTCGACGCCTCCACGGCCCACCTCGTCGCCTGGCTGCGGCTGGAGCACACCTGGAAGCGAGCCGACCGCCTGCAGGCCCTGCAAGCGCCTGCGCAGGTCGATCGCGCCGGGGCGGCGCGCGGCGATCCAGCCGCTCCTGCGACCTTCGGCGTGCCGTGGTGGAAGAAGCCGCAACGGCGTCTCCTGGGCAGTGCGCTGGCCGGGCTGGGGGTGGCCGTGCTGGGGTTCATCGTGCTCGGCACCTTCAATCCCGGCGTCGACACGCAGAGCTATGCCACAGCGCGCGGTCAGCTCGAAGCGGTCGCCCTCGCCGACGGCTCGCGCCTGACGCTGAACACGGCGACCCGGCTGCGCGCCTCGGTGTCGACGCGGCAGCGCGAGGTCTGGCTGGAGCAGGGCGAGGCCTTCTTCGACATCGCCCATGACGCCAGCCGCCCCTTCGTCATCCACGCCGGCCTGCAGCAGGTCACGGTCCTGGGAACCAAGTTCTCGCTGCAGCGCGACGGCGACCGCCTGCGCGTGACCGTGTTGGAGGGCCGCGTGCAAGTGCAGGCCGGGCACAGCCGACCCGCCGTACTGGTGCGGGACGACACCGCCATGGCCGAGGCCAGCAACGTGCTGGTCAGCCGGAAGTCCAGGCAACAGATCACTGCCGCCGTGGGCTGGCTGCAGGGCAAGCTGGTGTTCGACCAGGTCAGCCTGAGCGAGGCCGCCAGCCAGTTCAACCGCTACAACCGAAAGCAACTGGTGTTCGACGACGCAGGCGCGGCCAGGATCGGCATCGGCGGCGTTTTCGACGCCAACAACGTCGAAGCCTTCGCCCGGCTCCTGCGCGACAGTCTCGGATTGACGGTGCAGATCGGGGCCGAGGAGATCCACATCGCCTCGCCCGCCCCGTCCTGAGGCGTCGTCGCCACCAGCCGTAGGACTCCGCTGACCGGACGGAGCCCGCTTGTCCGATGCGGGCCCGCGGCAATGCGGCGCAGACTGGCCGCATCGCCGTCAAAATCAGGAGTAGCCGCCATGAAATCCCCCTCAGCCTCACCGGCCACACTGGTCGACCTCGAAAAGCGCTTCTGGCAATCGATGGTCGACGAGGACACGGACGCGGCCGTCGCCCTGCTGGACGAGCCCGCGCTGATGGTCAGCGCGCACGGCACGATCCAGTTCGACCACGGCCAATACCGGCACATGGCCGAGCAGGGCAAACACGTCGTGCGCAACTTCAGCTTCGACGACATGCAGGTCCTGTTCCCGAACGAGGACACCGCCGTGCTGACCTACAGCGTGCGCCAGGCCGTGGCGGAGCGCGGCAGCGAGGAGGTCGTCGAACAGCGCATGGCCGACTCATCGGTCTGGACACGCAAGGATGGCAGCGGCTGGCGCTGCGTGATGCACACCGAGACGCCGCTGGACGCGACAAGCCGCTAGATCGCCGGCGCCGCGCTGGCGATCGAATGCTCCTTTCCGGCGAACAGGAAGACAGCACAAGCGCCGCCGGCCATGGTCGCGCGCTGAGTGGCGATCGGGCAGAGATCAGCTGGCACGCGCATGCACACATGGGACTGCCGTGGAGTGGACGCAAGCCGGTGCTCGGTGGGATCCGTCGTGCCCAGTGAGCGATGGACCCCAATCGACCCGATGGGTTCCTAGGGGCCTTTGGATCGGGCACCCGAAAGTAGTCGCTCAACGTTCAAGGAAGCTGGGCCATGCGTCCCCAGCCGGCCGATGATATGGCTTCATCTGGCTGGCGATCTGCCCAGTCACCTTATCGGCGTGCTAATGGCCAGAGCAGTCGTAGCACCGCCCACCAACTACCCGGCTTCGTTCTCGCATAGCGCAAGCTCTCCTTGAGAGGTTGCAGCACCGCAAGGCAGGCCCGCCCGCTGTTCACGCGGGCCGCCACCTTCGTATCTGCTCGGTAAAGCGCGGGAATACCCGTGGGTGATGCATGTCTACGTCTTGGCAGGGCCGCTCGGCGCTGCACTCGCCAGCCGGCGAGGTCCCGCTGACTCACCATCGAAAGATCACCATGTTCATCAAGCACGTCTTCATTGCCACCCTGTCGCTCGTCACCGGTACGGCCGCCATGGCCTGTGCGGATTGCCCGGAGGGGGCGCACGCAGAGCTGACGTCCCACCACGCCGCCGCTGCCCCGGTGAGCCGCGCCCAGGTCATCGCGGACCTGGAGGTCTACCGCAAGTCGGGCCTGGCCGAGTTGGAAAGCCGCGATGAGCCCGCCTTCTACGGTGCCGACTACCGCGCGGCCCAGGCCCGCTACCAGGCCTTGCGCGAGTCCCCGGCGTTCGCCATGCGCGTCGCACAGCTTGCCCGGCAAC
>Ga0247779_1000101_pt1 | contig 68247 bp, 91 predicted proteins | sample UWRJL221509R5_FD_179925 | JGI IMG/M metagenome (GOLD analysis project Ga0247779, IMG submission 179925) | Plant litter microbial communities from Arlington Agricultural Research Station in Wisconsin, United States - UWRJ-L221-509R-5 | ecosystem: Environmental > Terrestrial > Plant litter >... | reverse complement strand
TTGTACCCTGCGGACGCGTGGATATCCCTGGCAACGATACTGTCAAGCTGTTCTGTCCAAACTGCAATGATATATTCGTTCCTCCAAGCAGCAGGTTCCAGGGCGTAGATGGTACGTATCTATCTGCAGAAGTTCTTACGCAGTAATCGTATTCTTATCGTTTACATCTGGATCATCATCAAAGGCGCGTTTTTCGGAACGACGTTTGCGCATCTTTTTTTCCAAACCTACCGTGAGCTGGCGCCTGCTCCGTTTTGGAAGGCGCCTTCTACGGGAGGCTCCCCGCTTTCTCCTAGGAGCGGCTCTGCGGCCAGCAACAGCTCGCGACCTACGCCGTTTGTCAATCCTAATCCGCACGGAGGACAAAAACGCGCCTCGGGATATGTTTATGTACCCAGGATATACGGGTTTAAAGTGAGCGAAAGAGCGAAGAGTGGACCGAGAATGCAGTGGTTGAGATTGAGACCTGAGAGTCCAGAAGAATTAGATTCGGTCGATTGGCGTGGGCGATGGATTGGTACAGATGACGATGAGTATGACGAAGAGGAGGAGGAAGACGAGGATAGGCAAATGGAGGATTTTGATCCCGTATGTGTGAAATTTCTCATCTTGTTTCAACATTCTTTTTTATATTCTCTATTTTTACAGGATGTTGGTGAAGGAGAGGAAGACGACGACGAAGAGGAAGAGGAAGAAGAGGAAAATGGAGCGCCTCTTGCTGGTAAAGGCAAATCTATTGGGAAGCAGTTATCCTCCCAAGCTTCGTTCCCTCCTACTTCATCTCCAGTGCACTCTGCTCGTACATCGCCTACGACGCCAGGGGCTCCGCGTACACCGGAAGATACTTCTGTCCTTGGCAATTTGCCAGGATTTGGGCGCTCACCGGGGGGGAAAGTTCAAATGGTTCGCCAATGGGCGCCTAGGACTGACTGGGCCGGTACTGCACAAGTTTGACGAGGATGCGGACAATTTTCTTTCGTCTCTTTCTTTTATTCTCTCTCGACTTTTTTTTTGTACTCCACCCAAATTTTATTTTCGTTTCTTCATATACAATATTACAGGTTTTTTGTTGACAAGGAGCACATAATGTAGCGATTAGATTAGATAAAAATATTATCGGCTACAAGTTTGGTGAGAGGGGAAAGATTGCGGCCGTGATTTCGGCAAAAAATCGTGCGAATTAAAACTATACAGTACATCAAAGCCTCGCTCCACGTGATCTGTAGCGGAAGCAGGTAAGAGATCTTTTGTACGGCTACCAACCGCACTCGTCAAGACCTCAAGAAAATGGTTCGCTCCAGTGAGTAATGGATGGCTATGAGGAGAGAGGGTGAAATGCTGAAAGAACGAACAAATAGACCTCCGCTACGGACCCAACAAAGGGCACCCCACGACCCCCATCGCCAAGGCTGTCCGCCCCAGCCAGCGCAAGGGAGTGCAATCTACCAAAACCAAGTTCGTTCGGTCTGTGATCAGAGAGGTTGCTGGATTCTCCGCTTACGAGCGCCGAGTTATGGAGTTGTTGAGGAACTCAAAGGTGCGAAAACAAGGCAATTAATTGAAAGCCATAATTGATTGAATATTATACAGGACAAGAAGGCCAGGAAGCTGACCAAGAAGAGGGTGGGTATTGATATGTTGCTACGCAAATACGAGGACAGATGGCTGATGAGGACGAATGATACAGCTCGGAACCCTTCTTCGCTCAAAACGCAAGCTCGAGGAGCTCTCGACCGTTATCCAGGAGAGCAGGAGAGCACACTAAATGGAGGCGAAGTTGTGTACTGTACTAGTTCTATGATGAATCCCATTATGTTCTCGTTATTTTATCAGTCTGTGTGCATTACGAGTACGGACGGCGGCTGAGTGACTAAGCATCAATTAATAGCCGCTGACACAAAACTGATGACTGATCAGTTTTACCTGATTCTTTCCTTTGAGTCTTTCTTTTTAGCTCGTCTCCCATGTTGTCTCCTCCAAAACTTCGTCCCAGAGCTTCTTCAACTTCAACAAACCTTCGCACTGCCCCTCATTCTCTTGGGAAACGTCGTTCAAACACCTGTCTTCACGAAGCCGCCACCGAGTCCGCTGTGCCCTGCAGCGACCAGCCACAGGTCTCCATGTTCCAGTGGTTCGTTTCTTCCTTCATCCAATGGATCCATGTTCCCCAGAAACATTCTCTCTCTTGGTCGTCGCCTTCCTCGTCGCCTAGGTCAAGCACGGATGACCTCATTCTTCCCCTTTCTGCCTCGGCACATACTGTTTCGTTCACAATAACAGAGCCACCAGAAGATATGCAGACAAACGTATTCCGCTGGCGGCTGCTTTCTGTAACTATATCTCGTCTTCTTCATTTATCAGGGCTCATAATTCTCTAGTCTAATCTTCCGATATTGATTGTCATCCTCATGTTCCCCTTTTCTACCGCCCTTGTCTTTTGGTGTCTATCAACTCTTCCAATATCCCTTTCTTGGCCACACGACATTGCAGATCTTGCTCAGCTCGGAAGGGAGCTCCATGGGTACTCACAAAGTGGCATCGGTCCTCTTTCTCATGTCATCGGTGTCATGGCCATTTCTGCTGTCTGGAAACACGCTTGGTCAATCCCAGGAAGCGTCTTATGGGTGAGTTCTCTCGCTTAATCCCCCAAAAAATTATCCTTGAAAAGTTTCATTCCACAAGAACGTCCTTGGCGGTGCCCTATTCTCTCCTATTTATGCTACCATCCTCCTCACTACCCTCACCACCATTGGCTCTCTTTGTGCGACCATGCTCTCGACCCCTCTCGGTCCATTCCTCGCTAAAATATTCCCTCGCGCACTCGACATGACGCGTAACGCGCTTGGGGGCGATTCAGACCCCGATGCTTCCGGCAATCAATCCAAGCCAAAGTCCTCGGCATGGGTTCGTCTTTCCGTTCTGCGCCTAATTGGCGTCGTCCCATGGTCAGGAATCAACATTGCCTGCGGTGTCTGTGGGGTGTCTCTTGTGGACTGTATGCTGGGAACATTCATTGGTTGTCTTCCCTGGACTGCAGTGACTTGCCAGGTCGGTCCACTCTGTTCCGTAAATGTGTACGAAACTAGTCTGACATAGATCTGATCCTTCTTTTTACCGTGACGTCAAAAATAAACACCCTTCTTCCCTGAAGATCGGTGATATCCTCCAAACAGTTGCATCGACCCCGTCAACAACGTCCCAAACGGTGTCATCATTGCTGGCTACACCTGAAATCATTCTGAAGCTCGTGTTCTTGTCCGTTCTATCCTTGGCACCAATTTTAGGGCGTGGAAAGCTGCGTGAAATGATCTCGCATTCACCTCGCATTCCTACTAGCGACCCGAATGCGACTGTTGAAGAACGAAAAGCTCGGTGGACCTGGGTACAGGAGTGGCGTACGAAGATCAGGCTATCATCACGGTCGCGTGCACGCGACCAGCAGGCACAGGATCAGCTCACTTTGGACACCCTGATCGACGAGAAGCGAAGGTTGCAGGACCTTTCGCCTTCATGATCCTCCCGCCCTCAATCAACTCAAAGCTACTCCTGACATCCAACTTGGAATTTTTTGTTTCACTTCATCGCGTCTTATAATTGTCACTATCGTCGCACCACTATCATCGCGTCACCGACGAAATCTTTTTTCTCCCATACAGATAGGTCCGTGATGCTGGGAAAGACGGACAAGGACGCAAGCAATCTATTTCGATAACCCTTTTCTCCTATTTCTATCTCAGTCCGTCTCCTGTCTGCACTGTAAATGTCCGCATCTATTCGCCGCTGTACCTGCTGCTATGCTATCATCGCAGCTTAGCCCCATTCTTCTGCGCCCATTTCTTGGATCCAAAAATGCTGGCGACGCGCTGTGTCCCATCGCATCTGTGCTATCGTCTACATCAAATTCATCGACAACACCAGTCCATTCTTCACGCCCCATTGCTTTTGTATAGCAAAAAAAACATCCATACATGTCTACCCATCCCCTCAAACTTGCTTTTGCCGCACTTTTACGACCCGTAATGAATTTGCAGTCAGCCCCTCCCACGGCTTGTTTAATAATACATTTTTGTCATCCATTTGCCGTTCTACCCCGTCGCATCACCCATCGCCCACCCAATCCTCCTCATCTTACTTCTATATATTCTGCATATCCAACCAACCAACTCATTCATAATTTCATGGTTTGCATTCAACACGGAACTAGGTAACATACATACATTTTTTGCGCTTATACTCCCTTTTCGTCGTGCCATTTTACATAAACATTCTTTCATACTTCATCTGTTGTCGTTATTTCCACATCCTTTTTTCCCCTTCTTTTTAAAGATTTATTTTTTGTTGCTTATATCTCATTCAGAATGTGTATACCCCCAATCAATCAGATGATCCGTGAATGTTGCTTATTAGTTATAATAATCGACTAGTGGCTTTTCTTTGTTTTTAGATCGCACATGAAATGGAATTTTTCAAGGTTTTCTTTTTCAGAGATGATGTGCTTGTGTACTTGATGTGGTTGAAGATGATTTGAATGATTTGAAGTTTCGACTTTTGATTTGAATATTAAGTTAGTACGCTATGATGGATGGGTTGGATGGAAGGCAAAGACTCTACTACTACTAAAACTTACTACTGCTATTACTAGATACATTGCATGCATGAGGAGGAAAATAGCCGACTAAAGATCATAAAGCAAGAAAATAATTAAGCATACTCTAAACACCAAGCCTGTGAGTTGTGAGAAGCAATGAGCAACGGGGTGCGACCGAATAATAATAAAAGTGGACTGACTTTCGTTTTGTGTGCTCATACACAACATAAGATATAGATACTGCAGGAACCACCTGGACAAAGAAAAATTACCCTGGTCTCAGCGTGCCGTCGCGAAAGAAAAAGAAGATTAATAAGATGTTGATAGATACTTACCTTTGCGAGTGTGGGGAACAGACCGCGGTAAAACCCTCTCCACCCATCGCGTTCCCAAGTCTTGCCAACGACGTCCATCACGCCAGTGTATGTCTGTGGATGCCCTGATGACCCCGACGCCTGGAGCCGCGTTCGCACGAGGTTGAGCGGGTACACACTCGTCGCACCGACGCTACCGGATATACTGCCAAACGCAAGAAGCGCTAACACGCCAGGCTCCTGTTTGCCAGTTGACCGCTGATATGCTTGCTTGAGAGCTTCGAACGTGCTCATGTCGATGGCCGAATAACTGCATGAGAACAAATAGCGTTAGCTCTTCGCCTTCTTTGGGTAGCTCATACACGTAAAAGAAACGGACGTACGGGAACACGCCTACTAAACCGATCTAGATCAAGGATTATTAGTTAGATTTTTACTCTTTTTGTTTTTTGACGTTTTGGTGACAGACAGATGTAATGCAGTGGACCGAGCGAGCAAGCGAGTATAGTAGGCACTTACCGTCAGCCCTCGATAATACGCACGAACGCCACCCAGCCTCCAGACGTGTCGAATGGCTGAAACTAATGTCCGTTTATTTTCCCCTGTGTTGCTCATCATTTGCGTCTAACGAATACTGATGAGTCTATAGAATGGAGAGACACGAGAGGCATAAAATAGAATGCACCTTTAGTGTTTCTATTGGATATATACCTGCACCAAAAGATCAGGTTCCTGATTCAAAGCCAGATTTAATCAACTTGTCTTACTTAGTTGACTACTGATTCCACCAATCCCACCAGAAAGGAAGCGACTAAAGCCACTGATATCTCTCGAATCCTCTACTTTGTCATAATATTGCGCAAATGCCCGTTTCTAATAGAGATGAAACAGCGATGAAATAAAAATGGTGTATGAGACAGGTTGTGATGTAGGAGGGATGAAATAACAAGATACTGACGGAGGATTCGTACGCAAAGAATTTAATTGCAGATTCAGGGAATATTTTGGCCACAGAAAGCCCGTTTCCGGTCCAAAATGCAAGAACGCCTCCTTCGGAATAAATACGCGCTACAGCGTTGGCAATGATCTTGATTCCTCCTGATGGCTTAACGGATCCGCCTGCGACCACCGCACCTCCAAGTTCTGGTGGTCTTGTTATCAAAAATATTTTTAGCCGATCGAAAGGCGCGGTACATGTCCGAGAAACTGCATTGCGCCTTCGATTAATAATATGCAGATATAATGAAATTGAACTTGCCTGCTCCTGCGACACCACCAGCGAAGAGGAATTTTAGAGCGGTGTGACCTCCAAATACATGATGTTGTTCCTCGTCTTCTTCTTGATCTTCATCATAGTAATCAAAATCATCGTCGGGCTCGAGTTGATCGGCTTCATGAGGATATGTCGAAGAAGGGTATTGAGACGTAATCATCTTGTAAGTCAAGGGTTCAGGAGGTTTATCCTCTGCGCTGAGACTGACGTCGCCTTGAGGTAGACGGTGAGTTATGCCTCGTTGAGTTTACACGAAGAACGTAGTTAGCTTTACCTTCCATATTTACACGTGCAGCACCGCGACCGTCATCTCCCATATATTTCCGCATCTCATAATATCGATATATTTCTGTCGGAGACAGTTTCCGTGGTAGTAGCAAGAAGAAGTCACGAAATTCACCAAAATTGATATGACGTGAATGGGGCTGGGAAGAAATGGAAGTCATGAAGTCATCTATAGTCGATGGAGAAAGTTGTAGTCCTTTCACAAACGCGTCAAGAATAGAATTTAAGCATGCAAAAACCCCTATCCTTACCAGACTTGTTGAGAGCAGATAACAATTCGTCCTGATCAAGCTGACCATTTCCATCTAAATCCAATTCGTCATGGAAGATATGCCATAGTTCTGGTTTGGAAATAGTCAGTATATGATCTCCTAGAACATGTAAATAAGGTCATACCAGCTTCCTTTGCCAGGGAATACTCCTTGAATTCTCTCCAGCCAATATGCGGTGGCCGAGAACTGGACGTGGGTGTCGCGCAACGGAGCAATAATTCACTATCATACATCGCTTTCAGTGATAAGGCCTGTTCTTGAGTAAGGCCACCAGGTTTGCCATCCTTGGAGAACTTTTTTGAAGGGTGAAGCAATTCCGGGAGAGACTGCCATAATTCAGTCAATTTCTGTTTCCTGTTGTCCCTCCCTTCGGCTTCACGGAACTCTTCGAGGGAGTGAGGTTGTACTGGGGAATCCGAGCGCAGTGGGGGCAAGAGAGGACGGTTTGCCGGAATAGTAAGCGCATCTTCGTCTTTATCGTTGGCAGTAGAACTGGTTTTTAGTTGGTTTGATGAATCTGGCATCTTGAAAAGGATAAACCAATGATATATCCTTTGTTTGTAACTGGATCCGGAATCTAATGACGAAAACTTCGTTGGCGAAATATATCCTTGAAGGTCACCAGTATATTCGAGAGAGAGAGACGGCCTTCGATATTAGCCGGAGAGCACTGCTCTCATAAAATCATGGTGGGTTCACGTAGGGACTGAGGAGAGTATTGCAGATACGCCAACTCCACTTCCACTAACGCCGGATCCGGCTTTGCTTACATACGACTAAAATTGCCTCTTCCGTCGATCCTCCCAAGAAAAGCCCGATTCAAACATAGAAATCATATTATTGTGATACACTAAAGGGTATTAGATATAGTATATACTTTTTAATTCAACTTTTTTCATTTACGGAAAAGTAGGACATTGCGAATTCTTCGCGCCCACCCATTAAAAAAACTTTGCTTTGGCCAGCAAGTGTTGGTTTTGGCAGATAATTCCAAATCAGTCGGTATTTCTGGCTTATATGAAGGAGGTTCTCCGGCAATTTTTTTATGCCCAAGAAATTTGGGGGAGCTATGAACACCTGTTTGCAACATGGGGCCTGTAACAGTATTACCGGGCCAGCCCATTGAATAACTGGTGTTCATGGACACTAAGGTATTTTCTGTTCGGAAAGATGGACTGGGTCTAAGCGAAGCAGCGCCTACACCGTTTCGCGAATAATTAGGGTAAGGAGGGGTGACTGGAATCGATGGTGCCTTTGAATCTAATGTAGCGATGTCAGAAGTTTTGTCGGAGACCAATGACTTCTTTTTTGCTGGGTTTCGTATAGGTGGAGTGGGTGGACGATAGTTCTATATAGATCGTCAGCAACTTGCGAGATAAAAATAAGAAAAAGAGAACGCACAGTAGGTAAACCGCGACCACGATGTGCTTGAGGTTGCGCTAGATTCTGGCTTAAAACCAGAGGGTTACTGGCAGATGCTTCTTCGCTGACATCCAGGGGAGTTTCATTAGGGAGGTCAGGTAATTTCTGAGGTTAGGAATGAGTCATATATCCGAGTAATCATTGAGAGTAAAAGTAGCTTTCTACGTACCTTGAACGAAGAGACATCTGGTTCATGTTCATTCGTAATTGGGAAATTAGTCTTCAAAGTAGGTGGTACATCTGCTGAAGGGCGTTCTAATTCACTTGCTTTCGCCTCAAGTATTTCCCGCCAGTTTTCGGGCAACTACAAACATATTAAATATAGACATGTTTTATGGATATCTTGACGTACCGGTGGCACAATCTCTTGCTCCTGATCCGCTGGAGTATTTTCTTCTGTTTCTTGTGGAAGAGGGGCAGTAGGTGAAGGGACTGGGGATGGAATATATTCTGGAACAGGTTTGCGGTAGCTCATATTTCGCTCCCTCTTCTTCGGTTCCATAGAAACGAAACAAAGAAAAGAAAAGAACAAAAAGTAGTGCTGGACTATGGTGGCCAAGAATCCGTGGAAGGTTAGGAACATATACTACCTTTGACCTCCAGAGCGGGAGCCAGGGAGTTTTAAAAGTCCTTGAAAGGTGGTAACAACGCAGCGTGGTCATAGTGGCTATACTGCAATGGTGGCCTCGCGGCATACAATGGGGCCAAGTCCACCCACTTCGGACAGGAGAACTGTCAGATCGAGAAGCAGCAAGTGTTTGACCATGCCTTAAATGAACGAACACATGTGTGGCTAGCAGGGAAATGCGGCAAGGTAGCATATTGGGCCAAGATTGTTAGCATACGCATTGGAGTGATGGGTTAAGCGCTGAGCACATATAGACACGTGCAAGAAATTATCCGTCGGTGTTGCAACTTGAGCGACGAATCGAATGAATAGAATTTGCACAGTCAGACTGCAACGAAGAGGCACAGTCCATAAAACGAATATAGCTTCAGAAATAGACTTGGAGTGTGTGAAAGAGGACAAAGAAAGCAGAGAGGCGATGAGCGGAGCTATTTGTACAGCCTGCAGTTGAGAGGAGAACTCGAGGAGGAAGTGCTGAGTTGCCGAGTGGCACATGACCGTGGCGACAAGGTTCGCAGAGTCATGACATCACAACTCAATAACAATGGATTGACGGCTGATTATTCACACGACGGACGAGTCTTTATCGATGAGTGGCAATAAAATGATAGCTTTGACTCCACACCAAATTTCTCTGTGCTCTTCTATCTTCACTTGTCACGGCTCTTAAAACTACAGACGAAACGAAATGCCTCCTCGTGCAGCACCGCGGGGTAGCACTGGACCTGCGATTAGGGGTATGCGCGGGGGAGCGGCGTCGCGGGGCAGCGCAATTCAAATAGGACTGCCTAGCGGCGCTCACGTTACGACCATTGGCGTTAAACGTCCAAATTTCGGTACAGGCGGACGTGAGCTTGGAATCTACGTCAATTCATTCTCTACCACGATTCCAGAAGGCGTTATTCACCATTATGATGGTAAGTTACTCGATAATGCTTCATAGACAGACATACTAATGAATTATAACAGTCGGTTAGTACCCCTTTAAGGACAGATAATTAGAGCTTGAGCATTAACTTGAATGCAGTTATTTCTCCGTCAGAGAAAACCCTTCCTGCTCGACTTAACATGGATATCATAAAGCAGTTGCAGACGCAAACTGCCCCTCAAATATTTACCCCTCGTGCTGTATACGACGGAAGAAAGAATTTGTTCGCTGTCAGAGAATTGCCCTTCGGTGAAGATGGGGTCAAAGAGGCAAGTGTTTGTCATAAATGCACGAAGTCTTTGACCTTGATACCATTGCCAGTTCGAAGTGAACTTGACAGATAATCGAGCTGCCGATAATAACCGGACAGCGAAAGCATACAAAGTTCGATTAACGAAAGTGGCAGAAATCAATCCCGAGTACGATTCATATTGATAACCACTCATTTTATGCTAAAACTAGGTAATTATAGAGTTCTTAAACGTTTTATCAAAGGCGATCAGTCTCACGATAATACTGTTTTGACCGCTATTACTGTACGTACAGACTTCTAAACATAGTAACCCCAGGAAGTTGAGCTCACCATTTAGGCGCTTAATGTCGTAATTCGTATGGAACCAACAATGAATTACCCATTCAACGTTCGATCTTTCTTCACCGATCGTGAAACGAAAGACATTGGAAGTGGAATTCAACTATGGCGTGGTTACTTCCAATCCGTTCGACCTGGAATAGGACAAATGTTCATTAATATAGACATTTCCACCGCTACTATGTACAAGAGTGGCCCATTAATCTCCCTTTGCCTTGATTACATGAAACCAGCGAAAGCTGTTTCTCCTGGTCCTCCTATGCTATATAGGCAAAATCTTCCTGAACGAGATCTTCTTCGCCTTCAACGATTCGTTTCCGGCATTAGGGTGATAACAGAGGGGCAGACTGGTCCTGCAGGACGGCCACCGGTTCCTAGAGTAATCAAGAAACTGACTCGCCTCAGTGCGAAGGAGGATATATTCACTATGCGAGAAGGGGGGAAAATGTCTGTTGCAGATTACTTCAGGCAGACAATGAATAAACCTCTGCGATTCCCGGATATGATTTGCGTCGAGGTCTATTTATTGTCTTTTTCATTAAAATGCTCGATATTAATTCATTGTCACTGTATAGGTTGGATCAGGCGCAAAAATTCCTCTGGAACTATGCACTGTACCTCCGGGACAAATCATGAAGAAGCAAATTCCCTCTGATAAGACCAAAGATGTCCTCGACTTCGCCACAAAGCGACCCAGAGATCGTTTAGACAGTATACAGAGGGGTTTAGCGGTGAGGACTCATTTCAACAAACAATTGGCAACTTGATGTGTTTCTAATTAACTTTAGGTTTTGGCGTATGGGCAATCCGATTATGTTAGACAATTTGGAATGCATGTAGATACCAGTAGCCCAAAAGCTGTTAGAGCAAGAGTTCTGCAGCCTCCTACTTTACGTTATGGGGCAGGAAGCAAGCAACCTACCATTGTCAGTCTCTTTCGTATTGGAGAACTATGTTGATCTCTAATGTTTTCATAGGTCCCTAGTAATGGTGCCTGGAATATGTATGTGGTGTTCTTTCATATAAATGCCTCAGAGATTGATATCGTCGACAGGATACATAAAAAATTCTATAGGCCAGCGGCACCTATTCGATTCTGGGGTGTGGTCGTTTTCGAAACAGAAAGAAGGCTGGAGCGCAGTACCGTTAACGAAGTCGTTGCAGGATTGATGGCAAGTTGTGGCGATGTCGGTAAGCGTTGTAACATTGTATTGCTGAAGCTATTTTAATTCGGCGTCCTCATCACAGGTATTCAAATGTCCCCGCCTGGTTGCGTCGATTATTTTAGTGCACAACTCAGCTTACAGGGAACTTTGCTGAAATGCGGACAAACCGTATATCAGAAGTCTGGAGGTCCTCCACAGTTAATCCTTTGCATTCTTCCGGAAGGCGGAAATGACATGTACACTGAAATCAAATAGTATGTACAGATTTTTTCCACACCTTGAGAGTGTTTAACAAAACCTTGATGTGTATCTAGCTGGGGCGATGTCGATGTAACGATTTTCAGTTCAAGGAATATGATGAATTTGCCTAACCTTTCCAATAGAGAGGCGTGACAACACAATGCATGAAGAGTCAAAAATGCCGGAGCGCCAAACCTCAATATTTCGCCAATGTTAGCTTGAAGTATGTGTCATCTTTCGATCAATGATGCTCATATTAAACCCACTGGTTGTATTCAGAATCAATGTCAAAATGGGAGGTATCAATACTATTCCTGACCCATCTTCCGTTACTGCTTTGACGGACCCCCACATGCCAACAATTGTGATGGGTAAGTTTTACACAGTGCCAAGTATATTTTCTCTCATGTCGAAATGGCTTAGGCGCCGATGTTATCCACCCCGCCCCTGGCTCGGATGGTAAACCATCTTTTACATCTGTCGTCGGGAATGTCGACAGCGATACCGCGAAATATGTTGCAGGTTGGTTCGTCGTATGGATGATAAATCAGATCTATCTTACACCATCTTTGCAGAGTCGAGGGTACAAGCATCTAGACAGGAAATGATTGCTGACCTTTACGACATGAGTAAGGTATGTTTCTAATATCCATGTGATGCACATAACAGTTGTGATTCTAGTTCAACCTTGCTTTTAGAGTATCCTAAGCCGTTACATGGCATATAGGCAACAAGTTGAGAAGAGGGCTGTGGGTGCGTCCATGCCAAAGCGGATTATTTTCTATCGAGGTAGGTCCAACGATGAGGTAGTTTTCATGACTGACGATAAAGATAAACTTATACAGATGGTGTCTCCGAAGGACAATTCAAGCAGGTCCTTGATCAAGGTAAAAGTCAATCTATTGTGTATTTCTGAATTATTGATAAAATGTTAATTACAGAACTACCCCAATTGAAGAGTATACTTATGGTCCTTCTCCTTTTTGAACGTCACTTATCTTGACCGCAGGAGCATGCCAGGAGCTGCGCATCGAAGCAAAGATTACTGTAGTCGTTGTAGGAAAGCGGCACCACGTTAGATTTTTCCCCCAAAACGAACGCGACGCAGACAAGAGTGGCAACTGTCCTGCTGGTACAGTCGTTGACCGAGAAATTGCTCACCCTACAGAATTCGACTTTTATTTGCAAAGTCACGGAGGTCTACTAGGAACGAGTAGACCGGCACATTATTCGGTCCTTTATGATGTGCGTTTGTCGTCTCGATTGGGTGCAAACTCTCTAAACTTCTTTCGTAGGAAAACAAATTCACGTATGCGGTTGTGGTTGTAAGAAGACCAATGAATTCTGGTGCTGATACACTTTTTCAGTGCGGATTCCCTCCAATCTCTCTCCTTCGCTTTGTGTCACGTCTATGCACGGTCAACTCGATCTGTATCGATCCCCGCGCCAGTATATTGTAAGATTAGAATCTAAATGGCTCTATAAACAGGAACTCAATGTCACATGTAGACGCCGATATCGTATGCTCGAGGGCTAGGAATCACTTCGATCCCCTTGAAAAATGGGACTTCCTTGGATCTGATGACGCTTCTTCGGCACAAGGCTTGAGCAGCCAGATAGATACCCTCGATAAATTCCAGAAGGCTTTCAGGCCACTTCATAATAACCAGAAAGTTCTCATGTATTTCTCCGTGAGTAAACCTTACCGCCATTTGTCTGCTGAAATCCAAATTGATGGTTTCTCTCTTACAATATATATAGTAAATGTATGCAGTATGATCGATCGTACGAAGCTGTACTTGTAACTTGCTCCCAGAGACTGCACCTATTCTCACCTCTTTGCTGCTCGTCGATATGTATGATTACACCTATACCTCAGCTATATTACTGTAACGAATTAATTTTTTACTGGTATCAGCTATGGTTTGCTACACATTATCGCTTGTACGTTGTTACTGTGTTTGAGAGAATGTTGACATTATATCGAGGAATCGATGCTTTAGATGGTATTTATTTAAAGACGCTTGTGACCCCGGTTTTTATTCAACCACCATGTTCCTGCATTAAGGTAGGTGGCAAACCCCAGCCAAGCACAGTATGGAAGAAGGAAGTATGTCGCTCTCGCGTCCGTGGGTCGATCTAAGAGTTTCTGTATAACAAGGTGGGTTTGGTCACCATTCTTCAAGAAATTTCCATGAAGACTTACCGTCATCCAGCACGTAGTAGCTGTTAGAAGGACGCTATCGACGAGAGCAAGGCCGACCTGCAAATGTATAATTGTCAACCAATGTCGAATGAAAGTACAGTGAGGAAGTCTACATACCTGGTGTTGTCCGAAGAACAGGGGGCTCCATACAAAATTGAGGCCAAGTTGCGTGTAATACAAAATAAGTCCGAGAGACAATGCATTCCTGAAAACAATTATTAGAGGTATGAAACTAAGGTTCATCAAACCAGGGTTACCTGTTTGCTTCCAGGACACTACTGTCTAGCGCTTTCACGGCGACGTGAGAGGCATAGCCCATCGAAGCATATAATAACGTCCACACAAACGGGAATACCTCTCGCCTTGGATTTCCAGGAGGAGTAGTCAAATTCTGATTATCGTGAGCTGCTCCGAGGAAGAATTGCATGAGGGTATGTGAGACTTACAGCGTACCAGTTACTGTTTGCGACTTTGGATGAATCCCCGCCACTAAAAAAGCCGAGGGCGATGGGCAGACCAACTGCGACGACAGGGTTGCGAGGAATGCTGAGAAGGATATTTGGAATATGAATAGACATGGTGATTCGAAACGGTGGTTCGTACAAATGCCGTGGACCAGCCACTATATATTCCTATTCATTTTTATGACGTCATGAGGAATTCATCAAGAACGATGTCATACCCCAAGTGCCATAATGCTTAACTCGTCCCAACATCATTAGCCTCGCGTAAAAAACATACAGCAGAATAAGAGTGGTGGAAATAGAAAAAAATGTCGAAGATCTATGACTAATGCTTTTTGAAAGAAATCCGGTGCAAAAGACCAGTCGAAAACAAAATCATAAAAAGAGTAGGCACTGCCCGGAATCGAACCGGGGTTACAAGAACTCAGAACAAATCAGAATCTTGAGTGATAACCGCTACACTACAGCGCCTTGCTACATGGGCTACGTGTATGTACTACGACGGTATATGCTGGGAAGATCATAATCATACATAATCTAATCTAACGCCGAATGTCGACCGAGTCATTGATAAATTGCTCGACAATGAAAAATTTGAGAACTTTATAGTGGACGACGATGGCAACTTTCTTACCGCTCCTCACCGAGGAAAATTCAGCCCTATTCAATGCTCTCGACCGTATCGGTCCAATAATTCTAGACGCTCAACACTCAATACCTCTCTCACAACTTCCCAAACAATCTTATCTACTTGTCGACCAGGCCGATTCTGTAGATCTCGAGGCGGTCGCTTCCTGGTTAGATGAGGGAGTAGACAAGGTCATTATCCCTTTGTCTTCTGCTAAGGAACTTATTGGGGCTTTACCAGCAGAACGTCTCGTCGTCCTTCTCGACGTTGCCAATGTTAGCGCCGTCTCTGATAAAGTCAGAAATGGCGTATCAGGAGTCTTACTCAAAACACCTTCAATTGACATTGATTTCATTTCACCGTTCTCGAAATTCTTCGTCGGCTCAGCGATCTATGTTTTGTCTACCGCGGATATACTTCCCAATGCATCAAACATCCGTGAACTTCAAAGCATCGGGGCAACGCTTGTTCTCCCCGAATCTCAACTTACTCTGGAAGCAAGCAACTTGAGCAAGTTAAATATCGCTGACGCATTCCTTGCAACTGTCACATCTGACCGACAAGATGGGCTATACCCAACAATCGTTACCTCCCAGACAGGGCATTCCTTGGGCCTTGTCTACTCTTCAAAGCAATCCGTGAAGGAGAGCATTATCTCAGGAAAGGGGGTTTACCAGTCACGACAGCATGGTCTTTGGCGTAAGGGAGAAACATCAGGAGCTACACAAGATGTCGTTCGTATTCGTCTAGATTGCGATTCAGATAGTTTGGAGTTCCGCGTTGTTCAGCACGGCGCTGGTTTCTGTCACCTCAATCGTCAATCCTGCTTTAGCGTAGCAAGTGGTCTTCCAGCTCTCGAAAATACTCTCAAACAACGATTAGAAAATGCGCCAGAAGGATCCTACACTCAACGTTTATTCAAAGACCCTGTCCTTCTTCAATCAAAGATCATGGAAGAGGCCGATGAATTATGCAGAGCAGAGACGAAGGAAGATATTTCTTTCGAGGCAGCTGATCTTTTCTACTTTGCGTTAACAAGATGCATAGCCGCCGGCGTCACTGTAGCGGACATTGAACGTTCGTTGGATAGGAAAGCGCAGAAAGTAACAAGGAGAACTGGCAACGCTAAGCCTCAATGGACGAAGCAAGCCAATCCTACGCTTGCACAACCTGCTGTTTCTTTGCAGAAGCAGCCCGACCCAAAATTTGATGGACCCATTCGCATGCGCACCTCAGACCTTGCTAAAATCACTTCAGACGAACGCGCGCAGCTTCTCCGTCGTCCAGTTCTAAAGTCGGATGAGATGATAGAGAAGGTAAAACCGATCGTCGAAGCCGTTCGTCAACGGGGAGACGAAGCTCTCTTGGAATTCACCGCGAAATTCGACAAGGTCCAACTGGATTCTACAGTAATCTTCCCTCCCTTCGCACCCGAGTCAATGGTAATCGAGGAGGACGTTCGCAAAGCTATCGATGTCGCGTACTCCAACATTCACAAATTCCATGCCGCTCAAGTTGATGGATCAACCCTCAAAGTCGAAACGATGCCTGGAGTCGTCTGTTCTCGCTTTGCACGTCCCATCGCACGCGTTGGTCTTTATGTACCAGGCGGAACCGCTGTCCTTCCGTCCACAGCCTTAATGCTCGGTATCCCTGCGCAAGTGGCGGGCTGCAAAGAGATTGTATTGGCCACTCCTCCAAGACCCGATGGCAGTATCACCCCTGAGGTCATGTATGTCGCTCAGCTTGTTGGTGCCTCTGCTATCTTGAAAGCAGGAGGTGCACAAGCGGTCGCTGCAATGGCGTACGGAACCAAGACTGTACCCAAAGTCGACAAGATCTTCGGCCCAGGTAATCAGTGGGTTACAGCAGCGAAGATGTTGGTCCAGAACGACACAGACGCTCTCGTCTCCATTGATATGCCTGCAGGCCCATCGGAGGTGTTGGTGAGTAAACTGCAATGGTTTATACAAGAGTGAACACTAATCGCCGACAGGTTATCGCCGACCATACCGCTAACCCAGCATTCGTCGCCGCGGATCTTCTTTCTCAAGCAGAACACGGTGTCGACTCGCAAGTCGTCTTGGTTGCTGTAAACCTCACTGCCGAACACCTTGCTTCAATAGAACAAGAACTCGATGCGCAAGCTTCTGCTCTGTCAAGAGTGGATATCGTCCGTCAATCAATCCCCAAGAGTATCATCGTCAAGGTCGCTAACACCGAAGAGGCGATACAGTTCTCTAATGACTATGCGCCAGAGCATCTAATCTTGCACTTGGAAAATGCAAGCCAGAGGGTATCACAAATTGACAATGCCGGTAGTGTCTTTGTTGGACCCTATACTCCAGAAAGGTTAGACGCCGCATGGTTGAATAATTAAAAATCGAACTAAATGCTGATTTGCCATTACAGTTGCGGTGACTATGCTTCAGGCACTAACCACACACTTCCTACGAACGGTTATGCTAGACAGTTCAGCGGAGTCAATACTCTCTCATTCCAGAAGCACATCACCTCGCAGGAGATTACGGCCGCAGGTCTTGATGTCTTGGGCCCAGTTGTGGCTACTTTGGCTGACTGTGAAGGCCTACAGGCCCACGCCAATGCTGTTAGGGTTCGTTTAGGCCAAGTTGGAAAATCTGCTTGAGGGACATAATTCCGGTCCCTTTACGTGTATGGCCGACAGATGAAAGAAAATGAATGGTATAGAAAGTTTATTAATGTATCTAAGGTGGTCGCATCGATGTAGCAATGGAGAACAAGTCTATAGGATAAAGATATAAATCCTTCCGGCCAAGTTAAGTGATGTAATCTAAAATCAGTTTGTGCGGTAAAGAGCACGTTTTGCGACCTTGACGATCAGAGGAGTATCGGGGAAGGCTAGAGCTTCGAGGTTTTGTGCGTACTGGAAAGCAGCATAAACACAAACAAAAAAAGGAATCTGGATGTGGACATGACTTACGGGTGTGGGGACATCAGCACCGGTAACACGCTCGACAGGGGCATCGAGGTAGTCGAAGGCTTCACTCTCAACAATCTGTGCACAGATTTCACTGCCAACTCCAAAGGCAGGGAAACCACCCTCAACAATGACGAGACTACGATGCAGGATAATAAGCCATGATGATGCGAAACAAACTTATGTACAAAACTTACCGGTTGGTCTTCTTAACTGACTTGATGATGGTATCAATATCGAGAGGACGGATGCTACGAAGGTTGATAACTTCAGCCTTGATTCCTTCCTTGGCGAGAGCCTCAGCGGCTTCCATAGAATGCGAGACCATCTTGCTGTGAGCAACAATGGTAACGTCACTTCCTTCCCTCTCGACCTTGCATTTGCCAATGGGAATAAGGAAGTTGTCTGACATGGCTTCCTGGGACATGGGGAAGGAAACACCGTATAACATCTCATTCTCAAGGAAAACAACGGGGTTAGGATCACGGATAGCAGACTGCAACATATATTAATAAGCGTTATGCAAAAAGGTAATTTCAGAAAAATAACATGCCTTCAAAAGACCTTTGCAATCTTCCGCACTCCAAGGGCTGACGACTTTGAGACCAGGAACTGAACCGTACCATGCGGCGTAGTCTTGTGAGTGCTGAGCAGCGACACCAGCTGCAGCGCCGTTGGGGCCACGGAAAACAACAGGACAAGGGACATTTCCACCAGACATGTAGTATGTCTTTCCAGCAGAGTTAACAATTTGGTCAATAGCTTGCATGGCGAAGTTGAATGTCATGAATTCGCAACTAAGGAGAGGTCAGAAGTTGAAGAGCCGAACAAGGTTCAACATACATTGGTCGAAGGCCTTGGAGGGCTGCACCAACAGCAATGCCAGCAAAACCCATCTCTGTGATGGGGGTGTCGACGACTCTCTTTTCACCGAACTTGTCCATGAGACCTTTGGTGACCTGGAGACAAACTCCGTTGACTATACCTAGTGGTTAAAGTTGAGTGGACGCATACCTTGTAAGCACCATTGTAGCGAGCAACCTCCTCTCCGAGAATGAAAACAGTCTCGTCGCGAATCATTTCCTCCTCCATTGCGGCGTTGAGAGCATCACGAACAGTCATCTAGAAATAAAATGAGAAAGTGGTGCACAATCGATTATGACGCGACTAACTGTGTGCTGCTCATTGTCCGAGGTAGCATACCCGCGAGTGCCACGCAGAGTTCTCTTTGGAACTGATGAAGAGGAGGCCCTGACTGATGAGAAGACAGGGGCGAGACGGGAGAGGGCGATTCGGGAGACCATGGTCGTAGTACACGGAGGAGGTGATTACTGTCCCAATTTTTTGACGCCAGGTCACTCTCTTTTGCATGGGGTTTCCTTTTTGGGCGGCCGCATATGATGGCACCACGACAAGCGAGTTTCGATCCTCTCTCAGCTCCGAATAAAATATGTTGAAACAGACTGTTGTCATTACAGGTGCTTCCAAGTCTGTATGTTTTCAAGTATTGTACTACAATACAACTGACAGAATCATCAGAGGAATTGGCCTTGCAGTCACTCGCTTTCTTCTCCAGAAATTCAACGCCAATGTTGTCGCCATCTCAAGATCTCGTACGGTGGAATTGGTTCAACTCGAATCAGACTCTCTACTCATTGTAGAGTGTGATGTGTTAGTCGCTGCAGAAACCTGTCCATGACTGTTTTCTTATCTCTGGCGATGATATCCGGCATAGTACGGACGAAAAGGCATTATCTAATGCAATCTCTCTCGGTGCTTCTCGGTATCAGGGAATCGATGGTATTATTCTTAATGCAGGTACTCTGGATCCTCTCTGCCGCATCGGGGACGATACACCTCTGGAATCGTGGAAGAGGCATTTCGATGTCAACTTTTTCTCCCTGATCACAGCCGTTACGGCCGCACTACCCTATTTGCGTAAAAGCTCCTTTGGCGGTCGGGTTGTATTTGTCAGTTCTGGCGCTGCTGTGAAGGGAACCGGTGGCTGGGGGCCTTATAATGCATCTAAGGCGGCGATGAATTCGCTTTGCAGGTAGATCAACGTACTACCATCGTTTACAGTCTTCCTGATTTCGTCGCAACAGGACTCTGGGTGAGGAGGAACCCAATGTAACCAGCGTCGCAGTCCGACCTGGGATGGTGGACACAGGAGTAAGCAGATATCAGGTATTGATATATTTATCCCATTTTAATTGTTATTGTTCTTTCAGATGCAAAGTACTCTTCGTGCCTTTGGAGGAGCCCACATGTCCGAAGAAGACCACAAGAAATTCCTTCAGGTATATAACGATGGTAAATTGGTTAAACCAGAAGATTGTGGTCATGTCATGGCTGCTTTATCTTTGCAAGCCCCTGAATCCTTGAGTGGTCAGTTTGTGAGCTGGGATTCCGAGGAATGCAAGCCTTACAGGAAGGAGTAAAGAGCAAAGTAATTTCTCTAACTTATATGCAATGAATTTAAGCTCAAATGCTTCTCGAAATGATCCTGGCCTTCGGTTTTGAATACGCTGAAGGCGAACGCAGATTCTTTTCACAAAATACCCTTACTATAAACCACCATGACCTTCGCCATTGGGCTTTTTGGTAGTCACATGCTCTCCCGTTGTATCGATATTCATCATCATTATTTTCCTCCAGATTTGGATAAGGAGAAATCCAATGCAGAGGTTGGCTGGGTAACTCCCAAAGAAAACCTTCCGTGGTCGCCAGACGTGAGCTTGCGTACAATGGATGCCATGAAAATAGACATGGCAATATTATCTTTTCCCGCACTGTCTAGTGGCTCAGTGAGCGAAGAAAATCGTTCTGCTGCTAGAAAAAGAAATGCCTTCGTCGCGGATATATGTTCAGCCCATCCTGATCGTTTTGGCTTTTTTGCCACCGTCCCATTCTTAAATGATATTGGTGGTAATTTACTATTTCACAGACCATACAAACAGAATGCATTTCATAGTCTTTTTTCAGGTTGTCTCGAAGAAATTGGGTACGCCCTGGATCATTTAAACGCACAAGGTGTATCCTTAGCTTCATCTTACGGCGAAGGTTCAACCGCGAGTATGTATCGCTGAAATACTTTTGGAGATATTACGCTGATATTCACTGATCAAGGATATATTGGTGATGACTTCTACGATCCCATATGGGAGGAATTGAACAAAAGGTCTGCTATAGTATTCGTGCACGGAAGTCAAACACCTTCCTCGACCCCGTTCCCTCACCCCTTTTTAGGCCTTCCTATCTCTGAGGCAAGTAAATATGTATTCTTCTGATGCAGGAAAAACTATATATCTGAGCATCCAGGTTCCAAACGAGACATTTAAAGCTGCCGCACATCTTGTTGTAGCTGGCAAGAAACGGAAATTCCCAAATATTAAATTTATCCTGGCACACCTGGGTGGGAGTGTCCCATTTCTAGCACCTCGTGTTGCAGTCCTTTCTCATCACATGGGATGCACACTATCCCCAGAAGAAATCATAGAAGACTTCAAGACATTCTATTACGATAGCGCCTTAAGCGCCTATGAATCAAACTTGGCCGCAATGGAAAAGTTCGTATCGTCAGACCATATTTTATTTGGTACAGACTTCCCAGGTACGCAAGCTATGTTTTAAAGAGTGCGTTTTACTTGACATCGCTGTGGATTCTGTTTCTATTCTATAGCTGTAAGTAAAGACATGGTGAAGTGGTTTACGAATAATCTAGAAACCCACTTTGCCGAAGACATAGCGAAGTTGCAAGGTGTCATGGGAAACAATGCAAAGAAGATATTATGCGAATAATTTAGATGATACAATAGTTCCGAGAGGACAATACATGAACAGAACAGATTGAGCGAAAGGGGTATAAAAATTGCGAGAGAAATGGATTCAACAAAGGATCTGAAAATAGATAGTGCCTGTCATTAGGTTGATTAGAATTTCCGAATAGCATGTAGTGACGTTAGACAATTTGAGGAGTTTGTCGTGTTCTATGATTCGTTTCGTGATAGCCATTGAATAATTTCTTGCAGGCCTTTGCCGCCAGTCATAAGGGCTTGACCGTGTCGACCATCTGGATCATACCAGAGATTTTTGCGTACCCCATGCGAGTAAAGATACTTCTTGATACGCTGTTTTTACCATCAGCCAACCTCTTATATTATGAAAAATAAATTACCTCTGGGTTAACTATGTCATCTTTTCCCCCTAAGAGAAACAAAGTCTTATCGTAATCCCTTGCATCAGGAATTTCTTCGAACCACAGGGAGTTTGCAGTCCAGCAGAAACGTCGTTGAAGAAGGTTGACTACTCCAAGCTCTGTACCCACAAAATACCGCATCAGCATCTCCATACCCTGGTACGAGAAAATATCAATGTCCTGTTTCAAGTTAACATAAGCCAACTTACCGTTTGGCATGGTCGATAAAAGAAATTATAACACACGTCTGGATAAATGATTAGACATATAAAGGTTTGAAAGGGATCAGAGAATTATACGAACCTCCTTCCCAGCCGCAGAATGTTACTGGGTCAACGAAACATGACCTGGTGACAATTTCCGGATAGCCTTTTAAAATCCATGCATGGATGTAAGTTCCGCTAGAAGTAAATAAAGTCAGCATCATGTAGGCGTGAATCAAGGGTCCACAAACTTGGAATGGCTGACGATTGTGACACCTCGCTGAGAGACGCCAATGAGAGATGATGCCACTTCTTTTTCTTCTTCGCATTGTGGCTCTTCTTTCGAGGCTAAGGAAACCCAATTCAGGCGCTGCAGCAAGGCTGCAATCCGATCGGCCATTTGATGGCGCGTGGGTGGTTTTAGGAAATCTGGGTGAAAGATGTTTTGGCTGATTTGGGGCTGTAGAGGAATTAGAATGGGGCGGTCGGGAAATTCACTCATAAGATGACTGATGACAGTGTGATACTGCATGAGCCCAAGCCCAAGCCCGTGAATAAATATAACCGGACGAGGAGAATCGACAGGGTCCCATTCCACCGGATTTCTGAGGAGATATCTGAAGTAAGTAACGAAATCATGAGTACGTCTTGTATATATGATATATGAAGGGACATACTCAAGGCCGTCTGAATGACCGTACTGGAGGTTCCAATGTAAGGCATAGAGGTGCTTCAAGGTCCAATTGATCAAACAAACAATGGCATAAAATGTAAGTGGCCTCAATTGGATATTAATTCCATCAATTGTGAGACGGATAGGTAAGACTTTTGGATCTGTTCCTTCTCCTATCTTGCATCCCACTCGTTTCTGCAGAAGTGCTACCGCCTCGTCAAGGGCTTTTTGATGGACCTCCGGAATATTGTCCACTGTTGGAAGATCTTCATTATATATTGCCCAGTAAAGCCATTTTTGCAGCTCTAAGAGCTTAATGGAAGACCAAGGAACCTTGCAAAACCATGTTCTAAGTGCGTGCCGGAAGTCTATAGCACGATGGTCATGCCGTTCGAGTTGAGTGATTGTCTCGGCAGGACTGCCCGGCCTGTCTACGAAGAGTGTCTCTATGTCGCCGCCATCCTCTGGGAGGTTGGCCAATCCCGCCTTCAGCAAGCGGACATAAGCCACTTGTATTTCGGCAGGATCACATGCTCCATAAGGTGATGGTCCAGAAACCTGACGCGCAAGGTAAACATAATAGATACTAAAGACGACCTGGAGGATTCCATTTTAGATAATGGAAACTTAGAAGAAATAAATATCCTACCTCGCAGAAGGAAACAAAAAGCAGAGTTCTCCCCAATGGACCGTAGGAAACCCAAATGCCCCAGTAAATTGAATAGCCAGCGAATAACCAAGCCAATGGAACCGCAGACCAGAGTGGCACAACAGCCAGGATGAGCACGACATAGTAGGACCAATGGGTGGGCCTTTCTGGGTGAGGATGTTCTGAAATGTCGTGAATCATGATGGAGGTCGTAAAGGAGAGACTCTGACTTTTGACTTTGGACTCGGAGTCGCGTAAATAAATCAAAGTCAGTCGCGATGTCGCGTGAAAAAACAGCCGCCACGTGGTTCCTGTGACGCGCTGAGCTCGGCTTGAGTCCGTTCGTACATCGGAGCCATCTTTTTTTCTTTCTTGACTACTGCCATTCACCGCCAGCGTCTGTGATGTTGCGCAACGCCTTCTCCGCCGTTTCCCGTCCTCTTCTTGCGCAATCAGTATGCAACTCCATGTCTCTGTCTTCTTTATTCATCTCTGACCTGTCTTTTTTCATTCTTATCTAGAGGACTGCTACCACCCTTTCAGCCGGTTTCCCAAAAGTCACCGATAGAGTAGGAAGCTTTTGAATGATATCTGCATCTTATTGCTTACCACCAGCGCAATTAGCCTTCCACCAAGTATGGCGGCGTCTACACTGTTTGTCAATATCCTGATTATAGCGCCACTTATCGCTAACCTTCCGATAGGTGACGTTAATTCCCGGAGACGGTATCGGTGCTGAGATCACAGACTCGGTCAAAGAAATCTTCGAGTATGTCAACGCACCCATTGAGTGGGATCAGTATGACGTTTCCGGAATGTCATCTCAGGGCGAGGCCCTCTTTAAGCAAGCTATGGACAGCTTGAAGCGCAACCGTGTTGGGCTCAAGGGTACTTATGGATTCCATTACCCATCATTGAAAACATCTCTAACTGAAATGAAGGAATTCTTTTCACTCCTATTTCTCAGTCTGGCCACATATCGTGGAATGTTGCCATGCGTCAACAGCTCGACATCTACGCTTCAGTTGTTCTGTGCAAGTCTCTTCCCGGATTCCCTACCAGACACTCCAACGTCGATTTCGCTATCATTCGTGAGAACACTGAGGGTGAATACTCTGGCCTAGAACACCAGAGTTACCCTGGTGTCGTCGAAAGCTTGAAGGTCTCCACTCGTGCTAAGGCGGAGAGAATTTCACGTTTCGCTTTCGATTTCGCTCTCAAGAATAATCGCAAGGTGAGATTTTGTGGGTCATTTTTGTCCTTTGACACACACTCACAATTTCTTCAGAAAGTTACTTGCGTGCACAAAGCCAACATCATGAAACTTGGCGACGGTCTCTTCCTTAACACCTTCCGACGGGTTGCTGAGGAATACAAGTCAGCAGGTATTGAATTTAATGACATGATTGTCGATAACACGTATGGCTCCTTTTCTTCTACTGTTAGACATGATTGAGTGACCATCGTTTTTAGCTCCATGCAATTGGTCGCTCGTCCTGGTCAATTTGACGTCATGGTTATGCCTAACTTGTATGGTGCTATCGTATCCAACATTGGCGCTGCCCTCGTCGGTGGACCCGGTATTGTTCCAGGATGCAACGTTGGACGGGTAAGGTGTTATGATAAAAAAACGGTACGCTTTTTAAGCTGAAAAATGATGTAGGAATACGCTCTTTTCGAACCTGGATGCCGTCACGTTGCTTCGGATATCATGGGAACTAACCGTGCCAACCCAACCGCAATGATCCTTAGTGCTACCATGATGCTTCGTCACCTTGGGTAAGCACAAACCGTATTGTATATGAAGAATATCTTCTTACATATCATGAAGCTTGGACAACCTCGCCAACAACATCGCCAGTGCAACCTTCGGTGTCATCAACGAGGGTAAGGTTCGCACCGCTGATATGGGTGGTTCAGCATCAACCTCCGACTTCACTGCTGCCATCATCAAGAAGCTCTAATAAGCTTTAAGTGATTGTCCTTTGATCTGTACTGAGGCCATTTAGATACGTTTTGAATATTGGACTGTTAGATTACCCTTACTCTTCCGCCCATATACTAAATGGACGCTATTTAGACTGTTCCCAAAAGTATACATGTCTATGGCAGTATTTATGGTTTTCAAATTTTATCCAACTGTATTGTTTTTCGGGGTGTACATATAATACAATCGAGGTATGTATATCCTATTTCAGCCTTTTGGTGTGTCCAAAAAATTAAGATTGACATTGTCGAATGTCGTATCCAAATCTAAGGCGGTCTCATATTCTTCTACCGTAAGACTTCGAAATTTCTTGTGTTCGGGTCCATCAAGCTCATCATTCGTGGATGATTCACTGTTTTGCACTGGCTTTACATGTGAGAGTTCGTTTGATGTGGTTTCAGTTCGCTTCTTCCGCAGAGCGAGAATGGCTTTACAATAGATTTCAGAACGCTTTCCCCATTCGTTGACTTTTGGTCGAAACTCAGCATACAAAGACCAAGCCTTCTGGTTCAGCTCTTGAGGGGTATAACTGTCCGCAAGCAGCTTCATGGCACCCACGACATGTGGCGTCTGTTGACGAAACGCGCGAGATATATAGGAAAACGCAGCGCCTGCAGACACGGGATTGCCATTAGAAAGAGCGCGCCATTGACCCGATTGCGTCCGGTAAAGCGGTCTATACGAATCACAGTGTTATTGTAGATGCTACAAGTTTGTATGAGATACGTACACTCTACATAAATGTTGTCAATGAAGGTTGTATCCAAGGATACTTGCTAAATCCATACCTTCGACCCATAAGCTCCACGTAAGGTTGCGAACCGTCCTTGAGGGCCTCGCGTCCTCGTTCTTTGTCTTTGTCATATAGTCCTAGGGAAACGCCTTTCGTTACTGCATTCAATTCGGTGTAGACTGATGCTGTGATACGATTAGCATGAGTACACTATTTACAGAGGAGCTTCGCCCCACCTATACTAAGCGCTTCATCTCTAGTGAAGTGCATACGTTCTGCAACTAGGGTTGCCCAGGCCATCATGACTGGAGCACGGTTTATAACGACACATACATTGGCCAAACTCTATCTTTGGTGTTAGCATTCTCATTGCTCCGATTTGAATAACACGAGCGCACATCTTCATCCATTATTTCACCGAAATCATGACTACCTTTATCTTCTGTTTCTTCAGGAGGTCCTTCTGGCAAGAATTCATTTATGTCGTCTGGTTTCTTTCGTTTTCGCTTTGTGGGTGTTATCTAAAAAGTCTATAAGCGCTGGATTTCTGAAATGAAAATGCGGTATATACCAGCAAGTCCACTGCACTCGGTTTTCTTGATGTAGGAGACGTGGCTGGTGATTTACTTCCGGAATCTTCAGCTGAAGGTAAAACCTGGGCCTTAACTTTGCCAGTATATCCAACCTTTCGTAAAGCACCCAGAACTGCCCTGCGGTCTTCCTGAGCAACTAAGCCCAGCGTTATGAGCTTCTTGTCCGTAAGCGTAGATAGTGTAGTTGGTGTGTTATACTCCTTGTACCTAGAGTCCGAGGAATATATCATCCTATTACTAATTCTTGCGAGACAAATGTTTATCAGAAACGAACACTTTACCAGCGATAGCCATTGCTTTTGGAACAGGAACACTATTGGAAGTAAGAATTTTCAAAAAATCCGGCAAAGGTATCTTGGCAGAGTCAGAACCCATTGGTCGTCTATGAGTGTAAAGGAGTTGAAGAGAGATTAGTAAAGCCACGGCATGCTCGGCCACAAACGGCCCATAGGCTTCTTTCCAGATAAGGTAAACAACTTAAGTATGCTCGATCCGGAAGAAGTAAACAGCCCCGCAAACTCTTTTCTGAGTCTCTCGAACTTATTCTTCATTTCCAACTTCCATCAACCTATAAAATGTCGAGCAAAATTTCTGCAGACGAAGCAAAAGTTGATAATGGTGGCGAAGTAGACGAACTCGACTCGGACGATTTTGCACTGGACGCAGAACAAGAAGGAATTTATGATACACCCTTGCAGCCACCTGTGGTGCAGATATTAACGACGGCAAAGCTACATTGTGAGTAATTTCACTTCCTCGCATCAAAATCTCTAACACATTCCAGCCATGATCCATGAAGGAGAAATAGATATCAACCCGCCATACCAGAGAGGTACATCTTCTCTTGATTCCATGTAGATTGTTCGCGCTAAACTCGTTTCAGAGGTTGTATGGCCAGAAACAAAACAAATTGCTCTGATAGACTCGATATTCCGCAACTTTATGATACCTCCAGTCATTTTCGCTGTCCAGAAAGACGAGGAAGACGGGACAGAAGTCCGCACATGCGTAGATGGCAAACAGGTACGTTGAAGTATGCTAAAGTATGTTTTAATTCATCGCGTTACTGATTTTACTCTGTTACATAGCGCCTAACATCAATACAGAAATTTTTTGACGGACAGATACCCCGTCAGCCCTTCTAAACCTCCGATTGATAGCTTCTGCAGACTGACTAGTAACAGATAAGGACAGCAGAAACAACAAGAAGTACTGGTTTACAACCCCACCAAAAGCGTCGCGTCCCGAATTGCCTTTACACTTCAAGAAGATCTTTCAAGAAAAGAAGGTTACAGTAGGTACGTACTTGTGCATTTGTTATTGATAAACTCGTGTCTTCTCACGGTGTACGTCTGTTTGTTTATTTCTCTAGTTGAGTATCGTGGAATTGAACCAGGGACAGAACGAGAGATTTTCCAGAGAGTTCAAATGGGTATGCCACTGACAGCAGCAGGTACGAAAGATTAGCAACCTGTATGATGATAAACAATTAATCGATCATCATTGTGTAGAAAAGCTACAAGCAATTTCGTCTCCATGGGCAGAGTATGTATCTTTTTCTCATGTCCACCTTTTACATTTTCAAACGTAATGCAGATGGATAACCCAACTGGAATCCAAACATGTCACCCACGAGGAAGGCTTAGCAGACAAACTCGAGTGGGATACAAAACGTGCTCGAGACTTCCAGAACGTGGCATATATGGTTTATTGCTGTGATAATTATCCCGATGAAGTGCTTCCCACCGCACAGAAGTTGGAAAAGTGGATGGACCGAGTGGACAAGCCACCAAGGCAGTTCCAAGAGGCCATAGATGATGTTCTTAGGGGCATGTGGGTGTTAGCATCGGATAATAAATACAACGACGCCTTCAGAAAAATCCCACAAAGGATCTCGCCTGTGGAATTCATCTTTATGGGTGCGTTTTTTGAAGTAAGCTGATGTTGACGGTAACTAATATGGAATCCCTTTCGGTTGAATGGCTTCCTTCCGCAGGTGTACTTTTGTTCGTCTTACGCAAACAGAGCCATGAGGTGAAAGCGAGAGCAATCTACTCTCTAAGACGAACTATTCGAGAAGAATTCAAAGACATTCGGAATAACTCCAACGTCGGCAAAGCTATGTGGAGACATATAAACAGTTTGAATGATAGGCCGAATGAACCATTGAAACCCAACTTCACCCTTTTGCCATCAGCGGCAAAAAGAAAAAGGATGGGCAAGGACGATGAGGATGAAGATGAATTCCGACCAAAACCTATAAAATCAGTCGGTAGGCCCCCCAAAACCCGAGCAAAGCAAACTACGAAAAAAAGTTGAATCACCGACATTTCGATGATTGCATCGACTATATCTGTATTTCCTTCTATGCAAAAACCACATTACCACATTACCCGACCAGGACCGATTTCCTGTCCCATATGCATCGACTGGACTGGAATTTTACTTTGCAGTGTATATATACATCTAATTTCTAGGTATTTGTTTTTTTGAACATCTTAACCATTATATTGTGCCCGTGCTGTATACCGCATACCGTCTAGTCCTGTCACAGTTCTACAATATTTTAATAGAAGCTTGTCGCGCTCCTTACTATTGACTGCAATATCGGATAAAAAGGGCGATATTTCCTCCCCTTTCCATTTTGTCCGAGTGAGGAAGAGATCTGAGAACCTGGCAGCAGGGTCGACAGGGAGCTCAGAAGCAGGGAAATATTTTAATGTCACGAGATCGCTCCCTAGGGTATCCATTTCGATAAAATTTCCCTGTATGCATTCAATACGTACCGTCAGACAAACTATTAGGTGACGGAGAAGAACGAGACGTACAGCAAGGAGATCCAATATGACCGAGGTCTCGAATGTATCCCCAACTCGGTTCTTCCATTGTCGGAGAAGAATTTCCTTCTCAATAGGCTCATGCTAAATACCAAGTCAACGTTGCTTAGACATTTTAATCAAGGAAAAGCAAAATCAACCTTACTCGATGTCTTCTAAGGATTCCTAAACCTATTTCCTTAACAACACCATTTACGTCCATTTTCCATTTCCCTTCTTTTATCTCGCCAAACCATGACATGATTTGTGTAGATACTACTCTTGAGATTTCATGGTCAAAGTAAAGTGCTGAAGATAAGTCTTCTACGGATGCGGTGGTGTGTTTCATAGATTTCGAGACTAGAGTGTCGAGAATCAATACAAGGGATCGATCAAGAAAGCCCGGAGCAATTGGTCGCAGCACATCTATGAAGGACACAATAAAGAAACGAACCCATAAATTGAGAGCGAACAGAAGAACAATGATTTCCTCACTGTCGACAATAAGAATGTGACGGTCTCTCAGCCCCTTTTCTAATTCGGCAGGGCTAGCTTGTATCTGCTCTTTGGCTTCTTGAAATGTGAGCGGAGCCTGCAAGACAAAGGTAAAGTCAAGTCCAAGAAACGCAAAATGCACGAACCATATCGGGATCATCTTCGAGTGCATCCTCTTGTCCTTCATCGTATTCTCGGCCCCTGATCAATGCAGAAAGCTTATGCAGTTTCGGAACTACAGGGTTTAGCTCGATAATCTCATTGAGCTGGTCGCGAATAACCACAGCATCATCCGCGAAATTTGGCGAGTGCTCGTCTGAAACAGCCGTTACGACGAGAATGGTATTCGACAGACCAACTGAGCGCATGCCAAAGGTCTTATCTGAGGTGCATAATACCGCATCTTCGTTTGGCTGTCCTTTAATGGTAAGGCTGTAGGTACAATGTGAGCATGATGACTACGACGCGTTATGGAGAATGGAAACCTTAGGTCTTCATCTTTAGCTATAGCATCTTCAATTAAGGCGGTTAGGTCGGGAGGTAGCTCTATGAGCTTGTATGATCCTGCTTCATCGGTTGAAAGAGAAGAAAAGTTCAGGTCATATTCAGGCATATGTAGATCAACTACTAGAACGAAGTGGTGGCTCGTATGAGTGCGAGCGCGGCGGACGCGTAGTGTGATCGAATCACGTGCCTTTTAATGATCCGCGTATGTAAGCGATTTCCCAATGAATGATGAATGACTCAGATCTTCACAAAGGAAAAATTGAGAGGAATGAAGAATTGAAGAGATTGCAGTTGGGATATACGTTGTTTATTCCCTAAGTTTGTGTATATACAAGGAGATTTCCTCCGATTATAATTATGTGGGATCTTTACTCCCACTTAAAAACAAGTCCCATCCGTTCTACGATGATTGAAAGTTACGAGAGCAAAGATATCGGCAAAAAACAATGAAAATCTAAGCATCGAGGATGGTAGTCTCAACGATGATTGCCGTAACACGGTAAGGATCTGTACATGACATTTAGTTCAACCCCTTTGCGCGATTACATCAGACATGAAACTCACCGATGTTGGAAGCTGGTCGCCTGTCTTCAAGGTAGCCGTAGCCCTGAGCAGCAACATGTCGAGGGACACGAATTGAGGCACCACGGTTAGCAACACCGGAGCTGAAGGCGCTAATGTGGCCAGTTTCGTGACGGCCAGTCAGACGGAGATCGTTGTCCTCTCCGTAAACAGCAATGTGCTCATCGTGCTTTCGGCTAAGCTTCTCGATGGCGGCATCGATTGCCTTGATACCTCCAGGTTCCCGCATAGCCTTTGTGCTGTAGTTGGTGTGGCAGCCGGCACCGTTCCAGTCACCAGCAAGGGGCTTGGGGTGGAAAGAAACTTTGACGCCCCACTGTTCAGCAATACGGACAAGGAGGTAACGAGCCATCCACAAGTGGTCGCCCATTGAAATGCCTTCACATGGGCCGACTTGGAATTCCCACTGAGAAGGCATGACCTCAGCGTTGATTCCGCTAATGTTGATACCGGCGTAGAGGCAAGCACGGTAGTGGGCTTCGATGAGATCGCGAGCGAAAACTTTGCCGGTACCTGAAAAACAGGAGCTCAGTGGGATTCAAAGTGAAAGAGCCGAATACGACTCACCAGCACCGCAGTAATAAGGACCCTGAGGACCAGGGAAACCACCCTTGGGCCAGCCATAGGGAGAACCATCAGCGTCGAAAAGGGTGTACTCCTGTTCGAGACCGAACCAAGGGATCTCCTCCTTGGCCTGCTCCATGACTTTAGCGGCATGATGGCGGAAGTTGGTCCTGTTGGGAGTTCCGTCGTTGTTGTAGGTTTCAGCGAGAACAAGGATGTTGTCTCCGCCACGGAAAGGATCCTTGAAAATGGCGGCAGGTCGAAGGTAAACATCAGAATCGTGACCGGGAGCTTGGTTCGTAGAGGAACCGTCAAAGTCCCAAATACGAAGTTGACCGATATCGGTCACCTTCTTGCTGACGGTCTGAAACGGAGAAATTGAGGATTAAAAAGCGGGAAAAGAGGAAAAGAGAACTAACAGTAGTCTTTGAACGAAGACCACCATCACCATCGATCCAGACATCTGGAGATGAGATTAAAATGAATGGTCATGATCTGAAAGATCGTAACATACATTCAGCCTGGATTTTGTCGCCTTGTGGGAGGGCGAGGAAGGGCGCAAGAAGGTCGTTACGGTAAAGGTAAGCCATGATGGAGAGCGGAGAGAAAGGGTTGTGGACTCAATGAGTGGTGTAAAGCGGAACGCACTTAAAGGCCGGAAATAGCCTGTTGATAATTATTTGTCCGTTGGCGTGTGATTGGACGATAAGCGACAACAGAACTCTATGTAGACAGACAGGTAGATCTTATCATATCTTTTGCCCCTTATTGTAACCAACTCTGGCCTTGACTTTATTTCAGTGCCCAGGGTCGACCAGAATTACAAGCTCGCTGTCGGCCGAGCTGTAGAATAAAACTTTCCGGACCAATGATGCCGATTTTATTTGTCACCCGTGACTCTCCACTGATCGGCAGCGCCTTTGCCCGCTGCCCAGTTTCATTTGTCTATCCGAAAGCCCGTGTCTACATCATCGGACCTTTTCATAGAAAGAAATGCCAGCGTTCTACATAGGCCTGTCATCTGAGAAATAAAGAGACTCTAACCGCTGCGTGATCCGATACGTGCCATCGTGTCTTCAGAATTTTCCTGTTCTTCAACGCTGTCCGACTGTGTAACCTGCATACTACTCATCAGGAGCCAGCACCCAAGTTCCACAGAGTACGATGCATACCACACGGAGCACGCTTTTCTTGGATGATTCCTGCAATTCGCCAGCGATAATCAGTTCATCTAGAATCTATAGCGACCCCACGTCAATACGGCAGCAAACGTAAAGTGACTGTGGACATACTGCGTAGGCCTTTTGGAAGTTGAAGATTCTATTCTCATGTCTGTCAAATCACCGTCTCCATTGCAAACACCGATTTTACTCACAAATCCAGCTCGCAAACCTGGGTATAGTTCAATCAGTCGTTCTAGCGAGAGAAACCTTAAAACCTACATTTCCGAAATATCGATCCAAAACTTCCACGTATCTGTGGATAATTTCCAATGTAACTAACTCATTATCCGAAGATCCAATTCCACAGACAAAGAAGAGGGAGGCATATCGTCGGTAGACAACCTTTGAATCTGTTATAGTATACACAGCAGACATATGAGGTTATCGATTAAAGGCGTAAGGATCGAGGAGAGCTACCCTTGTATTCAAGAAAGTTACACATTCTAGTCCGTCGAGCAAGCACTAACTGCGTCACATCCTTCACAATCTTCGCCTTGGTCTTTGGGGCCATAGTTGTGAACCATTTCGCAAGACGGACCTTCCCTGAAAGAACAACAGAAATACCAGTTCAGAATTCAAGCCTTTGACTGAACAAGACTCTCAAGCCGACCTTGTCGAGAAACGAGGAGGATGTAGTTGATCATTATGGATGGCTGGCTCGGGACCAACTCATTCAGCCGGCTGGTCAATGATGCACAGCCACATCTTTAAAGCGACGGGTATGCAACTTTAGGCAAGTGCCGTCTCGGTCCAAACATTCCCCGCAATGCCCCACACCCCTCCTTCCACCCCTCAATATGTCTCCCTAGCATTGAGAAAGGCATTCGACCCGTCCTCCCTTCCGGCTGTGTACATATATTGGTTAAGCAGGACACATCAAGTTTCCACCTATGGACTCCCTACGGCAAAAATTTCTCTTATCTTTCAAATTGATCAAAATCCGACTCTCCTGACAGGCTGCGGTCGTTTGACTTGGCCGTATTCAAGCAGTTCTGTATATTTCTACAGAAGGAAGCAGGAGCCATGTGTACTTTTACAAAAGGCGTTATATCGATTGATGTTATACTTTTTGCAATAGATACAGGCTTACTGATCAAAGCATACTGCATGCAGATATCAATGTTCCACGGATAATTCCTTGTCGAATTCCAGTTTTCTGATAACTTCGTAGGTCTCGAACGACATACAACACGCCACTTGAAATCATCTCAGGCGCCCGAGGCTGTCCGGTTCCTGGTCTTATCATGACAATAAATTTATCTTTCGAGATGAAATTGGATGCTGTAGTGGTCTAAGGGCCATCGATGCAGGTCGTTGACCCTGTAATCCATTGTATGGATCCGACTATATCTCTAGTATTTTGTTATCATATCATAGTATCCGGGTGGCTGGGCTCTTCCTCTTCCAAGGTTTATATATCACTTTCTAGTAAGTTTGGTGGGCCCTTGTCGACCAACTCTGTTGAGAGATCTTTCAGAATAAACAACTAGCAAACAGTTATATAACTTTCAGGATTCAGCGCTTTTTGAAAAGAATAATAGTGTCCAATGCTCGGTTAGTGCCGACGAAGCTCACATCTAAATCAGAGCTGAAGACACGATTCTCTTGGCGCTCGTCTCCGCATATACCTCGGATCCTCCCGTTTCCGAATGTTCGACCTGTTCTCATCATTCCTGCATCTCGTTCGCGCTTCAAGTTATTCTTATTCACGATGGGTGATAAAGATACTTTGATACCTTCTTCACTCGCATATCTCCTATTGAAATTAGAATCGCATCCTTTAGTCGTCGACTCCGGGTCATTCACTTCACCCTCAAAAAATGCGGGTAACGACTCATGGAGCCCAGCATCTACATACCAGTGCATAACATGATATTTGTCAAGTATATCAATCCTCGAATCTATATACCACAGTCCTTCGGACCCGACCTCAATTGGGTTTTTGTCGTTACGAAGACTTGTAACCGGGCCTTTTTACGAGCCGTCCGTGTAAAGAAGAAGTCCAAAAACATGACTTCTTTTGTCTCCCCGGAAAAAACTATATTTCAAATGTACTTCGTCAATCTCGAGGTCATTGCTATGGCCTAGAAGACCGGGTTGTGATGTTAGGTTTAAATCTCCAGTACTCAGTCTTCAAGGTCAACAGGCATTAGTCGACTGCAACAAGGTCAAATTTACTTTGTCATCTATGAGAAAAACCTCCCCAGGACAGTGGTTTACGGATTTTACTCGAGCAAGCCATAGTGGAGAATCTTCGGGGGGACGTCGAATTCGCTCGACAAGTATCTCACCCACCGTGTGGATTCTGGATGTATACGGCCATTTTCTTTTCATTCTCGGTAACATGACTCTTTCCAAGTGAGTGAATCCGTTAACATGCTAATTAGAATGGCAATGTAACCCCGTTCAGGTTGAATTCGAAGCACTCCCACCACTATATGCCACCGGCGACCTCGCAAAAAGTACCATGTTCTGGGCCACTCATAAAGCGCATCCTTTTAGCATATATATAAAGCTAATATCTGAGTGTCATATTCACACCCTCCGAGTTGTTGAGAGAACGTGGAGCTACGTACAATGGCATCTCATTCCGACCATTCTCCCGAAAAGAGCGATCAACTTGAACACGATGATAATGGTTCTCAGGATATCCCAGGGAATGCAAAGGTCGTAGAGGCTCTGAATGCAGACTATGCAGCCGCTTTGGCGACGGGCCCACAGTTGAAGGCCACCAGCGCGCGTTCGTTGCAGCTCTTTGCGATTTTATTAGTCGCTTTCATGGGTTCTTTGTCTAATGGATTCGACGGGTCTGGTGAGTCATCTTGCTTTTTTCCAGCGTTTTATATTTATCTTACGTTGATCTGTATTCTAGTAATGAGTGCGATCAATGCTATGAAGTTGGTGGGATTTGTTTATAGCGCACGATCTTATATTGACCCGAACATGCGATTAAAAAAAGACAGTATACCGATTATTTCAACATTGATATAACCAAGGGAGGAGGCGTTGGTACCACAACTGCGATTATCTTTGGTATTGTACGACTTTCCATTACTTTTACACTATAAATGAAAGGCTTAATTGATTTACAAATAGTACTCCATTGGAAGTATCGCCGGAGTCGCTGTTGCAGGACCTGTCACTGATACCTTTGGACGTCGAGGAGGAATGGCAAGTCCCTGTTGTTTTCTATCAGTCGAATAAGAACATCGAGTTTATTCCTTTTACCAAAAGGCACTCGGAAGTCTTATCATCGTCGTAGGCAAGTAATTCAAGCATATACGGGCTTATGATTAATAATTTAATACCAACTTTCAACCAGGCGCCATCGTAGTGACTGTTGCAAAAAATGTCCACTATCTTCTGAGCGGAAGATTCGTTCTTGGATTTGGTGTCGCTATATCTACAACGGCAGCACCTGCTTATGTTGTTGAGATGTCTCCTCCCCAATGGCGTGGTCGATTAACTGGATTGTGAGTGATATACCGATATCAGACCTAAAAGTGTTTGGTCATTAATTTCATGGCGGCGATAATTTGATAAAGATATAACAGTAAGTGGCAAGTTGGTTCCAAAGGCTTCATATCTTACAACGCCATTTTCATTCCTAGCTTTCTATTACTCTGGTTCGATTCTGTGCAGTGCGTGTTGCTTCCGTTCTGTGCTGCCACACCTTTTGTTAACAGTAATGAGCAGCTGGGTTGACGATTGCGACCGGACGTATACAAAGCACGACATCATGGAGAGCTCCATTGGCTATTCAGATCGGACCAGCTGCAATTCTCTTAATATTCTCGTATTTCCTTCCTGAAGTAAGCCATGCTTGACTCGGTACGACAATGATAAAGCGCTTAGCAAACATAATCTGTATATAGTCTCCACGTTGGTTAATCTCCGTCGGGCGAAAAGAAGAAGCTAGGGCCATACTTGCTAAATACCATGGGAACGGTGACTCGAATGCACCTCTTGTTGTTCTCGAATGGAAGGAGTTTGAAGAATCGGTGAAGCTGGATGCATCTGATAAACGCTGGTGAGATCAAACGTTACCCCGCAAAATGTTTGCCGAGTTAATTATGATTTCTTTTCCACAGGTGGGATTACTCAGAACTTTTCAACACGCGCAATGCGAGATATAGAACATTTATGATGCTCCTGATGGGTTTCTTTGGAGTAAGAATGCCCCACTGATGAAGTTGAATGTTTTCTCACTTGTTCTTTCTATAGCAATGGTCTGGAAATGGCCTCGGGTAATTATTATGGTCACAGTTCATGAATAAATCATGCTAACCATGGCTTGAATGACTTTTAGATATTTCTTGCCGATCCTGTTCGGCGCTGCTGGTGTTACTAGTCAGAACAAAATCTTGACATTAAATTTTGCCAATACCATTATCTCTGCGTCCGGTGCTGTGATAGGAACAACTTTGACGGACAGAGGTGCAGTGGCCTGGATTAATATATATTCTTTCGCGGACTCTCTGATGCCCCTTTTAGTTGGGCGGCGAACAATGTGGTTCTGGGGTACCCTAGCATGCGCGGGTACGCTTGCAATTGTAACAGGTTAGTTGGTGATGGCGCTCTCTGTCGTAGTTGATTGATCGCAATATTTTTACCACTCAGGTTGCACAGCGAAATTTGGTTCCACTGGAGCCAACCCCCAGGGTGCCAATGCCGCTATTGCCTTCATCTGTGAGTATAATTAGTAGATTTCCCTTGCGACGCAATAATAACAATCCAACGCTGCAGTCTTGTTTGGATTCGTATACAGTATAACATATACACCTCTTCAAGCACTCTATCCCGCAGAGTGCCTTGATTATAACACACGGTAAATTTTGATTTTATGACCATAGCAAATGCAACCAACTGACCTGTTGATATTTAGAGCAAAGGGAATGGCATTGTAAGAGTGATGGCCTGGAATCAGTGACGCAGCTGACAAGCATGCCTCCTTAGTTACGCCCTTGCAGTGAGCTGTGCATCGTTCGTTAATACTTACGCAGGTCCTATCGCGCTGCAGAACATCACATGGAAGGTGCGCCTGATTGATGAGTGTACATGTTTCCGCTCAATTAACTTGCTCTATCTAGTACTACATCGTCTATATAGCATGGGACCTCTTTGAATGCGCCGTAATCTGGTTCTGTGCAGTAGAAACAAAAGGAAGAACTTTGTACGTATATATCACGTCAAAGTAAAAGACGAAGAGCTAACTTAATTTGTTTACTAGGGAGGAACTGAATGAGATCTTTGAAGTACGAGAGTGTTCTATTTCGAAAATGTCTACTGATGATTTTGTGCAGGATCCAAATCCGGTGAAGAAATCTACGAGGAAGCTGAAGGTTGCCATCGTAGAAAAGGGAGATGGCAAAGCAATTATTGTCGCGGATGGATGATGCTCGTTGTTAGAATATTAAATCTTTTTCTATTAATAACGAACCTCATGCGTGAATCTAATGAATAGAGCTTTGAGGGCTGTAGTACTGTGACGGTATGGCTTCTGTTTTATCTTGTAGTAGCCACTTGCTAACAGAACATCTCAATAGAGTCGCACTATTTTTGTTTCTAACCGTTTCGAGAAGGTTGTGCATATGGACTCTTGTTGGCTAAAGATGAAAAGTTGCTTCTTTCTTATTTCATTCCATGCTGTCCTCTGCGCGGTAGAACTCTCGGATTGCCACTCACGATCATCCTTCGTGGAATGTGATCCAATTTATTTAAAGCCCATCATACACTAGGCTACATAAACCTTGCAGTCCTCGAGCCATCTTCCATTGTCAGCCTCTTGTCTACTTACATGCACAAATTTTTCGTATCGTCTTTGGCTTGTGGCCTCTTCCTAGCTCACGGGTCTTTAGCCTCGGGAGCTGGTGGTAGTGAACCCCGAGTCGCCTCTGCTTGGTATGCAGGGTGGCATGCCGACGCAGGTTTCCCGTTGTCAAAAGTGAGTTGGTCGAAGTACACCCACCTTACATATTCATTTGCGTGAGTCCCATGTTTGGTATATATAATACCCTCATATAGCGCCATAACTTGCATCATCTCTAGGGAAACTACCTCGGACGTCAATACATTGGATCTCAGCGGCTCTAATCCCGACCTCCTTCCTCAGTTTGTCTCGGAGGCACATAAACATGTTAGTTCAACGAAGGCTTTTAGAGTTTTCAAGTTCTGATCAAGATACTACGGCACACTAGGGCGTCAAAGCCTTGGTGTCAATCGGAGGATGGACAGGCTCCAGAGGGTTTTCACTCAACGTTGGATCCGCAAAGAACAGGACTGCATTCGTCAAGACAGTCACCAACCTGGCCAAAAAGTATCAACTCGATGGTTTAGACTTTGAGTAAGATTTTTTTACTCACTGATATACATACATATGGCGTATACTAAAATTTAAAACTCAAGCTGGGAATACCCTGCAAACCAAGGAATCGGCTGCAATGCCATCAACAAGAACGACACTGCCAACTTCCTTTCCTTTCTCCAGGAGCTTCGAAAAGATCCATTGGGCGCAAAATTGACACTGTCTGCCGCAGTCGCAACGTCGCCATTTATCGGTCCCGACGGTACTCCTCTTTCTGATGTATCAAAATTCGCAAAAGTCCTTGATTACATCGGTGTGATGAACTACGACATCTGGGGCCCGTGGAGTCCAACCGTCGGCCCTAACGCACCGCTGAACGATACTTGCGCTGCACCACAGAACCAAGCTGCATCTGCGGTCTCTGCCGTCCGTGCATGGAGCAGCGCGGGCATGCCGCTCCACCAGATTGTCTTGGGCGTTGCTGCCTACGGGCACTCATTTAAGGTCAAGAAGGCCGACGCCTTCGTCAAAGGCTCGACGACGCAACTTGCTGCCTACCCTGCTTTTGATGCGAGCGACCCTCCAATCGGAGATTCCTGGGACGATGGTGCCGGTGTCGATGAATGTGGAAACCCAACGGCTCCAGGAGGTGATGTTGATTTCTGGGGACTGGTCGACCTTGGATACTTGAACAACGATGGAACGCCCAAGGAGAACATCCCTTATCGGTTCGATGCCTGTAGTCAGACAGTGAGTTCAAGGAAATAATGCTACATCCAAAATGCATTTTATTGACACCATTTATTCAGCCGTACGTTTACAACGCCACTTCTGAAATTATGGTTTCCTTTGACAACGCTCAGGTACGTTGAATCTGCATTGTGAAAAGATTGCAGTAAGTGGAAGGAAAACAGAACTAACATATAATTTGTTCAATAGTCATTTGGCGCAAAAGGCAAGTTTATCAAAGACACCAAGCTTCGTGGATTTGCTACCTGGGAAGCTGGTGGCGACTTCAACGACATTCTGCTGGATTCCATCCGAAAAGCTGCAGGTTTCTGATAAGTCCGAATATGAATCGAATAAGATGAATGGGATTAGCCTGCAGCTCATTGGTGGTGTCAAACATAGAACTCTAAGTATGTAAATGCATAGCCTCGTCATGTTATCTATAGGATAAGAAAAATCGACAAATAAATGAATAATCATACAAGCAGGCAGCCCAGGCCCACATCATCGAGTCAAAGCTCGAATCCAGCAGTATGCAGGACGGTAGCAAACTAAAAATGATTCAAGGTTATATCAATTTAATGTGTGGAAGGTACTCATGCGGGGATGAACAACTAACCTGAACTTTGGCGATTGCAAAGAGTTGGTTAAAGTCATAACCTTCTCTATCACTCAAATCCCCTATCGGCTAAGTGTAAGAAACATTCTAGGTCGTGAAAATTATTTACATACCACTGTTGTGATACATGGGATCGGCGACTGAAGAACGTGAGTATTGGACGAGAAATAATACCAAATAGAGAACGTACTTGGTCCGGCTCGCTCAAAGACCTGCGTGCTTGGGAAACCTTGCTCAATAAATGACTAAAAGCGATCCATTTAAGTTCACAGTATTTATTTCATAAGACGAAAAAATACCTGATGATCACTACAGCACGCCTGCACCATAAACAATACAATGAGAATATGACAGTACTTATAAAAACAAGAAATACAAACAGGAGAAAAGCCGACATTGAGTTCGGGACTGTAGATAGCGGAGATCTTCGATACTAATTCCGTTACTTCCGGGGTTCCAATTCTGAAACAATGATTCAAGTCACTGTAAAGCACAGACAATTGGCAATAACAAACCTCTCAGGAAGACCAAGCTGGAGCGGTTCACCAGGTGCGCGGTATGCTGTCATGTCGGCTTGGATCATCAACGTTAAGTTTGCTCCTGCGGCCCGTAGTTCCCCTGCAAGGTCGATCGATATATTTAGCCACATGGCGCAATGTGTATATTTGAAGAATAATACTCACGCGCATATGCATTCGAACCAAGCAAGCCTTGCTCTTCACCGGCAAAGAAAGCAAGCTCAACGTTACTGTGAAACTTGACTCCTTTGCGGGCAATTGTCCGCGCGATGGCGAGAACACCTGTCGTACCGGAACCATCGTCGTCTCCTCCAGGAGCGCGTGTGCTACCGAATGAGCCACGACTGTCGTAGTGTCCGCTGATCAAAACAGTCGAGTTTGTGTCTTTGATACCGGAGTAGCGGCTACACGAAGGGATAGTTTCAGATTGAGTAGAAAGAAAAACTAAAGAGCATAGAAGACAAACCAAATGACATTGGGCGCAAATCCATAAAGGAAGGAGGCCAAACGACAACTCGCCCCGGTATCCTCGACGCGTTCCTTCAACCAATTTGCAGCCGTTAACGCGCCACTTGAGAAAGAATGTCGAGAAACAATGCTAGAGCTCGCGTCTTCTCCAGTAAGGAATCGAATATCGTTCTTGATTTGAGGGAGTGAAATGTTATTGACGACCGAGGCGACAAGGGGGTCAAATTTGAGCTTGTGGAGAACTTCCCTAACATGATCAACAGCAGCTTCTGGGACGGGTATGTAGTCAACGGGTGCTGCTGGGAGAAGCCTTGATTTCCAGAAGGGTGGCATTAATGTATCAATGATTCTGGCTTTGTCATCTTCAAGAGAGACCAACGCGGCGGTGGTAGTACGATAGTGTAGATATGCGGAGGGTATGTTGTTGTTTCCTGTCGAGAATACATCTTGCTGTCCGTTATTAGAGTCTATGAGACTAACAGGCGTCTCCAAAGAAAGCAAAAGATCGTCTAAAACTGAGTCGTCCTGTGGCTGTAACTTAACGTCAACAGCGGACTTCTCGAACCATACTAGCTTGCGACCGGGTTTCAGGGGCCCAGCAAAGTGAGCAGAAGCGAGGTTTGAGCCCCAGAAGTTCATGCAAGCCTCTTCGGTGACAGTAAGGACGCTGAACGTCGTCCCCGCGTCTCCGTAATTTCCAAGAAAGTTATTTGAGGTGCATTCGTTCTTAGAAAATAGGGCGGGGGTGAATGGGGTGACAAGGAGAAGAGTAAGGGGTAAGATATTCTGTGGAACCATAGCTAGCCTGACACTCTTTGGGATAGTGTCGTGGATCGCGGTGGTAACAGATAAGCAGTGGCAGAGAATCATTTATAGGATTCAACTGACGCGTGCACAGCCACCCCTATTCAAATATTCAAGACGCATTGCGAGGCGCCAAGTATAGACGTGCGCAGTGCGCAAGCATGTTACATCAAGTTTACGTCCTACTTGCCACTATCCTCTTGACACATTCTCAACGCGTGGAAAATGGGTGTGTTAGCTGGACTTGTCGAACCGGGGTTGGGACTAAGTGTCTTCGTACAGATACCACAGTGGCCAGGCAGTTGATCGACAAGATATACGAGAAGCGGAAAGCAGCGGCGCTCGAGCTTGAGAAGTACATGACTTCAGTCTGAGCTCGGTATATCCAATGTCTTATCTCTCTTCTTCCTCACTAATAGGCAAATACGAGAATGTCACCTACAAGGAGAGCAGAAACGTATCAGTCAGATTATAGATCAACTGGTGGAGATGTTCAACAATACCTCCAACCCTCTACACATCAGAAATGGCGGTCTTATTGGTCTAGCTGGGACAGCAATTGCATTAGGCGTCGATGTTGCACCGTACATGGAGAAATTCGTCGGTCCTTTGCTGGACTGTTTCGTGGATCCGGAGAACAGGATCCGATACTTTTCAGCGGAGTGTTTATACAATATTGCGAAGGTTTCTAAGGGCGAAGTGCTGGTGTACTTTAATGACATATTTGACGCGCTAAGCAAGGTGAGTAACAATGTGTTGCAGTCCGTGTTGCAATTTATTCACATCTTGTCAGCTCGCAGCGGATTCTGAACTATCAGTCAAGAATGGTGCTGAACTGTTGGATCGTCTCCTAAAAGACATTGTTGCGGAGTCCGCCTCTGTCTACATCCCTTTGTATCCGGAGACAGAAAAAGTTCGAAATGAACTTGAAGACACCCACGGCGTATTGGTGCCTCTGCCAGACAGTCCCCCTGGAGATGGGGCAAAAAAGGCGTTTTCTCTAGCACATTTCATTCCATTACTACGGGAACGAATATATGTCGTGAGTCCATTCACCAGAAGCTACCTAGTCTCGTGGATCAACGTCCTGGATTCGGTCCCGGAATTGGAGCTCATAACGTATCTACCCGAGTTTCTTGATGGCTTACTGTAAGGAAATTTTCTTTCAAAACTCGCGCTGCGTTGATTCTTGTTATGTAGGAAATACTTATCGGATCCGACTGAAGATGTACGAGTGGCGACAGAGAACCTGCTCGCTGACTTTCTTCGAGAACTGCGCGACGTAACTGCTGTTTCTCACCGGCTCGAACAGCAAGGCAGATTGAAAACACCCGCGGAATCCATACGGAGGACAGAGGTGGATGGGAGGCTTCCGGATTTGACTCTAGAAAATGCTGAACGCGCACTCTATATGCTGGAAAATGATGAACAAGAAAGGTCCATTCATGAGAGCCAGCAGGGAGGTGGGGATGAGGTTACAGATTCAGATTACCAGGATCTGGGTGGTGAGTCGTATTTCTACATAAATTGAAAAGAAGATAAAGTCATATACGCTTGGATAGCTTGGATGCCCGGCCAAGGAGTTAGAGTCGACTATGCTGCCATCATTGAAATTTTGATCCAGCAGTTAGATGGTGAACGTGAGTTTTATTAATTGACCGTATACAACCCAACGATATGTTTACATTTGACCGCTTATCAGATGATGAAATACAACAATCCACTGCCTTGAGATGGTTGGCTGAGTTCCTCACTTTTGCTGATGAAGTTATGGTTCCCTTTACGCCTCGCCTTATTCCCGCTATTCTTCCTAATCTTGCTCATCACGTTTCTATGATTCAAACTGCGGCAATCAAGACAAATAAGCTGCTGCTAAATGTCATACAAAAACTTCCTTCCCCACAGCAGGAGTCGATCACGACGAAACCAGCAGCAGATAAAACTACACCGACGAGCAAGATTCCTAGATCCCCGACACCGACAACAACATCCACCGTCAATTCCCGACAGTCAACCCTCAACTCCCAAATATCTCGCGAGGCTATCTCGCCTGAGCCAGCAGGTGATTCTAGTCAACCCCCCGCACTTCAATCTACACCGAGGACGCGAACTAGTAATGCTGCAGACCTCAATCTAACACTCCGACCAGGTCCAGCTGCCGAAATACCCCTCCCTCCTTCAGGTCCTAGTAGACCACACTCACCTGTCTCACTGAAAAGTCAACCTGGAGCGAACGGAACTTTGTCTAATTCTGTACATACGGAGGAGGGCGATCCTTTTGACTATCAAGGGACAGTGAATGAACTAACGATTCAATTTTTGAGCGAATTTGAAGAAACGAGAGTGGCTGCCTTGAAATGGTTGATTATGCTTCACCAAAAGGCGCCGAAGAAGATTTTGGCGATGGACGATGGAACTTTCCCTGCATTGCTGAAGACACTATCGGATAGCTCTGAGGAGGTTTGTAGCCATTTCAAAGGATTTTGAATAATCAACTAAGAGTATACCCACAGGTTATCAAGCATGACCTACAGTTGCTAGCCCAGATTTCTTCTAGTTCGGAGGAGACATATTTTAAGGCATTTATGATGAATCTACTGGAACTTTTTAGTACCGATAGGCGCCTTTTGGAAACACGCGGCAGTTTGATCATCCGTCAGCTGTGCCTCAATCTTAATACGGAGAAAATATATCGAACATTTGCAGAAATTATTGAGAAGGAAGACGTGAGTGATTTTCTCGGGGGTTGCGTCTTTTCTTGTTGACTCGTTTCTAGGATCTGGAATTTGCCAGTGTGATAGTTCAAAAGCTTAATATCATTCTAATAACATCCCCAGAGTTATCCGATTTCAGAAAACGACTAAAGAGCCTTGAAACAAGAGTAAGTCATAGACATGCCATCTAAATCCAAGTGCCTTCTAAAATTGTTTGAATTGCTTAGCAAGACGGTCAAGCTCTATTTACAACTTTATATAGGTCTTGGTGTCACAACGCTGTATCGGTCTTCTCCCTTTGTCTACTCGCTCAGGCGTACGAGCACGCTTCCAATTTGCTACAAATCTTGTGAGTGACTATACTTAAGACGCTACAGATATGGTGCTTAAACTTACTAGTGCTGACTTGGAAGTCACCGTACCTATGCTGGTCCAAGTGGATAAACTTGTTCAACTCATCGAATCGCCAGTTTTTACCTGTATGATTGTGCAAGCAAACCATATTGACTGCATACTGACCTGTCATAAATGCTAGACCTACGTCTCCAACTTCTTGAACCTGATCGATACCCCTACCTCTTCAAATGTCTATACGGGCTCTTGATGCTACTGCCACAAAGCTCTGCCTTCGTATCACTACGAAATCGGCTCAATGCTGTCAACTCGGCAGGCTTTTTGAACATTGCTCCCAAGCCGTAAGTGCTCCAGATACTGTCATTGAACCTATCCCAGTAGACTTATCATGCGTTTAGAGCTGGAGGAGGGTCGCTGGCCGCACGTGCTAAGATTAGCCGAGACGAAATAAAGTGGTCAGAACTTCTACTTCATTTCCGATCTATCCAGGCCAGGCACGAGAAAGCCCGAAGGCAAGCACTAGGGAATGATAATTTGCCTTTTACGAGCTTCCCTGAAGATAAACTAAGCGAATCCTTGGAAAAACCGGGTGGTAGAGTGGCTCCTTCTGGTCGACCACCGATGAGAAGGCGGGTGACTGGAGAGGTCCCTATACCCAATATTCCTATGCCTCCTGCGCCGTCGCGAGCAGGAGCGTTGTCGCCCCTTAATCCAAAGGCACGAGTCCCAAGTGGATTGACCAGTTTGATGGGACCTAATAATGTGTCTACTTTACCCTCTAATCTGAACCCGAATGCTGCTTTGACACATGCACAGAGACAGCGACGACCGCTAGAGCTGAGTCGGAAATAGTTACCGTAAACACTTTTGTGGCATCGTGGAGTTTCATGGAATTTTTATTTTATTAGCAAGTAGTACAATGTAGTTCTGTTCATTTATCCATTTCGAGTTCTAAAGTAGAACGCCCGCTTACTACCTTGAATAACTTTGAGTTATGTTGCCGGTGACGAAGGACAATAACGATCCTTCATGATACGCCAAAGCAAAATGGTTTACTTACGATTCGTTCATGATGTAAGGTATTACAATCGTGGTTGTCCAGGAATTAAGATATTATTCTTGATGGTGGCAATTTCATCGTCCGAAAGGCCAACGTAGCGTTTGATATATTCAACTGCACCGCCGTATTTCTCGTCGAAATGTTGAAGGAAGGCTTGCATCGTTTCATGACTGGCCGGTGATATTAAACATTGCCCTGTTTATGATCTATTGGTGTTAAGGACGTACCGACAAGTAAACATGTTTAGGGCGGCTTCACTATTGGATGCAAAAAGCGGTTCCTTTGCCAGCCGCTGCATGATCTTCTCTCGGGCTGGCTCCCTGCCAACGCGGGTGAGTGCGTAATCACGCGATATGGTTTCATCGTCCACCCCAGCAAGCTAGAATTGCGTTGGTATATAACCATCATGACTCAAAAATGCAGTACCTTTAAAAGAATAGCCGCCATGATTCCCGTCCTGTCCTTCCCAGCCGTACAGTGGAATAGACAACCCTCGTTTGGTTTGTCCTTGACGTGCCGTAAAATAGCACCAAAAGCATGTCCGCCATGATCAAGAATTTGAGAGTATAGCTCAATAAAAGCCTATGGTAGTTATTAGGATGTAGTTTATACGTAGGCTTCATAAGAAGTTCACCTCAGTCTTTCCACTTGCATACAGCTGATACCTCCTGAGGCGGTAAAATCACATGTATGAGTTGCATGCAGATTAAGGGTTCAATGGTCCAACACGTACGTACTTGGCCATCATCTCCGGGCTGTAGTCTGCAGTTTGGAACACGGGTATATGGATAACTTGTACCCCGTCAATTTCAGGCATTGGAGTGTTATACTTTCGTATTTCGGTATCTGATCGTAAATCGAATACTTTCGTTATCCCAAGCTGTTTCATTCTAGCTTTTCCTAAAAGCAGAACATTATTTATCCAAAAATGCTGAGAAATCGCTTGTGCTCACCCTCTCCAGTTATGGAAGACAGCTCTGCAGATCGAAACAAATATCCAGGTTTCGTGATATGACCCCTCTCGATGGTCGATGCGTAATTGCCGAGATCCCTTACATTAATAACACCTTCGAGCGTAACAAAGGGAGGTTTGGAGAGAACTTCTTGGACATAAGAAGGATCTAAGGGGTCAAGATCGTGCATGATAATGGAGGTCAGTAAACTGAATTGACCACGGTTATTAACAACCCAATTATAACCGTCGGAAGTAGTGACCTAAATGGAGTCACGATCACGAAAAAGCCTGCCCTAAGCTTTGAACCTGCAGCCACCAATTTTCTTACCGTCGCGTCGTCTTCATTACACTTTCAACTCTTCAAACGCGTCAGGATTCCTCGTTTAATATTCTATTATGGACACCGACGCGCCTTCCTCCCCTATTGCCATGCCATCCTCTCTTCCCCCGAGCAGCGCCCCTGATCACCATCCATCGACAAATGGCGGAAGTCCCAGGCGTCCAATGGCAGACGCCCTTGCAATGAGAGTAGACGAAGCTGACGAAGACAACAACGAAGGCAATGCTGTAAAAAGGCGTAAGAGACCCAGGCAAACGAATGGAGACATTCCTTTAGTCAAAGATGCTGTTGGGGAGAGTGTAGCAGAAAGCTTCGAAACATTCTTGAAGACGTAAGTTCAATCATCCCCTTAGCTGTGTGCATGTATTCAAGACACTAGTTTTACCGAGGATATTGCTTTGGCTGCAACGCCCGGCTCTGATGGCGTTGGAATCGATGCAAACGAAGGCGAACTTATCTACATCGAGCAAATACATACAATGCGCGAATACGAACTTACTACCCTCTACGTGGATTTTGGACACCTCCTTCAGAGGGATGACGTCCTTGCAGATGCCATACAGAAACAATATTACAGATTCCTCCCATATATCCGACGTGCTCTTCTTAATCTTGTCACAGAATACGAACCCGAATACCTCAAAATCAATCCTACTGCAGCCGCTGCTGACTCTGCTAATCTACAAACACGAGAATTCAACGTAGCCTTTTACCATCTTCCTCTTGTATCGGGTATCCGCGACCTCAGAACAGACAAGATCGGGACATTAATGAGCATCAGCGGCACGGTGACACGTACCAGCGAAGTACGACCTGAATTGCTATTTGGAAGTTTCATCTGTGAAGTTTGCAATGGTTTAATTAACGACATCGAACAACAATTTAAATATACCGAGGTATGTTAATGCAATGTCTCGTAGGATCTCATAATCGTTTTTGAATGCTCTACAGCCATCACTATGCCCCAACCCAACGTGTGGTAACCGGACAGCCTGGCAACTTCAAATTGATACTTCTAAATTCACGGATTGGCAAAAAGTACGAATTCAAGAGAACCCGTCAGAAATACCCACAGGATCCATGCCACGCTCCTTAGACGTCATTCTCCGCTCAGAAATGGTAGAACGTGCAAAAGCTGGTGATAAATGTGTTTTCACCGGAACATTCATTGTCGTCCCCGATGTCAGTCAATTGGGTCTTCCAGGCGGAAATAAAGCTCAAATGCAGCGCGAAGCTAGCAAAGGGGGCGCTACTACTGGTGGCGTTGGTGGAAACGGTGTTACTGGACTGAAAGCTCTGGGTGTTCGTGACTTGCAATACAAGACTGCATTCTTGGCTTGCATGGTGCATGATGCAGACGGGCGGGTAGGAGTATTCATCCTTTTTGAAGCTCAGATGTATTTAATTTATTCCCCAGGTTGGTACTAATATTCGAGGCGAAGAGGAAACAGGAGACGAGACTGGTCAAGCGTTTATCCAATCGCTCACTGAACCGGAATTTGAAGAATTGAAAAGCATGATCGACTCGGATCACATTTACTCGCGCCTTGTCGAGAGTATCGCTCCAACCGTTTATGGCCATGAAATTGTGAAGAAAGGGCTTTTGTTACAGCTTATGGGCGGTGTCCATAAACAAACAGCGGAAGGCATGAACCTTCGAGGTGATATTAATATCTGCATTGTTGGAGATCCATCGACGTCGAAATCACAGTTCCTCAAGTAAGTTTTATTTTAAGTGTATCTTCGACAGCCATTTTATGCCCTTTGCCAGATATATTTGCTCTTTTTTGCCCCGAGCAGTTTATACTTCCGGAAAGGCATCTTCTGCTGCCGGTTTGACTGCTGCAGTTGTCAAGGATGAAGAGACTGGCGATTTTACTATAGAAGCGGGTGCGCTGATGCTTGCCGATAATGGTATCTGCGCCATTGACGAATTCGACAAGATGGACATCTCCGATCAAGTTGCCATTCACGAGGCAATGGAACAACAGACGATCTCTATTGCGAAAGCTGGCATCCACGCAACACTGAACGCACGTACTTCAATTTTAGCTGCTGCCAATCCAGTTGGTGGTCGTTATGATCGCAAAAAGACTTTACGAGCTAATCTCCAGATGAGCGCGCCTATCATGAGTCGTTTCGACCTCTTCTTTGTCGTTCTGGATGAATGCAATCCACAGACAGACCTGAACATTGCTAAACACATCGTCAATGTGCATCGGTTCCAAGATGAAGCCATTAGTCCTGAATTCAGTACAGAAACGTTACAGAGATACATTCGATATGCTAGGACTTTCAATCCAAAGGTAATGACATTAAACATTCTATGCTAATCCAATAACTGTTCTGACGCGCTATTCAAGATGACGCCTGAAGCAGCAGATGTACTTGTCGAGAAGTACAGAATATTAAGACAAGATGATTCAACCGGCGCCGGTAGGAACTCGTACCGCATTACGGTTCGTCAACTTGAGAGCATGATACGCTTGAGTGAAGCAATCGCGAGAGCAAACTGTACGTCTGAGGCAAGTAAATTATATTTCACGTAGACTGGATTGATCCTGACAGCATTTTAGATCACCCCTGCATTTGTCCGGGAAGCATATTCGCTGCTGCGACAGTCTATTATCCACGTTGAACACGATGCCATTGACTTTGATGAAGAAGAACTTGAAGGTGAACGTGGTCGCGAACCGCAGGGCCCTTCTCATGACCAAGAAGATACCCAAATGTCCGCCGCCGATATGACGACTGAACCGTCCGAAGATGTCCCGGTCCGTGTCAATGCAGGCGGGCGTCCAGCACCCCCTCAACCCGGAGGCTCTTCATCACGAGCAGGTTCTGTTGTCCCAGGAACTGAACCAGCCCCTGCTCAAGCAGCACCCAAACGGCGCATGATTATTTCGCATGACAAATACGTTGAACTCCAGACAATGATTGTTCTATATCTCTCTGAGCATGAAGCAAAGACAGGGAAGGGTATCGACCGAGAGGAGCTTATTGACTGGTATCTTGAACAAAAGGAAGGCGAAATGCAAGACGTCGAACAATTCGACTACGAAAAGGAACTTATTGTGAAGCTGTTAAGGAGACTGGTTAAGGTAAAATGTTTCCGCTTTCACTGATTTGACGGATTTACTAATCATGTTCACAGGAGAACTATTTGCTAGAGGTCAAAGGAGACGTTCAGGAATCTCTGCCCTCAGTGGACGAAGAAAGTCAACAATCCTCCGCAGCAGTCGATGGCGAGAATGTGCGCGTATATTACATGGTGCATCCATCTGTCGACACGGAATCATCGAATTTGACCTCAGGATATTAGACTGGCAGTAACGTAGTAATGATTAGGTGTCTATTTTTGTCTTTCTCTGGATATAACTCTTCTCTGTAATACCCCTTTGTTATATGTGTGTATAATATGTCTCGAGAATATGCATTCAATGTAGAATATACTACTTATTCGTTCTTTGTGACTCATTTCCAGTCAATCCGAGGCTCGAGCAATATCCCAATCTAGAAAGCTTGCCCCTATGACCACGTGATTTGAATCTTGCATCCCTTATATGAATGAGTTGCCAGTAATAGGCTACAACATCAGTAGTGTAAGGAATGACAAGATAATACCGTTTAACTCTTCCCGAGACACATCCCCCCAGCGAGGGACCCCACTTTTTCTGTTCACCTTGTCTCATCTCGTGCACCCTTATCTACATCCTATTCGGACATTGTCCGATTGATCAAGGACTATCTTGCCTCAGCGTCGCAACAATAACGGTACCTACCTGAAGACTCGGTGCGGTATATTTGACGCGTCGTCTCCAAGTTGTTGGTCTGAAAGTTGGCTCATGTGAAGTGAGATGCCTGACGGGCCCGATACTTTGATAGTCCCCACCGTTCTTACGACTGGAACCTTACATTTCGCCGAGGTTTCTAAGGACAGCAATGCTCGCAACGTCATTGACACGCTCCTCAGTATTGAAGGTTTAAAGGAGGAGGTTCTAGGCAACTTAGAGGATAGCGGGTGGGCCTTGCAAAAGATCAGGACCGAGCCGAAGGGCAGGCCTTGGGAAGAAGAGGAACTCTTAGCCTTCGGAGATGGTTGGAATTTGAATCCCTGTCTTGCATGAAATAGTTACTGAAATACAAGTCATGCAGGTGTCATTGACGCAGAAGCACTTATTGCTCCGATTATCAACAGTCAAAATCGACAATCTCAATCAATTCAACGCCACTTTTCTTCATTTCCGATGACGGGACATCTCCACAATCCAGTACTCCGCATGATATCTCTAAACCCCTTATTGTCGCTTTCATTTGTATTCCTGAGGGTGCCAGAGGTTCATGATGGGTTTGAATATAAACTCTACACCTCCAGGACAACATCTGTAGCGGATGCCATTCACAGCGTCTCTGAAGAGCTTGGACTGACGAAATCTTTGCCCATACCTGGAGCTGGAAGCTTGGAATATGTCATTGAGGAAACCTGGATCGATGGTTCCAACGAGAGTGTGTTGACATTTCTTCGTATACAAGTTATAATTTTTGACAATTGATTTAGAAAGCTCCAGGCTTCCATTGACCACCGTACTCTTCGATGTCCTTAGCTTTCCATTCTCTGCGAATCCGTTTACTTCCCGAGCCAAACGTAAATTTTATTTTTGTGTCCCTGATGAGTGGTACCGGCGTTCCAAGTCCCACAATGTAACTCCAGCTGCGGCACCGTCGGACTCAACAATGCGACAATTAGCGGCGCTTCAAGAATCGGACGAGGCGAACGATGACAATGACGAGGAAGGCACTGCAAAGATGGGCAATAAGATGTCTCCAACGCGCCAGAATTCTCAAAAGACGGTTGAACAGCGAGGCCTTGTAACCCAGGGTAGACTTTCAAGCCTGTTTGAAGGTTGGCTAGGTTCAACACCTCCAACCTCTCCAACGCGCAACAGCGCTATTTTCACTCCAGAAAACAGGAAAAGTGTAAGCGAACCAAGGCTTTTACAGAGAGACACAATCAGCTTAGAGCAAAGCTTGTCGGATGCCATGGGCAATGAAGATGATGCGCAAATTTTTGAAGCAGAGTTTGAGGAAATGATGGTGAGTGAAACGCCTCTGGACTCATATCGTAGTATTCTACTCAAATTATGGAACACCTGTTATGTAGAATCAAATTGGTCTGAAGGAAGAGAAACGGGTTGAGATGCGCTCTCTACCTCGAGACCGCAAGAAATACATTTTGAACCAGAACAACCTTTTCAAAGCCAGCACTCCTCAAGAATCATCCGGTATCTCCCATCCTACATATGCTGCATCATATGGTCCGTCGAGCGCTGCTGCACTGCTCCCTAAACTCATGCCTCAACTTACTGGGGATGGTGGTCTCATGCGTCGTTTCTCGATTGTGGGATGGGGCTCTGGGACCAGCACGGTCGCATCTCAATCTGTAGATATCAATGGCAACGGCGAGGTCCAAAACATTACTGGCTCAACCAAACAGAGCTCTGGGTCGGCAGATGAACAGCAGCCTATCCAACCCCAAAATACAGGAATTTTGTGGAATAGTTGGTGGACGTCATCTGGAGGCGAGAAATCATCTACACCTGAAAAGCGTGGCAGTAAGGAATATATTGACTCCGCTAGGTGGTATATAGATGGACTACGTATTGGCAAAGCACCAGACATGAAGTTGGTCAAACATCTAATCACGCTTCGAGTTCACCTTTCTACGGCAAAATTATCTTTCATACAAGATTTTGTTGGTTCTGAGAAAGGTCTGATAGCTCTGGGAACTTTGTTATCAGGTTTGGTGGGAAAGGGAGGGAAGAGAAAAAATCTTTCCGAGCTCGAAATAACTATTCTCCTGGAAATCCTGAAATGTCTACGTGTTCTTCTCAATACAGAGGTGCGTTTGTAGACCTTGTTCGTCGTCTTTACTATCCCATAATCAACTGACGCATCCGAGGCCAGTTTGGATTTAATCAAGTGTTGCAGTCAACCAAAGTCATAACGCATATGTCCTACGCTTTACACACTTCTTCGTTGAAAGTTCATTCACTGGCCTCAGAACTTTTAGCAGCTATATGCATGCTTTCAGTTTCAGATGGGCACAAAGCAGTCTTGGCAGCTATGTCTGATTTTCGGATCGCCTACGACGAGGATTTTCGTTTTGACACGCTCTTGTCTTCATTGCGTCTTCCTGATGTTGACATTGACAATGATAGTGATAGTGATAACGGTATCGGCTTCGGGAACGAAGAGGACGGTGTCTGGGAAGCAAGGACGTCAACGATGACTCTGATAAATGCACTTACCACTTGTCCTGAAGACCTCGAGGACCGGTTGGTTCTGCGGGACGAGTTTAGTCGCAGAGGATTGAATGAGCTGATAGTCGTAAGTCCGCTGATGATATTTATCAACAAGACCTTCCAATAACAATTCTTTTAGTCTCTACGGTATATGAAACCGCCGGATTCATTATTGACTCAACTAAATTTATACGCGGAAGAAAAGTATGAAGATGAAGAAGACGTTCGCGAACGAGCGAAGGATCTGATAACCCAGGTCAAGCGCGGCCACACAAAATCGCATTCTGACTTTGAAGGCTCCTTGGATGACCTTATTCATCTGGCCAAGCAACACAGTGAATTATATCCCACTATGCTCGACATATTAAAGCGCTTCAGTCAACTATTGCAAAGAGATATCGGGCTGTAAGTATCGTCCGCTTAACATGGTCAAATAAGTCTTACGACTACGACAGGCAGCTCAAAGCTGATCTTTTCACCATCCTTGATCGTTTTGCTGAGAAAGCAGCGATGCTCGACTCCTTGTATGTCCATGGTCCTTCCTCCACTTCTATCTTTGATACTACGTTTCATTCTTAAGTGACGACAACTGGCGAATCTTTTTGAAACAATTCGCCACCTCAGTGCAGGACATTACCGGACAAGACCTCGAAGTCAAAAAGCCGGAAGAGAGCACTTCAAGGAACATAATAGAGCAGGAGCTCGAATCTCTTCGACAAAAGGTTGAAGAACTCAGCGATGAAGTACGTGTTTAACGATAATAATTGGACCACTTTGTTAAGCCTGGCATAGAAAACCGAGCTACGAAACGAACTCAATCAGCAAACTGCTGAGATGAACGCTCTTAAATCCCTTCCATTGTCTATACAAGTACCTACCAATAGCAGCGGAAGAAAGGCTGGAGCAGAGGTAACGATAAAAATTTCCAGCCATCTACCTTTATTGATTCCTTTCATAGCAAAACTTTCATGGTCTTGTTCAACGCTTAGTTCAGAAAGAAAAACAAGTGCTCCAGCTACAAACTGAACTTGACCAATTTAAGTCCCAAAATCCGGGAGAAGGGAGAGAAGCTGTTAGTCATTTTTATCCTCATTTTCTCCTAAGTGCTTGTTGACGATGATTCATTCTTACTGTAGGACGAACGTGCCAAGAGAGAAAGGGACCGAATCAAATGGAATACATTAATGGAAGAAATTACGAAGTATAAAAGCAAGGTTCATGACAATAAATGTATCAAAATTGACACCCAAAGCTGACGGAACACATAGATCTCTGAGCTGGATAGTCACATGCTCATCAAGGAGAAAGAGAATTTATATCTTAAGCGCGCGCTTGAATCTGTTTACACGCGTTTCCTATCTCGGGAAGAGACCAGAGACGGCGCCAAGGCAGCCGAGGTTGATGCTCAAATAATGGCAAATCGAACTATAGAGCAGCTTACTGACAAAGATGAACGAATCGCAGCATTAAATGAAGAGATTTATGACTTGAAGGCTCGACTGGCGGCGAAGCCGAGGACCGAGCAAGAATTCAAGGCCAAGTCCCCACCTCCACCTCCACCTCAAACTCAACCCAAAAAATTTTCTTCAGAGACTACAATCCCCTTCAACGCTCTACAAGTTGCTCCACCACCACCACCACCACCACCACCTCCTCCTCCTCCTCCTTCACTGCCACCTACACTTACCCCTCCAGCGCTAGTGCCCGATTCTTTGAGCTCCTCCTCAAATCTGTCGCCGCCCCCTCCACCTCCACCTCCACCGCCACCGCCACCTCCCAGAGGAAACACCAGTGGATCTCCCCCGCCACCTCCTCCCCCACCCTTATTGGGATCGCCAGGGTTTCCCCCTCCTTCTGCCTTTAGATTTGGAATCAAGCAGGCAGCAAACCCGCCGAAGAAAATGAAACCATTCTTTTGGAACAAATTAAACAATACCAATGCATCTATCACGGTCTGGAATGACTTGCCAACAAATGTTCAAGTAGATATGTCAGACTTGGAATCTACTTTTGTCATCGACACAACAGGAATAGCGCCATCCAAACTTTCAGCACCCACGAAAGAAAATGTGACCACTGTCTTGGACATTACAAGAGCCAACAATATTGGTATTTATTATACATACATCTTTCCCTTTTTCCTTATATTCTTTTAACACTTCTCCAAGCCATCATGCTTTCCAGGATCAAGATGGATTATCCTCAGATACGAAAATCCCTGCTGGAGCTAAATGACACAACGTTATCGTTGGACAACTTAAAAGCCATAGGAAAACAACTTCCGACAGTGGAAGAGGTGAGTCGCATTGTAACAACCTGCTTTCCTTTCAACAACCAACATTAATTGTTCAGGTGGAGCGCTTGAAGGCAACTGGCGACGTCAGTAAATTGGCGAAGGCAGACCAATATTTCGATCAAGTACGTTACAATGTTCTTGTGGACGTGATCGGACGTAATCATTTTCATTTTTGTAAGATCATGGATATCCCACGCCTCGCTGAGCGCCTGGAATGCATGCAATTGCGACGCAGATTGGATCTAGACATCGAAGAAATTCGTCCAGATCTGAACATCCTGAGGAATGCCTCGCGCGAACTTCGCTCTTCTTTGAGATTCAAGCAAACCCTCCAAATAATATTGGTACTGGGGAACAGACTCAATGGTTCAACGTTTCGAGGAGGTGCCAAGGGATTTCAACTCGAATCACTCCTAAAGGTAATTCATTACACTCGTTATTTCTGAATATTTTCTGAATTGCTGACGACTTGACAGCTGAAGGAGACTAAAACCATTAATGGAGGCCCTGAGTGCCCAACACTTCTGCATTATTTAGCACGGGTTCTCCTTAGGAAGGATCCTTCTCTCATCAACTTCATAGATGAACTCCCAAGTCTCGAGGCGGCCGCCCGTGGTATATCTCTTACTATATTACCTATAGTTTTTACTCACGAAACACAATGGCTAGTGTCCGTTCAAACTGTCACGCAAACGGTCAACTCCCTGGTCTCGGGTTTCGCTAAAATTAGCGAAGAAATTTCTCTTCAACAATCACAATCATTCCTTCCCAATGATCGCTTCATTCAAGTCATGCAGGTATAAAACCCTTTACAGTCGTAGATAAGGACGTGATTTTTAATCATTTTTGCTGATAGCCGTTTGTCATTGAGAAGAAACACACGGTCGAAGCATTGAAAAACATGAGTCAAGCAATCGAAAAAGAACTCAAATCGCTCCTAGAATATTATGGGGAAGTTCCTGAAGCCCCTGAAGCCCCTAAGCCAGAGGACTTCTTTGGGCTCATAGTTTCTTTTTCATCTTCGCTCCAGGTAAGCACTTTCGCTACCGGTATAGGCAAGATTATCTGACTTTTGTCGTCTTCAGAAATGTGGTTTGGAAATGCATGAACTAGAAGTTGAACTCGCCAAAAAGACGCCCACATTGAAAGTTAACCACGAAGTACCTACGGAAGCAATGGCTGATACCGTAAGCCTTTTTTTACTATATGTCGCTATCTCATACCGACTGATATACTCAGACAATCAAGACTTCTAACAATACCCATACGACGACAAAGATGGCCAAGGTATCGGACAGATTGACTACTGAAAATCGATCCGTAGGACGCGGAGACCTAGACGAAGCCATACGTAGCATGAAAGAAGGGAAGAGGAGAAACCGGCATCCACGTCCCTTGAGCAAGATATTCTTTGACGGAGCGAACAGTGGAGCGAGGCCTCAGAGCCGTTTATATGACTGAACATTGACACTGTATTATATGTTCCTACTGAGTTACTTTTCACCGGATATATGTATTACAACTCGATTTTATCCATATTTTCACTATGTTGTATGAATTAGATAGAAACTTAAATTAAGCATGGTGCCTTGAGACTTGAATCAGTGTGATATATACTACTACAGTGCGATGGCATGATTATGATTATCTAGTAACTTGCATAAATGATATAAAAAGGGCTTGCGTTGTTGTCCGGTTATCAATGAAGTCGTTTGTAGCATGTCAAGGTCGTAATCTCATAAAAACGGTACTTTCTGCATTTCACCAGCTGCAAGAAGATCGTCGTCAAAGGCCTCTTCTGCTTCTTCCTCTGGATCGTCTCTCTCCTCCTCTTCACCATCATAGGCTTCATCTTGCCCGTCATCTTGCCCGCTGTAGCTGTTCGGGTGACTTCCAGTGAAATGTGGCTCTTCTTCCTCGTCGTCATCCAGGCCAAAATGCCTTTCATCCAGTGTTCCGGGCATGCTTGTCATACTTTTTCTCCGCGTCTTCTTGCGTTTCTGCCTGTCTGAACCTATTCCGTCATCATCTTCATCGTCAGAATCTAGATAAAATGATTCTGGGCTGGCACTCCTTCGATATGCATCCCCAATGAACCCCAGGGTAGAACTCAACTTCTCGAATGACGACATCTGACGCAAATGTGAGCTACGATACAAGTCACCATTGCCTTCATCACTTGAAGCTTGTTGGTTTGGTGTTTGCTTAGGAGTGTAGTTTGCATTGCCAACGAGACTGAAGTTCCTTAGCCGAGCCAAAGTGCTTTGATTCGAGGTGTCAGAACGGGCACTGAGTGCGGGAGAAGGCGGTGAAAGGTCTGGAAGAGGAAACTCTTGCACAGGAGTTTTCCAGTAGTTGAAATCCGTATATTCAGGCGCCCATTTTCGATTAATGGGCGGGAACATTTGATCAACCAAATCAGTCATATGTATGTATCTAACATATCTTGTAAGTATGGGGTGAATAGGAATATTAAAGGACTAACGATGATTTGTAGCCTGCCAATTCCAATAACTCCATCTTAACCTCCCCGGAACTGTCGATAGTGAAGATCCGTGCACTGGGAACGTTAACGCTACGGTATGACAATGCATCAGTGATTCTGTTTCCAAACCCTGCATAAAAAGGATTTCGAGCTGATTCTCCGAACAGTCGCTGAATGTCGCGTAAGCATGCCATTTTGAAGACTTCCGGTTTGCGCATGATGACTTCTCTATAGCACGAGATATATGATCAGCACAATGTAAATGAGTGTGTAGAGAGACACACCGATGTAGAGATGCCATCAACCGATCTGGGCTCATGATAACAGGCCCCTCAGGGAGTTGATAGTTGTTCTGCTTAATACCCTTCAGATAGTCGCGTGTCGCATCCGCCTGTCCGATAGCACGCGAGGTAAGGTACATTATTTTGTATCCATTTCTCACAATATCAGTGTAGAGCTTCGCAACACCAACGTGAGTCCAATCACGCCCAATCATGGCAAAGACATGACCGAGACCATCAGATCTAGTGACCCATCAGTAAAACCTTGAAACAGGGTCAGGATCAAGATAAACCTACTTGGTGATAGTCCCATCGATGTCAGATATGACAACTAGGTCGGTTGAATCCCACACGAAAATTCTGGCGGTAGCAGCTACTGCACCGGATGCGGACAAGGAGAACGTAATTGCGTTCGCACCTGACTTGAGATTAAGAGAACTCTATCGGCGTCCTTCGTCAGTATTTGGTGGATTGCGAAACGAACATAAGACACAATACCAGCTGGTCTGACGTCAACCTTAAAGTTTTAGCATACTTCTTAATGCGCGCAGGTGGTTTCTCTGGCCGTGTAGGAGTTGTTTCCTGGTCGCCCGAATTAAACGTATTACGAGGAAGAATAGCATTTTTCTGCATCGGTGTTGCCAACACATTTGCTTCAATAAGGGGAACGTTTTTATCAGGCCCTTTACTGCTGGACTGTAGTGGAAGTGAAGCCGAAGATCCGTCCTTCTTCTGCAATAACAATTTCAATTAGGTAGCACGGAAGAAAAGGTGCTACATACGCTGTCGAGGACAGGTTGACTTTGTGCCTCTGGCTTAACGGCATCTGTTCGCCTACTTCTACTCCACCATTGGACCCAAGATGACGATGTTGGCTTCTTCGCCACACCTGCTGCCTGATTCAATGGTGTCGTCTCATCTTTCTTCTTATCTTCTGCTTCAATTTGTCTCTTTTCAGCATCGGACGGAGGTTCAGACTTCGAACGGCCATGTGTTTTCTGTTCCGCAGGTTCCCAGTTTACATCCTCGTTGGCTGGCATTCCAGACAATGTTACAGGCGACACGGGTCTTACTTCTTCACCAGAAGCTTGCCTATTTAATGCTGTTGATCGCCATTCAATGAGGGCGTCTATGAGAGGTGAGCCATCGTTCCGAGTGATATACCTGAATTTTTACATGTCATCAATACTTAAACTGCTAAATATGGATAAAGCACTCACTGGTCGGCACCCCAGCGAATGACGAGCCTAGGGTCGTTAACTATGCTTTCATCCTCAAGGAATCTATTCCAATCAACGCGATAACGATCAAATAGCAGGCCAGCATCGAATTCGTTATGGTTTTTCGCATAGGTTCTCCCCCTCGTATTATCATCTGGTACTAAGCTGAGCTGGAAACCTATTTTCCGTCTTTCAATTGCCAGGATGAATGTGGTTTGGTCGTCCCTACTCGGGCTGAGTGTCCCGCCGGAACCAAATATATTATCGGCCTCCTTAAGTAGATCATGGGGTCGCTCTTTAGACAGAGGATGCCCAACACGTCCTCTGTCCTCCTCCTCTACTCCTTCCAGATCTTCGTACTCCTTGTACTCCCGGGTCTCCCGCCTTTTTTCTCTGGTAGGGTTAAGAAAATCGGGCGGTATACTTCTGCTCCTGCCACTGTGTCCGTGTTGGCTGTGGTCATTTTCGCCAGAAGCAAGAAACTCTTCCGCTTCCTGAGCACTGCCGTATGTGGAAGCCGGAAGATCCAGTGGTCTACCTTTCCTATTGATGAACCCCTTCCCTTTCTCACTGCTCGAAATTCTTGACCCGTGGACAGACTTGCGAGGAAGCTCAGGACGTCCACCTTTCCCAAAAGATGCTTTCATGGGCGACGGCTGAGGGAAGGCACCCCATTCCCAAGAATATTCTTGTGTTAATTCTTGAAGATCTGTACTGGATTCTGGGTTCATAAATCTATGTGTAGAGACCGAAAGCGGTGGAATGGTATCGGTGTCATCATCAATGTCTGGTGGTGGTTCCGAGGTGGCACGGAATGGGTGTGGATGTGCTACTGACACGATCGGCGAAGAATTTTGTGAAGAAGATTCCGTGGGAGAAGGAGATGCTGCATATGGAGAATGAGTTGCAGATTGACTATGGGGAAAAATTAATTGGGGTTTTGAAGGAATCCGTGAGGTATGGGAAGAAGATTCTGGGGGATACTTGAATTCCTTGTTAGGGTCATGGGATGAGGACGTCGCGGATTTGACAGTTCGGTCGGACCTTTCACGATCATGATATCCAGACTTATAACCTTCCATGTCTAATGTTACGTCTGAACGCTTGAATCAGTATAAGTATCTTAATCGCGATGATGTGTGCTCACCATGGTGGTATTCTACCTCCGGAACATGAGCACTGGCTCTCAGGGCTTTCAAGGTCTCGTCTACGCGGTGGTCTTGCTCGGTAATCTCAGGGGTACACGTCCGTTCCTTCGAGTGGCGTCTTGAAGGGGGTGGCGAAGGCAATGATTGCTGGATTATTGTAGCCTTTGACCCACTTTTCCGTAAAGCCTGAGGAACGTGGAAAGCTTGCTTTGGGGTTGTCCGGGTATCATCACTCGTATCGACTTCTTGCTTTCCACCGTCTAGATCAAGAAAGTCGGGCTCGACGCGTGTATTGCCATCTCTATGGGGAAGGGATATCGTTGAGTCAGAAACTTTCCCCTCATCCTCTTGTTTAGCACCAAAGCGGTCAGTATCCACCGGATCTTTAGTTTTCTTTTTGTCTGTGGCCGCGTCGATTATTGTGGGTTGTATGATGGGCGATGTTATTAGATCCTCTGGGACGTCGTCGTCCGTCTCAAACACGAAGAAGGCCTCCCCTGCCTCCCCAATCTTCATATTGAAAGGAATAGGGTTTCCATTGACGAACACATTCACTTTCTTCTCTCCTGGGCGCAAAACCTGCCATTTCCCGAAGCGTACGTGAAACGGCGAGCATACAAGCTCAGACTGACCGTCCTCAGCAGGTCGTCTGATGACTATGACGTCGATAGCACCTGTAAGCGTGGACGGATTAATGGGAGGAAGATCTTTGTAGTACTGGTACGGGGCGCTTATTGCATTGACTGCGCCGCGAATGTAATTCATGGAAGAAAGGGGAGCTTAGGTAGGAGTAAAGAGTAGGCAAGGAAATGCATGTAATAGTAGTATTCCTGAATTACAGTCATGTGATTCTACTAGTGGTGCCCCGCCACCTCGTGGTCGTACACCGGTGCCATACTGGGCTACTCTCAACGTTAGTCTCCGACAAAATGGCGAACCACTTGATGAACATACTGGCAAGTTTCTCTCCCTACAGAATGGAATAAGTTCCATATATTTTAGAGTTTATAGTCACATAGAAACTCACCATTTTGTACCACCGGGCGCAGTCGGTGCTGTTACCCAATTCAGCCAATTCGGCGTCCACAGTGATAAATTCCATATACTCACGAATAACAGGATCGGGATGCCTGAACATCTCTAAGTGCGCCTCTGCGTCATTGAGAATTCGAGCCAGCGTTCTAGGGTCTGACACGTTTCTATTGCAGTGTTTTGTTAAACAGCCCATCCCAAAGACTCCACGCTCTCAGACTCTCTCACCTGTTGGACTCGAATTCAGCTCGAATCTGCATCGCCTCTGCCCGCCAGGCGTCGCGTCTAATAGTCCAGTCTAGCGCATTCTTGAGAGTACGTTTGTAGAGTCCTTTAACATAGATTCTATGGGCCGTCGTAAACGCGGTCGCGGGGCTCGACATCGTTGAGGTTGGTGGTCGTCAGTGAGCAGGATAGTCACAGCGGTAAATCGGAAGGAAGAACAAGCTGACGTAATCAAATGCCAATTTAATTTTTTGTTTCCGGCACTTTGTCTTTCTCCCTTGAACTCTCAAGAAAACACCAAGTCATGGATCCCCATTCACGGCATTCCCAATTCAACCAGCGAGCCCCAAAGTCAGGCCCACAGTCGAGGAATATAGAGCTTCTAGCAGGAGCCCAGAAGGGAGAACAACCTAAAATGACCTTGAAGAAGACTTCCGGCTCTTCCACAGAGTCAAATCTACTCATCCGCCGGCCTATCGCAACCAACTCGCGTGTAAAACAAGACGAGATATTTAAAAGAGATATGTATCTCTCATTTGTAACAAATGCGCTGCAACAGAAGGCAAACGTGCGTCATTCTCGTTCTCTCTGCGCTAGACACACGACCAACTCGCAGTCCAGGGAATATCAGATTCATTCGATGAATTAGTATCCCAGTTCAGTATACCCCCGTCATCATCTTCGACACAACAGACCCCTCAGATTGATACTGCGCAGATTCGTCTATGGCTTTCCGCCCTATCGCATGTAGTATCTCGCCTCGAAAGAACCCACGCGGGGCTTGTAGACGCCATCATGAATATGCCTTGGACCACATTTGATAGTGCTACCGTCAAATCGTATACCGTTTTTATCGGTATGTTGCTCAGTGCGAGACCCGAATATCTATCTCTCGTGTTGGCAAAGATTGCCCATGGTTTCACCTACCGTGTGTATTCTCCTTTTTTTCATTCTTCAACTTCTAATCGTCTTCAAAAGAGTCGGGCGTTCAAGCATTAGACTCTAGTATGCCATCTACTTCAAGTTCGCCTTTGACTCGAAGAATTATCTACGATAGATTACATTATCTTCTCAGACACATCTTAACATTGATTCCGACCTTACCGTCGACTCTTCAGCCCCTTCTAGTCCGACATTTCCCTCACAAGCGACAAAATCAAGTTGCTCAAACAACATATATTCGCAACTTGTTGAGAGTTTCAACTTATTGTGCAGAGTTGGCGGACAAGATCTTAGCCACGATAGTTGACCGTGCCATCCAAATTGATGTGAGCAGACTTTCCATTTCTTGACACCATACATCTTAATCGCATGGCAGGTCGAGATCCAAATTGAATTGGAAGAACTTGAAGAAGAAGAATCTGCGGACGAAGAAGACGTCTTTGAACTCGACCCTTTCGATATTGTTCTTGGTCAAGAACCTGCTTCGACTTCTGACGAGGAATCTGACTCCGATGATGATGGCGACACCTTTAGTGACTTGTCTTCTGATGGTGGAGACATGGATGATTATGATTTACAGCGGCACGTAGAAGTGCCTACGAATATCAAACATATTCATGAAATGGTCAAAAAGCTGGATGCGATTTTAATGCTTCTGTTTGAACACTTCTCAAGGGCCAAAGCGATTGACACCAACTCGAAGGTCTCAAATGAGCAATCGTCATCGAAACTACCACCTTTACCCCCTCTCGAGACAGAGTATCTGACACCAATAGAATGGTCGGGATCACATAACCAAGCATTCAGTTTCAATACAGGTGATACGTTGTCCTTTCCTGCTATTAGGTCAGCGGCAACTATCGCCTCCGACAACATTATTCAACCTTCTACTTCGAAACCAACAGATAAACAGGCGGACACGTCAACGACCTTAAGATCACAGTTCCATTCTCTTCTTTCAATTTTTGATCGTACTATCCTTCGCACATTCAAATCTCGCTATACCCAATTCCTCGTCTTTTGGTATGCGTCATTGGATCCTGAATTCGCAGATATTTTCCAAGGAATGCTGGTAGAACGAGCTTTAATTTCTTCTACGACTGATATACCCGCGTCTCTTGCTTCGAACGCGAGCGATGCAGCGCCAAATACTACGCGTGCCCAAGCCATGGCTCCGGAGCTAACAAGAGCAGCTGCAGCTTCGTATATCGGCAGCTTTGTTAGTCGTGCAACCTTTGTGGATAGAGAAGGGGCGCGTCGCGTTGTTAGCGTACTTTGTGACTACTTGAAAACACATCTCGACACCATAGATTTGGACTTGCGCACCAGCCTCGGAATCGGTTCCAAAACCACTTCGACATCGAGTGCAAACACAGCTGCCGTAGTCGGAGCCATTTTGGCCTCTGGGCAACATACAGTTTTTTATGCCATTACGCAGGCTGTCTTTTTGATCTTCTGCTTCAGGTGGAGGGACCTGTTGGGTGGCGATGTAGACTTGGACTTTGACGAGTTCGATTTGACTGGCGGGGGAAGAAATGGTCAGGCTCCCTCGGGGAAAGGCAAATGGATGCCCGAGTTGTCTGAAGTTAAAAGGGCAGTAGCCTCCATCTTGAACCCTCTCAAGGTCCGTTCACGACTCCAAGTTTTGGTATTTGCTATACATGAATTTGATATTTTTGTAGGTTTGTTCATCGAACGTCGTCATGCAATTCGCTCGTGTCGCTCAAGCCACAGATTTTTTATATTGTTATCCTTGGCTTGAGATGAACAAACGAGGTGACCTTTCATTGTCCGTGGGGTCGTTCTCCTCGTCACTTTCCCGTCGTTCAGCTGGAGGAGATGACCCCCAAGCCCCAGTGACAATGTTGAACAACACCAAGATTCTCTATGAACCTGTCAACGCAGAGCTGAACACATTTTTCCCATTTGATCCTTATCGCCTACCCAAGTCGAACGTATTTATACAAGGGGTGTACAGGGAGTGGTCTTCTGTTGCCATTGATGGCGAGGATGACGATGACGATGAAGAGGAAGAGGATCAGCTGGCGGACGATAGCTCCAGTCTGTATGCCGGTGATTCGGACTTCCGCGGGTACACTGCGCGTTTAGATATTCGTAGAGACAAGGCGCAATCTGGCACTAGCGGGAACGAGGACGACGGTGGTCTAGGGGCATCGTTGGGAGCTATGAGTATTAGTCCCGCTGCAAAGATGTCTATATCCGTAAGCATGAGCTGATTCACCAGGGGACATTTTTTTCCTTCATCTGTAACTTTGTCGCTTTCTTTTTCGCTGTCCTTCGGTGGTTGTTTTTCGATCTTTTAATTGTACATTCTTTACACATTGGCTAGAGGAAATCATGCATGCATTGGTATATAATCACGCGTCTGAGCCTGGATTGGCATATAAGGCGTACTGTTCGAGAAAGATCAGGAATTTGTAGTTGTAGTACCTCTTGCGTACCTACCTCTCCAGACCTTTCCCAATGACCCGGCCATCTATGTGGGGATAAATCGATTCCCGACTTCCCATAAGTACGAATACTGATCTCTAAAAGTTGTAAATGTAAATTACTGTCGTGTTGCTAGCTTGCTGGTGAAGGATTGCCTGCTAAGAGACAAACGTACACGCTATTCAATTCCGAAGCTTAGTGGTGTTGACGACGATGATTTCGTAAAGTTGCTGCGAGTGTGTTTCAAGGATACTGTCAGTCTGGATGTACTCTTGAACGAACACGAGATAAAGCATATAAAATCTCGATCGTGGAGTTTGTGAATGAACTCGGTCCATCATATTTGAAATATTATATCTTCCTTAAAACTTCTTTGTGTGACTACCTTCTCGATGCTCTCATCTTGCCTTTTTTTACCGTTACATATACATACTAAGCAACCAGAATGACATAAGTCACATCTTTGGAGCCACTGCAACAGAACCGGCCCTTCAAGCATTGCTTCATGCTACTTTAATGACGACTTTGCCAGCATGTTTCTGCGACTCCAGATGGGCATATGCGTCTATTGCTTTGTCGAAAGGGAAAACTTTGTCGATGACTGGGCGTGTGCCCTCAGGATTCGCTCTGAGCATATTGTTCATGTCCTCGAATCTAAAGTTAAGCAATCACGAACCTGGTCAATCGACTGTTACATGCTTAACTGACGAGACGTACTGCGAAACAGATCCAACTAAGATGCCGCGCAGCGTAGCAGCACCTAATATGAGCGGGAGAACGAGGTTGTTATCTCCTTGTTCCTAATTTTTTTTGATAGTGTATGGTTAGGGGTCAAGATAAGTACTTCGAACATATACATGAAGGCAACATACTGAAGTAACGTATCCGATTAGGTGAACTTGGCCATCTCCTATTTTTGCGGACCTTATAGATTTGGCCAAAGTTCCGGCGCCGCCGACCTGCCACCAGGTATACTTAGTACCATGTTCGTAGTTGAAGAAAGAAAATATCGTACTTCGATAACATGGTTTACTCCGACACCATTAGTCTGCGCCCGGATGGTTAGTGGAACAGATTGTCATGAATAGAGAATCATACACACAATCTTTTTAACTTCTTCATCCCAGTTAGGAATTTTATTGTAGTTAATAACGTGTTTAGCGCCCAGCTTCGTGGCTATTTTTAGTTTGTCATCAGAAGAGGAAGTAGCGATAACTATTGCCTCCGCAGCCACGGCAAGTTGCAGTGCAAAGCTTCAAAAATGAAATGTATTAGATGTTGCACGGGAAAATAAAGTTGAGATACATACATGGAAACACCACCAGTTCCTAGTACGAGTACGAAGTCACCGGCTTTGATACGTACGGGACCATTGAGAGCGTTATAAGCAGTAAGTGCAGCGCATCTACAAGCAGTTGATTTGCATATTAGCAGTCCAATGATAGTAGTAGTAGTAAAGCTTACGGGAGAGTCGAAGCTTCCTCATAAGACAGGTGGTCCGGGATCCTCACGAGTGTCTGTCGATTCAGTTAGTGAGGTAATTATGCTACTAACATAAGCCGCACTAGTCAACTCACATATGCTGGGAAAGTCCTATACTGCGCTAATACACCTTGTGTTTGTCCTCCAAGTGCAGTATGAATGATGGAAGGGTTGGTGGCGCCATGAATATGATCAGTAGTAAAGTTGGCGCAGACGCGATCGCCAACTTTCCACGCTTTAACCTCTTCGCCAACTGCAATAACCTCACATGCGGCGTCAGAGCATGGTACAAGATTTTCTGTAATCCTTGATTTAAAATCGTCAGAAAAA
>Ga0247779_1000100_pt1 | contig 68370 bp, 55 predicted proteins | sample UWRJL221509R5_FD_179925 | JGI IMG/M metagenome (GOLD analysis project Ga0247779, IMG submission 179925) | Plant litter microbial communities from Arlington Agricultural Research Station in Wisconsin, United States - UWRJ-L221-509R-5 | ecosystem: Environmental > Terrestrial > Plant litter >... | reverse complement strand
ATTGAGGTCGGGGTCATTGTCTGCTTTGGCAAGGGTGAAGACTTGCAGGGGGCTGAGGGGGGAAGTCTGGTGAAGGGTATGGATGATGGCCCGGATAGTGCTGCCGGTGGTGAGGATGTCGTCGATGAGGAGGAAGGGGGATCGGGGGGGGAGGTTGCGGGGGGCTATGGAATACACATTGTTTAGTTCGGTCTCGCGCTGGCCGCGGGTGAGGCCTTTGTTGCCGAGGGTAGGGCGGGATTTGCAGAGCAGGGAGGGCCGGTACTGGCATTGGAAACTGGCTGCGAGGGACTGACCGAGAAGATCGAGGGAGGAAGGGGATGGGGAGGAATGGGGTGGGGAGGAAGAAGGTGGGGAAGAAGGAAGTGGGGCGGAAGGAGGCGATTCGTGGACCCGGGTCTCGTCATGGCTGAGGGCTCTTATAATTATAGTGCCGGCGGAAAGCGGGATATTTTGAAATACTTCGAGGCTGCAGTCGATCCAGGCGTTGAGGTCGGGCTGTATGCCGCGTTTGAATTTTAACAGGCTTCGCGAGAGGGTGTCGGCACCGGCTGACAGCGGCAGGTAGTGACAGAGGTAATAGTACCTGTATAAAGAGTTATTATATGTGATGTATGTTTTCTGCAGGCTCATGATCTTCCCCTTTGTGATCGGGGATAAAAGTACAAAACCCTATCCAAAGCAAAACGCCAACGGGTATCCACCAAAAGGAGGAGAGGACGAGAAAGAAAAAAAAGAAGCCGGAAAGGAAAGACAGAATTAAAGCTTTTGGAGAATACATGCGAAATTATTTTTGGGTCTAACTTGCATACGTAGTTGGTTGGTATAATAGATTTGCGGAAAAGGAAATATTTAAGAAAATTAACTTGTTAGTCATAATAGGAATCTACTAAAATTTAGCGAATGCAAAATCAGGGACTGATCGATTGGGAGAAGCGGTTTGTAAGCTGGCTGGAGTTGAACGGGGATCATTCGGATGGCTCCCATGACCTGGGACATTTCCAGCGGGTATGGAAGGCGGCCAGGTATATCAACCAGCAGGAAGGGGAGACTGCCGATCCATTGATCCTGCTCACCGCCGCCTATTTTCATGATCTGGTATCGCTGCCCAAGAATCATCCCGGGCGGGCTGACTCTTCCCGACTGAGCGCTGAGAAGACGGTATTGTTGCTGGAAAGGGATTTCCCTGATTTTCCGCGTGAAAAGATAGAAGGTGTGCGGCATGCCATTCATGCGCATAGTTTTTCGGCCGGGATCGAACCGTTGACGGCCGAAGCCAGGATATTGCAAGATGCTGACCGAATGGAGGCTGTGGGCGCCATCGGGCTTGCGAGGCTGTTCTATACGGCGGGGCAGCTGGGGCAGCGGTTATTCGACAACGATGATCCGATGGCAGAGAGGCGGGAGCCGGATGATAAAAAATATTCGCTGGATCATTTCCAGGTGAAGCTGCTGAAGTTGCCGGCTTTGATGAATACGGTAGCCGGGCGGGAGCTGGCGGAGGCGAATGCTGCGTATTTGCGGGAGTTTTTGAAGAAGATAAAGAAAGAGATCGAAGGCGGGGGTTGGTGAGAGCTATATGATAATCAATATTTTGTGAATCGCTGAAAAAATAACCCGGGGGCCAGTCAACTTCAGGCGCATTTCCTTCGTATCCAATAGGAGGAGGCGGGAAATAATTGTATCTTACTGTCTCTCCTCTAAATTTTTTATCCGGAAAGACCGCAGAAACGCCGCGCCACTGGCGGTCGGGCCTAAACTAATTCGTTTTCCTTTTATTGATTGTCTGATGAAGTATTTTCTACCTGTTGTTTGGCTGTTTGTTGTCCAGTACAGTTTTGCGCAGTCTCAGACCTGTCCGCTGAACAATAATTTTTCATTTGGGAATCTTACTCACTGGCAGGCCGTAATGGGGAATAATATCGGGGGGAATCCTGCAACAGACACGCTGGCTTATGATTCTTTGGCGTCAAGTCCTTCGGGGACTCTGGGCACCACTGTCATATATGAGTATAATTTGCCCAGTGTTCCTGGCATCCAGATCCTTTCTACCCCGAGCACTGATGCCTATGGCAAATTTCCTACTATCCCGACGATCAACGGTTACAAGTACACCAATTCTATTTTATTGGGTTCGACCTCTATTACGCGGAACAATGGCGCCGGGGTTGGCGGCGGCTATACGCGTCGGGTAAGCATGCTGATCAACGTACCGTCCGGACCTGCCGACGAACCATATACTATGACCTATGCGTATGCGATGATCCTGGAGAATGGTACGCATAACTCAGCGCAGCAGCCCTTGTTCTCTGCTACCCTTACGACGCATGACAGTGTGATCAAGTGCGCCTCGCCACAATATTTCCTTCCTACGCTGAACAATGCGGATAGCCGGGGTAGTGGGGCCATCCTGGATTCTGCGCTCGCGAAGAGCCAGGGTTTTTATTTAAGTGATCTGAACTCTCCGAATGCCAATCCGAATGGGCAGGGTGGGGAACATCTGAGAGATGTGTGGGCTAAGAACTGGACAGAGGTGACCTTTGATCTTGCTCCCTGGCGTGGGCAGCAGGTAGTGCTGACCTTTGAAACGGACAACTGCGTACCGGGCGGGCATTTTGCCTATTCCTATGTTGCGCTGCGTAATACCTGTGCGGGGCTTGAGATCAGTGGGCCGCAGATAGCCTGTATCGGTAGTACGCTGACCTATTCGGTGCCGGGGTTGACGGGTGCGACCTATCAATGGTCGGTGCCGGGTGACTGGTCGATCGTTTCGGGTACTGATACCAGTGTATTAAAAGTAAAGATCGGGAACGATGTTGGTACGGTCGCTGTACATGAGACGAACAGCTGTGCCGATCTGAAGTCCAGCATGGCTGTAACTACATCGCCGCCTACTGTAGCCGGTGCTGTCAACGGGGGAATCGAAGTTTGTACCGGAACGAATTCAGGCGTGCTGACGTTGACTGGCAATTTAGGGTCTGTCCTGAACTGGCTCTCTTCGACGGACGGGGTCAACTATACGGTAGTGAATGCCCAGACGCTTCAATATACGGCTCAAAACCTGACGAGCACTACCGTCTTCAAGGCCCTGGTACAAAATGGGGGGTCCTGTGAAATCGATACCAGTGGAGGGACGACGATGGTGGTAGATCCTCTGACCGTCGGGGGCAAGCTGACGCCACCTTCCATGGAGTTTTGCCTGGGACAGACCAAGGATGCATTGCTTACCCTGACGGATGAGGTTGGAAAACCTGTCAACTGGCAGTCCTCCACGGATGCGATAAACTGGACCGATTTTGCGCCGGCCTATACAGACAGCATCTATTCACTGGTGGGGCTTACCGGGGCTACGCGGTATCGTGTGCTGGTGCAGAGCGGGGTATGTCCTACTGCGTACAGCGATATTTCCAATATTGACTTTGTGAACGTCGCTTTTCCACAGGCGACCTATTCACCTGCGGATACACTTATCTGTTACAATACTTCGGCTACGCTGAATACCAATATTTCTATCGGCACCAATTATGCGTGGTCTTCTACCGACAACCTGCAGAATGCGGGGAACGGGGTGGTTGGCACGCTTCCGTATTCGATGGAGGTGACGGCTACTCCGCCGGCGACGACGCAATATGTCCTGAGTATTGAGAATGCGGGTTGTCCCAATCTGCTGAAGGATACTTTTCTGGTACAGGTGCTTCCGCCTATCCTGGTCGATGCGGGGAATGATACTGCTGTCGTGATCAACCAGCCTTTACAGCTGCATGCCAGCTCCAATGACACGACCACGCCGGGGGGGGATGCTTTTCTCTGGCAGCCGGCGATAGGGCTGAATGACCCTACTATTGCCGATCCGATCGGCAGCTATTCCAATGAGACGGATACCGTCACCTACCTGGTCAGAGCGACTTCGCGTTATGGCTGTACCGGATATGCGAAGGTGATGGTGCGGGTCTTTAAGACGGACCCGGATATATTTGTGCCTAATGCGTTCTCTCCGGGTGGATCTACCAATAACATTTTCCGGCCCATTGCTCCGGGGATCGCTTCGCTGCAGTACTTTATGGTATATAATCGCTGGGGGCAGCTGATGTACCGGACCTCACAGCTGGGTCAGGGTTGGGATGGCCAGATCAATGGCAGGCAAGCCCAGGGGGGTGGGTATGTATGGGTGGTACAGGGGACGACCTATACGGGTAAGGTCATTTATCACAGGGGCACGATGGTGTTGGTGAGATAGTTTTCCGGCAAAATGCCTATCTTTTGTGGAAATGACTATCTGTTATGCGAGCTTTTCTTTTTCCCCTTTGTTTCCTGTTATTGTTGCGGCCGGTATTGGCGCCGGCTCAGTCTGTGGCTCCTGATATGAGCGCTGCTTTCCCTGTCATCGACGGGTTGTTCAGGGACTATGCTGCAAAGAATCATTATCCGGGTTTTGTATATGGCATTGTAGCCGGCGGGAAGCTGGTGTTCACCGGTAGTGTTGGATATACCAATACCGGGAAGAAGGTGCCGGCTACGACCGTGTCGGATTTTCGTATCGCTTCGATGACAAAGAGTTTTGTTTCGGTTGCCATTTTGCAGCTGCGGGATGCGGGGAAGCTGAGGCTGGATGATCCGGCTTCTATGTATATACCGGAATTGAAGGGACAGGAGGGGCCTGCTTCGGATGCGCCGGTGATCACGATCCGTCATTTGCTGACTCATTCGGCTGGTTTTCCGGAGGATAATCCGTGGGGCGATCGTCAGCTGGCTGTCACGGATGCGGACCTGCTTGCGATGGTTCGTCGCGGGATCAGCTTTTCCAACAGTCCTGGAATTTCTTATGAATACAGCAACCTGGGGTTCACGTTGCTGGGGTATATTGTTCAGAAGGTGTCGGGGCAAACGTATGAGGCCTATATCACCGAACATATTTTACAGCCGTTGGGGATGACGCATACGTACTGGGAATATACAAAAGTGCCGGAGACTTTGCTGGCGCACGGTTATCGCTGGTTGAACGGTGGCTGGGTCGAACAGCCGATGTTGCATGATGGAGCATATGGAGCGATGGGAGGGATGATCACCACGATAGAGGACTTTTCCAAATACATAAGCTTTCAGCTGGCTGCCTGGCCTTCCAGGAGCGGCGTAGAAGAGGGGCCGCTGAAGCGGAGCTCCTGCCGCGAGATGCAGCAGCCCTGGACCTTTAATAACCTCAATCCTTCTTTTAGTTATTATGCCGGTGGTCCCGCGTGTGCGCAGAGCTCTGCTTATTGTTATGGCCTGCGATGGAGCAAGGACTGCAAGGGGCGGACGATGGTGGGACATACCGGAGGGTTGCCGGGGTTTGGTAGCAACTGGATGATGCTGACCGATTATGGGATCGGGGTCGTCAGCTTTAGCAATCTTACTTATGCGAATGCTGCTGCGATCAATATGCAGGTATTGGATACGCTGGTCCGATTGGCGCGTCTCAAGCCGAGGAGTGTAGCTGTGACGTCGATGCTTGAGCAGAGGAAGGCGGAGCTGATCGCGTTGTTACCGGGTTGGGATAAGGCGGCGGCTTCGGGGATCTTTGCGGTGAATTTTTTCCTGGATTATTTTGTAGACTCGCTGAAGAAGGAGGCGGAGGCGGTCTATGAGAGGGCTGGGAAGATCGTGCGGGTAGGGGAGATGCGGGCGGAGAATAATTTGCGTGGGAGTTTTATTATGGAAGGGGAGAAGGGGAATATTGAAGTGAGGTTTACGCTGACGCCGGAGAATCCTGCGTTGATACAGGAATATCATATACGGTTTGTGGAGCGATGATAGTTATGCCGGCGACCGAGCCGGCGGAGCTGAGCAAAATATGGCAGCAATCGTTAGTAGTATAGATTAGCGGCTGGCTATTTCTTTAGCCATTACGCTTGTTCTCATCCAATTTGTGGAAGGAGTGGCGCTGAGCCTGATCTTTTGATCTGCACTTTCTAACGTGATGTAATAGGCTACTTTTCCATTGGTTACCTGTTTGTGAAGGTCGGTGATCCAGTAGTTGCTGTAATTCTTTTTGATTGGAGTTAACAGCCTGGAAGGCAGCTGGGTAGAAAGGATGTTACGAACGGCAGGGGCGTTTTCGGCGCGAACCTGAGAAATTCCGGTAATGCTAAGAAAAAGCACCAGGGAAAGGATAGTTGTTTTCATAAGAATTTTTATAATTCGGCCTTAAAACGGGCTTTGGGTTTGTTTTGGTATTTATGCGAGGATGTTTTAAGCCAATTTCATGGTTAATGGGTAGGGATGAGGTAGTTTCACTAATAGGTATGTGGGGTTTTTACCAGGGGTTTAATGCAAAGTTCATACGGGTATAACATTTTCTTAACCTTTATGTCAGTCCTTTGTCAGCAAACCGAACTAAGAATGAAACAATCTTACGCAAAGCTGCCATTAATGGCTTCTATAGCCGGCCTTTTGCTTGCTACAGGCTGTAAAAAACACGATTATCCGATTCCGCCCGGTGAGGTCAACAAGATCAAACATGTTGTGGTGATCTACCTGGAGAATCACAGCTTTGATAATCTTTATGGATCGTTCCCTGGTGCTAACGGCTTATCGGACGCGAGAGCTCGTAACATCATCCAGGTAGATTCGAATGACAAACCTTATAAATTTTTGCCTGCTATCCCGGGGACCAGTGCTTTCCCAACCAATCTTGTCAATACCTTCTTTAACATCGACCAGTATGTCCCCAACGATCAGGAGACTCCGGATGTGCTGCACCGTTATTACCAGGAGCAATTACAGATAGATGGCGGGAAGATGGATAAGTATGCTTTGTACAATACGTCGGCCGGTCTGTCGCAGGGTTATTATAAAACGAATTTGTTGCCGTTGATAGGGGTGGCCCGTCAGTATACATTGTGTGACAATTTTTATCACAGCGCTTTTGGAGGTTCTTTCTTAAATCATATGTGGCTGATCGCTTCGGCCAGCCCTGTATTCCCGAATGCTCCGTCGGGCATCGTTGCGAAATTGGATTCGAAGGGTAACCTGATCACTGATGGGCAGGTGACTCCGGATGGATATGTGGTGAACACCAGTTATACGGTAAACAACCCGCATCCTGCGAGCGCTTCACCTGCTGTGCTGGTCCCTAACCAGACCATCCCGACTATTGGTGACAGGCTCAACGAAAAGAAAGTAAGCTGGGCATGGTATTCCGGTGGCTGGGATAGCGCTCTTGCCGGTCATGCCGATCCAACCTTCCAGTTCCATCATCAGCCCTTTGCCTACTTTGCAAACTATGCCGATGGAACGCAGGGAAAAAAGGACCATCTGAAGGACGAGAAGGAATTTATTGCTGCTGCCAGGGCGGGTACTCTGCCAAGCGTATCCTTTGTAAAGCCATTAGGGATCAACAATGAGCATCCTGGTTATTCCGATGTTGAAAACGGGGAAAGCCACACGGTAGAGCTGATCAATGATGTACTGAATGGACCAAATGGCAAGGATGTTGTGATCATTGTCACTTATGATGAGAATGGTGGTTTCTGGGATCATGTCGCTCCGCCGGTGATCGATAAGAAATGGGGTCCTGGCACCCGTGTACCTGCGCTTATCGTAGGGCCGTTTGCAAAAAGGGGCTATGTAGATCATACGGAATATGAGACGGTCAGTATTCTTTCGTTGATAGAGGACAGGTTTGGTCTCAACCCGCTGACGTCACGCGACAGGAATGCGAATCCATTGCAGAATACGTTGGATTTCAATTTGCCACAGGGTGGTCATAGTAAATAAGTGGTGTTGGACGATATTGGGGATCATGATGGCGGGTTATGTCTTCTTTTCCTGTACGGAAGGGAAGCCCAAAGTCGCTGTTGAGCGAACTATTGCGCAAACTTTACTTGCACAGGTTGATAGTTTTTCTGCTCTCTGTCGCGGTCTGCAGGCCGGGGCGGAGAGCAGTTCTGTTAATGGTGAGGCGTTGCGGGAGGATTTTTTGAGGATGCGTGTGGCTTTTAAAAAGCTGGAGTGGGCGGCGGAGTATTTTGAGCCAACTGCATCGCGGGTTGTCAATGGACCGCCGGTGCAGGAGGTGGAATTGTCGGGTATGGTCATCGAACCCGGGGGATTACAGGTTATCGAGGGGCTTTTGTTCCCGGTCTATGATACCGCTAAAAAGGCTGAGCTGATACGACAGATCGGGTTGTTGCAAAGGGGGTGTACCAAGTATAAAACGCATTTTGGCAATATTGATATTTTAGACTGGCAGGTATTTGATGCGGTCAAGCTGGAAGTATTCAGGATAGAGACATTGGGGATAACGGGTTTTGACAATCCGCTTTCGCTGAGAAGCATGGAGGAGTCGGCGGCGAGCCTGGAGAGCATGAAGAAGGTGCTGGCGTATTATGGGGAGGTTGGTGGTTTTGATGCGGCCAGCCGGTATCTGAGGGGGAATACTGATTTTAATACATTTAACAGGGCGGAGTTCATTACCGGGTATTGTAACGCTCTTACTACGGGTATCACTGACCTGGAGGGGAAGCTAAATATAAATATTACCCTGTACAATCGTCTGCTGAACCAGGATGCGAAAACGCTGTTTGATACTTCGGCTTTTAATGTCAACGCGTATGCACCTGATCCGGCTTCTTTTATATCACCGGAAAAGATAGCGTTGGGGAAGATATTATTTGCGGATGTGAGTCTTTCGGGGGATGGCACAAGGAGCTGTCAGTCCTGTCATCAGCCCGGGAAGGCCTTTACGGATGGGTTGGTAAAAAATACGAATATCGGGAGCAAGGAATTATTGGCAAGGAATACGCCCACCTTGCTGAATGCTGCGCTACAGCCCTCACAGTTCTATGACCTGCGGGTAAGGACGCTGGAAGACCAGTCATTGACGGTAGTACAGAATACGGTAGAGATGCATGGCTCGATGCGACTGTCTGTGCAGCGGCTGTGGCAGGATACGATGTACCGGCGGCTTTTTTCGGCGGCTTTTCCTGTCGCGGGCAGAACGGGGATAGATACGCTCGAGGTCATGAATGCGCTGGGGTCGTATGTCAGGAGCCTTGTGTTTTTGAACAGCCGTTGGGATTCTTATATGCGGGGTGAGAAGGCGGCATTGACCGCTGAAGAAGTAAATGGATTCAACCTCTTTATGGGCAAGGCGAAGTGCGGGACCTGTCATTATATGCCTTTGTTCAATGGTAATGTCCCGCCCCGGTTTGTTAAGACGGAGGCGGAGGTCATCGGTGTGCCGGCTGCTGCGCGGGAGGGCAGGAATGGGGCTGTGAAGGGTGCGGCGATCGATCCGGATCCGGGGAGGTTCGCGATAGTCGCGGCGGAGTTCTTCAGGCATGCCTTTAAGACGCCGACGGTAAGAAATGCCGCTCTTACGGCGCCTTATATGCATAATGGGGTTTTTAGTACACTGGATGAGGTCATGGACTTTTATAATAAAGGAGGCGGGGTTGGGCTGGGAATAAAGATATCCAATCAGACGCTTCCTTTTGATAAGCTGGACCTTACTAAAAATGAGCGCGAAGAAATCATTGCGTTTATTAAGAGCCTGGATAGCCGGTGAGTTGATAGTAAGATAATCTTCTGCAGGGCTGGGTATAGAAAAAACCGGCTCACTGGGAGCCGGCCGGCAGAAAGGCTGAGTAAAGGTCTAAATGGACGAAATGAGAATAGGAAAGGCGCCCGTGGGCATGGTTATGGACTGATCATCACGACCTCGTAAAGGCTTTTTTGGGTTTTTGTTTTTGGTATTGTGCTTCGACCAGTTTCAGGGTTTCGTCGACGGTCAGGTTACAAAGTGATCCGATAGTGACCAGCGGTTCGAGGGGTAGATTCTTTATTTGGGTCTTTATCGATTTGGCCAGTCTGGACCTGTTCTTTCGGATGTCTTCGGCGACACGTGAGATCGGAATGTGGTTAAAGATGTCTCCGAAGGACCGGATCTTGCCCTGATCGAAATTTGTTCTGACGACATCGTAGCGTATGTCTTTGTTTTTTGTATCCTTGTTTTCCGGGGCTATAAATTCTTTACCGATCAGGGTGAACATGTCCGACAAGGTCAGCGAGCAAAAATTGCCGATCAGGACTATTTCCCGAATCGTGAAATCTCCCAGATGATCGGTCATCTGCATGAAACGATCGTTCTCTTTTCCAAGGTCTGAGGCGACAACGCTTTTTGGAACAACAGTAAAAATGTCCTTAAAAGTTTGGATCTTATTCTTTTCGAACAAAGGTTTAATCGAATGGTACCTTTCATCCCTCGTCATAATCAAAGAAAGTATTTTAAAAGAGTGATCACATTTGGTGGCTCGTATTCTTACCTTTTTTGGGCCGTATTCTTAGTTTTTTTGGCTCACTTTTTTGGCTTTTGGGCTGGTTGAGAATAGTCATTTTATAGTTGGAAGGCAGGGGGGACGGTATTTTGCTTACAAAAATACTAAATAAGTTAGTAGTGTGGATGGAAAACGGGGGTGTTTTTTTGTAACTTGAAGCAGAAGGAGTTACCTTATTTTGTGAGTGGCGCCGGTAGTCTGTATGGAATTTGGCATTATATTGTAGGATGCAAATACGGTTTAAGCTTTTGGTGTTTTGTTCCATATGGATTAGTGCAAGTCTGGCGCAGGCGCCTTTGCCGGTTCCGGTGAATATTCGGGCGGCTATGGACAAGGGAACGCGTACGGCAAATGGTCAGCCGGGGGCCAGGTATTGGCAGAATGGGGCTGACTATTCCATCCAGGTAAGGTTTGATCCGGTAACAAGGCTGGTCAGCGGTCGGGAGACCATTGTTTATGTCAACAACAGTCCGGATACGCTCAGGCAATTGCTTTTTAAGCTATATCCCAACCTATACAAAAAGGGTGCTATGCGGATGATGTCGCTGAAGCCGGAGGATGTCACGGACGGGGTTACGGTTAGCAATGTTTTTATTGAAGGGGCTGCTATAACTGTAGCGCCGGCGAGAGGTACGGACATGGGCGTCAGGGCGCCTGCAACGGGTCCGGGGCAGCGGTTGCATGTTTCGCTGGATTTTTCTTACACTCTTAATAAGACTTCGCATATAAGAACCGGACAGGTAGATAGCGGTTCTTTTTTTGTGGCCTATTTCTTTCCCCGGATAGCGGTGTATGACGATGTTGATGGATGGAACCGGAATCCATATCTGGGTCCGCAGGAATTCTATAACGATTTTTGCAACTTCAACGTGGAGGTAACGGTTCCGGGTGACTACGCGGTTTGGGGGACGGGCGACCTGATCAACAGGCATGAAGTATTTTCGGCTGTCTGTAACCAGCGAATTGATGCCGCGGAAAGTGGAGATGGGGTTGTCACTGTCATTGATTCGGTTGACCTGGCTCGCCGTGACTATATTCATCGTGCGGATAGCAATACCTGGAAGTTTCAGGCCAGGGATGTGACGGACTTTGTGTTTGCTGTCAGCAATCACTATCTCTGGAAGTCTTCGAGCCTGGTCGTGGACCCTATGACGCGTCGGAGGACCAGGGTGGATGCAGTATTTAACCCGGTGCATAAAGATTTTTATGAAGTGGTCGATTTTGCGCGTAAGACGGTGGAGGGGATGAGCTATAAATTTCCGGCATGGCCTTATCCCTATGCGCATGAAACGGTGTTTGACGGATTAGATCAGATGGAATATCCGATGATGGTGAACGACAATCCCCTGGACAGGCGGGAGGATGCGATAGAGCTGACGGATCATGAGATCTTTCATACGATGTTCCCCTTCTATATGGGGATCAATGAAACCAAATATGCCTGGATGGATGAAGGATGGGCGAGTATCGGGGAGTGGATCATCTCTCCAATGATCGATACGTCTATAGTCGACGAATATGGGGTGGGGCCTTATGCGGCAAGTTCCGGAAAGGAGATCGATCAGCCGATCATCACTTTGTCAACGCATGAGGTTGGGGAGAGCTATTTTCTCAACTCCTATGCCAAGCCGGCGATGGGTTATTATTATGCCAGGGATCTGCTTGGGGACAGCTTATTTTTTAAAGGACTGCATAAATATATTGCGGACTGGCATGGGAAGCATCCTATACCGCTGGATTTTTTTGGGAGTATGAATGCGGGGTCGGGACGGAATCTGAACTGGTTTTGGAAGAAATGGTTCTATGAGGATGGGTATACTGATCTGGGGATAAAGGAAGTTCGTGGCGGGCAGGTGGTTATTGTCAATAAAGGGGGGAAGCCTTTGCCCGTGGATCTGAAAGTGGAGTTTGCCGATGGGACGGTGAGAAAGATCCACCGTTCGGTAGGGGTTTGGGAGAAGGGGAATACGGAGGAGGTGGTGCCGGTGGGATCGGGGAAGGCGATAAAGAAGATCAGCTTGGGGAGTACGTATACGCCGGATAGTTTTGTGAAGGATAATGTGTGGGTGGGGAAATAAGTTATTTACTGTTTTCGTACCATTCGAGTGCGTCTTTTTCGTGTTTTTGGACCCAGTCGGCTTTTTCATCGTTGTAGGCCAGGGAGTCGTGGGGGTGTAGTGCTGCGGCGCGTCTTTTCTCCTGCTCATATGCCAACGCGATCTGCGGATGTGCTAATAAATAATCGCGGAAGGCAAGATGTCTTTTTATATTAGCTGCTCCTTTTTCGAAGAAGTGAAGGTGGACAAGCCGCTGGCCTGTTGGGCTGGTGAGGGTGCAGAATCTCCTACCGGTAATGCCGAACTCTCCGAACCATTGATAGCCGAGGTCTTTTATGGATTGTTGCTGAGCGTCGAGCTTGCTGAGATCGTTGACGATGGGGATCAGATCGATTATTGCTTTGGCCGAAAGGCCTGGTATGGAGGTGGAGCCGACGTGTTCGACGGTTTGCAGATCGTCTTTTAAGGTTGCTCTTAGCTGTTCGGCAATATGGGTGGCCATGGAGGGCCAGTCGGGGTTGTAGGGCTCGATAGTGACGGCGTGGGGGGTTAGGCCGGGGGTGGCGGGGGAGAGGCGGTATTTCATGTGGAGTATTATAACCGTATTTTCAGTTGAACATCCAGCCGAAACCGTTGTTATCGCTGATGAAGATGGGTTGGTCTTTACAGGCGATGTTTTTCGGAGCCGGGTTTTGCAAGATAGCGTTTTATTTATTATCGGGATAAGGCAGGATTATTAGAGTGGAAATATAAATTATATTAAAAGATGAAGACATCAAAAATACCATTGTCCGTACTTGAACTGGCAATCGTTAGAGAAGGGGGGAATGCCCGTACAGCTATTGAAGGCACGGTCGCCGTGGCTCAGCAGGCGGAATCGCTTGGGTATACGCGGATCTGGATGGCGGAGCATCATAATATGGAGCATATTGCCAGCTCTGCTACCTCAGTGTTGCTTGGACATGTCGCTGAAAAGACGCAGCATATCCGGGTAGGTTCGGGGGGAATTATGTTGCCGAATCATGCGCCATTGATTATCGCGGAGCAGTTTGGTACGCTGGAAACCTTGTATCCGGGGCGTATCGATCTGGGTTTGGGGAGAGCACCGGGTACGGATCAGCTTACGGCTATGGCTTTGCGTCGGAATAATATGTCGACACAGCATAATTTTCCCAGTGATGTCGTAGCGTTACAGACTTATTTTAATGCTGAGAATCGCGAGGCGAAGGTTAGGGCTTTTCCGGGTGAGGGCCTTAGCCTGCCTATCTGGATACTGGGTTCGAGTACGGATAGTGCCTATCTCGCGGCGCAGATGGGGCTGCCTTATGCGTTTGCGGCGCATTTTGCACCGGCTCAGTTCAGGGCGGCGATAGATATTTATCGGAAGAACTTTTTGCCTTCGCCGCAGCTGGCGCAGCCTTATGTTATGGCTTGTGTGAATGTGATAGCGGGAGAGACAGATGCGGAGGCGGAGTTCCTGGCAACGAGCCTATACCGGATGTTCCTGGGGATGGTTATCAATCAGCGTGGGCCTTTACAACCGCCGGGGCCATTGCCTGCGAGCTATAAGATCCCGGAGGTTTACCAGATGGTTCATAATATGACGGCTTGTACCTTTACCGGGTCGAAGGAGACGCTTGGAGAGAAGCTGTCGGTATTTATAGCAGAGACCGGGATAAATGAATTAATGGCTACGAGCCCGATCTATGATCTGGCTGCGAAGCTGAGGTCTTTCTCAGTCTTAATGGAGGCGCTGACGGGGGAATAGTTATTTGCAGACGCCGCAGGAGCCACCTTCTTTGGCGCAGTGTTTACAATATTTGCAATTCTTACAGGCGCGGCAATTTTTGGCGCCGGTGCAGGTTGCCGTGGTGTGGGTGTACCGAATGACGGTGAAGGAGAGCAGGAAGGCGGAAAGGGCAAGGGCCAGGAGGGTGAGGAGTTGCTTTTTCATGGTTTTTGGGTTTTAATGGACTATAAGGTACAAAAAATTGTAAATTTCGCTATGCAAAAACTACTTATTAACCTGATATTGCTCATTTCGGTACTGAAAAGTATGGGACAGGACTTCTCCAGCTTTGAGAAAAAGGAACTGATCAGTGGGGGCGACACGCTTCGATACAGGATACAATATCCACCTGGGTATAATGCCGCCAAAAAGTATCCGCTGATATTGGTGCTGCACGGGTCTGGTGAGAGAGGGAGGGATAATGAGGCGCAGCTGAAGTGGGGGGGTAGTCTTTTTGCCGATTCGGCGAAAAGGGCTGCTTTTCCGGCGATAGTCGTTTTCCCCCAGTGTCCGGCCACGGATTCCTGGAGCCGGTTGACCGTTAACCCGCAGGATTCGCTACGGTTCCATTTCCTCTCCGATACTATTGTTTCCAGACCATTGGGATTGGTCATGCAGCTGCTGGATGCATTTGTCGCGGGTGGTACTATCAATACGCGTAAGATATATGTTGGAGGATTGTCGATGGGTGGCATGGGGACCTTCGAGATCCTTTGGCGGAAACCGCATTTTTTTGCAGCGGCCTTCCCGATCTGTGGGGCCGGTGATCCTGCCAAGGTAAAGACGTATGCCCGGAAGTTTCCGATCTGGGTATTTCATGGGGGTGCTGACCCCGTGGTGCCGGTGGGTAATTCACGCGTAATGGTTAGAGAATTGAAAGCCGCCGGGGCAAAGGTGACATATACTGAATATCCGGGTGTGGGGCATGACAGCTGGAAGAACGCTTTTGCTGAGCCGGATCTGCTGCCCTGGTTGCTGGAGAAGAGTAAGTAAATGAAGGAAAGTAAAGCTATACTTGAGCAGGAAAGAAGGATGCTATTGGACCTGGGGAATGATATCACCAGCGTCCGGGATAAGAGCGACCTTCTTGTACTTTTCTCGAAACGGATCAAAAGCCTGTTTTACTTTACGCATACGATCGTCACTCTGATCGACTATAAGGACGAGACATATACTCCGTTCCTGCTGGATAACGAAAACTCTCCTGTCAGAGAACATCCCCTGTATCAGCAGCTGGTGCATTCGCGGTTTCCGCTGAACTCACCCTTTATCCGGGCGGTAATGCATGCGGATAAGCCCATATCCTTTTTGTTGAAGGACATCATGGACGAACCTCAAAATCCCCCTTTCCTCAGGATCAATTATGAAAAAGGCGTGAAGGAGATATTGATGACCCCTCTTATGAGCAAGGGAAAGCCGATGGGTTTTATTCAAGTTTATTCTGACAAGGCTGGCAGCTTTACCCATGAGTTCAGAAGTCTTATAACAGGGATAGCCCCGCAGCTGTCGAGCGCCATTTCGAATATCATCAAAAATGAGGAGATCCTTAACAAGGAGAAGGAGAAATCCTTTTTGCTGAATTTCAGCAATGATATTGCCGCTGTAAGAACCAAAGACGAATTGGCGATTGCAGTACGCACCACTCTGAGAAAGCTGAATCCTTTGAAGGGATATGTGATCCGCAAGATCAATGAAGACGGGGCCAGTATGAGCGCCTATATTTACGACCCCGGTGATGCAAAGCTGGATAGCAAAGAGCTGGAGGAGCTTGTCAGGTCCAGCTTCCCTATCAATGACGGCCTTCAGAACAGGGTGCTGGACAGCTATATCCCATTGTTGTTCGATGTCGACAGGGAAATACAGCGGGGCATTACATCCAGCTATCTTCGGTACTGGAAGCGGGCGGGATATAAAAGTATCGTGGGCATCCGGCTTCGTAACGGAGAGACGAACCTGGGTACTTTGTGGCTGGGGATCGAGGAGATCAATATCCAGCTGCTGCAAGGTATTTGCAGCCAGATATCCATCGCGATGGCCAATATCATCGCCAATGAAAAGATCAACAGGAAACAGGAGGAGCAGGCCTTTTTGCTGGACTTCAGCAATGATATCACACAGGTAAGAACCAAGTCTGAGCTTCAGGCGGCTATTTTCAAGGTTTTGGATAAGGCCATGCATACAAAGCTGGCCATGATCCGGGTGATCGAGGATGACGGCATCCATCTGTCTCCCTTTATGTTTGATAAGTCCTTGTTTAACAAGGCGGAAATAAATTTTGATAAAATGGCGGCTGACCGGATCACTATCGAGGAACCTTATACGTCCCGGGTGCTGGCCAGCAAGGATGGATTAGTCTTCAATGTAGACGAGGAAATAAGGGGCGGCAATGCATATGCGAAGCTTTGGAAGACCACCGGGTTGAAAAATATGTATGGCCTGCCATTGCGGGCAAGCGACAGAAATATCGGTACTATCTGGCTGCTGGCTGACCGGCTGAGCAGGCTGGTACTGCAGGGGGTATGCTCTCAGATATCTATTGCCATCGCCAATATACAGGCCAATGATAAGGTGCTGGCCTATAAAAAGCAGCTGGAAGTAGAGAACGCCTATCTGAAAGAACAGATCAAAACCATTTACAATTTTTCCGAGATCATTGGCAATGGGGTGGCGATGCAGAAGGTGTATCGCCTGATGTCGCTGGTAGCAGGATCGAATACCACTGTGCTGGTGCTGGGGGAAACGGGGACGGGGAAGGAGCTGATCGCAAGAGCCATTCATAATGCGTCGCCGCGAAGGGACAAGCTGATGGTGAGAGTCAATTGCGCTGCGCTGCCTGCCAGTCTTATCGAAAGCGAATTATTTGGTCATGAAAAGGGCGCATTTACAGGGGCTATCGACCGGCGTATCGGAAAGTTTGAGCTGGCCGATCACAGTACGCTGTTTCTAGATGAGATCGGGGAGATGCCACCGGAGGCCCAGGTGAAGTTATTGCGGGTAATACAGGAACGCGAACTGGAACGGGTGGGTGGGAAACAAACGATCAGGATCGATGTACGATTGATTGCGGCGACCAACCGGAACCTGGAGGAACAGGTAAAGAGCGGAAATTTTCGGGAGGACCTGTATTATCGTCTGAATGTGTTTCCCATCTATCTTCCTCCGCTACGGGAGCGGCCGGAGGATATCGAGCCGCTTGCGAAATTCTTTGTCGATAAATACTGCCGGAATAACGGTAAGAAGGTGCTGAAGATTGCGCCGAAAGTCCTGCAGCAACTGCGCAGCTATACCTGGCCGGGGAATGTACGGGAGCTGGAGCATCTGATAGAGCGCAGTGTGCTGCTGGCGTCTACAGACGTATTGGAAGATGTATATATTCCCCGAAGTACAACACAGGGGCCGGCGCAGCTTGCCAATCGTACGTTGGAGGAAGTCGAACGAAGCTATATCATTGAAGTATTGAAACGCTGTGCCGGCAAGATCTCCGGTGCAGGCGGCGCGGCAGAAATACTGCATATTCCGGGCAATACGCTGCACTCCAAGATGAAAAAGCTGGGCATTACCAAGGCCGACTATTTTGGGTGAGGCCATCTTTATTTTCCCTTTATATAACGAACATAGTCGTGCTTTCACTAAATATGGTGAGAGATAGGAGGGTTTTATTTTTTATAATGTTGGTTACTAATTATTTGTGTTTTTGGCATTGAGTTGGACCTCTGATAGGAAATTAATAATCATATTATGAAAATCGTAATCATCGGAGGCACTGGCCTCATAGGAACTAAAGTAGTCGCCAAACTTCGCGCGTTGGGTCACCAGGTCACTGCTGCTTCTCCGAGCGGGGGTATCAATACTTTTACAGGTGAAGGACTGGCCGAAGCGCTGAGCAATACGGATGTGGTAGTGGATCTTGCCAACTCTCCCTCCTGGGAAGATAAGGCTGTTATGGAATTTTTTCAGACAGCCGGTCATAACTTACTGTCGGCGGAGATCAATGCAGGGGTAAAACATCACGTGGCATTATCTATTGTGGGAGTTGATCTTATGCAGGATAGCGGTTATATGCGGGCAAAAATAGCGCAGGAAGACCTGATCCGTCAGTCCGGTGTTCCTTATACTATCATACGGAGCACGCAGTTCTTCGAATTTATAGGAGGTATTGCGAAAGAGGCTACGGATGGGGATGTGGTACATATTTCGGATGTACAGTTCCAGCCGATAGCTGCTGAGGACGTTGCTTCCTTTGTAGCAGATGAGGCTTTGAAGGCGCCGATCAATGGCATAACAGAGATAGCCGGGCCGGAGCGTTTTGCTATGCCTGAAATTGTTGCCCGGTACCTGCGAGGTGTTGGCGACCCTCACAAGGTTATGCCTAATGATCACGGGAAATATTATGGAGCGCAGATAGGACATACCTCATTGGTGCCGGCGGGACTGGCAAGGTTGGGAGGGATTGATTTTGAAAAATGGATGAGCATGCAGCTACAGCATGCTTAAGTTTTATGGTCTGCCGGCCAGTGGTGAGAGCTTGTTCTTACATATTTTCAGGGGCAACCCGGGGCGTTGACCGATCTTAAAAAAGAAGGATATGAAGCTGATCTTAATTGTGAAGAAGATCCTTATGGTCTTTATTGTAGTGATATGGACATGCGGCTCGATCCTGAGTCTTATCATGTAGATGAGGCCATCCGGGTCGAGGATGAGAAGCACCCTGATGAGAAGGTCGTGATATATGCTGTTACTTACTCTTCCGGTGTAAAGGGCACGGTGGTGGATGAGAATAAGTCGACGTCCGAGGATTAGGTGTCATTCTGATCTCAAGCTTTTAACCGGATTGGCGAGGGCTGCTTTGACCGTTTGTAAGCCGATCGTTAACAGCGCAATCGACAAGGCGGCGGAGCCTGCCAGCACGAAATGTCCGGCGTTGAGAGCGGTATGGTAAGCAAAGTTTTGCAGCCATTGGTGCATCGCGAACCAGGATAGTGGGCAGGCGATGATAAATGCCACGATCACCAGCTTGACAAAATCGCCTGACAAGAGACCGACGATGCTTGAGACTTTCGCTCCCAGTACTTTCCGGATGCCGATCTCGCGGGTCCGTTGCAGGGTGCTGTAAGCGGAGAGTCCCAGCAAGCCCAGACTGGTGATGAAGAGGGCCAGTGCGGAAAAATAGAGGAAAAGTGTACCGAATCTTTCTTCAGATCTGTACTGGCTGTTGAAGTCGTCGTTTAAGAAAAAATAGCTAAAAGGTCGTCGGGGTTCGGCTTTCTCCCATTTTCTGTTTAATGCGGCTAATGTACCGGGGAGATCTCCGGTATTTATCTTTATGGAAAGATATTGGGTATATGATTGGCCTGTTTGCAGGCATAACGGCTGAATGGGTTCTCTTAGCGAATGGAAATGAAAATCGTCTACTATGCCGATCACGGTGCTGAATTTTTGGTCTCCCTGTCCTCTAAGGCGGCGACCGATGAGTTGTTGAAGGGTTTCGGCTGAATAGCCGAGACTGAGGGCGGCTGTTTTGTTTAAGAGCACTCCTGTTGAATCTTTGTTGTTCCCTTTGTAGAAGTTCCTGCCTGCCAGCAAGGGTATTTGATATAATGATATAAAGTCAGGGTCGACATTGTAAAAAGCCGGGTCGATGCGTTGTAAAACTCCCTTACTGTTCTCGACGTCGGTTGGCCAAACGTCGTTGCCTTCACTATTGTAGGTTCGCCCCGGGATGGAAGAGCTGAGTGTGGCGGAGCGTACTGCGGGGATGTCGGTAATGGCCTGTTTGAAGCTGAGGGCGTTGTTGTCGGTAGCATTGGCAATGATCAGCACCTGATCTTTGTTGAATCCTAAAGGTTGTTGCTGCATGAAATGGAGTTGCGAGTATACGACGAGGGTGCTCACGATGAGGGCAATGGATATGGTATATTGGGCGACTACCAGCGCTTTTCTTAGAAAGGCTCCTTTGCTGCCGGAAGTGAAATTACCTTTAAGGACGATTACTGGGTTGAAGGCGGAGAGGACGAGGGCTGGATAGATGCCGGCTAGCAGTCCGATGCCTAATGCGAGGGCTAATAGTTGCAGGGGGTGGGTTATAGGGATGGTTTTGCCCGCGAGCTGGTTGAATAAGGGGAGTAGGAAATGAGTTCCGGCGAGGGAGAGGAAGTATGCGATCAGCGCTATTAATGTGGATTCGATGAGGAATTGGCCTATTAGCTGGTGGCGTCGCGCACCAGCGGATTTACGTATGCCTACTTCTTTGGCTCTTTCGACGGAGCGTGCTGTGCTGAGGTTGATAAAATTAACGGCGGCGATCAGCAGGAGGAATATGGCGATGATGGTCAGGATGTTTACATTGTCGGGGTTGCCTTTTGCCGGGGCGCCGTAGGAGGAATAGAGGTAGATGCGTTTTAGTGGTTCGAGGGATAGGGTGTAGGTGGTGTTTTTTTTCTGTAGTTCTTCGCCTTCGTATTTTTTTATGAGGGAGGGGAGTTGGGATTGGATGGTTGCGGCGGGGGCGCTGGAGGCTGTTTTTTGTGCTGGTTGTGGTTTTAGGAGCAAGTAGGTGGAATAGAGATAGCTACCCCAGTCCTGTTCTACGCCTGGTTGCATGGATGCGGCATAGGTTGATGCTGATACCAGCATATCGGCTTTTAGATGGGAGTTTTCGGGGATATCTTTCATTACCCCGGTGACGATGCAGGGAAGGCCCAGGCTGGTTAGCAGGAGGTGTTGGCCTACGGGGTTCTCGTTGCCAAAATATTTTTTTGCGGCGGAGGCTGAGAAAACGATGCTATTGGGCTCTTTTAAGGCTTTGTGTGGGTCGCCATATATTAATGGAAAGTCGAAGACGGAGAAGAGGGAGGAGTCGGCCCAGAGGCTGTGTGTTTCCTGGAATTTGAAATTGCCTTTTCTGACGAGGATGCTGCCGGTGATGACCCGGGTTACTTCCTGCACTTGTTGCGGGAATGCTGTTTTTATAGCCTGGCCGAGTGGCCCGGGGGTGGCGTACCAATGCAGGGTCTCTGATGATGAACGGAGGTCGCCGACAACGCGGTAGATCTGGTTGGCGTTGGGGTGGAATTGGTCATAGCTGCGTTCGAAATGCACGTAGAGGAATAGGAGGAAGGAACAGGTCAGGCCGACGGCGAGGCCGGTTATGTTGAGGAGGGTGTAGGAGCGTTTGCGCCAGAGGTTGCGAAGGGCGATGGTGAAGTAGTTTTTTAGCATGGGGAGTATTTGCGGATTGGATGAGCGCAAAAATTGGGTCAAGTTTTTAGTGGTTCAGAGGCAAGGGGTTATGGTTGATTATAGAAAGGGGGTGTATGGTTTTGATACAGTTGGTGTGCGGGGATGGGCAGGGGGATACCTGACATTTCGCAATGTTTTTACTCAATAACTTTTACTAGATCATTGATAGGCGCAGAAGTATGTCGAAGGTTATATAAAATAAGCTTGCGAACAATCTGTCCCGCATCACGGCGAAATTCTCCTATAACAGACATGTTGTCTAATAAGAACTTGTCCGTTCCATAAGCCTTTAGCTGAATTCTTGGGCCTCCCTGCCGCTGGTAGAAGAGCTTATGATCTGCCAGTATCACATATCTTAGCGAATGCCTGTTCTTTTTCAACCCCGCAATATTATGGCTCTCTTCACTTGTCCGAAGGGAAAGGGAAGCCTGCTGTGATGAGATTGCGCTTCAGCATGGCCCCGGTAAACACACCTACCTGCAATGTTAATGGCATTTGCGCCGCTTTTTTGCTTTTTTGGGTTGATGATATTTGTCTGGAATACTAATTCGAAGAAGGATGCGAGATGGTAACGACAATCTCAATGATTTGTTTTTAATGATGATTCATAGCTATTTAGTCAGGTTAAATCTGACCAATTGGATATGAAAAGTAAAAACATTGAAAGGTGCAGTTAAGGAATTGCTGAGCGAATAGCAAACATATCTGGTTATTATATTGAGATACTGCTGACTCCATTCCCATCTATTTGAATTGGATCTTGTCAACCAAATCCTTGAAATATTGTGAGCCCCAAATATCAAGAACCTTTTCATCAGGGATGAATCTAATAATATCCTCTCGGATCCTGTCGAATGAAACAGTGTCTATTTTTTCTTTCAGTAATTGGATCAACTGGTTTTCGGAGATGGTGGCAGCTTTCCAATTTCCCGTATCCTGCGCTCGCAACAAGAAGTGTTGCAGGTGCAGAGGGACACCTTTTCTGATATACCATTCCAGGTCATACCAATCTCTTCCTTTTACCCGCTGTTTCCAGTTGCGGAATAGCAGGGCGTGCATTTTTCCTGCAAAGAGATCCGGCAAAGTGAAACAGTTCACATAGAATGAAAAGGGCCTTAATAACAATTTTTGTTCTGTTTCAAATCCCAGTGGCGGCTCGCGATCAACTTCCAGTTTGATTTTAATTCTGGGTGGCGTCACCAGGCCCGCCTGTGGGATCACCCCTTCCAACACGAGCTCCTTCCAAATGGTCTCTGATTTTAGAAAGGCGGAATCTATATTGGACTCGGGCGCTTTCGTTTTTTCTTTAATGCTCACCTGCATACCGATCGCCTCGAACTCGGTCGTGATGCCCTTAAAATAAGGTTCCAAGGAAAAGTTGGGATTCACTTCCAGCAGGGAAAAATCCATATCTTCCGAAAATCTGTCCAGGTCATAAAAAATACGCAACGCCGTGCCGCCATAAAAGGCTGCTTTTTGAAAAAAACCTGTTCTTTGTAAGCCCGCGAGTGCCACTTCCTGCATAATTTCCCTTAATGCGGCTTCTGCTTCTTCCTGGTTCTTTGCCTTGTATTCTTGTATCCATTCTTTAATCATAGCCGGCTGAATGTTTTTACAAGCATGTCTATACTGTTTTTCTTGGGTGCATCGCTTGTCCACGACCCTATTTCCTGCCAATCAAGCTTCATCAACAAGTTTTCGTCAATTCGTAGATCATCTATTAAAAACTCCTTGACTTGCTTTGAACTCCGGAGAAGAATGCCGGCGGTCATTACAATCTTATCACAGAGGGCCTTCTCGGGGGAAGCGATCAAGGCCACCTGTCTTGCAGTGAGAGTAACGCTCTTTATTCCAAAAGAGTAATACGGTAAAGGAGCGTGGAAATAACTAAACCTTCCTATTGGTGTTTTGTAGGTTTTTGCAGTTTTGATCGTGACCGAACTGACTTCGTACACTCTTTCCGGTATAAGCCCCCAAAAGGAAAGTGCGGTTTCCATGGAAACATAACTAGGCCCCCAAAGATGGTTAGCTAGAAGAAAGGGCTCGGGCCTGGCTGTATTTATCTTGGGGCCAGGAATATAAAGACCATTCTTTATAGCTGTGAGCGCTCCATTTTTTACCAATTCATTGATCTTGTCATTGGGTCGCTGGTAGTCCTTTAGTATATCCAACATTAGCTGTCGGGTCAGTGGCTCTTCTGTGTATTCTTGAACCTTTTCTCTAAAATCCATTATGTTAAATTATAAAATAAAAATCGGATATTTTCCGATAATTGGCAATAAATTTAACAGTATTCTGTAAATAAATGAAATTAAAATCGGAATTGTTCCGATAAAGCTGTTAAAATGTTACAATGAATGTCAATTCCCACGCTTGTTGTTCCGGTATTTTTCCACAATGGCTTCCGGAATGGGTAGGAGGGTAACGTCCTCCGGGTTGCGGTCTTGACCCGGTTGATCTTGATCCAGCGGCCGCCGTCATTGCCTGTGACAATATCGTTAAGGGTTAGAATGTAGACTTCTTTATAGGCCAGGCCCGTGAAGCAACTGAACAGGAAAACATCTCTCACCTGGTCCATGCGCTTGGTTTCCCATTTTGTGATCGTGCTCTTGACCCGCAGGCCTTTTTGCTGTTTTTCTTTCAGCCGCCCGATTTCGAAGTCGACGGCTTGCATAAATGTTTTCTTGTCATCCGGGGCTCCTTCCTTGACCGGCTCGACCAGCTTGCCTTTATAGGCCTTCCGGATCATTTCGGCCGTGAAGAATTCGTACTGCGTGGTCAACAGGAAAAAATGCCTTTCAATCTAGGCCTTGGTTTGGGTAATCTGGCTGTTCAGGAGTAAGGCATCCGGAGAATTACCTTTCACCCGACAGGCCAACTTATCCCATTGCTCCGGAAAAATGCGCGCACCTAAGGATATTTCCGCACGCTGACCGTTGTAGGTGATCCGCGCATAGATAGGTACACGGCCGTCTTTGGACATTTCCGGTTTCTCAACCAGGAAAGTAATAGAGAGATTTTCACTAACCTTCATAACACAATTTTTTTAGGTTGATAAATGAGCCCTAAAAAATCCTTACAATCTCCGAGGGTAGGAATAAAGTTACAAGCGCGGGCAGGAAACCGATTCCCTACCCGAAAAGTTTGATACCCGAAGTGTTAACTTGAAATGGAAAGTTTCGAAGATGCCCGATTTCAGTGAATTTTGACCGATTTTGCACATAAAAAAAGGCACCTTAAAAAGGCGCCTTCGCGGACCGGACGGGACTCGAACCCGCGACCTCCGCCGTGACAGGGCGGCATTCTAACCAACTGAACTACCGATCCAGGTATTGTTGTGTTGTTGGGGGTGCAAATATAGGGGGAAGAGGGGGGAATAAACAAATTATTATAGGGAGAAAAATTGGGAAGTTTGTAAGGATGGAGGGACCGATCACATATGGGAAGACAAGAATTGCGCCCACGCCGAGTGGGTTTTTGCATTTGGGGAATGTGGTGGCGTTTGTGAGGGCTATTGAGTTAGGGAAGAGGAATGGGGCTAAGGTTTTGTTGAGAATTGATGATATGGATCGGGAAAGGGTGGAAAAGGAATATGTGCAGGATATTTTTGATACGTTGAATTTTTTGGAGTTGCCCTGGGATGAGGGACCGGGGAATGTGGAGGAGTTTGAGAGGGAATGGTCGCAGGTGCATCGGATGGGATTGTATAGAGAGATGTTGAAGGTGTTGAGGGAAGGGGGGAATTTGTTTGCGTGTAATTGTTCGAGGGCTCAGGCGTTGAGGGATAGTGTGGACGGTGTTTATGCGGGGACTTGTAGGGAGAAGGGGGGCTCGTTGGATGCCGGGAATGTGAGCTGGAGGTTGAGGACGGAGGAGAGAGAGATTGGGGTTAGAGTATTGGGAGGGGGAGTTAGGGATGGGGAGGCTAGTGGGGGTGTTAAGGGAAAGGTGGTGAATGTAGGGATGCCGGGGTCGATGAAAGACTTTGTGGTGCGAAAGAGGGATGGGTTTCCCGCTTATCAGCTGACATCGGTGGTGGATGACTTATATTTTGGGGTGGATCTGGTGGTAAGAGGGGAAGATCTTTGGGCTAGTACGGTTGCTCAGCATTTTTTGGCTGAGAAAGTGGGGAAGGAAAAAGAATTTGGGGCCATTGGGTTTTATCATCATCCGCTGTTGATGGCGGAAGGGGAAAGAAAGCTTTCGAAGTCGGCGGGAGATACTTCCGTGCAATATTTGAGGAAACAGGGATTGAAGAAGAAGGATGTGTATACGATGATCGCCAAAATGATGGGGAGTGAGGGTGAGCCGCGGAATTGGGAGGAGTTGGTGGGGTTGGCAAACGATATTTAATTAGCTATATGAAAAGAATATTGTTATCACTTTTGTTGATTGGGGGTATGGCTTACGGGCAGCGGTATAGTTTTTAGCTATTGGGAATTGGTAGATGGGATTGTCTTACTGAGTATGTATTTGTCAATATAAAAGGTTCCAAAAGGGATGATACAGGCGAGCAGGACCTTCCAGGTGGTGGTGCTGAATTTCCAGCCTTGTTCGACTCCGGTGCGAAGGGTGTTGAATACGAATAACAAGAATAGCATGCCATGGACCGGGCCAATGGACCGCACCAGGGAAGGATTATGATAGATGTATTTGGCCGGAACGGCGATGAAGACGAGCACGAGTAAAGAAATGCCTTCAAGGAACCCGATGAGGCGTAGGCGCCCGATGTTGGTTAGGATGAGCTTTTTCATGATTAAAATGATCTGAATAGAGGCCGTTTGGCCAATGGTGAATAAGGCCAGGGAATGGCTATTAATATAATGATGAGGCTAATCGTGAACCAGACCAACATAGTCCTGAATTTTTCCTTGTCTGTCGGTTTGCGTTTGGCGAGCGCTGAACCGATAGTCAACAAGACCACTGCTGTGAACATGCAAGAGATATGTATGAAACGGAAGAACAGAGAATATTTGAGTAATAACGGATTCCTTAAATAAAGCGCCATTCCTATAACCAACTGGATGTGTGCAAGGGTTGCTGTCCAGTGGCGTAGTGCATTATCGGTATAGGTGAAGACCGCCTTTGTGAAATAGCCTTTTGCGGCGCGGAAAACAGATGCTATGAGAGCGATAAGAACCAACCATCGCAGGGCCGAATGAAAAGCTAAAAGGAACATTGCTGGATCATTGAATAGAGTGCGAAGTTCAATGATCTGTCGGTTGGGAATTAGGACGGAGGATGCAGAGTTTAGGACGTTTCAATCTTTTGGGGGATCCCGGCCTTTTTGCGGTATTCCAGTGGTGTCATCCCTTCGTATTTCTTGAAGAGCCGGCTGAAGTACGACTGGTCGTCGATGCCAATGGAAGAGGCGATCTCACCTGCGGAAAACTGCGTTTGTGCCAGGAGTACTTTTGCTTCCAGTAAGAGCGTTTCGTCGATCCATTTTGTGGGAGACCTGGAGGTAACCGCTTTTACCGATTTGTTGAGGTGATTGGGGGTGACATGCAGTAGCTGTGCATAGTCGGAAACCATGTGCTTTGTTGTGATATGTTTGGAAAGCAATTCACGGAATTTATTTGCCAGGATAAGACTTGCCGATTGTTGTTGAATATTTAAAGGATGGTAAGCTTCCTTTATTTCGCAAAGCAGGGCGATGAGGTAAGACTGGAGGATCAATAGATTACCAGGTCCTTTCCCGGAATAGGATATATAAAGCCTTTCTAATAGTTGTCGTATAAAACGGGATGTTTCGCCTTTTAGAGACAGATAAGGCTGTCCCCATATTTTTAGAAATTCAAATTCCTTGTGTAGCTGTCCGGTACCGATCTTTCCTGCCAGCATTTTATCATTGAAATTGCAGAGGTATCCCTTGTTAAATTTACTGGTATCGTACTGCTCAAAGGAAAAGATCTGTCCCGCGGGAACAATCAGCATTTCGTTTTCGTGGATGGTGCATAATTCGCTGCCGATGTTCATGTAGGCTTCACCGGCGGTAAGGTAGATAAGGGTATGATTGGTTGCTTTTGAGGGTGGTACGGCATGGGTGACGTGACGGTACATGTCCTCGACCTGGACGATCAGGAACTCATTGTAATCTCCCTTGAAAAGACGGCGTAATTCCCCGGAGGGCATGAATTTGTCGGTGAAGGTGCGAGTGTCATAGAGTCTTATTTTGCTGTTTTGCTTCATCTGGGTTGTATCATACAAAGTAAAGATTTTTTGCTATTGATGGGTTGAGCTTTTCTTATCGAAGAGTGCATCCAGACTCCAGCGGTGTGACTGTAGTGTGCTGAGCAGGAGGCTGGCTGCGCTGACGGTAAAAACGGAGTAATTGATAGGGGAGGTGATCCCATAGCTTATAGCCATGGCGATGGCGAAGCAAAGGGTCAGGATCGCGCTTCCTATGGCGGCCTGGCAGGTGAGCCAGCCGAGGAGCAGCAGGATGCCAATAGTGATCTCCGCGATGGTAGCTATGACCGCGAAGATATTGGCCAGCGGGGCGGGGAGGAATCCCATTACTTCACGGGCGTAGGCGGAAAAATGTGCCCAGTCGCCCCAGCTGACCCAGGATTTGCCGTTGGGTCCCCAGAATCCCAGGCGATCGAGACCCAGAAGAGTAAAGCCTGTTCCAAGAGCGAGGCGGAGATAAAGCTGAGCGATACGTTGTTGCATGTTAGTTTGAATTATTTCAAGACAAATATCTAAATTTACTGGACCAGTAATGTAATCCAGTTTTGATAAAATAGATGGTCCAGATGCTGCCTTTTGACCGCCTCATAACGATAGACAAGTCCGGTGACACCGCAGTATACCTGCAGATCGCCAATTCTATTATGCATCATATCCGGATGGGGGTGCTACGACGGGGATCGCAGCTGCCAGGGTCCAGAGAGCTGGCCGGGCAGCTGGGTGTTAACAGGAACACGATAAAGGCGGCGCTGGATGAGCTGACGGCGCAAGGTTGGATCGAGGCCTTGCCGAGGAAGGGGATCTTTGTTTCTCATGATGTGCCGGAGATAAAACGGGGGAAGACTGTAATAGGAGAAAAGAAGAAAGCGCCGGAGATGGCAGCGGACAAGGCTAATTTTGATATGTTGTATGTCGATGAGGATCCCTTGGTGGATAGGGTGAGAAGACCGGGGAATATTTTTATCGACGATGGTTTTCCGGATATACGACTTGCTCCGATGGATGTCTTTTTACGGGAGATCCGGAGCCTGTCGGGGCTGGCTTCTTTCCGGCAGTACATGCAATATGGTTCACCGGCGGGCACCGACTATCTGCTGAGTGCGTTGACTCCCTATCTGAATGATACCCGGGGGCTTCATATCGGGAAACGACACCTGATGATCACAAGGGGTGTGCAAATGGGTACTTATCTGGCTGCAAGTATATTGCTGAAGCCGGGCAGCCAGGTTATAGTCGGTGAACCGGGGTATGCCTATGCCAATAAGATGCTGGAAAAGCTGGGGGCCGTGCTGAATCATGTTCGGGTCGACGAACAGGGTATCGACGTGTCGGAGGTGGAAGCCTTGTGTAAACGAAAGAAGATCGCCTTATTACATGTGATGCCGCATCATCATAGTCCTACTACGGTGCGGTTGTCACCCCAAAGAAGGGTTCAACTGCTGGAGTTGGCTAACCGTTACCGGATGGCCATCGTCGAAGACGACTACGATTATGATTTTCACTATGATTCGAGTCCTGTTCTCCCAATGGCGAGCCTGGACCACTATGGAAATGTCATCTATGTGGGGACGCTGAGTAAAACGCTGGTACCAGCGGCGCGGATAGGCTTTATGGCGGGGCCGGAGAATTTTATCCAGCTGGCTGCGAAGAGGCGGAGTATCATCGATCTGAAGGGGGACTCTTTTCTGGAGCTGGCGCTGGCCAGGATGCTTCGGAGCGGTGCGATCAGCCGGCATATCAATAAATCGGTGCGTGTCTATCATCAGCGGCGGGATCATTTTTGCGATCTGCTGGATGGGTTGGGGGATCGGGTTGAATTTGTGCGGCCGGAGGGGGGAATGGCGGTGTGGACGAGGTGGCCGGGTGTGGATCTGGTGGCGCTGTCGGAGATGGCGGCGGGGTTGGGACTGGATATTAGCGATGGGACCTTTTATAATCCGCCGGGGCGGAATTATTTTGGTTTGCGGCTTGGGTTTGCTTCGCTGGACATGGAAGAACAGGCTAAGGCCGTTGGAATTTTGCGCGATTGTCTGAAAAAAAAGCGCTGAGCTTTTGGCGTTTTTGCACCTTAAAAATGTCGGGATCGCACCTTGATGGCGCGGGGCATTTGCTGTAAGTTTGACTAAAACACTCCATGAATACAGAGCTTGTACAGGCCGGACAGGGGCTGAAGGCTGGGCGCAGGGAATGGATCGGCCTTGCGGTGCTGGCATTGCCGGCGCTGCTGGTATCGATGGATACGACGGTGATGTACCTTGCGGTGCCTGCACTGAGTACGGCATTAAAACCCAATAGTATCGAGCTGCTTTGGATATCGGATAGCTATATGTTCCTGGAAGCAGGTTTTTTGATCACGATGGGTACGCTGGGGGACAGGATCGGGCGTCGCCGGCTGTTGTTGCTGGGCGGGGTGGCATTTGCGGTAGCTTCTGTCATCGCGGCCTTTGCGGCGAGCACCTTGTTGCTGATATTTGCCAGGGGGGTGTTGGGTATTGCAGGGGCCACCTTACTGCCTTCCACGCTGTCCATCATACGCAATATGTTTCATGACGAGCGTCAGCGGACGGCGGCTATAGGGATCTGGACGACCTGCTTTTCTGCCGGTACGATGTTGGGACCATTGATAGGAGGTCTATTGCTGGAGCGGTTTTGGTGGGGCGCAGTATTTTTGATCCCGGTACCGGTGATGGGGATATTGTTGCTGGTTGCTCCAAGGTTGTTGCCGGAATTCCGGGAGAAGAAACCGGCTCCAATGGACCTGACCAGTACCGCATTGCTGGTCATCTCCCTGCTGGCAGTCATTTATGGCATCAAACAGGTCTCGGAAAGCGGAATGGCCCTGGCCCCGGCTGCCTTTATCTCGGGGGGGCTGGTATTGGGAGGTGTGTTTTGGGTATGGCAGAAGGCATCTGAGCATCCGCTGATCGACGTAGGGCTTTTTCATAGTTCGAGATTCAACACCGCATTGACGGCCCTTTTGTTTGCTTTGTTTACCTGGGCGGGGATATATTTTTTTGTGAGCCAGTATTTGCAATTGGTATTGGGACTGGCCCCTGTGAAAGCGGGTCTGCTGACGATGCCGGGTGCTGCCGGAAGTATTTTGTCCTGTTCACTCGCGCCGGTCTTTGTACGCTATATCCACAGAGGTTATCTGATGGCTATCGGGTTTACCATAATGGCGGCAGGAGTGGGATTACTCGCTGTCATTGGTTTGAATGACCTCGCGACACTGGTGATCGCGTCTGTCGTGTTGACCATGGGTTGTGGTGTCGTGGTTACGCTGGGTATCGACATGGTCGTAGCCGCTGCCCCGCCGGAAAGGGCCGGTGCAGCCGCGGGTATATCGGAGACCAGCACAACCCTGGGGCAGGCATTGGGTATAGCGTTGCTGGGCAGTATCTGGACGGCGGGGTATCGGGCAAAGATGGATTTTGGTGTGCCGGCGGGTGTGTCGGTGCAGATGCGGGAGGCTGCGAGGAATACATTGGGGGGAGCCATGGCGGCCGGGACACAGCTGGGAGAACCGCTGGGGACCGTACTGGTGAATACGGCGCGAACGGCTTTTGTAGAGTCGCTGAATCTTACGGCGATGATATGTGCCGCAGGTATCCTGATCGTGGCGGTATTTGTAGGAGCCAGATTAAGGACTGTGCGGTAGTTTTTTCTATATTCGTTCCATGCAAAGAAGGCAATTTTTACAGCTATCCGGGTTTTCGGCTGCCGCCTTATTTTTTAGCAGGCTGAACGCCGAGTCGGGCATCGCGGATATGGTTCTTCAGTTTCCATCAAAGATTGCGGTGTTACGTGACGGGAAGTGGCTGGCACTGTCCGGCTCAAAGGAGCATTGGACGCTGGATCGGCTGACGGTAGATCTGAAACAAACGCGGACTTCGATGGGGATCGGGCTGCGGGCGCCGGGGATAGCGTTGGAGCAGATAAAGCTTAGCTGGGACCGGGCTTTTTCGGGAACGGCCAACTATTTGGGAGATACGTGGGAGAGGAGCTATGGGGATTTGGCGTGGGTGAGCAGGGAGTCTGATCGTAAGGCGCCCTGGTATCTGTTGGTGAATGATGGAGAGCAGACGCATGGGTTTGGGGTGAAGACAGGTGCCAAATGTTTTTGTTACTGGCAGGCAGGATCGGGACAGCTGGAGCTTGTGTTGGATACCCATTCCGGCGGGGTAGGAGTAGAATTGGGAGACAGAGTGCTGCATGCTGCCGAGATCGTTACGACACAGAGCAGGGCAGGAGAAAATCCTTTTCAGACCGACACCCGATTTTGTAGCATGATGTGTGAGAAGCCGCGGCTTCCGCAAAAGCCGGTTTATGGGATCAATGACTGGTATTTTGCGTATGGCAATAGCTCAAAGGATATGATCCTGAGCTCTACGCGGTCGATGGTAGAGCTGGCAACGGATACGGGTAACCGCCCTTTTTCGGTGATCGATGACGGATGGGAGCTGGGGGCCGATTTTAAAAGGTCGAATACGAAGTTCGGGGATATGTCTGCCGTGGCCGCCGAGATAAAAAAGATCGGTATGCGGCCTGGTCTATGGACACGCCCTTTGCTGGCCAACAATGATAAAGAGAGCTTGCTTAGACCGCTGAACAAGGGGCAGGACGGGGCGCGGGAACGGTATCTCGATCCGACCCTTCCGGAGAATCTGGAACGGATAAAAGAGACGATCAAACTATACCGGGAATGGGGGTTTGAGCTCGTCAAACATGACTATAGCAGTTTTGATATTTTTGGCCGGTGGGGTGTTCAGATGAAGGAAGAAATGACTGTTGGGGGATGGAGCTTCAATAACCGGTCGAAGACGAATGCAGAGATAATATCAGAGCTGTATCATACTATCCGGGAGGCTGCGGGGAATATGTACCTGATAGGCTGTAATACGGTGAGTCATTTGTCGGCGGGGGTATTCGAGCTGAACCGTATCGGTGATGATACCAGTGGTAGGGAATGGGAGAGGACGTTGAAGTATGGAGTTAATACCATGGGTTTCCGGCTCCCTCAGCATAATACCTTTTATGCGGTGGATGGGGATTGTGTAGGGCTAACCATGCAGATCCCGTGGAAGAATAACAGACAATGGATGCAACTGCTGGCGGAAAGCGGGGCGCCTTTGTTCATTTCGGCGCAGCCGGAGGCGACGGGACCAGAGCAGAAGGAATATATTAAGAAATGTTTTGAGCAGGCGGCGCGGGTGCAGCCTACCGGCGAGCCGCTGGACTGGATGACAAATCCAAGGCCATCGAAATGGAAGTTGAATGGAAGGGTGGTAGAATTTGAATGGTGAGTTTTTATTATAACCAGATAACTTTTTGTTCAGATTGATGGGCCTGCCCGATGATGTCACGATAGAGACCGGGACGGCGGGCCTGGATATAGCGATAGCCCCCTGATAACTTCAGCTTCTCCGGAATAAGGGTGGCAGTGACAAACTGATCGTTGAGCTCGGTGCATTCCGCCAGGATGTCGCCAAAGGGGTCGAGGATCATCGAACGGCCATTTTTTAGCTGGTCGTCGTCCATCCCGATGGCATTGGAAAAAACGCAGTAGATGCCATTGTCATAGGCTCTTGCGGGCAGCCATTTCATCAGCCATTCGCGGCCTTTCAGACCTTCGAATTCGATTCGCAGGGAGGTGGGGTCGTCGTCTTTATTCTGCCAGAGCTGTGGATCGACAAAGCCTGCGCCTGGTCGGGTGGAGGGAGTGCACATGGTGACGTGCGGCATGAATAGTATGTCTGCGCCCAGCAGACGAGTCGCTCTTACGTTTTCGATGATGTTGTTGTCATAACAGATGAGTATTCCGCATTTCCAGCCAAAGAGATCAAAGATGCAGTATTCGTTTCCGGGTGTCAGGTGAGGGTTGATGAAGGGATGTAGTTTTCTATATTTGGCGACGAGGCCGTTGCCGTCAACGCAGACATATGCTTTATAGAGATGGTCCTGGTCGTCCTTTTCGAAGAGGCCGGCGAGGATGACCATTTTGTGTGTTGCTGCGATGGTGATGAGCTTTTGAATCGAGGGGCCGTTTGGGATGGGTTCGGCCAGATCGAGCATTTGTTCTTTGGAGAGCTTGCGGGCAAAGGTGTAACCGGTGATGGAGCATTCGTGGAAGGCGATGACGGTTGCGCCTTTTGTGGCGGCGGCGGCGGTGAGCCGTTCGATGGTGTCGAGATTGTAGACTTTGTCGTTGTTCTTATGTTCGAACTGGGCGGTGGCAATGATCAGCTTTTCCATATGGTAAAGGTGGTAAATGTCTGGAAACTGAAATTGTATAAAAACGACAAGCAGGATCTGGCCGGGTATGATAAGACAAGTTTAGCCTTGAAGCTGTAGGAAATTGCTGGCGAGAGGGGCTGTGCTCTTTTGGTATTGGGAGGGGGTAAGGCCGGTGATGTGTCTGAATTCCCGGATCAGGTGGGCCTGGTCATAGTAGCCGCTTTCATAGGCGCATTGAGTGAGGGAAAGCCTTTGCAGGCGGAGCTGTTTGAGAAAAAGGTTCATACGGGTAATGCCGCTGAATTTCTTGGGGCTGAGGCCGATGGCGGTAGTAAATTTTCGTTCAAGCTGGCGGGGGTGGAGACCGGTAAAGCTGGTCAGCTGGTTGATGGTGATCTGTCCCTGCTGTTTGATGATATAATCGAGGGCGGCGGTGATAAGCGGATTCGCAGCTGGAGACAGGGTGTTAAAGAAGGCCTCAGCGAGGGTTATTTTTTTGTTTATCGTGCGTGCGCTGAAGACAGAATTGTATAGCTCGCCGGAAACGTCGGTCAGGGGAAGGATCCTGTCCTTTAGTTCGTCGGCCGCAATATTGAAAAGCCGATAGAAGGCGTCGGGGCGGAAAACGAGGATGAAAAGTTCCGCCGGGCCGTGACAGCCGATGTCTTTATAGTCGCTGATCTGTCCGTAAAGGAATGCGTCGGGAAGGGGTTGGGCGTTGAGCGTAAGGCTGCCGCTGGTAGAGAATACGATGCCGGAGTTGCCATCGGAGAAGAGACGGAGCTTGCCGGGTGCATTGGATCTCTTGTTCAGGAAGAGGTAGTGCCTGATGAGGTGAGATAATCCAATGGAAGGAAGAATTTGCATGGCTTTCTTATTTGGTGAGCATTCGTTTTCGGATGCGGCTGAGGGAGGGACCCTGGATGCCAAGATAGGAAGCAATGTGATAGAGGGGGATCGAATTGAAGATGTCCGGATGTTTTTCGATCAATTGCAGGTATCGTTCTTCCGGGGAATGGAATAAAAAGCCTTCTGTGCTAGTCATGATGGCGGAGAGAGCAAGCTCGGCGAAGATGCGGCCAAAGCGTTCCCATTCGTGTGACTGGCGATAAAGCTGGTGCAGATGGTCGATATGGATATATAAAATAGTTGAGTCGACCATTGACTCGGTAAAGTAGTCGCACTCGGTCTGGGTCAGGAAGCTTTTGTAGGAGGTAATAAACTGGTTGTTGGTAAAGAACATCATGTTCTTTTCTTCGCCGGTTTCGGGATGGGCGCGATATATTCGGAATACGCCGTTCAACACAAAGCCGAGGTGCTTGCAGATGTTCTTATATTCATTATAGTATTCTCCTTTTTTATACTCTTTTAATGACCAATAGGGCGTGGAGAGGTCAAATGACTCTTTGCTCATGCCTGTGGCCGATTGGAGAGTTTGCTGCAAGTCCAGGTGCTCGTTCATGGGTGTAAAAATAGGCAAAACTCACCTCCCGGTAAGTTTTGCTCTTGAATAGACCGGTTTTGTTATTTTGCTTCCTGCAAGAGAATTGCCGCGAGCACCCCCGGCATAGAGATAAAGGGAGTATGGCTGGAAGGGATCGCGTATACTCTTGCCACGTTGGCGCTGCTGATCATTTTTTGTTGCTGGCCATAGCTGATAGCGTGGTCATTGATCGTGTGGATGTATACTTTTTCTACTTTTCCGAAGTTGGCTTCTGTGAGCACTGCCGGTGCTGCAAAGGGGGCCAGGGGTTCGGGTTTGAGGTTTGCCAGGAGGTGATCCTTAATGGCCTGGGAGGCATCTTCTGCGAAGACGTCGATGAAACCTTCTTTTGCAATGGCTGCCTTTCCTTCGTTCTGATTTACCTGGAGATATTTACCAATGTGGCTGTCGGGGTCGGATTGAGCCAGGGATAAGAGTGTTTCTCCGGATTTTGGAAGGAAGGCGGCGAGATAAACCAATTCCTTTATCTGATCGGGGATCTGTTCGGCTACTTCGCTGATAACAAAACCGCCCATGCTGTGACCTGCGAGGATTACGTTGGTCTTTGTGCCGATGGCTTTTTTGACGGTTTCAACGTAAGAAGCCATGGTTATAGCTGCGAATGAGGTGTTGTCTTTGCCATGGCCGGGGAGGTTGACGACTATAACGTCATAACCCTGGGCTTTTAGAAGGGGAGAGACTGCGTCCCAGGCGGAGGCATCCGACCAGGCCCCGTGGACTAATACTACTGTTTTCATTTTATTTGTTTTTGATTGAGCGAAAAGAGGGGTCAGACCTGTCAGGAGGATGGCGACCGCTAAAATTGTTGTTTTCATTTTGCTTTATTTTGATCGTTTTGATACTTTGATGGTGTAAAGTTGGGTCAGATAGGGGAGAAGGATCTTAACCCAGGTTAAAATGTATTAGTAAGATGGTAGTGGGGGCAGGTTTTTGTTAAAATAGTTGAGTAAAATGGCAATAGGGGGAGGTGGGGCTACATGGAATTTGGCTTAGCTTCCGGGGTATGAAAAAATATGTGATCGCATTGTCCTTTGCCTGGATCTTTTTTGCGGCACCAATAAAAGCTGCGCCGGTCATTGTGGCTTCCATATCTGCTTTACAGACGGCGATAGATCGTGCGTCCCCGGGAGATACCATCCTCCTTGCTGACGGGATATACCCGACGTTTTCAAATATTATTGTAACCAGGGCTGGTATAGAGGGCAGGCCTATTGTTATTGCGGCACAGAACCCGGGAAGGGCTGAGATCAGCGGGGCGGGCGGGTTCGATCTGCAAAGTCCGGCGGCGTATGTTGTCGTCAGCGGGTTTAGGTTCACGCATTCCGCCTCGAAGGCCAGGACTGGTCCGGGAACGCGGTTCTGTCGTTTTACCGGGAACAGTTTCGTAACACCGGGGGACGGCGAAGACCTGACTATCGCGGGCAGCGATCAGGAGGTGGACCATAATACTTTCCGGGACAAGAATGCTATGGGAAGATTTCTTGCCATCCGGGGCAGCGGCAGCCAAATCGCTGAGCGGCTTTGGATACATCACAATTATTTTGCAAATTTCAAAAGTCAGGGGGGCAAGAATGGGGCGGAGGCGTTCCAATTCGGGCTTAGTGGTTTTAGTTTGTCTTCGAGCAATAGCGTGGTGGAGTATAATCTTTTTGAGGATTGTGCAGGGGAAAATGAGTTAATCTCGGTAAAAACGTCTGCCGTGACGCTACGGTATAATGCAATCCGCAACTGTCCGGCGCAATTCACGCTGAGACATGGGAACAGGTCCCTGGTGTATGGCAATTATTTTATCAATACGCCCGGGTTGCGAATCTTTGGAGACGATCATTCGATATGCAGCAATTACTTTGAGCACTGCAATCCTGCTATCACGATCGGAAATGGGGATGGGGAAGTAGCTGATGGTGCGCAACTGACGGCGCATGATCGTCCTGACAGGGTGTTGATAGCCTGGAATACGTTAGTTGATAACGAGGTTAATTTTACGATGACAAAGCGGAAAGACGGGATGGGGGCGACTTTTGTTACTGTCAAGGGGAATATTATCAGGGGCGGCGGGCCGGCGGCTGTCATCGAAGGGCCTTATACAAATGCGAGCTGGGTTGGGAATATTATTTTCCGGACGAAAGGGGCGGGGGATATGCCGGAGAACGGCTATAGACAGGAGGACCCGAAAGGAGTGAATATGGACAAGATATCCGGGTCTTCGGTGCATGCTCATTTGTTGAGTCCGCAAGAGGTTGGGATGGGGGCTGAAGGGGCCAGGGGCAAAAGCGAATGGGTATATCTTAATGAAGGGGGCAAACTGGTCTATAAGCCGACAGAAAAAGGGGACAGGATCATGGACTTTTCGTACGCCGGGTATGGCGGAGGCGGTGTATCCATCCCGACGGTGGAAACGAAGGTTACTGTTGGTCCGCAGGAAGGGGATAATACCGGTGCGATACAGCGTGCGATCGACGAAGTCTCGCGGTTGCCGCTGGTAAACGGGTTTCGGGGAGCCGTGCTGCTAAAGCCGGGTGAGTATTCCTGCGATGGTACCATAACGATCCAGGCCAGCGGGGTAGTGCTGAGAGGAAGTGGTGCCGGAGCCGATGGATCGATCATTAAGATGACCGGGAGCCCACACTTATGCATTGACGTGAAAGGCAGGGTTGTCTCCAGTACGATTGGGAAGCCGGTGAGTCTCAAGGACCTGTATGTGCCGGCGGGGGCTGTTGAATTCGGGCTTGTCGATGCTTCGGGTTTTGCGGCTGGAGATGTTATTCGTATTATCCGGCCGGTGACAGGCGCCTGGGTGAAATTTATGGGGATGGATCAATTGGTAAGAGGTGGAAAGCCACAGACATGGGTTTCGGGTGAGATAACCTGTGAACGGGTCATCACGAAAAAAGAAAAGAACGCCATTACGGTAGATGTGCCGTTGACGGATAGCTATGACGCCATGTTCCTCGACCCGCCGGGTGTGTCTGTGGTGAAGATCAGCGAATCCGGGGAGCTGTCACAGATAGGGATAGAGAATTTCAGGATCATGTGTTCTCCGCAGGCGGTGACTATCAACGAAGGGCATCATCGTGCCTTCTCGATGAGCGGGATAGCGGATGGCTGGGCAAGGAAGATAGCTATTTTTAACACGGTGAACAGTATCAGTGTCTCGGGTAGAAGGATCACGGTGGAAGATATTGATCTTAAACACGATTCGGCGTCACTGGGGGCGGCCAAGCCTGCCGACATCAATGGAAGTGGTCCGCAGTTACTGTTCAATCGTTGCAGCAGCACCTGTGATAATGTATTTTTCTTTGGGACGGGTGCAAAGGTAACGGGACCGATCGTCCTGCTCAACTGTGTATTTCGTGGGCATGGGTGGATACAGCCGCATCAACGATGGGCGACGGGATTATTGATCGATGGTTGCGAGGTGCCGGATGGGGGCATCGATTTTATGAACCGGGGTGAGATGGGGTCGGGGCATGGCTGGGCGATCGGTTGGGCTGTGGCCTGGAATTGCAGGGCGAAGTCGTATATGAACCAGCGGCCTCCGGGTACGGCTAACTGGGTGATCGGTTGTTCGGGGGAAAAACAGCAGGGGCCTATGCCATTTGATAAGGGTGGACCCTTATTGCCGGAAGGGATCTATGACTCTTACGGGCGGGCCGTCGCTCCGGAAAGTCTTTATCTGGCGCAACTAAGGGAAAGATTAGGGGCAAAGGCGGTGACGAATATTGGGTACGGGAAATAAAATTGTTAACTTGTCTTCTATGAATAACAATAGAAGGCAATTTATAAAAACAGCGGGGATTGTCGGAGTGGGCGTTTGGGGGCTTGGGGGTATCCGGGCTTTGGGCGGTGTGGGTGGCTTGACGGATATGGATGGTTTTGAGGGGTGGAATGCTGGTGGGCGGTTCCCGCGGGCGACACCGGAGTCGCAGGGGGTGTCGTCGCAGGCGATAAGAAAGTTTGTAGCGGCTGCCGGTGCGTCGGGGATCAGCTGGCATAGCTTTATGTTGCTTCGTCATGGGCAGGTAGTGGCGGAGGGTTGGTGGAAGCCGTATGAGCCGCAATTTGTGCATTCCCTGTATTCTTTGTCAAAGAGTTTTACCAGTACGGCGATAGGTCTGCTGGTCAAGGAGGGAAAGCTGGATATTCATGCGAAGGTGACCTCCTTTTTTCCGAATGATCTGCCTGCTACTGTCAGTGATAATCTTCAGCAGGTGACGGTCCGGAGCCTGTTGACCATGAATACCGGTCACGGCGAGGATACGATGCCCAAAATGAGGGCTTCTTCCAACAGCTGGGTCCGGACTTATCTCGCACAGCCGGTGGAGTTCGCACCGGGGACACATTTCTTATATAATACGGGTAACACTTATATGCTGGGTGCTATCGTCCATCAAATAACGGGTGAGACGCTGGAGAGCTATCTTGGTCCAAGATTGTTTCAGCCATTGGGTATAAGCGGATACGATTGGGAGGTTTCTCCACAGGGGTTGAATACGGCGGGTTATGGGTTGCGGGTGAAGACCGAAGATATTGCGAGTCTGGGTCAGCTATATCTGCAAAAGGGAAGCTGGAAGGGCTCGACTATTTTGCCCTCTGCCTGGGTGGGGGAGGCGACCAGCGCTCAAACGACTTCGCAGGTCAATAATGGAGACTGGTCGGAAGGGTATGGGTATCAGTTCTGGCGGTGTACGCATGGTTGTTACAGGGGGGATGGAGCTTATGGTCAGTTCTGTATCGTCATGCCGGAGCTGGATGCGGTGCTGGCTGTGACGAGTCAGAGTCCCGACATGCAGAAGTCGCTGAATATTATCTGGGATAATTTATTGCCGGGTATGCAGGTGGGGGCCTTGCCGGAGGATCCGGGAGAGCAGGGCGAATTGAAGAAGGAGCTGGCAATATTGGCGTTGCCGGTTGTAAAGGGATCGGGGAGGTCTTCGGAGGTATCGAAGTATAATAAGAAAAAATGGACGCTGGCCGATAATCAATTTGGTGTGGGGTCTTTGGAGCTTTCTTTCTCGGGTAAGGCTTGTGTGTTGTCTTTGATGGCCGGGGGAAAGAGCCCAAAAATGGAATTTGGCTGGGAAAGCTGGGTGTTGAATTCGCCGAGGGAAGATTATGTGTTCCGGACGGGGCAAATGGCGCCCATGCCTTCGCGCATAGCCGGTACCGCGACCTGGATCGATGAGCGCACATTGCAACTGAATGTACGGTTTGTCGAGGCGATCTTTGGGGACAGGATCACCATTGTTTTTGACGGGGATGCTATTTCCGTTTCGTTTCTCAACAGTGTTGATGAAACGGCGATTAAGAAGAATCCCGATCCGCGGAAACCTATTTTAGGGAAGGCAGAAAGTCGTTCATAACGGCTTCTCTTATCAATGCGGGTGGTAGCAGTCCCTGTGAAAGGATGAAGTAATGGAAGCGCAGGCGTTGAATTTGTCGCCCAATGCGGCTTCGGTATCTTTTCGCGTATCACGTCTCTATAGTCGGCATAGAGCAGGTGATGTTCGTGCGCTATCTGAACGGCTATCGATGTCATCTGTTGCTGGATCTCCGTAAAGGCGGCGGTATAAGTGGCTACGAGGGCTTCTTCTTCCTTTCGCTGGGCAAGCTGGTTGGCGAGAGTCGGGATGGCTACCTGATTATCGTAAGCGGCTAGTAAGCGGCTAGTCCCTCAGAGGAGCCGAATTCGGGGGAATATTTTTTATCGAGGTCGATGAGTTTGCTGGTGAAGCCGTCGGAGCGGGTTATCCAGGATTTGCTGGCGGGGGTTTGAGCGGGGCTTGTTAAGGAAAGCAGGGAAGAGCAGAGAATGGCCAGACTTACTTTTTTCATAATGGACTTTTTATCAATGTAATATAGACTTTGCGGTACTGTATTCTGCTGTAATAATAACGAACTTTGGGCACTAATAATTAAACGTAACACTATACGTAGTGGGGATTGGTTGGCCCGTAATCAGGTGCTTTTATTTTTTTTAGTGCCTTTGCCCCTCTATTCGGCATTGGCAGTTAATAGAATACTGATTCATTCAAGTACATTTGTAAAGCTTGCTCCTTTCCCTATGACCAAGCTTTTATATTTAACATGCCAAAATAGCCTTATGAGAGGTCGGATAATCATGATTGCCTTATTGGGGCTGCTCCATTCTGCCTGCATGGCCCAATACTATCCAATGCCCCAACCCATTGATGCGCGGCGCGAGTCTGGACTCTTATTGCAACTAAAAAGCGCCTCAAAAGCCACGGATAGGGTAAACCTTCAACTTGAGCTCTGCAATTTGTATTTCAATAAGCCATTAAAAAGGAAGGCCGACCTGGAAAAGGCCATGAAGTATGCTGCCGATGTGGTGGTGCGAAGCGCCAGTATCCGGGATTCGGCTGCGTATACCGGTGGACAGCTGTTCAAGGCTGCTATTTATGCAGAATGGGAGGATATGAAGGCGGCAGAGGGCGTTGTGCCTCTTTTGAATGATACGGCCAGGATCGATCTACTGCTAATGCTGAGCTTTAAGTTCCGGGCGATGGGAGATAATGAATCGAAATACTGGGGAAAAGCTATCGAATTGGCGCAAACGGCAAGGGAGACCAGCGTCCGCCTGCATTTACGTGAAAAAGAGCTCATTTCGCAGTTTGAGATCGCCTGTGTGCATGCAGATCAGGGGCAGGCAAAGGCGGAACAGGAAATATTGGACATTATTGGTAAATTCCGTTCGATCGGGTTCAGCAATTTGTACTATGCCTATCACTGGCTGGCTATCACTCAACATATTGCAGGCCATTACGACAAAGCACTCTCCTATTCCTACGAAGCCATCAAAAGCATGCAATCCGGCGGGGACAGCCTTTTAGCAGGGGACCTTTACGTTTGGCATGGTCTCATATTGCGCGAGATCGACGAGTTCCGGCAAGCTCTGGATTACGATAAGCTTGCCATTAAAGCTTATGCCGAACATTCGGGTGAATATACGATGCCGATGATTGTCATCCAGGCAGCGGGAATATTGCGAAAAATAAAGAACTACCCCGAAGCCCTGGATTTTATTATGCAGATGCAAGTTCTGTATCCCCCCGAAGCTGCAGGCGACCTCGTTGTTTATAACATGACGATAGGTAATATTTATGCGGACATGAAACAATACGGCCGGGCGGAAACTTATTTATTAAAGGCCAGGGTTTTGAACAATCACCTGGACCACCCGGCTACGGCGCCCGCCGGAATCGACCGCGATATTGCCCGTTTGTACATAGATTCACATGAATATGAAAAGGCAAGGCCCTTTGTCGAGCGTGGACTAAAATACCCCGGGGCCAGCACCGCCTATCTTGGTTACCTTCATTACATGATGTACCTGGTGGATTCTGCGGCCGGTCAATACCAGGAAGCGATGAAGCAAATTCTCCTCAATCATAAGTTCGTCGACTCCAATCTGGCCGAATCCAAACAACGGGACATCCAAAAACTCCTCGTGGAATTCGATACAAAGGAAAAAGAAAATAAGATCAGGCTAAAAGATAAGGACATTGCTTTACTTAATCAAAAGGCTGCGCTACAGAAGAACGAGCTTAGCCGGGCCAGGCTCATTAAAAATATTACGATCGGCAGCGCTATCCTCTCGATTGTGATTGCCTTCTCACTATACAGGTCCTATCGCCTTAAACAACGAAGCAGCCGTATCATCCTGCAAAAGAATGAAGCGCTTGAGCAGCTCCTCATTGAAAAGGAATGGTTGTTGAAAGAGGTTCATCACCGGGTAAAAAACAATCTGCATACTGTCAACTGCCTGTTGGACTCACAGGCCCGCTACCTGGAAAACGATGCATTAAAGGCCATTCAGAAGAGTCAGCAACGAATCTACGCCATGTCGATGATCCATCAAAAGATCTATCAGTCGGAAGATATCAGGACGATCAATATGGCAAACTATCTTCCCGAATTTATTGGCTATCTCCGGGATAGTTTTGGAGCTCCTCCCAATATTCAGTTTGAGTTCGAAGTTGAGGCTATCGAGCTGGGTGTCTCTCATGCGGTTCCGGTAGCGCTGATCGTCAACGAGGCCGTTAACAACTCGATCAAATATGCTTTTGCTGGGAACAAGGGTGGGCAAATAATGATCGCTTTGCACCAGATTGGCCGGCAGGTAAAGCTTTCCATCGCAGACAACGGAATTGGGGTCCCGTCTGAAATATTAAACGGCGATTCCGACTCCCTCGGCATGCAGCTGATGAAAGGGTTAAGCAGGGAAATGAAAGGAGGATTTAAAATCGAGACGGGCAATGGCACCCGGATTACCGTGTTATTTGATCCGTTGTCCTTAGATGAATTCCGGCCGTTGCATATTCCTACAATCGAAACAACCATGGTTATATGAAAGGAAAAATACTAATTGTCGAGGACCAGTTTATCGAGGCGAATAGCCTTCGATTGATACTGAAGAAAGCAGGGTATCATGTATTCCCTATAGCCCATTCTGTAGACGACGCCTTACAGATTCTGGAGTGCGAAAAGCCGGAGATCGTACTGCTGGATATTCGTCTGCAAGGAGCCCTCACCGGAATCGACCTGGCCAGGACCTTAAAGAAAATGAATATCCCTTTTGTCTATCTCTCCGCCAATTCCAATAAACAGGTACTCGATGCGGCGATAGCCACGAAACCTTATGGCTTTTTAGTAAAGCCTTTTCGGGAGAAGGATGTATTGATAATGCTGGACGTTGCCTGTTATCTGCACCAGCATGAGCGGGAATCGGCGGATCAGGAACAGGAGAAGGTGAGCGAAATACCCGCGCCGATATCTGCGGGCGAACTTCCAACGATGATTGGGCAAAGTGCTGTTTTTTTGGAAGTATTGAAGAACGCCAGCATAGTAGGACCATCTGATACTTCAGTGCTTATCCTTGGGGAAAGCGGAACCGGAAAGGAATTGATCGCTAAGTCGATCCATTGTTTTTCCAGCCGGCGAAAGAAACCGCTGATCGTCGTAAACTGTGCGACCCTCCCGGCTAATCTCATCGAAGCCGAGTTGTTCGGGCATGAAAAAGGAGCATTTACAGGAGCCCTGGACAAAAAGATCGGCAAATTTGAACAGGCGAATGGTGGGACCGTATTTTTGGATGAGATCGGCGAACTTCCCACGGATCTGCAGGTAAAATTTTTGAGGGTGCTTCAGGAGAGGGAGATAGAGCCGGTCGGGGGGGTGAAACGAAAGATCGATGTACGCGTTATCGCGGCAACTAACCGAAAATTGGAGGATGAGGTGGCCGCCGGCCGTTTTCGGATCGACCTTTATTATCGTTTGAATGTATTCCCTATATACCTGCCTTCACTGCGCGAACGCAAAGAAGATATTCCCCTGCTTGCGAAACATTTTTTATATAAATTCAGCAGTAAGTCAACAAAAAAGATAACCGGGCTTTCGGATCAGGCAATCGAAGAAATGCGGGCATACCATTGGCCTGGAAATGTGAGGGAAATGGAAAACGTCCTGGAAAGAAGTGTTTTGCTGGCAACCGGCCCCCTCATTACGACAGTGCAATTGCCTGGAAATATAGGCAAACAAGTATCCGAAGATGGTAGTGCACGCTTAAAAACCATAGCGGAGAATGAACATGACCACATATTAACCGCTCTGAAAGAGTGCGGTTGGAAAGTTTATGGAAGCGAGGGAGCTGCCGAAATATTAAATATTAATCCATCTACGCTGTATTCCCGAATGAAAAAATTAGGCCTGCAAAAAAAGTTCACTTCGGAAAAGTAGCAGCCAATCGGGTAATTATCTTATCTCCTGCTCATAGTGTTGATATATCAATGCCTGTTCAGCCAGTATTGACATATCAACATGTATTTCTGTTAAATTAAATTCGTAAGCAGTTGATTGATAGAAGTTTGGGTAATGGCACTGCTTTTGACCTGGTTATAGGAAAATTTTTAGAAATGAGACATGCCTGTCCTGATAATGCTATGCCATTGCTGAATTATATCGGGAAAATTATAAGTCTGGATAATTCGGCGGTTGAAATTATTTCAAATAATTGCAGAGAGGTGTTGATCCCTAAAGGTCAAATGATCTTTAATGAAGGTGAGGTTGCTAAATATGCCTATTTTATTGTGTCTGGTAAAGCATGGTCCTTTTATACGGATAATACAGGTAAAACGATTGCGTGGTCGTTTCATTTTAATGAAGTACAAAGTGGCTTCAATAATCTTTTTATCGTGGATTATAAAAGTTTTCTGACTCAAACGCCGGGGACCATGTCTATCGAGGCTCTTACTGATATCAGGGCTTTAAGAATTGGACGTCGGGGTTTTGATCCCCGGGGCGGGCATGTTCCTGTATTAGAAAAATATTTGCGAAAGCTCAATGAATATTCTTTTATCGTGGCATATGACAGGGTTCTTACGCTGTTAACGATGTCGGCGACTGACCGGTATAATAAGTTGCTGAAGAGTGAGCCTTATTTATTGCAGATGTTCAGTGACAAATATCTGGCTTCTTATATCGGTGTCGAGCCTCAGTCGCTCAGCAGGATAAGGAAGAATATAAAATCCGGGCTGGCTCAGGTAAGCGCTTAGAGAATATAAAAAGGTTGAGTACAAAAAAGCCGTCAACGATAAGATTGACGGCGGGTACCTGGTCGGCATAACGGAAGGCCGAACGTTCATAGGCCCAAACAAATACGTCTTTGAGCAGCGTTGTGCGCCGGAGTTCGTAGACCCCTAGCAGCCCCTGAATATACAGGTCCTGCGGGACGTCGACAAAGGAAAGCGGTGCCAGGTTCCGCTTGTTGAGCGGAATATTTGCGGCCAACCGTGATACCCGTTTATTGACATCGTCAAAGGGCTGCAGATAGGGGAGCTGTACCATCACAAAGAATGCTTGCTTAAATGGGTCCTCGATTTGGCTGGTCTTTTGTAGCAGCATATCGAAATGCTCCTCGATCTGCTGAGGTATAGCCAGTGGCGTATAGGCTGATTTGGCAATTCCTACAGCAAATGTGCGAAGCCGCCCGGAAGCACCGGGGTCGGGCACCAGGTTGTTCGACAGCAGGGCATGAAGATTGGTGATTGTATATCGGTTGAAACCGATCTCGTCGGCCGATTCGACGAGGAATTCAATCGCCTCCTTGTGGTTCAGGATCATTTGTGCATCTGCGGTGGATTTGTTCTCGGCCTCCAGCCCCTGTGATATCAGTCGCCGGGTATCCAGCAGGCTATAGGTATTCCCTTCCAGCCGGCTGGAATTGAATGACAGATCGATACAAAGTTTTGCCATTACCCGACAAAATGCTGATTATCCCGACAGAAATATTGATATTTTCGGTGTTTCCCGACATAATTCGGCTTTCGCGACAAAATCGGTCACTAGGAGGGAGAGGGACAAGAGGTGATGGGATTTCTTACAATTGTCGCTCCTTTCGCCAAAATCACCGCCATGGAATCAGCATACAAAAACCTCAACGGGAGTATAAGCAGACCGTAATTGATCAAGCGATCAAAATATTAAGAAGGAATGGAATTCAGGTCATTGAAGAACACGCACGGAGAATATTGGATTTATCCCCGGAAAAAAGAGGGATATCGACAGGCATTCTTTCCATTGCATATTCCTGGCAAAGCAGCTGTTTGATTTTGTCCAGTAAAAAACTTTCGCCTGTAAGAGTATTACCTGGTCTCATCTTTTGCGATCTTTAAGGCCGATTCAAATATTTGATCTTTGCCAGCCGCTAGGGAGGAGATGGTTGGCCCGACTGTTATATCAGGCAGCACGCCTTGTAAATGGCTGGTTGTGCCGGGCATAGGGGCGACTTTCATGCCGGTAAAGGACGATCCGAAGCCGCCGGGAAGGGTAAAGCCATTTATAGATCCATCTACGCCGGCAGTGGGCTCGCCGATCACTGTACCCAGTTTGTATGCTTTGACAAAGGCCAGGAAATACTCGGGATGACTGCCGACGGCTGCATTCGAAAGAAAATAGGCCTTACATGTGATGCGAGGTGCCTGGGGATGGACCTCCAGACTCGAAAGGGGAAATTTAACCTTCTCGAAGTCGGGATAAACTATCAGGGGTTCGTACAATATAGGTGGGCTGGTTTTGGGGCTATCGAGGAAGTGTGTTATTATCATTTGGAACAGATCATAGGATGGATAACCTCTGAGATCGAAAATAACGGCTTTAGCGTCTGCCAGTTTTTCCATGAGTGGGGCGACGTTTTCAGCTGGCTCCAAAAGATTGATGTAATAGATCTTATCGGCTACCTCTGTACCACTTGCCGGCAGAGGATTACTCATATTATGCCAGTAATTCATCCAGCCCGTTTTGAACAATGTTTCCCGGTAGATGTGTGTTCCTCTTTGTAACGTCAGGTGTAGCTTTGACCATGGATAACCAAAAGAAAGTTTTCTCAATGCCACTGAACGTTTTCCCTGTGGGGACCCCGAGATATACTTTTCTTCTTCTTTCAACACTTCCCATGCTGTTTGTCCATTGATGGAATCGACGAGATCGCCGGGTCTTATCTTTTTATGAAATGCGGTATCGAGCACTTCTTTTACTACTATACTTCCTTCGGCAATGGTGAATATGATACCTGCCATCCCATATACTGTAGAGTCCCGGGCATAAGTGGGAAAGATATGTCCATCATTCAATGGTACGCACAATAGCCGCAGGGTTTGAAAAAAGTCTGATGCTGTCTTATTCCTGAAGGCCCGTGCGATAGCATCCTGCAAGACCTGATCCGGAGTTTGGTCTGCCTCCGGCCAGAAAGGAGAGAAGTGACGGTATATATTCCAACAGAGGACAATGTCTCCTAATCGCACGTCAAGGGAGTCGGCAGTCAATTCTCCCCTTGTTGCTTGTTTCACGTCGTCTTTGAGATGGGAGAGAACACTATCTTTTACAGTAGGATAAGTATGGTCCTCATTGCCATAAAGAGCTAGCGGTACAATGCACATAATTCCAGGCACCAATGGTTTCCGGATGTATTCCCCGACGAACGTTTTATACTCGTATATGGGCCGATCCGGCTGCCGGCTTAGTGTAATAGAATCGACATATGAAATCTCTAATGAGTTATTCTGTATTCTATATTGATAATTGTTATATGGCTGGCGGAGCCAGCCGGTAGGCGAACCTGATGCGTCCGCCTGGCTGAAATTTCCATTACTGATGGGAATGGCATATGTATGTCCGTCTTTAACGGCGGAGAGCTCCAGGTCTTTGACCCTTAATTGCCCTTTCCCGGATAATACTATCCCGATATAAAACTGCTGGCTTCTTTCATTTATAGGGCCGGAAACTTTATATTCTTTCCAGCTACTATCTTTTCCTGTATGGACAGTATCGGAATACGTGTTTTGACCTTCAGTGTTGATAGAGGTAAACCCCAACTGGCCGATGCCGGAATTTTCAGAAAATAATTTCATTTTTGCTGTAAAAGTAAATTGTCCCCCGTTGTACATGGCTGGTAAAACATGTGAGACCATCCCGACTCCGCCTGTGTCGTAATGCTCCGGGATGGTCGCCCAACTGGACCTGTTCAGCCGGGCGGTTGAATGTGGGGGACGCTGAAAATCGCTGCTTAATCGCATGCTTGTACTCGTATATTGCCAGGATGTCGCAGTGTAGCCCTGGAGCCGTTTTGGTGTAATGGTTGACACATCGAACTGGACAGCGTCTTTCTCCCGGAAGATCCTGGCTGTAGGAGCCAGTGGACTGAACAAGTCCCGGAGTTTCCTGATCAGTTGATCATCGTCCGATGCATCCTTTACATAATGGCATCCATAAATCGAAAATCTTTCCCAATCGATCTCCTGTGTTTCGTCCGAGGGGTGAAAGTATCGTACATATCCGAATAACCGGGTGAACGCGGCAATATTCCTGGTCTGTCGTTCGCTGTCCTTTGTCTGCCCTTTTACTATCGGAGAGGTTAATACATAGAGACTAAAAAGAAAGGATATGATCTTTAAGTGTTTCATAGGGCAAGTGGTAATTGGAGTGCTATCAATTTTTAGTGTTTTAGAGTAAGTGACTTTGTTACATCGTAGTACAATCGCTGTAGCAATCTCATATTTCTCGTGATTATGATTGCCTGTGCGTTTAGTCCATTCTTATATGGGATAATCTCGCGATGATTCGTCATGAGTGTACTATCAAGTCTTATTGTTACCAGAAATCCGCTATATCGCCAGTTTTTTATTGATGATATGACTTCCTGAAATCCGGACCTCTTCGTCGGAAACGGCTTTTTCATCGTTGAGCAGCTGGTTCATGGAGTACGACTCGTTAGAGAGGGCCAGATCCTTTATCGTTATTCCGCAATGCTGTAATTGAACTGTCGATCATGTAGGATAGCTCCAGCACGGACTGGTGACTGGCGATGCTTTCCATCCATCCAATCTGTTGACTGGCGCTGACAATCTCCTCGTTGCGGACGAATAGTTTTATCAGCCTGCCGCAAATATGGGGGATAATCTCCTTTGGCGCGTTGGCTGCCGTCAATCTTACCCTTGATTCGATCACATCAGGGTAGTTGACGAACATAGATGCAGCAAGGATAAAAAGAAGCGCCAGTAGGAACAGGAGAAGAGAATAACGTTCAGGCCCGCTTGCTTTTCGGGAAATGATCTCCTGTGCAATTTCCGATCGCAGGTTGATCTTATTTTCTAAGTTAGGATAAGGCAATACTTTCTCATTGGCGAGGCGTATTGCTTTTTTTAGCTCAACACTCATCCATGCAGCTATTTAATGACTATTAACAGATAACGAAAATAATAGGGATATAATCTTAAATACGGATAGAGGTCAAGGGGTAACATGGAAAAACTAACGGTAATAAATTTATGGAGATGAAAGTAAAATTATTTTTTGGTTGTTTTAAAATTTATGTTCTAATTTTTTCAATTCATTTATTATTTTAACAATTACACCTTACTGTTAGCATTCGCTAAACTTTAGTCTATGATCGTAGTTATGCTGAACGGTGGCATTGGCAACCAGATGTTTCAATATTCATTCGGTAGATTCCTGTCTTCAAAATATAATGTTCGAACTGGCCAGGCTTCTCTTTGGGATAGAGGTTATGGTCAATGTCAGAAGAGGTGACTATCTTAAAAGTGAATGGTCTGCATTATATTGACGAGAGCTATTATGATCCCGGTTATGAATTCTATTTTCAGTTGATGTGTGCCTGCCGGCACTTTATCCTTTCGAATAGTTCGTTTTGCTGGTGGGCTGCATGGCTGAGCTGCGGGGCGGAAAAATAGGTCCTTGCTCCGCAAAACTGGTTTGCCAATAAATACATTGATACTTCCGATCTTCTACCGATGGACTGGATAAAATATCGGTCTTTGCCGCAGACGCTAGTAACTACTAACTAAAATTACCCATGATCTTCCTGTCAGCACAACCCGACGATCCTTATTTCATATGGCAGCTGGAAGTTCAGTTGCATAATTTTGGATCTTTTGGCATCCAGGCCGAAGATATTTATATCCTCGTAGGGTATGATCCGGTAAAGGGGATCCATGCCTCTTTCCAGGATTTTTCTCTGACCAATGCCTATCTCGCCAGGATCTTCTTCTATCCCGCCATACGGGATAGGATGAAAGCGAAGATCATCGTTTACGTGGATACATTCGAATGGGAACAGCGAAAAAATCAACTGGAACTGGGGGATTAAGGGTCCGAGACAAGAGCCACGAAAAGAGCCAATATTGGAGGCCAATACAAAAGCCCACGAATGACGTGGGCTTTGCGAGAGTTGGTTGCGGGCTGTACGGTACAAATCTCGAACCATTTTGTGTCTGATTTAGAACGACTTGCAAATATTTTGGCTTAATAAGGCCATTTTTTATGCCGCTTATATTGCCCGAGCTGAATTCTAAACGGTGTAGTTAGTTTGACAATGAATTACTTTCAGATAGATTGTATACAATTTAATACCCCCAATCTAAATGACTTATCGGCAACCTGTTTAATAGATCCCTACGGTCTTTCCACTGCGGCAAATATTTGTTGAGATAGGCCATAAATCGATCGTTATGCCTCCTCTCCAATAAATGCACCATTTCGTGTACCAAAATATACTCCAAACACTGCAACGGCTTTTTTGCTAACTCAAGGTTCAACCAGATTCGCCTCGCTTCAATATTGCAGGTGCCCCATTTGGTTCTCATTTGCTTAATGCCAAAGTCTTGAACTTTTACTGGGATTACTTTCTCCCATTTGTTTATGTAAGAGGGTATCAAATTCTTCATTTCATTTCGATACCACTGATTTAATATGTGTTGCCTGGTTATTGTCGGTGTATCCGGTCTTACATACAAGTCAAGGTATTTGTTGTTTAATATCACTTTAGGTGGCTCTGCCCGTTCGAAGATTCGGAGCAGATATTTCCTTCCTTGAAAGTAATGCGTTTCTTTGTTTACGAATTCCCGTTTGCTCTCTCGTTCCTGACCTTGAATTTTTTTTTGCTGGTCTTTAATCCATGACAGCTTGGAAATAGCATAAAGTCGAATAGTTTCTTTACTTAAATGCAACGGCGCTGAGATGCGTACATTGCCATAGGGTGGCAAAACGCTTAGATGCACATTCTTGATGCTCTTTTGTACTAGCTCTATTTTGATGTCTCCTAATACCATAGCTATTTCAAATATTCATCCTGCTCTTTTATCACGTCAAATACCTTGTTGGTTTCGTCAAAATCCTTCAGCTTTTTATAAATCTCCTCTTTGATTATGTTTTCCTTGGCTGAGTCTCCTTTCCATCCATTGGGTGCATACTCTGTGACGACTTCATGGACCATCATTGCTTTTTCAATGTCCTCATCGAAATGATGGTATAAGACGACTTTTGCACGGCTGTCGAGTTCCTTAGGCGTGTCCGATGCCTTTCCTTCTTGAACCTGTTTTGCCAAATCGGCTATCTGTTTTAAATACTCCTCATAATCAATAGCTTTTGCTTTACGCTGTTTGATGATTTCAGACAGCAATAAGCTCATTCTTTCGAAAAAAACGGAATCGGTTAGTTGTTCCTTTACAATTTTAGTCCTCACGTTATTCTCAATCGTCTCGGCCATTGCATCCTGATTCTTTTTTATCGAATCAGGCAGAGTTTCTGTGGCTTTGTCTATTCCGGCTTTCACAATGATCTCCAGCAGAGATAAACTCTCAAATTCCGATATTTTTCTCGGTTCGTCAGCGTGCAAATAATTATCGATCAGATGTCGCATATCGGCTTCGTAGTCCTTTATGTCCAGTTTTTCACTACTGGCATTTTTAATATCCTCACGAAGCTCTGTATAAAATTTAAGCCGATTTTCAATATGTCGGATCTCGTTCGCATTGTATCCGGCCGCATCCATTTCATCAGAAAGTGCTGCATATGCACGAATGAAAGTTACGGTTTTCTTGTATAACTCCTGTCTTAAAAATTCCCGCTCTTTCAGATCCTCGGGCAATTCGCTATTTCCGCAGAAGTAGTAGCGATAGGCCGAATCATCTCTCGGATTGGGGACTGGCTCACAAATCAGCTCCAATTGCTCCAAGGTGTCATCCAGTCGTTCACGCCCCTTCTCGAGCCTGGACTTTAACATAATATCACAATCTTCTTTCTTAAATTGGTCATAAGCAAGTTCAGAAGTGTAAACCTGAATGGCACCCGTTCCTTTATCATTTACCAGATTCTTAAATAAGTCCTTGTAATCAACAATGTAGCCCAACTCTTTGTCTTCGGTATCCAGCCGATTCACTCGGCAGATAGCCTGGAATAAACCGTGATCCTGCATCGACTTGTCGATATAGAGGTAGGTGCAACTAGGAGCGTCGAAACCGGTCAATAATTTTGAAACTACGATCAACAGTTTCATTTTCGCTGGATGTTTGATAAAGAGCTCCTTTACTCCATCTTCATAATCTTCTGTTGATTTTTTACCCAGCAAGCTTATATATGTATTGTAGATCGCCTGCTTTTCCGTTTCCGTGTTCTCACCCAGTTCCTCATTCACTACATCTCGCGTATTAGGGGTGTAGCTGGTGATGATGCCGCATTTTCCTTTCAAGGGTGTGTGCTGAAAAAGTTCAAAGTATTGACATGCTTCATAGATACTGCCCGCGACGAAAATGGCCGTACCACGGTCCTCATTCAATCTTGGCTTGACGCTGAAATCCATTACGATATCGTTTACCACCTTACCCATCCTGCTCTTAGAGCTAAGGACCTTCTGCATGGTACCCCATGTTTTCTTCAGTTCCGCCTTCTGAAAGTCGTTCAGCCCCCTTGTTTTGGCATCGAACCACTGGTCGATCCGATCCTGGGAGCTTATCTTTTGATCAATGTCGCGTGCTTCGTATACGAGGTCAAGCACCACCTTGTCTTCGACGGCTTCGTTGAATTTATACGTGTGAATATATTTGCCGAATACTTCAAGGCTGGTTTCCCTGTCCTTTTGCAAGAGAGGAGTGCCGGTAAAACCGATGAAGGTGGCCCTGGGAAGAATTGTTTTCATTACCCTATGGAGTCTTCCGCTTTGGGTACGATGGCATTCGTCCACAAATACAAACAATTCACCTTTTACGTTTGGCGGATTATTCTCTATTTCCTTAATAAATTCATCAAACTGTTTTTCGGGACTTTTTCCAAACTTATGTACCAGGCTACACATTAGCCGTGGTTCTGCTTGACTAAGTTTATGCATTAGGTCTTTGCCACTGGTAGCCCTTTCCATTGTCTTATCGCCGGCATTGGAAAATACCTTCTTTATTTGCTTATCCAACTCAGTCCGGTCTGTGACAATCGCTATCCGGGCATCAGGATTATTGGCGAGAATCCATTTGGCCAACAATACCATGGTAATACTTTTCCCGGAACCTTGGGTATGCCAGATGATGCCGCTTTCTTTCCGGGCGACATGCTTTTGTGCTTCCCTTACGCCAAAGTATTGATGATATCGTGGAATTTTTTTCTTTCCATCGTCGAATAGGACGAAGTCGTGGATGATTTCGAGAAAACGCTCTTTATTGCAGATCTTTTTGAGGTACTTGTCCAGTAATTCCGGTTCACGTGTCTGTTCATCCTCACGCCAGGAGAGGTAATACTTGGCGCTGGTTTCGATGGTGCCATAACGCAAGCCCTCGCTATCGCTTCCGGCAAAGCAGAATTGAATCGTACTGAAAAAATTCTGGATGAAGTCTGGTCGCTGATTTGTGAGATTTTGACGAATGCCTTCGCCGATATCTTTGCTGCTCTTTTTTAGTTCAATTACCGCAAGGGCGATGCCGTTGACATAGAGTACAACATCCGGGCGTTTTTTGTGGTTACCTTCGATAGTGACCTCTTCGGCAATATAGAAGTCGTTGCTGAGTGGGTTGTGCCAATCGATGAGCCAAACGGTTTCTGTATGTTTACCGATGCTTCCTTTTATCGGTACGCCATAGTGTAAGAGATAGTATACGGCCATGTTGTTGAAATACAGATCTCGCTGGTGATTGTTGGCTTCGCTTCGGAGTTTGTCGATGGTTTTCGCGATCAGTACGTCGGAATAGCCTTTTTTTTGAAGGAATAATTCCAGTGGAATTTCCTCAATGTTTCTGTTGTCTGCACGATCTTGCAAATTACCTCCGAAGAGTGGTATATAACCTAGTTGTTGTTGGAATAGTTTGACGACACGGTTTTGAGTTAGGCGTTCGCTGTTCATACGAATCTGATTTGGCCAGTTAATAAGGTTTGCATCATGCCAGATTTGATATGGCGGTATTTTGAGAGTTTAGATTCGACAATAGTAATTTCTTGGTCAATATCCATTAGGATTTGGGCAACTTTGTTTTGTTCCAGTAACGAAGGACACAAAATCTCAAGATTCCTTAACTCAGTAAGGCCAATTCTTTTCCTAGTGGATCCGGTGCTGGCATTTTCGGCTTTATTTCTAAATAGAGGAGAATTTATATATGAATATATAAAATAAGAATTATATTTTAACTTATCAACACATAACCGAATCCCATCTGAACACATTAGGTATCTGCGATGAAAGTTTGGTATTATACATGCCCTCGCAACAGGATCGCCCATTTTGGAAAGAATAATGTCCCCCGGATATATGTTATTACTTAACAGTTCATTTGCTTTGTCGGCTGATGTATAAATTTCAGAATCGTTGATGAAAGTGCCATCTCCTATATTCTGTAGTTGAATTACTCTTATACCCTCGGCAGTATAGTCAGAGGATTTCAAGTTGGAGCCAAAAGGACCACCGATAAAGCTCCATTTTACTTTGCTATCAGCCACCTCTTCCAGCTTCTTTGCTTTCCACTCTTTTTTAGGTTGTAGCAACTCTTGTATGACACCCTGTTTGATGGTTCGCTTTTTGACGATGAGATTTTCTAGGCTTCTTATGAGTGCATCGATGTCGGAAAGGGCATTTGCAATTGTGGTTTGTTCCGTTTTATTTGAAGGAAGTACAATTTCCAAATTCAGAATATCTTCTCGAGAAATTCCTGGTATTAGACCAGTAGATGAATCTGAGAAGTGAGAAGCATGTGCTTGTAATAAATAGAATAAATATTTATGGTCCCAGTCAGTCTTAACTCGAATCGCCATCAGTTGACGACTAATGGCATACTTTCTGTCAGCGAGAATGATTTTTCCAGTTCCCGATCCTTTAACGGTGACTAGTATATCGTTTTCCATGCAGACTGACCGCGGATTCAAGGCATATTTGTCTGTATAAATTAACCCGTTAGGAAAATTTGCTGGGCCAGTAATATATGGGACGCCCTTAGCTTCAGAGTTAACACCATCACTTAAAATATGTTGTCCAGATATTAAGTCGATGCCATAAGACATCGTATCGACCTCCCAATTTAAAGGCAGGTTGGCCATCTGCGATTTTATAACCGTCATTAATTCCATGTGAATCCCATTTTGAACAAATGTGCTTCAACTTTTCTTTCCAATTCCATCACTTCCTCATTTTGTTTTGGCAACGGTAATCCATATCGGTTCGCCAGTTGTTTGATGCGTTGCGTCAAGGATTGATTTACACGATCCATTTCGGTTTTTATTGCCGTTTCTATAGATGTCATCCATTTGTCATTTACCAAAAGCGTTTTTACTTCCTCTTCAGTTAATGATTTGTAGCGGTCAATTACCTTTTTGTCTAATTCATAGGCCGCTGCATCTATGTCTTTTCTTAGCGTGGCTTGAGTATCTATGAGCCTCAACCAAGTTTCCATCGCCTTGATTTCATCGCCTGAGTTTTTAAAAGCCTTGATCTCTTTCAGCCGCTTTAATACCGTGGCTTTGCTCACTTTATCCAGCATTGAGAAATAGCCTTCGTCGGCAGAATATTCTTCGGCGAGTTCATCGATTTCGATGGTGAGGGCTTCCCTTCTTGTTTTTAGGCGTTCAATGGCTTCCTTGTCTGCCTTAAAGTAGCGATCAATTACCAGGGTTTTAGGCACTAGGTCACTATCTAGTATTACCTCTTTCTTGCCTTTGTTAATATTATATAGTTCAGTTTTCCAGCCATTGGAAGCGATGAGGTAGCAGTCATCTTGCATGGTTTCATTCCAATAGGTCATCAAATGCTGATAGACATCATATTTGTCCACCAAGTCTTCCTTTCCATACGTTTTAAGTAAGTCTTCGGAAACGGAACTGATTATCTGGCGAGGTTTAAAGTCCCTTTTTAGATCTTTTAAGAGTTTTGTGTTCCGTTTTTTCCAGCTATTAAAAAGCTGATCCAGTGCCTTAGTAAATGCAACAAACTCCGGGTGACTGAAGATAAAATTGATTATTTCTTCCTTATTGATTTTTAGCTTGCTGTACTTTTTACGTTTACTTGCTGAGAATAGATCTTTCCTCAAAGTGGGATATACGTTCCAGTATCTTTCCAGCGCATCAATATCTGCATTGGGTATATCGCCCAACAAATGTGCCTCAATGTCTTGAATGTCTTCGACTTCCTGGCTGTCTATATACCTCGAAATGTTGAGATTGTAACCATTTTTTGTATCGCTGATCTCCACGATGGAAACCAAGCGACTGTATTTGGGTATTTCCAATTGGCGATTGAATGCATCTACAATCTTATGGATGTCCTGTTCGCGGAGGCGATTTTTGTTACCGTCTTTCGCAAACTCTTTGCTAGCGTCGATCATGAATATGCCCTTTCGCTTCTGGGCATCTTCCTTATCGATTAAAATAATACAGGCTGGAATACCCGTACCGTAAAAAAGATTGGCGGGCAACCCGATAATCCCTTTAATGTATCCTTGATCAATTAGATTCTTTCGGATTTCCCCTTCGGCACCTCCACGGAATAGAACACCGTGGGGGAGAATGATGGCTCCTTTCCCTTTCGTTTTAAGCGATTTTATGATATGTAGTAAGAACGCATAATCGCCATTCTTATCTGGCGGAGTGCCAAAGCCAGAAAAGCGATTGTATTTGTCGACAATAGATTTAGATTTGTCGTCAATTAATCCATTTGTCCAACTGGCGAAAGAGAATGGGGGATTGGCTACGGCGTAATCAAAAGTCTCAAGCACTTCTTTGTCTCCATCCCTCTTAATGAACTTCGGATCGGCAATGGTGTTTCCCTGGCGGATACCGTGCAAATTCTGGGCCTGGTTATGTAATACCATGTTCATACTGGCCAAGGCAACGGTAGCAATGTCCATCTCCTGACCGTATAACGTGACAGATTTTTCCGCTTCTTCGCCTACTTTGATTAATAGTGAACCGGAACCACAGGTGGGATCATAAATAGTGGTACTGGCGGTTGAATTGCTTTTATTGATGCCGATAATTTTTGCCAATATTCTACTTACCTCCGCCGGAGTATAAAATTGGCCTTTTGATTTGCCTGACTCCGTGGCAAAGTGGCGCATCAGGAATTCGTAGGCATCCCCAAGAATATCATCATCGTCTGCCCTGTTCTTGGAGAAATCCAGATCGGGATTTTCGAAAATGGCTATGAGTTTTGTGATCTTATCTACCTTGTCTTTGCCTGTGCCGAGTTTCTCATCGTCGTTGAAATTGGCAAAATCGCTCATTTGGTTGGCATCGCGGATTGGCGCAAAGATTTTCTTGTTTACAAAATCGCCAATTTCCGGTTTGCCCTTAAGCTTCACCATGTCCTGGAAAGTAGAGCCTTGTGGTATGGTAATAGGTGCAAACTTAACGTTAGCATATTTATCACTTACATACTTGATAAATAACATAGCCAGGACATAGTCTTTGTATTGGCTGGCATCCATTCCACCTCTTAATTGATTACAACTTTCCCATAGGGAACTATAGAGTTCGCTTTTCTTGACCGCCATAGATTTTTACTATTTCTCGTATAATGAAATGCGCAAATTTAGATCTTTATTAATTGATAGCAAAGGCCTTAGGGCTATTGGAATATGTTTCCAACAGTTTTATACCTCCTCGAAGTAGTCGGTATCTAACCTTTTAACGTCATAGCTCTTTTTAGTGGCAACGCCGACATTATATTCGATCATCAGTTCTGCCAATTCTTTGCCGTCGATAAGACTAATCTTCGGCTCTATTGAAGTTACGAACTCCTTCGCGCTGGCCGGGTAACTGGATGTGGTGATGAAAATTCCTTTTTTTGCCTTTTGGCCTAGAAGTGAGCCGGCGAAATCGCGGACCTGATGGATAGTGACCTGGTTCTCCCATCTTTTGGCCTGAATATATATTGTGTCCAAGCCTAGTTTGTCTTCCTTGATGAGACCGTCAATCCCCCCATCGCCGGACCGGCCACGGACTTGCCCTGCTTCTTTTCTCGAGCCACCGTAGCCCATCTTGATCAGTAAGTCCACCACCAGGAATTCAAAGAAGGCTGGCGGACAACTTTTTACCTTTTCCAGTAATTCGGATGCTAATTGTGCTTTTATGGAAAGGAAAGAATATTCCAGCAGTTCTTCCGGGGTTTTCCCGCTCTCTATTTCGGCCTTTTCAACCGCCGTTTCTGTCTCATCGTCCTTAGATGAGAAGGAGGTTTGCCATTCCTTAAAACCTGGGAGTGTCTTTAGATACTTGACATCTATCCGTTGGGGCTTTGTTTCAAGTAATTTTCGGCCCGCATCGCTAATTTTCAATATTCCTCGTCTTGGGTTTTCCAGTAGCCCAGCCTTTTTAAGGTAAGTCCTAGCCCATCCAACCCGATTGTCGATTACGGGTTGGTTTCCACTTGGAAGCAATTCGGTTTTTTCTTCTTCTGTGAGGTGAAACTGGTCTGTGAGTTGGTTTATAGTGTCGCGCAACACATGCTCATTGCCATCGGAAAGGATTTGTAGCAAGGGTAGCATAAGGGTTTGAAAATCCGGGATCATAGGTAAAATTAAGTCTCAATGATAAGATAATCCGTTGAAATTATGCTCTTTAGACAGTGTTTTTTTTGCTTAATTCTTTGCTTTGAAGTCTTTAAAGACGTTTTGGAAGGCGGGAATGAGTCTATCCAGTTCGGATATGTTGCCTGGTTTTATATTGTGTTCCCAGGATTTGCCTTTGTACGACAATAGTTTTTCAACAGACTCGGAAGAAGTATTGCTAACGAAGAAGGAGCCCTGGGATGACATATCGGCCGTTAATCCAAGAAAAGAGCGGCCAAGCCCAAGGCTTAAGGGTGTGGTGTAAAATTTGGCTTCAATATTTAAAATAACCTTGGAAGATCTTGGAGCTACCCTATCAACGCTTCTTCTGCAAATGGTTGCCTCGCTTTGCAATAGAACGCAGACATCACATTCGTGCAAAACATGAGAATGGCCGGATATCATGATGCTTACATGTGCTTCAAGGGTTGGCTTTGAAGGAAATACTATCTCAGCATATGTGTAATTTCTTCTGTTAGAGCCTATATATCCGGGACTTGTTCGGAAATACAAATCCTTTGGTGATGAATTGTTTTGGTTCAAAAATCTTATAACGGCCCCTTCCTTTAGAGCAGCCTTCAAAACAAGGCTAAAAAGATAGACTTCGTAAATATTATCGATCTGAGAATGAGAGGTCAGATTGGATGGTATGTTACCGATAGTATTGCTAATTTCATCCACGAGTGTTTGAGCTAAGGCCATTAGAGTCGGATTTTAATTGATTCATGATTCTTATTAGGTTGTTGTAGTTACTGTCCATCCGCTGCTGTCCATACTCATCTATTAAAGGAATGGTATCATCGGTTTCTTCCGAAGCGAATTGTATAGAAATAATCGCTCTGTCCACCTCTTGTAAATTGGTCATAATCTGCTTTCTGATAACATTGATCTCAGTAATTTCCAACAAGGCATTAAGTAGGATAGTAAGCTGTTCGATATCAGTGTAAGCCTGGGAAGTAAAAACCTGCTCCTTTGAAGTTCTCTTGCCAACTTCCTGCTCAAAAGTTTCAAAAAGAGATAAAGCTTGACTTTGAGCTATGTCTTTAATGGATTTTGGAGTGATTTTCCCCTTGGCAATCTCTTCCTGGATTTGTGGAATTATCCAAGACAATTCCGATCGCAGGAGGACGGTCTGTAATTGAATATACACCTCTCTCGCTTCGGCATCCGTATACATATGTGGTTGGTTTACCCAAATATAGCAGGAAATTTAGTTACTAACGGTATCCTCTTACGGCGTTCAGCAAATCAGCGTTTCACTGCGGCCTTCATGCAGTGTAGTTAGATAATCGCCAATTTTAATGATATCTGGAAGTAAAATCCTCATCTTTTTCCAGGATAGGTGTAATAGGTTTGACATCGTTTATTTCTGTGTAATCTTTTGCTACTCTGCTTACTAATTAACAAGCTCTTTATGGTTTCTAATTAGGATAACTCTCTTCCCATACGGTCTTCCATGCCGCGAATTCCGAAGGTCGAATCCGGTACCGAGCAAAATTACCTTCGTGCAGGCTGAGCAGTTCCGTTTCGACCACTTCAATGAATTTTGCCCGGTCAGGATCGGGTACCTGGTCGGAATAGGCAAGGATTCGTTTCTGCGCCGCCGGTTGCGATAGGGCATGTTTGATGATCTCGGCCACCAATATACGGATATCGTCGCGGTAACGGAGACGAAAGGTATCGGGCTCACCTAAGGTTTGGCGCAGTTCGGCATAACGGAATGAAGAACGTTCATAAGCCCAGACAAATACGTCTTTGAGCAGCGTTATGCGCCGAAGTTCGTAGACTCCCAGTAACCCTTGAATATACAGATCCTGGGGGACGTCGACAAAGGAAAGCGGCGCCAGGTTCCGCTTGTTGAGCGGAATATTCGCCGCCAACCGTGACACCCGTTTATTGACATCGTCAAAAGGCTGCAAATAGGGGAGCTGTACCATCACAAAGAAAGCTTGCTCAAATGGATCCTCGATTTGGCTGGTCTTTTGTAGCAGCATATCGAAATACTCCTCGATCTGCTGAGGGATAGCTAGTGGCGTATAGGCTGATTTGGCGATTCCCACCGCAAATGTGCGGAGTCGCCCGGAAGCACCTGGGTCGGGCAGCAGGTTGTTAGACAGCAGGGCATGCAGGTTGGTGATTGTATATCGGTTGAAACCGATCTCGTCGGCCGATTCGACGAGGAATTCAATGGCCTCCTTGTGGTTCAAGATCATTTGTGCATCTGCGGTGGATTTGTTCTCGGCCTCCACGCCCTGTGATAGTAGTCGCCGGGTATCCAACAGGCTATAGGTATTTCCTTCCAGCCGGCTGGAATTGAATGACAGATCGATGAGCAGTCGCTGCAGGATCTGCCTGGCATAAGTACCGGCGGGCTGATCGAACTGGGCGGTTTGACCAAGGGCCAGAAGCCGGGTTCGCTCGGTGATTGTTAAATAGAAATCGATATTCGGCCGGTAGCTACTCAGGAATGAGGGATCATAACCGGCGGAGGAACGATTAGCGACGGACTGCTGTAGGATGCGTTGGATGGCCTGACTATCGGCTGATAACGGCACGACCGTTTTGGTCTTTTCTTCGGTGACAGTGTCGGCAGGGTTTTCGGCAGGCGAAATAAGATGGTAGATAAGGGCGCGCCCCCGACCCGAAGTTCTTACAATTCCTTGCTGCTGTAAGGTCGCCAGCCGGCGTTGCAGTGTGCGTTCGTTGATGGACTTGCCGTATTGGGATTGAATCGTGTCGAGAGAGGCGCCACCGGGGTGGCGGGTCAGCAGGGTTCGCAAATCCGCTAATTCCTTCTCTATCGCTTGTTGTTTTGCCATTGAGCGCCGGGTTTCCCGACAAAATTACGAGTTTCCCGACAAAATTTCAGCGTTCACCGACAAAATAGTGATTATCCCGACAGAAATTTCGGCATTCTCGGTTTTTCCCGACATGATTTCGGTTTTCGCGACAAAATATGGGGTTATTATGAGGGAGTACTAGATATGACGGATTTCTTCCAATTGTCGTTCCTTTCGCCAAAATCACCACCATGGAATCAGCATACATCTACGTCAGGGTAAGTACCGACGAGCAAAAAAGGAAAGGGTTCTCTCTTGTTGAGCAGGAAGAGCGCCTATTAAATCATTGTGTACAAAATAATATCAAAGTTAAAGGGGTTTTTCGTGAAGATTTTTCCGCAAAAGATTTTAATCGCCCTGAGTGGAAGAGGCTTATTAAAGCGATTAGAAGGAATAAACATAGACCTCCCGAAAATATTTTATTTCTGAAATGGGATCGTTTTAGCCGAAATATTGAGTTTGCTTATCAGATGATCGGAGTTTTAAAAGAGCTTAATACGCAGGCAATGGCAATCGATCAACCTATCGATTTTGAGATTCCTGAGAGTATCGTAATGCTGGCTGTTTATTTATCTATCCCCGAAGCAGAAAATAACAGGCGTGGGAAAAATACTTCAGATGGAATGCGAAGGGCGAAAAAGATGGGTCGTTGGCCGGGAAAAGCACCTATCGGTTATTCTAATCAAACTGCGTCAGACGGAAAGAAATTTATCGCCCCCGAGCAACCAGAAGCAAATCATATAAAATGGTCGTTTCAACAGTTCGCTAAAGGTCTATATTCAATTAGTCAGGTCAGGAAGATGGCTTGTCGTAATGGGTTTCAGTGCAGCAAAAATAATTTTTGGAAGCTTTTACATAATCCGGTCTACTGTGGCATTGTTACGGTTCCTAAAACCAAAACAGAAGACATTCAATTCGTAAAGGCAGTTCATGAGCCTCTAATAACTGAGAGCTTATTCAAAGATGTTCAAATCTTATTAAATAGTAAGCGTAGACAACATGGTAAACGAGAAAATTTAAACCATTTATTTCCTTTGAGACGTTTTTTGGAATGCCCATGGTGTGACCGAAAATTGACGGGAAGCATATCGAAAGGAAGAAAATTTAAATATAGATATTACCATTGCACCAGTGTTAAATGCAGGGGCAGGTTTAGAGCTGATATTTTGGATATGGCATACGAAGAGGAATTAAAAAGAATGCATCTTGCTCCAGAGGTACATGAACTATTTGAACTTGTATTGCAGGATGAAAATATTTTATCTACCAGGAAAGAACATTTAGATGAACGAAAAATCCTACTTGATGAAATAGTCAAACAACAGTCTTTGATGTCAAAAGCAAGGAAGCTATTATTAGCTGAAAAGATAGACTTTAATGATTTTAGTGAATTGAAACGGGAATATAAGCAGGCATTAGACAGTCTAAATGGTCAGTTAACCCATGTGAACAAAAGATTGATTGACCTTAGTTGTAATAAGGATAATTGGTTTCCGAGCGAAAAATCTGACATTTTTCAGTCCTATAGAAATCAGGATATAGCAGGTAAGCGGCATATCATAAATTTGTTCACCCCAAACTCAATACATCCATCCGATAAAACGCTTGGGCCTTTACGGATAAACGAAGTTATTACCAAGATTATACGCGTATCAAAATAAATAAAATGTCAAATAATAAGCCTAGAGCATTTTCAAACAGAAGAGTCTCAATTGATCAAGCGATCAAAATATTAAGAAGGAATGGAATTCAGGCCAATGAAGAACACGCACGGATAATATTGGATTTTCTCTATCTGATTGCAAAGACAATGTCTAATTCAGGAGCTCGGGATATTGGTATCAACCCATAGGAGAAATCGAACATAAGGATTGTTGATTCTGAGATTGGATTGGCTGCCATATAAAAAAGGCGAGTATAGTGGCGCAGTTAAAGAGGAATTTTTCGAACCGCTTCTGCGATAAAAAAATGCGCTTACAATATACTTATAACCATTCATTTATGGGGAAATAAAAAGGAGATATTCAAAATTGAACATCTCCTAAAGCGGACCGGACGGGACTCGAACCCGCGACCTCCGCCGTGACAGGGCGGCATTCTAACCAACTGAACTACCGATCCAGCTCCCTTTTTTTGGGGGTTACGTGATGCAACCTTCAAATTTTCGGGATTGCAAAGATAGGAGAATTTTGATTTTATCCAACAAACTGCAACAAAACTTTCATAGAAAATCTGCTTCCCTTAATTTTACACACTTATATAACTATCCTACATACTTATGCCCCAAGCAAAAAATCGACAGTTCCTGGATTTTGAAAAACCGATCAAGGAATTATTTGATGAGATTGAGAAACTTAAGCAGACTGCCGAGAAGACAAAGGTTGATCTGAGCGACTCCATTAAAAAGCTGGAGGACCAGGTCATTGAGAAGCGGCGGGAGATCACGCAGCATTTGACGGCCTGGCAAAAGGTGCAGCTGAGCCGGCATCCTGACCGGCCTTATACATTGAAGTATATTGATAAGATGTGCACGAATTTCGTGGAATTATTTGGGGACCGGAATGTTAAGGATGACAAGGCGATGGTGGGTGGTTTTGCCCAGCTGGATGGGCAGACGGTGATGATGATCGGGCAGCAGAAGGGGACCAATACCAAGATGCGGCAGCTGCGTAATTTTGGGATGGCCAACCCGGAAGGGTATCGTAAAGCGTTGCGTCTGATGAAGTTAGCGGAGAAATTCAATAAACCTGTCATTACGCTGATCGATACGCCCGGGGCTTATCCGGGTATGGAAGCAGAGGAAAGGGGGCAGGGGGAGGCCATTGCCCGTAATATTTATGAGATGATGCGGTTGAAGGTACCGGTCATTTGTGTGGTAATTGGCGAAGGAGCGTCTGGCGGGGCGTTGGGGATTGGTGTGGGGGACCGGGTCTATATGCTGGAAAACTCCTGGTATACGGTGATCTCTCCGGAGAATTGCAGCTCTATTCTTTGGCGCAGCTGGGATCAGAAGGAAAAGGCTGCCGAGGAGCTTCGTCTGACACCTGATAATATGTATAAATTCGGTCTGATCGACAGTATTGTTCCGGAGCCGCTGGGTGGGGCCCATTGGGATTATGCTGAGGCAGCGGGTTTGCTAAAGCCGAAGCTGATAACGACGTTGCAGGAGCTCAGCCAGATGACGGCGGAGGAGCGCGTTGAGAAGCGGATCGCGAAATTTAGCGGGATGGGCTTTTGGAATGAGGTCCCGGCTTAACCGGCGAAGTGTTCCCGAGCAAAGGGAATGTGTGGGATAAACAACTTTTCATTTTTAATATTCAATTGTAATGAGCCTTAGTGAACAGCTCCGTGGAACCGGAGTAGCCCTTGTAACACCTTTTCAAAAAGATTTTAGCGTAGATTATGCTGCCCTGGGCAAGGTCCTTGACTTTGTCATAGAAGGGGGCGTCGACTATGTTGTTACCCTCGGGACGACCGGGGAAACTCCGACCCTGTCGAAGGAAGAGAAGAAGGAAATCATACTGTTCACGTATGATAAGGTAGCTGGAAGGGTGCCTGTCGTTGTAGGAATAGGTGGCAACAATACGGATGAATTGATAAAAGAGCTGGCCTGGTTCCCTTTGGACAAGGCTGTGGCGGTACTGAGCGCCAGCCCATATTACAGCAAGCCTTCGCAGGAAGGGCTGTTCCAGCATTATAAAGCGCTGGCGGCGGCTTCACCAAAGCCTGTCCTGCTCTACAATGTACCCGGGCGGACAGGTCGAAACCTGAGCGCGGCGACCACTATCCGGCTGGCCAGGGAGGTGAAGAATATTGCGGGTATCAAAGAGGCCAGTGGTGATATGGCCCAGTGTATGGAGATCCTTCGGGACAAGCCTGCCGATTTTTTGGTGGTAAGCGGGGATGATGCGCTGGCTCTGCCACAGATCGCCTGCGGAATGGAAGGGGTGATCAGCGTTGCGGCCAATAGTTTCCCCAGGGACTTTAGCGGGATGGTGAAGGCGTCTTTGAAGGGGGATCTTAAAGCGGCCAAGGTGCTTAATGACAAGCTTATCGCGGGTTATGAGCTGCTTTTTGCCGAGAATAACCCGGCCGGTGTAAAGGCCGCTATGAGCGAGCTGAAGCTGATCGGGAATTATGTCCGGCTACCTCTGGTACCGCTGAGCGAGGGGTTGCATGTTAAGGTGAAGGAATATGTGAAGGGGCTGTAGGAGGGAAGCTTATCAACGAACTATAAGACGGGCTGACTGGTAACTGAAGTTGCCGGCAGCCCGTTTGCGTGTTCAGACCATGTGTATGTTCAGACCTTGTAGGTCACGCCTTCCAGCGCCAGGTCTGTATTGGGGAAGATCTCGCGGGCTTCCAGCTCGAAGGCCTGGAGCTTTTCATATTTGGAGCTGAAATGACCTATGAGGAGGCGGTGGACGCCTGCCAGGCGGGCGATGGTGGCGGCCTGGGCGGTGGTGCTGTGAAAGCGTCGTCCGGCTTGATCTTCGAGGTCTTTGAGATAGGTGGTTTCGTGATAGAGGAGGTCTACGCCGCTGACCTTTTCGGCTATGCGTTCGTCAAAAAGGGTGTCGGCGGCATAGGCATAGGACTTTGCTTTTGCAGCGGGGTCGGTGACCCATTGGTTCTCTACGATGTTGCCGTCCTTTGTAAGATAGCTTTCTCCCCATTTGAGCCGGTCGAAGAAAGAGGAGGGGACTTCGTATTGGCGTGCTTTTTCAGGATTGACGCGGCGGAAGGGCCGTATTTCGCGGAAGCGGAAGCCCCAGCAGGCAATGCGGTGGTAGACCGGGAAACAGCTGACCTCAAACTTTGATTCCCTGACGATGACACCTTCTTCCAGGAGTGGATGAAAATGCAGATGATAAGGAAGGTGGATGTCTGCGACCTTTAGCTGAAGGTCGATGATATCTTTGAGTGCGGAAGGGGCGTAGAGGTGGAGCTCCTGTGTACGTCCAAGCAGTCCCATGCTGGTGAGCATGCCGATCAGACCAAAGTAGTGGTCGCCATGGAGGTGGGAAATGAAAACGTGGTTGATCTTGCTGCGGCGGATCTTGTATTTGGCCATCTGCATTTGGGTGCCTTCGCCACAATCGACGAGAAAGAGCTGGTCTTCCATCGTGATCACCTGTGCAGTAGGATGACGATCAAAAGCAGGTAGAGCGGAGTTATTGCCTAAAATTGTGACGGCCAGCATTACTCGATTTTAAGGTTACGATCAGTTCGATCTGTCTGTTTCCGTGTTTAGACGATGGGCAGGCAAAAGCTGCATAACTCCGGAAAAATGACAGTAATAGCGAATATAGGGTTAACGCTTATTAAAAGCGTCGAATTGTGCGCAAAATATTTCGTTGATGACCGTGCAAAGAAAATTGTTCGGTATTGGTAAACATAGAGAACCATCGTTTGTTAGAATTCGTAAGTAGTTATGTATCACTAATAGACCTTCCGCTGCCGGGCAGACACGTTAAAGGGCCCCGTGGAGGGCGCCGGTGCAGGGAGAATGGGTAGTCCGCGCCGGGGGATCCATTCGATATCCGCTGATAGTACCGGGATTTGCTGTTTTCAGCCCTGATTTTCTTGTTTTCTGACTTTCTGTCTTGTTGTCTGGGTTAGGGTACGTCAACCGTGCAGGGGCAGGTTTTGGGATTTGCCATATAGTCGGGTGGTGGGTCGCGGGCTGCGGTTTGGGTGACGGTGGGACATGGTTGGGTGACGGTGGGACATGGTTGGGTGACGGTGGGACATGGTTGGGTGACGGTGGGACATGGTTTGGTGGCGGCGGGACATGGTTGGGTGGCGGCCGGTGGGTG